>Ga0335073_10007152_pt1 | contig 15644 bp, 15 predicted proteins | sample Lox_Sample_22_FD_207093 | JGI IMG/M metagenome (GOLD analysis project Ga0335073, IMG submission 207093) | Soil microbial communities from Loxahatchee National Wildlife Refuge, Florida, United States - Lox_Sample_2.2 | ecosystem: Environmental > Terrestrial > Soil > Wetlands | place: USA... | reverse complement strand
CGATTCGCCTGTCGCCTCGATCTCGACCAGCAACTCCTCGCGGCACACGTCGGCGCGCAGATAGACGATCCGCGCGCCGGGATTCAAGCGCTCGGCGAGCGCGCTCTTGATGGCGCCGAGGTGCCGTGGCTCGCGCACGTAGACCTTGAGCTTGAGAGCCTCGAGCGAATAGCGAGCCGCGCCGACCACGCGATTCGCCTCGCCGATCAGCGCCTCGATGTTGGCGAGCGTCTCGCGTGTCTGCGCGTCGGCATTCCCCCGATGCATCGTCTCGTGGCCCACGATGCTCGCCGTGCCGGACACGAAAAAATTGGTGCCCCCGGATTCGCGCAGCACGCAGGCGCGGGCGAAGGTGGGGCTGTGCCGGCCGTACTTCGGCGGATAGCGATAAGCACTGATCTGACGCGGATTTTCGATCACGGTCGCAGGCGCGCGTGCGGCGAGAAAGTAAATCGACACGGGGCTGCCCGCCGGCGAGCCGAGCGCGCACGCCGCGGGCACGGAGATCTCGGTCGGACGTCCGCAGCTCTTGAAGGCCGCCTGCCGTGCGGAGTTGAAGCGCCGATAACGCTCGTCCCCGTGGCTCTCTCGATTGATCTCCGGCAGATAGTTCCAGATACGAACGAGATGGCGGTGCTGGGTGCGCTCGAGCACCTCGAAGATCTCTCGATAGGCAGCGAGGGTCGCCGCCGACAATGCATCGGCGCCGGCCTCGGCGCTCGCGCCATCGAAGGTCTGCTCATCGACCGTGACCGAGCCGAACAGAAACTCGTTGCAATAGCGGTAGCGCAGCCTTCCGTGGCACGAGGTGCCGCTGCGCACGCCGTTCTCGAGATCCGGCACCCCCGCGACGCGCCACACCTCGCACAGATTGGGCGGATCGAGCGAAGGAGTCATGCTCGCGGTCACCGGCGCCGGCCCGTCGATGAGCGGCGGTTTGGCGAAGCCGACCACGCCCAGCACGTCACGCCACCAGCCGGGTGAGCGCGCCGCAATCTCCGCGGTCGGAAGGTACTCGAGCTGCAGGCTGGCCGGTGACATGGCCCGCGCAGTCTAGCGGACGCACTCGCGAGCCGGTAGGCCGCGATCAGAAGGCGATGTAGGGGCCGGTGCCGTCCGCGGTGCTGGCGCCTTCGATGACCGTCGCCACCCGGCGTCCAAAGAAGAACGGCAAGCCCCAATCGAAACTCATCGACGCAGGATTCACGCCGGCGAGTCCGGGATAGGCCGTCGATGAGGCGGGGATCGTCTCGGCGCTCGCCACGACGAAGTTCTGGCTCGAGGTCGAGTTGTCGGCGAGCTCGAACGAGGCGCTCAAGGTTTCGATTTGCGTCGGGCAGTAGAAATCCGTGAACCCGTTCTGCGTGCAGGCGGTCACGCTCGAATCGTTGAAAAACGTGGCGTTCGATCCCGAGTCGATGAAGCTCATCGTGAGCGTGCTGCCGTTGAATACGGTCGTCAGGTAACCGGTATCCGCACCGCTGGTCGCGATCGGCACCACGGTCACGGAGCTCAACATGTTGTTGCTCTCGGTCCCCACACCGAAGATCAGCGAGCCGGCCACATCGCTTGCGCCGGAATCGGAGACGTCGGGCAGCGAGATGATCGAGCCGTTGTTGTCCGTCGCGAACAGGGTCACGGGGTTCTGCACTTGAACGTTGATCGCGACCTCCGTGCTCTGGCAAGTGCTGGCCGTGCTGCAGCCGTAGTAAACGGCCGGCTCGGGAATGCTCGCCGCGCAGAAGCTGCCGCAGTCCTGCGCGAAGGGACCGATCCCGAGCAGGCCGTTCGCGCCGAACGAGGCCACGGTGTTCTCCGAGGCCGGCGCGCCGCTCGAGCAGTCGGCGGGTACCGTTGGATAGCGCGCATCGCCGATGAGCTGCACCGGAACCGAGCTCGCGGTCTCACCCGAGATCTGGACGTCGACCAGTGCGATCGGGCCCCAGCTGTAGCCGTCGACGAACTCCGTACACTCGACCAGCGCGCTGCCGGTCGAGGTCGTACTCACCGGCAAGGACAGCGTCAACACAGGTGCCAGAAGTCGCAGTCCGTAGGAGCCCGTGTCCACCTGGATGTTGTCGATCGTCTGGCAGGTCGTCGTGCCCGGTAGACACACGGTCACGGTCGTATAGAGGGTGTTGAGCGCGGGCGAAGAGAGGCTCGAGGGTCCCGCGCTCACCGACACGCTCACCACGTTGTTCGCCGGCGCTACCGGTCCCGTGCCGGAGCTTGCGCTGCCATTCAGGGAACTTCCCCCGCATGCCGCGGCGCACAGCGCACAGAGCGCCAGGGCGGCAGTGCGCGCGGCGCGTGCCGGGGCCGCGCTCACGGAAGCTCTCCGACCGACACGCCGGCGGGAACGGCCTGCGGCAGGTAGGCTCGGCCCGCGGAGGCGCGCATGTGGCCACCCGCCTCGACCACGAGATCGGGCTGTCGCACTTCGAGGTGATGGTGGTTGCTGATCGGCCCCTTGGGAGCCGCGGCGTATTCGTCGAAATACGCCCCGAGGAGCTGGCGCAAATTGGGCACGAAGGGACCGCGCCAGGTCACGGCAAATATCTTGCCGTTGGGCGCCGCGTATTCGCGCACCACGGTGCCCGAGGGGAGCTGGCTCTCCTGCACACGATAGGTGCCGAGGTCCGACGCCTTGATGGAGGCGTGGCTAAGCTGCGGCTCGGCAGCGACCGAGGACTCCGGCTCGCCCAAGGTGGCATGGGCGAGGCACGGCCAAAGGGCTGCGCCCAGGAGTGCAGCCGACCACAATGAAGCGTTCAATCTCACGCGCGACATGCCGATCCTTGTTGCTTTATCGCATCGTAAACGGCTGTTGGATCTATTTTCCGTAATTTGGTTCACAAAGCCGATTGTCGTCTGCGGGAGACAGTGCCTCCGCTCCGTAGCGCAGGGCGCGAGTTTGTTGAATCGTGCGAGCACGTCATACAATCGCGGCGCTCGAAGGGGCCGAAACGGGCGAAACGGGTGCTGTGATGAAGACGGTTGCGAGGTTGGGGATGCTGGCGGCCCTGGTCGGGCTCGGGGTCGTGGCCTGTCATGTCGGCGGCGGCTACACGGTGGGCGGAAATGTCACCGGAGTGCGCGGTTCCGGGCTGGTGCTCGCGCTCAACGCGGGCGATGCGCTGAGTGTGGGCGCCAACGGCTCGTTCCAGTTCAGCTCCGGCGTCGATCAGGGCGGCGCTTACTCGGTGACGGTGAAGACACAGCCCAGCGGACAAACCTGCGTGGTGCGCAACGGCTCGGGCACCATCGGCACGGCGGACATCGACAACGTGGTGGTCAGCTGCGGCCTGCCGGGCCGCTACGCCTACATCGTCAACATGTCCTCGAACTCGATCTCCGCATTCGCGATCAACGGCTCGAGCGGCGCGCTCACCCCGCTCGCGGGCTCGCCGTTCGCCGCCGCCGGCACGACCCCCGTGGCGGCGGTGGTCGATCCCAACGGCGCTTATCTGTATGTGGCCAATAACGCTTCCAACACCGTCTCGGTGTATGCCATCGACGCGAGCAGCGGCGCGCTGAGCGCGGTCGGCGACTCGGTGGCGACCGGCAACGGCCCGTTCGCGCTGCTGGTCGATCCGGCCGACCAGTTCCTCTACGTGGCCAACAAGACCGACAGCTCGGTATCGGTCTACTCGATCGCGCCCGGCAGCGGAATTCCGAGCGAAATCAGTGGTTCACCGTTCGCCGTGGGGCAGGAGCCAACCTCGCTCGCGACCGATCCGGGCGGCAATTTTCTGTATGTGACCAGCTATGCCGACGGCAGTGTGTACGCGTTCTCGATCGAGCCGGGGGCGGGCTCGATCGCCGCCATCGGTGGATCACCGTTCGGTGCGGGGGCAGGCGCTCTGACGGTCGCAATCGACCCCACGGGCACCTACGCGTACGTCGCCAACGAGACCGGCCATTCGATCTCGCTCTACGCGATCAACACCTCCACCGGGTCCCTCACCCCTCTTTCCGGCTCGCCGATCGGCACACAGACGCAGCCGGAGTCGGTGATGGTGGACCCGAGCGGCCGATTCCTGTTCGCCGCGGACGTCACCGCTGCCAACGACCTGGCGAGCTACGCGATCACGCCCTCGAGCGGCGCCCTTACCCTGGCGTCCACGGCGGCGGCCGGTGCGTTCCCGCTGAGCGTTGCGGTCGACCCAGCGGGTAATTTCGTGTATGTCGCCAACGAGAATTCGGGCGACGTCTCTGCTTATTCGTTCAACGCCACGAGCGGTGCGCTCACCCCGGTCGCCGGCTCGCCCGTCGCGGCGGGCGGCGATTCGCGCTCGGTCGCGATCGATTGAAGGTGCGGCGCGCATGAGCATCAACAACGTTTCCCCCGGCGATCGGCTGCCGGAGGAGTTCAATGTCATCATCGAGATCCCGATGAATGCCGACCCGATCAAGTATGAAGTCGACAAGGAATCGGGAGCGCTCATCGTCGATCGTTTCATGATGACGGCGATGCATTACCCGGCCAACTACGGTTACGTGCCAGGAACGGTCGCGGCGGACGATGATCCGGTCGACGTCCTGGTGCATACACCCTTCCCGTTGCTGCCGGGTGTGGTACTGCGCTGCCGTGCGGTCGGCCTGCTGGGCATGGAGGATGAGGCGGGCGGGGATGCCAAAGTGCTCGCGGTTCCCGCGGACGACATCTGTCCGCTATTCACCCACTGGCGCTCGATCGAGGACGTTCCGGAGATGCGCCTCAAGCAGCTCCAGCATTTCTTCGAGCACTACAAGGACCTCGAAAGCGGCAAGTGGGTGCGCGTGATCGGCTGGTCCGGAGTCCAGGCCGCGCACGAGGAGATTCTGGGCGGCATCAGGCGGCATGCCGCCCAATCGCGGCCAACCTCGCCGTAGACCGGACCGGGTCCCGGCGAGATTGGCCGCCCCCGCTCAACCATGCTTGGTGTTGGTGTTGTAGACCGCCACCAGGCTGGGATTGTTGATCTTGAACACGGCGCGGGCGACCGACTGCTGCCGGCACTCGCGAACCGCCGGGCTTACGAGGTGCGGGGCACTGGTGTCTGCCGGGCACACATCCTCCGCAGCGCGGACTAGCTTGCGGTACAACGCCTGGGCGCCGTGCTGGCTGGCGAGATCCTGGGGACTGTATCGAACGACCTTGCTCAGCGCTTCGTCATCCGGTGTCGCCGCGCTCGCGGCGCCGATGCCCGCGGCACCGATGACCCCGCAGATGATCATGGCGAGGGTGATCTTGGGGCGGACGACCCGGACCTGGCTGTCGATGCTGTTCATGTCGAGCTCCTTGAGTGGGGTGAATTTCCAACGCGGCTATAAAACCCCGCGGAGGGGGTGTGCGTCTGCGGGCCGACCTCGGAGTCGTCCCCGATAACCACGGATTCGTCCCGGAAGCTGCCCGGCACCCCCGCGAGCAGGCGCTTTTGCGCTAGGCTGACGCCCCATGAACCTCGGTTGGCTACCCCTGCACTGGCTGCCGATGAGCCGCCGCTACTTCAAGGCGGCCGTCATGGAGCAGTACGCCTCGGCCTTGAGCCGCCGGCAGTTCCTCTTGATCGTCTGCCTGTTCTGGACCTACGTCACCGTCTCGAACGTGCTCTATGCCTACGGGATGCGTACCGGCATCGGCAAGATCACCACCGTCTCACTGTTCGCGCCGTGGGACGCTCGCGTGCTGCAGCATGTCCTGCTGCTGCCGCTGGTGTGTGTCTCGTACTGGGCCTCGCTCCGCATCCAGTGGCGGCCGGTGCTACTCGCGATCCCGTTGCAGGTGATCCTCGCGCTGGCCTTCGCGGGCCTCGCCTACCCCGCGATGATCATCGGCGAGTTCGCCGTGGGCGATGCGGTCTGGCATCACCAGATGGAGATGCACCAGAATAACGTGCTCGCCGATCCCATGGTGCTGTCACTCTGGTTCGCGAGCTTCGTGAGCTTCCTGCCGACCTATTGGTTCGGCCTCGCGCTCGTCACGGGCTCGGCCCTGTACACGCGATTTCGCAATTCGGAGCTGCAGCGCAGCGCGCTCGAGCGCGAGTGGAGCGCCGCGCGCCTCGCGGCGCTGCGCATGCAGCTCTCGCCCCATACCTTGTTCAATCTGCTGCACACCATCCGCGGCCACATCGAATGGGATCCGAAGGGCGCGCAAGCGATGGTGGTGCAGCTCGCGGACCTGTTACGGCGTTTGTTGAACGCCGGTGAACGGGATTATTCGCGGCTCGCCGATGAACTGCAGTTCGTCCGGCTCTATCTCGAGTTGCAGCAGAAGCGCTTCGCCGACCGGCTGACGGTGGCCTTGCCGCCCGCGGAGGACATCGTCGATGCCTGGGTACCGAGTCTCATCTTGCAGCCCTTGGTGGAAAACGCCGTGGTGCACGGTCTTGCCGGCCATCAAGGTCCGGTGGCGGTGCGAGTGAGCGTGCGGCGCGCCGACGACTCCTTGATCCTCACGGTGCGTAACACCATCGCACCCGGAAAGGCGGCGGGCGCGGACGGCATCGGGCTCAACAACGTGCGCGAGCGCCTGTCCGTGCAATTCGCGGGGCGCGCGCGGCTCACGGCCGGCCCGTCCGAGACCGAATGGGTGAGCGAGATCACCTTGCCCCAGATCCATGCCTCGCCCGACCGGCGCGGTACCCGGCGCAGCGCCTCGTGGGCCGCGGCGTGAATAGCTTTGGAGCGGGCCCATGGTGACGGTCATGATCGTCGACGACGAGCTCGCCGGGCGCCGCACCCTGCGCGAGTTCTGCGAGGCCGAGGGCGATCTCGAGGTGATCGGAGAATTCAGTGACGGAGCGAGCGCGCTTGCCGGGATCCGGGCGAACAAGCCGCAGCTTCTGTTCCTCGACATCCAGATGGATCCGATCAACGGGATCGATCTTGCGCGGGCGCTCGGGCCCGAGGAGCTGCCCACGCTGGTGTTCGTGACCGCCTACGACTCCTACGCGCTCGAGGCGTTCGAGGTCTGCGCGATCGACTACCTCTTGAAGCCGTTCGATCAGGAGCGATTTCGCAAGACGCTGGCGCGCGTGCGCCCGCGTCACTCCTCGAGCGGCGTCGATGAGCGCCAGGCTCTGCTCGCGGGACTGCTCGCGCAGCTCGAGCGTGGCGCGCGGGCGGTGGCGGAGGATCGCCCGCGTCTGCTCGCCGAGTTCGACGGCCGGCTTCACGTTCTCGATGTGACCAAGGTGGAGATGCTGGAGGCGGACCGAAATTACGTCATCATCCGCGTGGGCCGCGACAGCTATCACACCCGCAGCACCTTGAGCCAGGCCGAGCAGGCGCTGCGCTCGCAACCCATGCTGCGCATCAGCCGCTCGTGCCTCGTCAACATCAACTACGTGCGCGAGGTGAACCGCACGTTGCGCGGCGACTTCATCCTGGTACTCGCCGGCGGCGCGACGGTGACCAGCAGCGAAGGCTTCCGCGCCAAGGTCAAGGAGTATCTCGGTACCCTGCGCATCACGCCCTAGCCCCTCGCGCATCACGCCCTGGCCTCGCGCATCACGCTCGCCGAGCCCCACCCCGCGTCGCCGCACCGGCGGTCGAGAAGCTAGAGCAGCTCCTCCGGCGCGAACGGCGCTAGCAACCGCAGCGTGAAGCGCTGCCAGGCGGTCGTCTCCGGGTCGCGATGCCAGACTCTTTCATCGTCGCCCTCGCCGCTCCACCACAGGATCCGGCCGTGGCGATCGAGCGACAAGCGGTAGCTGCCGTCGGCGCTCAGGTCATCGAGCAGCGCGGTGACCTGGCGCGCGATCTCGGGGCTTCGGATCACGAGCCCGAGCTCGCTGTTGAAGCGCGCCGATCGCTCATCCATGTTGAGCGATCCGATGAATACCGTCTTCTGATCGATCACGATGGCCTTGGCGTGCAGGCTCGCGTTCGAGCTCCTGAACGGGTGAAAGCGCAGCCGCTTCTGGCCGAGCTTGGGCCGCATCTCCCAGAGCTCGACCCCCATCTTCAACAGCGCGACCCGGTAGCGCGCATAGCCATCGTGAACGATGGGGGCATCGGTCGAGGCGAGCGAGTTGGTGAGCACACGGATACGTACACCGCGATGCACGAGCTCACGCATGAGCTCCACACCCTCCCGCCCGGGCACGAAATAGGGCGAGATCACCACGAGCTCGCGCTGCGCGCTGCGCAACAGGTCGGTGATGTTGTTGGCGATCGTATCCTCTTCGCCCGGCGTGGTATCGCTGGCGATCTTGGCCGGTCGGTCCGCAAGCACCGTGGCGGGCACCCAGTCGAGCTTGAGCGTGTGGGTGTCGAGCTCATGACCGAGCCAGTCGGCATCGTCCGCGAGTGCTGAGGCGGACGCGGGCGCCTGGGCGGACGCGGGCGCCGGCGCGGACGCAGGCGCTGAGGCCGACGCAGACGCCGAGGCGGACGCAGGGGTCGGCGCGGACGCGGACTCGGCCGCCGTGGCCTGCGGAGCGACGCTTTGAGGGCTCGGCGGCGGCGCGCCCGTCAGGGATGCGATCGGATACGCGTACTTGCTGTTCCAGAATGCGTCGAACGAGTTCGATAGCTGCGGCACGATCGGCCCTGCCGCCACCACGTCGAGGTCGATGAAATTGCTGCGCTTGTCGAGCGTGAAGTACTCATCGCCGATGTTGCGCCCGCCCGTGATGGCGATCTCGTTGTCCGCCACGAACAGCTTGTTGTGCATGCGGTGATTGATCCGCGGGATATCGGAGATCGAGGTGAGAATGCGGCTCCAGGTCGCCGAGCGGCCGCCCGGAAAGGGGTTGAACAAGCGCACCTCGACATTCGCGTGACGGGAGAGATGCAGAAAATTCCGGTCCTCGCCGGCCGTGTTGAGGTCATCGACCAGCACCCGCACCCGCACGCCGCGGTCGGCCGCGCTGCGCACGTGGTTCAGGATGATCTGTGCCGATTCGTCGTGATGGATGATGTAGTACTGGATATCGAGCGTACGATCGGCGTGGTCGGCGAGGGCCACCAGGCTGTCCAGTGCTTCCGCCCCCGAGCTGAGCAGCCGGACGCCCGAGAGAGTGCGCGGGTTGTCGTCCTCGCTTTGCGCGACGATGTGCCCGAGCGCGGTATCTTGCGGCGATTTGAGCGCCTCGCTCGGTATCTTCTTGACGTGTTGGGGCAGGCCGGCGCACCCGGCGAGGACCAGCAGCAGGGCGAGGAGCCAGCTTTTGCGCATCGAAAGATGATACAGGCACAATTCCCGCCCATGCAGGCACGACGTCCCATCCGAAGCTTCGTATTGCGTGCCGGCCGCGTCACGCCGGCCCAGGAACGCGCGTGGAGCGAGGCATGGCCACGCTTCGGCCACGACTACGACGGCGCCGCGCTCGATCTGGATGCGCTGTTCGGCAGGAGAGCGCCCCGCTGCCTCGAGATCGGGTTCGGTGCGGGCGAGGTGATCGGCGCACTGGCCAAGGCTCACCCGGAGACCGACTACCTCGGCATCGAAGTACACCGCGCCGGAGTCGGTCGGCTGCTGCTGCGTGCGCAGGCCGATCGGCTCGGCAACCTGCGCATCATGTGCCACGATGCCGTCGAGGTGCTCGAGAACTCGATCGCCGACGCGTCATTCGATTCGATTCTCATTTTCTTTCCGGATCCGTGGCACAAGAAGCGCCATCACAAGCGCCGCTTGATCGATGCGCCCTTCACCGCGCTCCTGGCGCGCAAGTTGCGCCCCGGCGGTGTGCTGCGCCTCGCGACCGACTGGCAAGAGTATGCCGAGCAGATGCTCCACGTCGGCAACGCTTGCGAGAGCCTCGTTTCCTTGAGTGCGGATGCCGGTTACGTGCCGCGTCCACAGTTCCGGCCGCCGACGCGATTCGAGCAACGCGGTACCCGCCTGGGCCATGGTGTATGGGATTTGGCTTACGAGAAACGCCCGACATCCGCCCTGAGGGAATGCCCCTCCAAAGGGTGACTGCCATGCGCGGCCGATGTTGCTTCGCGCAAAAACTTTTGATTGCACGCCGAGCCCTTTGAGAGTTGAATGGAGTGGAGCAGTTCAGACACGGAGACGGCGATGAATGTGATCAAGCCGGTCGTAGGTCAATGGTATCGGGGCGGTACCAACGAGCTCTTCGAAGTGGTCGCCATCGACGATGAGGACGAGACCATCGAGATTCAGTATTTCGACGGCACCGTGACGGAAATCGAATTCGACTCATGGAATGAGCAGCTGCTCGATGAGCTGATCGATGTCGCGGATGCGCCCGAGGACTGGTCGGGTGCGGTGGACGTCGAAGCCGAGGACTTGGATCGCGATTTCGAGGACAATCCTCGCACCGCATGGTCGCGACCGCAGGACCGTTCGCTGCGCCGCTGATCTCCCCTCGCGGGGGCTTGAAGGTCCCCCTCGCAAATCTCGCCGTGACGGCTCGATGAGTCACGCGCGACTTTCGCGCGCCTCGAGCTCTTGAATGTCGCGCCTGAGACCGAGCAGCAAGGCGAGCCCTGGGATCGCGGCGAGAAACGTGATCACGAAGAAGTGCGCCCAACCGACCGAGGCGACCACATAGCCCGCAACCGAGCTGATGATGGTGCGCGGCACGGCAGCGAGCGCCGACAGCAGCGCGTATTGCGTGGCGCTGAAGCTCACGCTGCACTGAGATACCAGAAAGCCGATGAACGCCGCCTGCCCCATGCCGCCGATTCCCGTGTCCACGGTGGTGGCGAGCAGGAGCAGCCACACGTGTTTGCCGGCGAAGGCCAGCCACATATACAAGAGGTTGGTGAACGCCTGGCCGATGCCGAAGATCAGCAACGAACGGAACATGCCCCAGCGCAGATACAGCCACCCGCCGATCGCAACGCCGACCATGGTCGAGGCAGTCATGTCGGCCTTGCCGAGTCCGAGCTGGTCGAGCGAGAAACCCACGCCGCGCAGCATGAAGGCGCTGTAAAGGCTCAGGGCGAAGGCATCGCCCACCTTGTAAAGCAGCACCAGCAGCAGGAATCCCCAGGCGCCGTGGCGGCCGAGCAGATCCATGAAAGGATGGATCACGGCCACGGCGAGGGTCGGCGGCGGCTTTCCGGGCACCTCGGGCTCGGGCGCCCGTAGAGTTGCGACGGTCGTGCTCAGCATGAGCGCCGCCACGAGCAGGTAGGCCTGACGCCATCCGATCCACTTCGCGAGCACCACCACCACGACGCTCGCGAACATCGCGGCGGAGCGATAGCCGAAGGTCGCCGCCGCGGCCGCCAGCCCGCGCTCGGTCGGCGGAATGCTGTCCACGCGGTAGGCGTCGATCACGATGTCCTGCGAGGCCGAGAGAAATGCCACGATCAGCGCAATGGCGATGACCGGGTACAGCTCTTGCTCCGGATGGCTGAACGCCATGACCGCGAGAGCGACGCTCAGCGAGAGCTGGTTGATCAGGATCCAGCCCCGCCGCCGGCCGAGGAGCGGGGGCAGGAAGCGGTCGAGGAACGGCGCCCAGAGGAACTTCAGGATGTAGGGCGTACCGACCAGCGAAAACGCGCCAATGGTGCGGATGTCGATGTTCACGCTGGCGAGCCAGGCTTGAAGGGTGGCGCCGGTCAGGTTGAACGGCAGGCCCGAGGCGAAGCTCAGGAACAGGATCGCGCTCATGCGCTTGTCGCCCAGCGCTTGCAACAGCGTGGGCTTCTCGGCCGCGGTCAAATCCTCGCACTCGCTTCGCGCATGGCGCGCGATCATAACAGGGCCGCCATGCGCTTGCGCCGTATCGGGCGGCCCGCTTGCGCCCCGGCGCATCCCTTGCGAGACTTGCCGCCCGTATGCCGTCGCCGTATCAAAGCGAATTCATCGAGCTGTGCATGCGCCTGGGCGTGCTCAAGTTCGGTGAGTTCAAGCTCAAGTCGGGACGCGAGAGTCCGTACTTTTTCAATGCGGGCCTGTTCAGCAGCGGCGCGGCCATCGCTGCCGTCGGGCGCGCCTACAGCGATGCCATCGTCGCCTCCGATCTGACTTTCGACATGCTGTTCGGGCCGGCCTACAAGGGCATCCCTCTGGTCACCGCGGCGGCGGCGGCGCTGGCCGAACGACACCAGCTCGACCTGCCGTTCGCATTCAACCGTAAGGAAGCGAAGGACCATGGCGAAGGCGGCCAGATCGTCGGCAGCGCCCTCCAAGGGCGCATCCTCATCGTGGACGACGTCATCACCGCCGGCACCGCGATCCGCGAGTCGGTCCAGATCATCCGCGCGGCCGGAGCGCACCCCGCCGGCGTGCTGCTCGCGCTCGACCGGCAGGAACGGGGCGCGGTGAGCCCACTGTCCGCGGTGCAGGAGGTGCGGGAGCAGCTCGGCATACCGGTTGTCGCGGTGCTCTGCCTCGATGACCTGGTGCAGCACATGCGCGCCCAGGGCCGAACCGCCGAGGTGTCCGCCATGCAGAGTTACCGGGACCGTTACGGGCTCGTGGACCGCTACGGCCTCACAGATTGATGAATTCACCCTGGAAATGGCTGGAACCGCGGCTCAAAATGGCGCCGGCCTCAAAGGGGGGTTTGTCTTGAAACAGCGCAGCCTGGTGCTCATTGCCGCGGTTCTCGCCGGTTCTTTGGCGCTTGCCGCCAACAATACGTCCACGAGCTCGGGGCGGCGGGTGTATTCATGGGTGGACGAGCACGGTCAGACCCACTACGGCGATCAGATCCCGCCCGAATATGCCTCGCAGGAGCATCGCGTGATCGACAGCCGGGGGATCGAGGTGGAGCACACCGAGGCTCAGAAGTCTCCCGAGCAGATTGCCCTGGACGATCAGAACCGCCTCGACGCCGCGCAGCGCGCCAATCGTGATCGCAATCTGCTCAACACCTACGTGTCTGTTCAGGAGATCGAGCGCCTGCGCGATCAGCGGCTCAATCTTCTGACCGACCAGATCAAGGTGACCGGCCAGTTCCTCGAGATCCTCAACGGCAAGATGAACAAGCTCAAGGTCTCGAGCACGCACTACCGGCCCTACAGCGTCGACCCGAACGCGCCGCCGATGTCGGACCAACTCGCCGAGGACCTGGTGCGGCTGCGCAGCGACATCCGCACCCAAGAAGAGAACCTGCGCGAGAAGCGCACCGAAGAATCCATCATGAGCAAGCAATTCGAAAGCGACATCGCACGCTTCAAAGAGCTGAAGGGAATCCATTGACGTCCAAGACTCGTATCCTCCTGGGAGTCACCGCGGGAATCGCCGCCTATAAAAGTCCTGACCTGGTACGACGCCTGATCGAGCGCGGTGCCGACGTTCAAGTAGTGATGACCACGGGTGCGCAGAGATTCGTGACGCCGATGACCTTTCAGGCGGTCTCGGGGCGCCCGGCGCGGGGCGATCTATGGGACGAAGGCGCCGAGGCGGCCATGGGCCACATCGAGCTCGCGCGCTGGGCGCAACTCGTGCTCATCGCCCCCGCCACGGCGGACTTCATCGCACGCTTGGCCCACGGCAGAGCCGACGACCTGCTCACGACGCTGTGCCTCGCCACCGAAGCCCCGCTGGTGGTCGCGCCAGCGATGAACCGCGTGATGTGGGCCAACAAGGCCACGCAGGCGAACATCGGCATCCTCGAATCGCGCGGCGTGCGCATTCTGGGACCCGCTTCCGGCAATCAAGCGTGCGGCGAAGTGGGCCAGGGACGCATGTGGGAACCGACGTTGCTCGCGAGCTCGCTTCTCGAGGCGCCTCCGAACGCGGGACTGCTGACCGGAATCAACGTGCTGATCACCGCAGGACCCACCCGCGAGCACCTCGATCCGGTGCGCTATCTCACCAATCGAAGCTCCGGCAAGATGGGCTTCGCGATCGCGGAAGCGGCGCGCGAAGCCGGAGCGCACGTGACTCTGATCACGGGGCCGGTGCAGCTGCCGTCACCCGCCGGAGTCACGCGCATCGACGTCGAGAGCGCACGCGAAATGTATGCGGCGGTCCATCGCCAGGTCGACAAGGCGGACGTCTTCATCGCCGCCGCCGCCGTGGCCGACTTTCAGCCGGTGAGCATCGCCAAGCAGAAGATCAAGAAGCAAGGCGGCATGGTCAAGCTCGACCTGGAACCGGCGCCCGACATCGTCAAGTCGGTGGCCGACATGAGCAAGCGGCCGCTCGTGGTCGGCTTCGCAGCCGAGACCAACGACGTCGAAGAGAACGCGCGCAGCAAGCTCAAGCGCAAGAAGCTGGACATGATCGCCGCGAACCAAGTGGGCGAAGGGCTCGCCTTCGACTGCGATGACAACGCGCTCACGGTGCTCTGGCCGGGCGGCAAGACCGAGATAACTCGCGCTCCGAAACTCCAGGTCGCGCGCGAGCTCATCGTCCTGATCGCCAAGCGCCTGCCACCCTCGGAAGGAGCGCCGCGGCGCGGCTCACGCAAGCGCCGAATCGCGGCCGTGCCGGCGCGCGCGCGGATGCGCACCCGGCGCGTCCGTCGTTGATTCCGTGTCGCGCAAGATCAAGCTCAAGATCCTGGACCCGCGCATCGGACGCGATTATCCCTTGCCGCAGCATGCCACCGCAGGTTCGGCCGGGATGGACCTGCGCGCCTGCATCGCCGCCGCGCTCACCTTGCCACCGGGCGCCGCGGAGCTGATCTCGACCGGAATCTCCATCTACGTCGAGGATCCGGGATACGCCGCGCTCATCCTGCCGCGCTCGGGCCTCGGCCACAAGAGTGGAATCGTGCTCGGCAATTTGGTCGGCCTCATCGACTCGGACTACCAGGGGCCGTTGATGGTCTCGTGCTGGAATCGGGGCGCCGCGCCGTTCACGATTCAGCCGGGCGACCGCATCGCTCAGATGGTCATCGTGCCGGTGGTGCATGCCGAGTTCGACGTGGTCGAGGAATTCACCGTCAGCGCGCGCGGCGCCGGGGGGTTCGGCAGCTCCGGCCACGGCTAGACGCGCCAGGCGCGTCGCGCGATGCGCCGAGCCGTGATCACGGCGCCAGCGCTTTCTTCACCATGCCGCTCGTCGTGTGCCCCTCGACCAGATCGGCCAGCAGCACGCGCCCGCCGCGGGAGATCACGAAATCCGCGCCGACCACTTGATCGAGCGTGTAATCCGCGCCCTTCACCAGCACCTCGGGCTCGAGCGCGCGAATCAGTTCGATCGGCGTATCCTCGGCGAAGATGACCACGGCATCGACGAACTTGAGCGATGACAGCACGGTCGCGCGCGAAATCTCGCTCTGAATGGGCCGCGCCGGGCCCTTCAACCTGCGAATCGAGTCATCGGAGTTGAGACCGACGATCAACCGGTCGGCGCTGCGCTTTGCCTGATCGAGCAGCGAAACGTGGCCCGGATGCAAGAGATCGAAGCAGCCGTTGGTGAAGGCGATGCGTGCGCCTTGCTCGCGCCACGCCCTCGCCATGGCGAGGGCGCTCGCCAGCGTGAAAATCTTGCTGTCCTCGGCCCGCGCGCCGAGAGCAGCCCGTTGTTCGATCAGTTCCGGCGCGCTGACCACAGCCGTGCCGAGCTTGCCGACGACGATGCCCGCGGCGAGATTCGCGAGTTCCGCCGCCGCGACCATATCGGCCCCTGCTGCGATACCCAAGGAGAGGGCGGCCACCACCGTATCGCCGGCGCCCGAGACGTCGAACACCTGGCGGGCGACGGTGCGTAGATGCGCGGCGCTCTGTCCCTTGCTCACGATCGACATTCCGTCCTTGCCGCGCGTGACCAC
>Ga0335073_10007151_pt1 | contig 15645 bp, 15 predicted proteins | sample Lox_Sample_22_FD_207093 | JGI IMG/M metagenome (GOLD analysis project Ga0335073, IMG submission 207093) | Soil microbial communities from Loxahatchee National Wildlife Refuge, Florida, United States - Lox_Sample_2.2 | ecosystem: Environmental > Terrestrial > Soil > Wetlands | place: USA... | reverse complement strand
CCCCGGCAAACGGCGCATTGCAATTTACCGATACTGCGGCTCCGCTTTATCCGGCCCGCTATTACCGTTCCGCGTCGCCTTAAACTCACGGAACGGGGTATTCTCTGACAATGGCGCCCATCGCATCCGTTTGCCAGGCTTTCGTCAGTTGCCAGGATGAGTCAGCCGAAGCGCGCGAAATGGTATAGTGATAGACGCGCGGATCTCCGCTTTTTGGAATGTCGAAGACGAAGCTAAAAGGATAAGCATAATGAACCATCACGCGGTCACCGGCGACGCTGTCACTTTTTGCCCAACCCGGAAGTTTGCCCTGGCGTTCGAGGCTTTTCAGGAATTTCGCCGCGGATTTTTTTTCCAATTCGAGACCTTGATTTGGGGAACCGTTGCTGATGGGCTTGAGATAGAGGGTTTGCTCGGGAAAGTCGAGGGTGACCAGATGACGCGCCATCAAGCGAAGCCCAAGGCCATTGATTTTAATGTGGGTGTCGCCGGTGGACAGAAGTTTTGGGTCAATCCGGCGCAGGTTAACTTCCGGATAAATTTGGCCTCCGAGTATGGCCCGGGGCGAATGCACTTCGCCATCGCTGAGGGCAGCCCGGTTTGTCCATTGTTCGAAAAGCTTTGCTTCAAGCCAGCCGTCCTGGTTGTAGCCCGTGTCAACGAGTGAACCGGGACCGGGAGCGCCGGCAAGATTATCGTTGATGGCCACACAGCCATCGCCGATGTCCACGAGCGCCAGGGGCGTGCCCCAACGGCTTTTGTTTTCATGCTCGTAGTCCAGGAACCGGATTTTTCGCGCTGCAAAATCCAGTTGAATACAATAGTTTTGAAGAACGTCCATGCCCAGAATGCCGAAGACGGGCCGGCCAACGGCGCTGGAAATCTGTTTGCATTCGTGAGTAACAACATAAGGGCCGATCTTCATTAACGGCGTCTTTCCCAGAAAAAGTTTTGGCGCGAGGAAAATATTTATTTCCGACTTAACACCGAAATCCCAAAGTATATCGGTTTTGATTCGCTTTCCCAATTTCGGCTCGAAGGACGTGTCAAGACAGGTTGTCGGGCAGCCCGTATCCACGACAACCGGGAAATTTTGGCCGCCGGCCAGATGGATATCGAGTACGACCCAACCTCCGAACCCCGCGTCCTCGTTCATGGGAACATCCGGCGGCCGCTCGGCGGTCGGAAATATTGGGGCCTGCGAGGAGAAGGGAACGGCTGCTGAATAAAAACAGACGAGGAACAACGAAGCGAGCGTCAAACCCGCGCTGATCAGCGAAAAATGGCCCTTGATGACTGAATCCTCAGGATAATTCATTGAGGCGAATATACTTGAATTGAATTTCCTTTGGAATCAGTACGCCAGGCCTTGACGAGCTTCCAGGGACTGGAGTTGGTTGAACGCGTGACCCTGTAGTGATAAAGCGAGGGATCACCCTTTTTTCTCAAATCGTCCACGGTCACAATGTGTGGATACGAAAAGTGAAACTGAAGCGTGCTTTCGGCCGGGGCGGGCTCATCGCCTGGCGACCAGCCCGGAAGGCGGCCATGGTGGGCCAGCTCTTTCAGATATTTTACGGCCGAAAGCGCTTCCGAATCCGCCTCTTTGCGCATTGACCGGTCAACGAATGGCCCCATGCTCACGCGTTTGAGATACAGGGTCTTATGCGGAAAATCCAGGGTTACCAGATTCCGCGACAGAAAAGAAAGTCCGATGCCGTTGAGTTTCAGGTGCGAGTCGCCGCTTGCAAACAATTTGGCCTGAAGTCCATCGAGGTTCACATTAGTATAGACGGCGCCGCCAAGAATGGCGTTGGGGAACCGGACCCGTCCATCCATCGGTGGCGAGTCCCGGTTGGTCCATTGGCGGAACAAATCCGGAACCAGCCAGCCGTCGTAAGTGCAGCCAGCATCGATCAATGAACCCGTCCCCTCAGCGCCAGTCAGATTTTGGTTGATGGCAAAACAGCCGTCGCCAACGTCAATAAGATGAAAGGGCGTGCCCCAATCGCTCGTATTAGAATGTTGATCGTCGAGAAAACGGACTTTATTGGCTTCGAAATCAAATTGCACGCAATAGTGGGTCAAAATATCCATGCCGATCATTCCCAAAACCGGCCGGCCGGCGTAATTGGACAGGTGTTTCAAATTGTCCGTAAAAATGTACGGGCCGGTCATCATGAGCGGTGTCCTTCCCAGGTAGAGAGCCGGCGCTTCGTACTGGTTCATGCGATGCGGGGCGCCGAAGACACGCAAGGTGCCCGAATCAATTCGTCGTCCTAACTGCGGTTCGAGCGACTTGTCAAAAAGCGTGCTGAAAGCGCCTGTGTCCAATACGAATGGCAGTGCTTTGCCATCGGCCAGCCGCACTGTGACGAATATCCAATTGCCGCGCCCCGCGTCTTTGTTCATCGGCGTATCATGGGGCAGCTTGACGGCCGGGGTATGCGACAGGGGGACGATGAGCGGGGATTGAGAGAGGGGCGCAGCGCAGGAGCAGAGGAACAGCAGGCCCAGCACCGGCGCCACGATGCGTGGCTTGAAAGACGGTTTCACTACGTATCTGGTAATATATACATGAAAATCCGGCAGAAGATACGGGATTTTGGTGAGACAAGTCGAAATAAACGGAACGGTCAAAAACTGGGCCCGGAAGGGTGAAACGATACCATTTCCGCGTGAAGGGAGGGTTTACATCCCAAATTCCATGCCGCGAGGAAGGTGTTGCCCAGCCTTTGGCCGTCACCGCGACATGATTCGCCTGATTCAGGCGCCCCGACTAACCTCGCGTAAAATATCCCTTGCGATTATACGGGCGGAATGCCCGGCGAAAGAATCCGCTACATCCCAATCTCTGCCCCGCGGTACGGAGCGTCCCAAATAATGTCGGGGAGGAGCGGCTCTCCTTCTCCGCCGCTGGAAGGGCTGTTCGTAACATAATAATCCAGGTAGTAAGCGGCATGCCCGTCAAGAAAATTGATGATACCTCCGCGACTATGACGGGCGGCGTAGCTGTTTTGGCGATTGGCGGGATTGACGGAATTCCAATCCTTCGAACCGTTTACGACCTCGGTGACCGGATCAAAGACGCAGTCATACATGCAAACGGTTGCCGACGGTTGCCTGAATGCAGTCAATTTGGGCATCAAGGGATAGTCAAAAGAGCCGACAAAAGAGTTATCGTCATTTCTTTTCAGATCAATGTTCATCACGTAACTGAAAAAGCCGCCCACTCCTCCCGGTGGCGAACCAGTTGCAGCGCTGTTCAGTTGGCCGGCCACTGTGCTCAACGCCATAGAAGCCGACGGACATTCCCAAATCTTTCCGTTGCCGCCGGGAAAGGGCATGTACTGGGCTGCTTTGGTACTGCCTCCGCCCCTGTTGCCGTTCATAGTATTGTAGTAGGTTTGCAGGGTTTGTTCGGCCACATTTTGCGGGAGCAAATTAAACCAGGCATTGGGATCCGTCGGCCAGCCTGTTTGGATTCCCTGGTAAACGTCGCCCTCGTAGTCGCCGTTGTGTCCCATCCCGTCGCGCGGCAGGCCGCTATTGTTGTCGTTAGAATAAATTTGCAGCGCTGTTCCCCATTGTTTCAGGTTGGAAACACAGTTGATCCGCTTGGCCCGTTCTTGAGCCTGATGTAGGACGGGAAGCAAGATCGCGGCGAGAATTGCTATTATCGCAATCACTACCAAAAGCTCGATCAACGTAAAGGCACCCTGACGCTTCGTTTTCATAACTTGACCTTAATCACTAATTGTCCTATTTCCAAGCCCGGTTGTAAAGGGCCGCGCGACTTTTGGTAAAAGCCGCGGGCCTGAATCTGCAAGCACAGCGCGAATCGCTGCCCTGGAAGCTCGTCGCATGAAACCATCTATTTACGGACTGCTAATGTAATAAAATTTCGACGTCGCGGCGTTGGTGTCCGTAAAGGAGCCTATGCTTGGATAGTATCCCAGCCCAAAGATCTGCGTCCACGGACCCAGCACATTTGTGGAACTATAAAGGCTGTAGGTCGAGCCGACCACCGCCGGCCACGACACCGTTGGGGTCCCATTCGTGACGGCCACAGCCGCCGAAAACTTCGGAGGAGGGCTGGAAACGAAATCCTGGTAGCGCGTGGGATAAAACTCTGCGGGCGCGTAGGGTGGATCGATATCGATTCCAATAATTCCCGTTATTTCATAACAATAGCTGGGAATGGGCTTGCCCCAGTAGTTCGTGCTTAATTGATTAGCCGGATTGGTGTACGTATAAACGTAAACTTCCAAATTTGTCTCCCCGGGATAGGGAACGTTGCTCGGCCAGGCATACAATGCCTTCGTGCTGTTGGTCGGAAAATTGCCGGTGGGCGGCGTATAGGACGTTGCGGATGTGGACAGATAAACATTCGTCAGAGAAACCAGGGAACATTCGATATTAGAGCCATAAGGGCTTAGGGGATTGGTGGCCATCAGCGACATATTCAAAGGCTGCGGGGCCGGCAACGGAACATTGTTGCTAAGAACGGTGACTGTGCCGCCTAAATAGTACCCCATTTCCAGTTCGCCGTAGTAGGACTCTACCGGGGTGACGACATTGACCAGGCTGCCCACAGGGGGATTATTGCTGGCTCCAGATTCGTCAAACACGGCGCAAGCACCCGTCCCGTCTTGAATAAAGTACAAACCATACGAGGGGTCGTGAACCGGTGAGTAGAGGACGTCACCAATAGTTGTTACCACCCCCTGAATATCATATAGCTCGCCGTTGTTCTCTTCGCCGGTGTTAACGTCCGCAAATGTCAAAAAAGTGTGCATATAGCCGATGCTGACCAACGGCGGTTGTATGATGTCAATGGTAAAGAGGGGGCTGTTGCTGGCGCCGGCAGGGTTGGACGCAGCGACGTAATAAGTGCCGGCGTTATTGGAAGTAGCCAGAGAGATGGTATAAGTCGGGGTGGTTACGCCCAGCGAATTGGTCACACCGCTCCCGGCCGCTGAAAAGTACCACTGGTAAGAGATCGGCCCGGTGCCGACGGCGGCCACGCTCAGGGTAAATGTCTGATCAACAAAATTGGTTCCCAGCATCGGCGGCACCGAAGTAAAGATTGGCGCCGTGGGCGTAGTGTTGACCGTAACCAGCGCAGCGTCACTGGTGACATTGCCGTCGGCGGAGGAGGCCACGACGGTGTAACTTGCGGTGTTTTGCAGATCGGACAATGAGAGGGCATCGCTTTGTGAACCAACAACCGTCGTACCGTTATCCGTAAGCGGCACGCTATTGGAATACCATTGATACGAGACGTCAATGCCTGAAGCCACACCGTAAAGCGTTATGTTGTTGCCGGAATAATTAGTGGTGCTTTGCGGCTCGATGCCGAACGTCGGCGCAAAGTCAACGTTCGCGTCCACATCGCTGAATTGGGTTCCGACCTGGACATTGCCGATCACCGCATTCACGTATGGACTGAACTCAACTGCTGTAATGTTGGATATGACGTCGTATATGTTGTCCTGGGCTGTCGTGGCCCCGCTGAAATCAGTTGCAAAAACATTATTATCATTTTCCGACGAAGGGTTTACCCACAAGGTCGCGCCCGCCAAAGGATCGTTAGCCTGCCCAAAGCAAACCACCACCTGGTACGTAACGCCGGTGGACAAATCCTCGGGGAAATTGGTAGCACCGACAGTGCCGATGGCCGTCGCATAATTTGCGATACCCAGGCGATAGGTCCCTGGGACATTCGTGCCGGTCCCGTCAGCGAAAATATGGCAGACATCAGAATAGTCCGAGTAGCCATTGGTGGATGTTTGCATTAAGTCGCAGAAATAACTGCCTCCTACGCTCGGCGCCTTGGTGACATTGATGGTAAAACTGGCAAACACCTCGCTGGCGCTGCCGGGGATGTCCAATCCATTTGTTGGCGCAGCCACGGCGTCTCTGCCACTGGCATTGGTCAATATCAATAAGTCATCCATTACGAATGTATTCGTAAGGGGCTGGGCTGCAACAGCGAACCATAGGCCATCGGTTTCAATGCAGCCATTGGGATAATTCAATGGGTCTGAGAATAAGACTGTGGCGCGCGCCGCAAACCCCGTAATCATTAGCAGAAACAGCGGAAATACCGTTTTTATTGTTTTCATGTTTTTTGTTCTTGTTGTAAAACTCACTTGATCTTCAACCCAAATTCGAACCGCCCAATTCTAGCGCAAAACTTCATGGCGCTGTGTGACATTTTAGAGACAATTGCGGCGGAGTGGGTTACGCTTCTTTGCCCGGCAGTGAACAGTATTGGACGTGCGGACGCCGGGCGAGCCGTTAACTCATTCGCAGCCAATATTCCGCGCATCTTCCCCGCGAATCTAAACAGCCACCCGTGAATCAATGAATCGTCTAAAAGCCTGATCATTTTTACAGGATAAGTTGTTCCCGCTAAAAGAGAATTCAGTTGTCTCACACTTCAACGCTTTTGAAAAGAGTTTTTGCAACTTTTTCGTAAAAAGTTATTCACATTTCGTTTAGATAGCGCGTGCTGACGCAAATCGCTGTGGAAATTTTCGCACCATGAAAAAATTTCAACTGTCGTAGCACATGCGACCTGGACTTTTCCCTCGTTTCGCCGCTGCAACCTAAAGGCAGGCAAGTCAGAGCAATCTGAATACCAGAGCTTCGCCGCCGGTTTGATGCTCTCAAATGAATACAGGGTGAGCGGCAAAAGTGGCGGCCATTTCCAGCCGCCAGATGTCTTGAGTTAAATGAGTCTATTACGCCGCTTTTACTGCGGCGGCTTGGGTGGGTCATCCGGATAATAAATCCGATAGAAGATGGTCGGCGGATTCCTGCGATTGGTGTCGGTGAGACTCCACGCACTGGTGGGTCCCGTCGTCGCATATTGGCGAGCGGGGTCTGGAGGACTGACGCAAATGTCGTCCCCGCCTTGAGATAACCGACGTTGACGGCGCCGACAAGCTCGCCCGATTCAACACCGAGATCTCGATTCATCTGTGGGAAAGGGTTAATCCAACAAAACGCCGATGACGTGTTCTCGCGGTTCCACATCTTTGCAAAGCTTTTTCTGACACTTTTGTAAAAGTTAGTCACGATGAGAGTCGCCGCAGGCTTTGACATTCCAAAGAAATAACTGTGGATATTTGTTCTTGCTGGGTAAATTTCGACTGCGATTGGGAATATGATTTCAAAGTTTGGTTGTATTTTTGCAACTCACACTTCGCAAACACGGTCATTCTTTTCCCCCGTGACGTGATTCTAACAGTCTGGTTCATTTTTTCGTTGACGAAAGTCCTCAAAATGTATAAAAAGAACGCGAGTGAATTACAGGACTTGGAGGGCAGCCGGTACTGTTAGCCCGGCAAGAGGAAGGAAAAACGAAAAACTTAGCAACGTAACGATTAGATTATTATTTAAATATGAACACAAAACGAGCAACGAAACTTTTAGCGGGGACGCTAGTGGCCTCGGTACTTGGCATGTCGGGCTCAACCGCGCTGGCCCAAACCATCTCTTACGTGGAAAACAACGTAGCCAGCGGCACGACGGGCGTCTCGCTCACATCGGATCCGGTGATCACGGCGATTCTTTCGCAGCCGGGCACTACGGATGGCAAAAGTTATACGAGTTGGGCCTTTCTGGCCAACGACGGAACCGGGTCCATCGATATTTATGCCTCGTCAAATGCATTGGCGACGCTGGGCTTTACTCCCGCCGTAGGTGAAACCCTGTCTGTGACCGGTGAATATGATCCCTATGAACAAATACCTGAGCTTGAGGATATAACTTCCATTTCACAGGTGGGCACTGCTTCCGTTCCTGCGGTTGGAACACAGACCATCCCGAATCTTAATGTGGCGACACTTCCCTACAGTATCGCTGGATACGAATGGACTGTAGACAACGTCACTCTTTCCGGTTTCAGCACCTTTGGCACGGCCAACCAGACCGGAACAATGACTGACGGCAGCGCAAATAGCATGACCCTCTATTACTGGGAATCTTCCTACTCCGTAGCGCTGGCAAATTTGGATGGGATGACGCCCGTTTTGGGGCAGGAGTATGACGTAACGGGCTTCGACGCAGTTTACGGAAGCAGCGCGCAATTTGTTCCCATTTCCATCGTTGCCGTTCCCGAACCCGCCACGTTGTCATTGTGCGGATTGGGCGGTTTGATGTTGTTCAAATTAGTGCGCCGGCGCATCGCGTGAGGCGGGTGGAAGAGTTTTGAATTAAACCAAAAGCGGCAGTCGCATGACTGCCGCTTTTTTTATTGTGAAGCGACGATTGAAATTGGAACCAGGGACCTGCATTAAGGCTTCAAGGCTCCGGCCCCTTTCAAATCGGAGCGCCGGCTTTCGCAGGACACTGTCTCATCCTGCTCAGCGAAAATGTCATAAATCGTTTCCACCATCGTCGCCGGATTACACCTGCCTTTTAAAAGACGCCGGTTTGCTCCCTCCAACAATGGCTCATCCTGGGCTTCGATAATCGAATTGGTTGAAAAAATCACGACCGGAACCTTTTTAAGGCGGGCGTCCGACTTGATGAATTTCAGCACTTCCACTCCATCGAATCTGGGCAGCACCAGGTCCAGCAGGACCAGGTCAGGCACAAGATTGTGCAGCAACCGAAGCCCTTCCAATCCGTCCTGCGCGGCGTATACGTGATATCCAGCCCTCTCCAGGACCCTCAAATACGCCAACCGCTCGACTTCGCTGTCCTCGATAAAAAGAATTGTTTTCACTCTGCCTGGCATAATTCAAACTTTCGCTAATTGTTCAACTATAACGATTTATAAACCATTGATTTACGAGGTTTAACTGAGAAGCTTTTCAATGATTCCATCAAAAAGCCCCAGTTTGACAGCACTAAATATGCCACTGGGGCGCTGTTTGCCCTAATTGCCTCCCATTACCCTTGACGTTCCCGCAACGACCCCGCCAACGATGGCTATTGCGCCAATCAGCAGTAAGACAATTCCGAAGATAAGGCACGCCGACAGAATTGTGAAAAGAATCCGCCGTGCCCGCGGCCGATCATCGTGCCAGGCGCACCGGTAAAGCACCATGAAAGCAACCGTAACAGGCGTAATGGCGAAAATCGCCGATTGCAGCCATACCGTCCACGGCGCGCTGGATAGCCAAACCACGGGGCGCGTCATCAAATAAATGACGGGCAGAGACAGGAAACAGGCCAGCCCCGCTATCAGCAGCGGCGACGTATTCTCATTGATATCGTTTCGGCTCATAATCCTCATCGTGATTGTTCTTCCACTTCAACAGACACCGCGTGTTTCCCTTTCGTATATTCCCCGGAATACTATAAGCGAATTTAATTTATTTTTCAATACGGATTACTCCTGAACAAGCGGTTCGGCTCCGGGCGCCTGGGGGGGCGGCTGACGAACAAATAGCGGCACAGTCATTTCCAGGCGGCCGTTTATCGCCAGGCCGATTTCATATTCGCCGGCGCGGGGGACCTGGAGACTGTGAATGCCCACAACAATGGCCGCGCTCGCGGAGGACGCGCCGGACGGAATCTGAATGTTGATTTGCTGGGGCGGCGGGGAGGGCTGGAGCGGCTTGCCGTCTGAATCAATGATAGAAAATCGAATTTCTTTGAGTCCTTCTTCAATTTTCCGAAAGCGCAACTTGGCAACCAGATTGCAGTTAATCGCAATCGGAAATTGCGGGACAAAGATAATGTCGGTGGCCCCGAGGATATTCAACTCGCCATTCGAACTGGGGCGGGCGGCAAAGCATAGCGTCAACATCTCCGTTGTCATTCCGGGGATTTAAAGGAAAAACGGCCGGGGCAAAAGGAAAAAGTGAAAGCATCATCCCTTCACTCGTGGCAATTTCTCCGGAATCATGCCCCAATTTTGGCAGGCATGGTGCCTTTCCCTCTACTTTTTTAGCGGTTTCTTTAACGCCTGGACGTACCAATCGTCGATTTTCTTTTTAATCGCATCGCGCAGTTCCCGTGTCCTGGCGATTTGTTCCTTATGAGAACCGTCGAATTTCGACGGATCCGGAAAGCTCCAATTCAATCGCCGCGGCCCGCCTGGAAATTCAGGACACCGTTTCGCGTTCTGCTCGTCGCAGACAGTAATGACGTAGTCAAACATCTCGCCGTTTTTTATAAAATCATAAACCCATTTTGTTTTTTTTCGGGAAATATCGATTCGCTGCTGGCGCATGACTTCCACGGCCAGCAGGTTAAGGTGTTGCGGTTCCAATCCGGCGCTCTGGGCTTCGAAAGCGTCGCCGTAGAAATGGTTCAGCAACGCCTCGGCCATCTGGCTTCGCGCGGCGTTTTGAAGACCGACAAATAACACGTATTGCTTCATGCTATTTACAATAGAAAATGGAAGGCCGTTGTGGGAGATGAGCCGAATAACGGAAGCCCAACCTCACTCCAACCCTTTCTTCCCTCCCCTTCGTCGTATTTATTTCTACACAAATCGTCTCCGTTTGAACAATATTAAGTTGGTCAGGATGTGATTCTTTTTGGGTATCATATAGTTAGGCATGTCAAATGCTCCCGATATTTCGGGCAATCGGGCCGTGCCTGCCTGTGTTGTAATGGGCTTTTAGAGTTCATACCGGTATCTTCGTCTGACGGTTAAACAGCAAACGGAGGAGGTTGACGGCTCATTCCTGGCATCAATCTATGGAATTACGACATTTGCGTTATTTTGTCGCGGTGGCGGAAGAATTGAATATCCGTCGCGCCGCCGCGCGATTGCATCTTTCGCAGCCGCCGCTGACGCGCCAAATTCGTGACCTTGAGGAAGAAATTGAGGTTAAACTGCTTGAGCGCAGCAAGCTTGGCGTCCGGCTCACGGAGGCTGGTCGTGTATTCCTGGCCGAAGCGCGTCAGATACTTTCGCACAGCGAGCGCGCCGCCCGCCTGGCAAAAGGGACCCGGCGCGGAGAATCAACCCAATTGGACGTCGCTATTCCGCCCATGGCTGTGGATCGCGCGCTCTCCCGTGTTTTGCGCCAGCTCAGACGCCGATTTCCTGACATTTCGTTGCAGGTACACGAGATGCCCACGAACGATCAATTCAAGGCGCTTCTGGACAGGCACGTCGACGTGGGCTATTGCGCATTTCGTTCGGCCGATGAGGATCTGATTTTTAAACCGGTCCGCCGGGTTGCCATATGCGCCATCCTGCCGCCGGGTCATGCGCTGGCAAAGCAACGTCACTTCTCCTTGAATGCTTTGGAGGACGACCTGTTTATTTTGCCGGCCCGCCAAACCTCAATCTATTACGACTGGTATATCAACCTCTGCCGCAACGCCGGGTTCGAACCCAAAATCGCCCAGGAAGCGGACAGCGCCCAAAGCATGCTGAGCATGGCTTCCGCCGGTATCGGCGTGGCTCTGGTTCCCGAAACTATGCGGAAGTTTGAATCGGCGGCCGATGTGGAAATTCGGGATATCTATCCGGATACTCCGTATTTGACTTTCCATCTGGCATGGCACCGCAACAACTCTTCCAGGAGCTTGAAATCGTTTTTGGAAATTTTTGCGACTCACACACAGGTTGACACCGCCGCAAAATGAATGAACAGAGAATTTTGGAATTGCGGAATGTCGGATTAAATCTCTTCCACATTCCGCAATTGCCAATTTGCGTTAATTAGCGCGCGTGAGCCTGCATTGCAGTGCTCGATCCGCTAAAAAACGCGCCTGCGCCCAGGCACAGGAATCCAACCAGTGTCAGTGTCATAGGCACAAGGCCAATGACCGCGAGGATTCCCAGCACGGTTACCGCCAATCCCATAAACACGCTTCCGCCGCCGCTTTCGGCTACGGCCTCCGGCCTTGACTCCGCCGAGTTGGCCAATAGCCAATTCAACCGGGAAAGACCTTCACCGCCCAACAACAGAGCAGCGCCATAGGCGAGCACTGTCACGGCCAGCAGTACAGGAGCCGCATGGAAAAAGGACAGGATTCCCAGCACAATTCCCGCGACGCCTGCGAAAAAGCCCGCGGTCATGCCGCTTCCTATCCCTGAACTAATGCCCCTGGCATTTAATGTACTTACCGCCGCTCTTGCCAGCATGCTGTCCGCTAGAAAGACGGCGCCGATAACTATTGCAGCCACTGACGCTACAATGTTGGTAAATATCCCCGCCAAACCCAGAATGGCCAGCACGATCGTACCGAGCGCGCCGATGCCTTCTGTGACTGAACCGCCCGTTAGCGTTTCAGGCATAAACCGGTGGAGGGGATGTGTTTGTTCACTTGCATTCATTTTTTTCTCCTTTCCTTTTTGGTGCGGACAAGTGCTTCCGCCGCCAATTTTTTCTTCTATACAATTTGACAACCAAACCGGGAGAACCGTTTAAAACGTTGCGCCGCATTCGTCCAAATTGCACATTGCAATGCAATTCGCAAAATCAGGACCCTGCTTCAGACGCAACATTCCAACCCCGCAATTTCAACACCGGCTTATCGCCCGAAGGGAAATGTGCCAGATAAACGTGTTCCGAATGAGGAGGAAGGGACACATAATTATCGTCCCAAATGACAGGCGTGAGGGTCTGTCCTGATTTCGCGCTCACAATTCTCATTTCGATGAAAAATGCCATGCTTTCTCCGACATTTTTCAGGCGCACGGCCGCCTCTCTGCCTTGTCTGGTTCGCCGGAATGAAACCGTATATCGCACGGTCGCCGGAGGCAGTTGATTCAAGGCATTGAAGTTGGCGAAAGAGAGGTTCGGCGTCACATACCAGGTGCTTTTGGACTCGTCCAGGACGTCCAGCCTGCTCGAAAGCCAATAAAAATTGTCCGCTCGTGTGACGCCGCGTCCGTCCGTAGTCTGAAGGTTCAGGAAATATACCGGCGTGTCCGAAATCAGAGACGACAGATCACAAACCTTTTGCGCGCCATAATCGTCTGTGGCGTTGGTTGCCCTCGTGTTGAAAATCACTTTGGAATTTAAGTCGTAGGCTGTGATAGTTGTTCGGCACTGGCCGAAATCTTTTCGCGTTTGGTTTACCAAATAGACGCCGCGGTCGCCGTAGTTATAAATGACAGCAAATGGCGCTGCTCCCTTCTTTGCTCCAAAAAATGCGCCGCCAGGGACCAGATAGTAATCGTAAAGCTGCCAGTAAAGCTTCGGCCACGAGGCATTGAGCATCCATTGGATAATTCCCGTCGTGCGCGGCAGGTTTACAGCAAACGCCTCGAACATGGGGCGAATCGCTTCATAATTGGCCGCCTGGCTCTTGAGAGCAAAGTCCGCCACGCTGCCGGGCATACCGTAACGGTTTGTGAACGCCTCCCAATAGCGGTTCAACTGATGAAATTCGCCGCGAGCGCAATGAAATTTCCAGGCTGCGTTCATGGGCCATAGATCCCGGGCCGGAATCATCTGTTCCAGGCTTTCCAACGGCGGCGGCAACGGTCCCGGCCCGGTTTCGGTGTTGTAGCCGAACGCGCCGCCGTTCTTCCGGTCGAGGTACCAATAATTCGGCGTCACGTAATCGTAAGGCCCGTTCATCTTCACGCCTGAGGGCCCGCTTACTGCGCTCACACCGTCGCCGCATGTCTTGAGCGCCGGCCGTGTGGGATCAATCGTTGCCAGCAGCCCGTCATATCGCCTTTCCAGTTCCGGACGCGGCAATTTGTCACTGCCCAAAACCCATACAAAAATGGACGGATGATTCCTCAGCCACAACACCTGATCGCGCAAATAATTTGTCGCCAGTTCCAGGTCCGCCTCAGATTTGAATCCGCCAAAGTCGTCGCACGTTTTTCCCAATTGCTCGCTCCATTCCCATTGGCAACTCCATCCGGCCATGACAAGCATTCCATATTGGTCGGCCAAATCGTAGAGCCGCTGGCTGCTGCCCCAGATTCCTTCGAGCCGGATGGTATTCAGATTCATCGCCCGCGCATAACGGACCTGCGCATCGAGGTTCGTTTCATTTTCGCGCAACAGCAATTCGTCCGCCCAGCCGCCGCCGCGAATCAGGATTTTTTTTCCATTCACCATGTAGCCGCGATAGCCGTCGGCCGTCATGTAATCCTTCACCTCACGGATTCCGAAACGCACGCTCGCCGTGTCGGTCTTTCTTCCACCCTCGCTCGCCGTCAATGTCAGGCTGTAAAGATGCGGCTCGCCCAATTCCCATGGCCACCACAGGCGCGCCCGCTCAAAATTCAATTGCGGGTTCTGTTCCGGAGTCAGTTCAACCTGCCGGGTCTGGCCCGGCTGTAATTCGAAATTCTCGCTGAATTTAACGTCGCCGATGGTTCCGCTCACCTTAGCTGTCGTTTCAAACGCCGAATGATTTTTCAAGTCCGCGCAAACAGTCAACGCCGCCCGGGCACAGACAGGGACGCTGCTATTGGCAGGCGGCGTTGCCACCAGGGCGCTCTTCACGAATACATTTTCCAGCGCCACGTCCTTGTAAAAATGGAGCAGGACTGGCCGAAACAATCCCATGCCGCGGTCCGGCGGCCACGGGTTCCAGTCAACGAATCCCATGGTAAAATCTCCCGGTTGTGGCGGAAAAACTTCCACCGCCAAAATGTTTTTCCCGGCTTTTAGTTTCCCCGCAACGTCCAGCGTGAAAATCCGGTACGCTCCAAAAATCTCGTTCGTGGTTCCAATCTGCTCCCCGTTCAGCCAAATGTTGGCGCGATAATTGATGCCGTCGAATATCAAATCGGCGTCCTGTTCCGCTTGTTTTCGGGAAACGACAAATTCATCCCGAAACCACCACGCATTTGTGAACGGTCCGCGCGGTATTTTCGCGAAATTCGTTCCAAAAAAAATATTTGTATAGACGCCGTCATCTACGAGCGCGCCCAGGACCGTCGTTGGCATGGTCGCCGGATACCAGCCGGAGGTGGTTGCCGTTGAAGCGTTGAAGTGTTGACCCGCCGTCGCTTCGCTATGTCGCGGCAAGAGCGTTGGAGCGTCGTCGACCCCCCCACCGCCCGTCGTCGCTGGGTAAATCTCCCAACCGCGTTCCAATGGCAGGATGTTGGCCGCTTGCGCCCTGGGGGCGGCGCCACCATAACAGAGAAATCCGCCAACAACAGCGGCGAGGATTGATAAACGAAAGTTCTTCATCGGAGGGCTATGGATGGGTTTATCGTGATGAAAATGCAATCACGAATGGGAGCATACCGTTTTGAGCAAGTGGGTCAAATGCAGATGGCGGCGGCAAGCCCGCTGAAGGGCGGGTAGATCGGCCTCTGAGGATTTGGCTACAGATGCCCGTTGCACATTTTCTTTGTATAGGTTTCGAAACGGGAAACGAGGCGGAAAAAAGGGTCAAATTGCGCGTTTTCATTGGGATATTAGAGGATTTTTGGCGGGTTGGATGTAAACGAGAGCATTCTCACGCAAATGGCGCAGAGGACGCGAAGGTTTCGGCGGTTTCAGAAGCTCCGGGCAATGATGCCCGGATCACCGGCAGGCGAGACGCCTGCCCTACATCCAGATGGCTTCGTTTAATCAAAAGGTGTGTGCAGGGGTTTTCCGAATAATCGGGGGTGTACGAAAAGCTAAACGAATTTTTCTGACCGATAAAGGAGGGTCGTTTCATTGGGAAATATCGATATTTTGGCTAAACAAGCGGGTTGGGATTTTTTCGGGCAAAAATAAGGTTCTTCGCTGT
>Ga0335073_10007150_pt1 | contig 15645 bp, 14 predicted proteins | sample Lox_Sample_22_FD_207093 | JGI IMG/M metagenome (GOLD analysis project Ga0335073, IMG submission 207093) | Soil microbial communities from Loxahatchee National Wildlife Refuge, Florida, United States - Lox_Sample_2.2 | ecosystem: Environmental > Terrestrial > Soil > Wetlands | place: USA... | reverse complement strand
CGAGTCGGCGAATCGCAGCCGCCGCAGCCCGGCCGACGACTCGAAACGCGCGATCCTGTACTTCGGCGCCGGGATCCCGACCCAGGATCTGCTGCCATTGGTCGTCCGCAAGACGGAAGTGCATGGCTTGTGCGCGCACGTCCTGGTGGTGCCGAGAACCCAGCCGTCGTTAGCGGACACGAAGGTAACTGACGCGACTCTGAAGCCCCGTGGAACCGGGCCGCCAGGCGGGGCCGTCGCCACCATCGGCTTGACTCCGCTCGGTTCCGCGGCAGCGGTGCCGACCGCGGCCGCGAGAGCACCACCGCTTGCCAGCGCCAGCCCGGTGACTGCGGCCACCATCCGGTTAATCCTCATCGATCCTGCCTTAGCTCGATCCGCTGTTGCCGAACCTAAGACAGCGAAAGTCCCGGACCGGTTGCGGGCAGCCTGGAAACTCGCGCGAAGAGAGCGTGGTGCCGGCGACAATCCCCTGGCTGCCAGCACCACGCTCTCGGGAGCTCAGCTGTGCCCGGCTGCCGCGAGTTCCCGGCTGGCAACCGCGACCCTGGCTCGCCAGCCGGGCAGGCCGCGTGCGCCGGCGGCGACGCCGATCGCGACGACCACTTGAACCGTGATCACGACCAGGAACGCGGTGCTGACGCCCGTGCCGTCGCCGGCCAGCGCGAGGAAGAGGCCGCCGAGTGTGGCCACGCCGAGCGCGAGCGCGGTCTGCTGAGTGGTCGTCAGCACCCCGGCGCCTGCGCCCGCGACGGCCGGCGGTACCTCCGACAGCACGACGCCGAACAGCGGGCTCATCACCAGGCCCTGGCCGAGGCCGGCCACGGCGAGGCCAGGCCCCAGATCCGCGACAGCCAGGTGGGGCCAGCCCAGGTAGACCGTGACGCCGAGGATGACCAGGCCGAGTGCTTGCAGGACGCCACCTGCGGTGAGCACTTTCGCACCGAATCGCGCTAGCAGCCTGGATGTCGACAGCGATGCCACCAGGAACGTGGCCGCCATCGGTACCAGGCCAAGACCTGCCGTCAGCGCACTGGCGTGCAGTCCCTCCTGGACCAGCAGTGCGTAGCAGAACATGAACGCGCCGAACCCGGCGAAGAACGGCAGCGCCAGCAGCAGCCCGCGGCGCATACTGCGGTGCTGCAGCAGCGACGGCGGGACCAGCGGAGTACGGCCTGCCCGCTCGGCCCTGACCTCATACCGGACGAACGCGGCCGCGGCCAGCGGTGCGACCACGAGTAGCGCGATGGTCCAGGCCGGCCAGCCCACCGACCGGCCTTCGGTCAGCGGGAGTAGCAGCGTCAGCACGGTCAGGCCGAGCAGAACCGTTCCGGTGCCGTCGATCGGCGCCGGCGCGCCATGCCGGGTGTCGGGAACGTAGCGCCTGGCCAGCACGAGGCCCGCCAGCCCGATCGGCACGTTCACCAGGAAGATGGGCCGCCAGCCGAGGTGGTCGATGTTCGCAGACACCAGCACGCCGCCGAGTACCTGGCCGAGCACAGCCGCCAGGCCGCCGGTGGCGCCGTAACGGCCAAGGGCCCTGGCGCGCCGCTCTCCCGTCGTCGCAGCCTGGATGGTCGCGAGCACCTGCGGCACCATCATGGCGGCCGAGGCGCCCTGCGCTACCCGGCCGACCACCAGGAAGTCGGCCGTCGGAGCCAGCCCGCAGGCCAGCGAGGTGACGGTGAAAGCTGCCATGCCGAGCAGGAACAGCCGCTTGCGCCCGATGCTGTCGCCCAGCCGGCCGCCGAGGACGAGCAGCAGCGCGTAGGCCGTCGCGTAGCCAGACACGACCAGTTCCAGCAGCGGCTGGCTGGCCTGCAGGTCGCGGTCGATGGTCGGCAGCGCCACGTTGACGATGAAGAAGTCGATCATGGGCAACAGAACGCCGACCAGGATGACGGTCAGGCCTGCCGCAGTCAGCGTCTGCGGCTGGTTCGGATCATTCGTCCTGTGCCGCGCGTTCGGTCTCGGCTGGGCTCGTGAAGCCAGGGTGGGAGCAGTCGTGGAAGGCATGCATCCAGAGTGCCTGGCAAATCTATCCAGGTACTAGAGCCCACTTATACTGGTATCACCGGTACTAGGCAACAGCACTGAAGGCACGGCATACTAGTAGCCATGAGCGAGCAAACCCTGCTGCCAGCGGGACTTCCGGCGACCAGGCTTCCTGACATCGCGGCGATCCGCCGCCGGGAGCTGGCTGACTTCCTGCGCAGCCGCCGCGAGCGGATCGCGCCGGAGGACGTCGGCCTGCCGCCTGCCTCCCGCCGCCGCACGCCCGGCCTGCGTCGCGAAGAGGTCGCGACCCTGGCCGGAGTAGGCGTCACCTGGTACACCTGGCTCGAACAAGGCCGGGACATCAACGCTTCCCCGCAGGTGCTCGACGCGGTAGCCCGGACGCTCCTGCTGGATCCGCATGAGCGTGACCACCTGTTCCGGCTGGCCGACGCGCCCGACGGCACCGGCCAGGCAGACTGCAGCTCGCTGCCGCCGACCGCTCAGCTACTGCTCGACCAGCTCGATCCGTTCCCGGCCTGCATCCGCAATGCGAGGTACGACATCCTCGCCTACAACGAGACGTTCGACCTGCTGATGGGTCCGCTCGCGGATCTGCCCTTCGAGGAACGGAACTCGCTGTGGCGGCTGTTCACCGTGCCAAGCTGCCGCGCCGCGACGCTGGACTGGGAGGAGGGCACGCGGCGGATGGTCGCTGAGTACCGCGCCGCAATGGCCGAGCACGTCGCTGAGCCGGCCTGGAAGTGCCTGGTAACCAGGCTGACTAAGGCGTCGCCTGAGTTCGCCGAACTGTGGGAGCGGCACGAAGTCGCCAGCCCGGAGAATCTCACCAAGCGGTTCATGCATCCTGAGGTGGGGCTGCTGAAACTCAACTACACCCATCTGTGGCTGGGCCAGCGCCTCGGCACCCGGATGACGACCTACAGTCCGGCCGACGACCAGACCGCGGACCGGCTGCGTGAGCTGTATCAGCCCCGCAGTCGCCACGGCCAGTCGCCGGCCTGACTGGGCCTGACCTCAAGGGGGGTAGGGTCAGGCGGCCTCGCGGACCGGCAGCAGGTCTCCGGCTGAGCCGGTCGCGTCTGGCTGGGCAGGTGAGACGTACAGGAAGGCGCTCAGGTCGCCAGTCAGCTGGCGGATCCAGCGCATCCGGCCGGCTGCCTCCAGCGGGTGGTCGCCGAACTCCTCAGCCATCCGGCTCGTGCAGCCGCTCGGGCCCAGGCGCCGCAGGGTGCTGCCGATCGCGTCGGCGACAGCCTGGGCAGTCAGGGTGTCGGAAGGCTGCAGCGGTGAGGCGAACAGCGCCTCGCAGACGGCTTCGTTAACGATCATCATCCTGGTCACGCCGAGCCTCCTGGGGGGTTAGGTTCCGGCCTTGGCATTCAGCGCCCGGAATACGGATTCATTTGCGCTGGCCTGGGGTGGGCCGGTTATCTTCGTCGGTCCAGAGCTGGCCTCTTGCGATTACCTGTGGCTATGACGCGCTCACGCACGGTATCCGTTGCGTGATCTGGGTCACATTCCGCTGCCGGGCCGCCCCCGCTCCAAGCTGGCATACTCGCGAGCATGGGAACGCAATCGCGCTGGGGCCTGACCCTGCCACTGACCGGGATACCGCTGGTCGGCCAGCGGGAGATCGTGACGAGCCTGCCCGATCTCGGCTACACCGACGTCTGGTCTGCGGAGCTGAACGGGATAGACGGCTTCACGCCGCTGACGCTGGCCTCCCAGTGGGCCCCGCAGCTGCGCCTCGGCACGGCGATAGTCGGCATTTACACCCGGGCGCCCGTTTCCCTTGCAGTGCAGGCCGGTACGCTCGCTGCCCTCGCGCCTGGCAACTTCGTCATGGGCATCGGAACCTCGTCCCAGGTCGCGGTCGAGCAGTGGAACGGCATCCCGTTCTCCAAGCCGTACCAGCGCTCGCGTGACATGCTGCGATTCCTGCGGGAAGCGCTGGCTGGCGGCAAGGTTACCTGCGAATACGAGACGTTCAGCGTCGACGGCTTCCGGCTCGACCCGGCGCCGCAGGTCCCGCCCGCACTGGCACTGGCGGCGCTACGCCCCGGCATGGTCAAGCTGGCGGCCGCCGAGGCAGGCATCGCGATCACGAACTGGCTCGCCCCGGCCGACGTCCCGAAGGTGCGCGGCGTGGCCGGCCCGGACTGCGAGCTCGTCGCCCGGATCTTCGTCTGCCCGACCGCCGACACTGACACCGCCCGCCTGATCGGCAGGCGGATGATCGCGGCGTACCTGACCGTGCCGGTCTATGCCGCCTTCCACCAGTGGCTCGGCCGCGGCGAGGTCATCGCGCCGATGCTGGCCGCGTGGAACTCCGGCGACCGGAAGGGCGCACTCGCCGCGATTCCCGACGCCCTGGTCGACGAGCTGGTCATCCACGGCCCCTTCGAGCACTGCCGGGAGCGCGTGGCCGAATACCACGCGACCGGGCTCGACACCCCGGTCATCGCGATCACGCCGCTGCCCGGCATGGACCTCGGCGAGACCGTCAGCAAACTGGCGCCCGCCTGACATGCCCGGCCCTGGTGGCGGGGCCTTTCAAAAAGCCCTAGATCTCATCAGGAAACGGGGTAGCCCAGCGCAACTGTGCATTGTCGTGCGCGGCCAGATCGTGCTCAACGAGGCGTTCGGCTGCCGGCCCGATTCGCTGTTCTTCCTGTTCTCGGCCAGCAAGCCGCTTGTCGCGCTGCTGGTGCACCGGCTCGCCGAGCGCGGCGACCTAGCGCTGGACGACCCGGTGGCGAAGCACTGGCCGCAGTTCGGCCAGGCCGGCAAGCAGGACATCACCATCAGGCAGGTCCTGCAGCACCGCAGCGGGCTGCCGGTAGCGCGCAGCATGGCGCGGGACGCGATCGTGATGACCGACTGGACGGCGTCCGTGCGGGCGCTCGAGGTGGCGGCGCCGTCGTTTCCTCCCGGTTCGGTACCCGCCTACCACGTGATCAGCTACGGGTTCATCCTCGGCGAGCTCGTGCAGCGGGTCACCGGCGCGCCGGTCCGCGAGGTCCTGCAGGCGGAGCTACTCGGCCCGCTCGGCCTGGCCGACAGCTACCTGGGGCTGCCTGCCTCGCAGTGGCACCGGCATGTACCGGTGTCCGGTTCCGGCCCGGCTGAGCTGGTCACCCAGGTGGTGATCAACCGGCGGGCAACCCGGCAGGCGGTCATCCCGGCGGCCAGCGTGTCAGCGACCGCTTACGACCTCGCCCGGCTGTACCAGGCGCTGCTGGATGGCGGTGAACTAGGCGGAGTCCGGGTCCTGCGGCCCGAGACGATCCGCCAGGCTACGACGCCGACGAGCGACGGCGAGATCGACCGTTACCTGAAGCTGCCGGTTCGGTGGTCTGAAGGTTTCCAGCTCGGCGGTGAACGGACCGGGCGCGCCCGGGCCGGCGCCGGACCGGGGCCGATGGGCGCGCTTGCCAGCCGGACCGCGTTCGGCCATAACGGAAGCTACGTCTGCCTTGGCTGGGCCGACCCGCAGCGGCAGGTCGCGGTCGGCTACCTGACCGGCCGCCTGGTCTCCCGCTCAGCCGGAGCCAGCCACATGGCCGCCGTCAGCGACGCGATCCTCAGCGGGGTCAGCTGACCGGAGCAGCCCCCTTTGTCAGGCTGGCCGCTCCGGTCCGTCCTGCCTGGCTACGGCTACTTGGCCAGGCAATAGACGTTGAACTGGATCTGGAAACCGGAGGCAGCTCCGCCGCCGGGCCAGATGAAGACCCATCCCCACTGCCTGTAGAAGGGCGTGATGTCGGTTCGCGGCGCAGACATGTCCAGGGACGGCGTCGAGCCAGGGTGGGCGAGGTAGTGGAAGGAGCCGCTTACCGCCGTCGGGAACCTGCTCGGACATGCATAGTGGAAGAACAGGTTCGTGGTCCCGGTGGGGACGTTGTAGACAGACGGGCCTTGCCAGTAAGCGTGCCCGTGCTTGCGCGCGGGTGCGGCTGCGCCGGCGGATACGGCCTTGACCGCAGCCTTGGGTACGGCGGGGCTGGCTGAGGCGGCGCCGAAGCCGACGCCCGCGGCCAGCGCGAGTGCGCTCGCGCTCATTGCTGTTATCCCGAGCCATCGTGGAATGCGCATGTGTCCGGCCTTCTTTCACGGAATCTGGCGTGCTCGTCGCTTTCACATTCGCCGCGCCTGAGCGCGCTGACCACACAGAAGGGCGCACAGGACAATGCACAGGAGGAATGCGTAGGGTTAGTGTCCGGACGTTCCTTGTTCCGGGTGTGGGGGTGCAGGGCTATGTCTGAGCACGTCAGGATGGGTTTCGGCGGATTACTCCGGCAGTTGCGAGTGGCGGCACGACTGACGCAAGAGGAGCTGGCGGAAGCGGCAGGAGTCAGCTTCCGGACCATTAGCGACCTGGAACGCGGTATCAACCGAACCGCGCGAAACGACACCGCGCTGTTGCTGGCTGGCGCTCTCGGTCTGACTGGGTCCGTTCGGGTCGCCTTCGTCGCGGCCGCCCGCGGGCGGATCGACGCCGACGATGTACTCGCAGCGAGCAACGGTGAGCTGCCATCTGCCCGCGTTGTGGCAGTTACGAGCGCTGGCGACGCGATCGTGCCGCAGCAGTTGCCGGCGGCGGTGCGGCAGTTCGTCGGCCGGGCTCGCGAGCTGAAGGCGCTGGCGGCGCTGCTGGATCAGGTGGGCGGGCCGGAGGGGACGGTGCCAACGGCCGTCATCAGCGGTCCCGGCGGAGTTGGCAAGACCGCGCTCGCGGTGCACTGGGCACACTCGGCAGCCGACCGCTTCCCGGACGGCCAGCTGTTCGTGGACCTGCGCGGATTCGAGCCCTCCGGCACGCCGGTCAGCCCGGCCGAGGCGACCCGGAGCTTCCTGGAAGGTTTCGGCGTGCCTGCCGAGCGGATCCCGGTTAGCCCGGCCGCCCAGGCAGGCCTGTACCGGAGCCTGACGGCAGGCAAGCGGTTGCTGATCACGCTGGACAACGCCCGCGACGCAAGCCAGGTGCGACCGCTGCTGCCGGCTAGCCAGGGCTGCCTCGTGCTTGTCACCAGCCGGTCCGGACTGACCGGCCTCGTCGCGGCCGATGGTGCGCAACCGGTCGGCCTGGATGTGCTGGCCGAGGACGAGGCCATTCAGCTGCTCGGTGCCCGGCTCGGACCGGAGCGGCTGGCAGCCAGCCCGGCAGCTGTGGGACGGCTTAGCCGGGCGAGCGCGCGCCTGCCGCTGGCGCTGGCGATCATCGCGGCGCGGGCGAGCGCCAGGCCCGAAGTCCCGCTGACAGCGCTGGCCGCTGAGCTGGAGAACGAGCCGGATCAGCTGGACGCGTTCGAGACCGGCGATGACGCGACCAGCTTGCGGGCGGTGCTGTCCTGGTCGTACCGCCACTTGTCGGACCTGGCTGCGGGCATGTTCCGGCTGCTGTCGCTGCACCCTGGCCCCGACATCAGCGCTCCGGCCGCAGCGAGCCTGATCGGAGCGCCGGTTCCGGTGGCTCGCCGGGCGCTGGCCGAGCTGAGCAGCTCCGGCCTCGTCCGCGAGGTCGCAGCTAGCCGCTACGGCTTCCATGACCTGCTGCGCGCGTATGCGGCGAGCCAGGCGCGCAGGGCGGAAGACGAAGCCGGGCGGCGCGCTGCCATCGGCCGGATCCTGGATCACTACCTGCACACTGGGGCTGCTGCCGCGGTCTTGCTGCGCAGCATCGTCGTTCCGGTAGCCAGCGAGTCGCACCAGCCGGGAGTCACGCCTGAGCCGCTGGCCGACCGTACCGAGGCGATGTCGTGGTATCAGGCCGAGCGGCGGGTGCTCGTCGCGGTCACCACGCTCGCCAGCCAGACCGGATTCGACCGGCATGCCTGGCAGATCCCCGAGGTCGTGCGGAATTACTTGTACATGGCCGGGCACTGGCAGGACCGGGAGGCGGTATCCCAGCTCGCGCTCGAGGCCGCCGAGCGGCTGGCCGACGACACCGCGCTCGGCATGGCGCAGCTGGCGATGTCGAGCTACCGCTTCCGGACAGGCGCCCGCGACGAAGCATTCGCCCGCATCTGCGAGGCGCTTCGCCACCTGCAGGGCAGCAGCGACCTGACCGCGCGGGCATACGTGCACCTGATGCTGGCCCAGATTGGCCACAGCGAGTCTGGCCGGGTGGCCGATGATCTGCGACACGCCGAGCAAGGCCTGGTGCTGGCCCGTGCGGCCGGCGACCGGGTCACTGAGGCATACGCCCTCGGCGTCATCGGCTTGCTGCATCAGGGGCTGGGCGGCCCTGCCCTGAGCATCGGATACTGCCAGCAGGCTCTTGCCCTGGTCCGGGAACTTGGCGACCCCGCGGACATCGCGGGCGGGCTCGACAACCTCGGCCGCGCGCAGCGCCTCTGCGGTGCGGCTGCCGAGGCCGTCGGCTCGTTCACCGAGGCCGTCGGCTTGTACCAGCAGGTTGGCTACACGTTCGGCCGCGCCTCCAGCCTCCTCGCTCTTGGCGACGCGCTCGACGACCTCGCCGATCACAGAGCCGCCTGGCAGGCTTGGCAGCAGGGGCTCGAACTGCTCGGTGAGCTGTATCACCCCGACGCGGAGCGGATCCGGGCCCGACTGAGCGAGCCCGCGCACGAAAACTGACGTCAGCGAACAGGAGGCCGGGAATGGCGCTGGCACGGGCTGAAGGCTCTCCGGAATTCGCCAAGCGGATGGTCCACATGGCGAATGAGGCAATGCTGGCCCTGATGGTCAGCGTCGGTCACCGTACCGGGCTCTTTGACGTCATGGCGACCATGCCTGCCGCGACGAGCGCTGACATTGCCGCGAGGGCCGAGCTCGATGAACGGTACGTCCGGGAATGGCTGGCGGCCATGACGACTGGCAGGATCGTCGGTCACGACGGCGAGGCCGGGACCTTCTGGCTGCCCTCGGGGCACGCGGCGTGGCTGACCCGGACTTCCGGCCCGGACAACCTTGCCATCAGCACGCAGTACGTGGGACTGCTCGCGCTGGTGGAAGACCAGGTAGTCGACTGCTTCCGGCACGGGGGCGGAGTCCCGTACTCCTCGTTCCCGAAGTTCCAGGCTCTGATGGCCGAGGACAGCGGCGCTGTTCATGACGCGAGCCTGATCAGCGTGACGCTGCCGCTGGTGACGGGACTCATAGACCGGCTTGAGCGCGGCATTGACGCCGCGGACGTGGGATGCGGTAGCGGCCACGCCGCCAACCTGATGGCCGAGGCGTTCCCGCACTCGCGGTTCGCCGGGTTCGACATGTCGGATACCGGCCTTGCCGCGGCCAGGGCAGAAGCCGACAGCAAGCACCTCACCAATGTGCGCTTCGAGAAGCGTGATGCCGCTTACCTGGCCGAGACTGCGCAGTTCGACTTCATCACGACTTTCGATGCTGTGCACGACCAGGCTCGGCCGGATCTGATGCTGGCCGGCATCGCCAAGGCCTTGCGTCCCGGCGGGATCTATCTGTGCGTCGACGTCCGCGGGTCCAGCATCCTCGCGGAGAACCTGGACCACCCGCTCGGCCCCTTCATCTACACGGTCTCGTGCATGCACTGCATGACGGTCTCGCTCGCCGACGGCGGGATGGGCCTGGGCACGATGTGGGGTGAGCAGAAGGCGCAGCAGATGCTCGGCGAGGCGGGCTTCAGCTCAGTTGAGGTCGTGCATGTCGACGGCGACATCGCCAACACCTACTTCATTGCCCGCAGAACTGACTGACGCCAACGCCACCCGATCCGGGCTGCATCCCGTCCTCGGGAAACGTCGCCGTGGGGTCAGAACTCGCTTCGCAGCCCTAGGTCTGCGTCGGCCGGCCCGAACGAGCCGACTGGCGCCACAGCAGCCAGAGCGCAGGGGCCGTAACGGCGGCTGCGACGCCGAGCAGGACAACCGGTCCGACGATGCCGACTCCTGACACGACGTTGCTGATGGCCACGGGAAGCGCGCCCGCCAGGAAGTAGACGACCAGCGCCAGGAAGGGCCGGGCGTCGACTGCCACCCAGGCGATACTGGCAATGCCTGCGGCCAGCAGCACTCCGCCGCTAAGCACGGGCCAGGGAACCAAGGGCACGGCAACGGCCAGGCCGACGAGCCAGAGCCAGCGCAAGCCGGGACGGGAACGGCTGTTGGCCAGCATGATCATAGCGGCGAGGCTTAACAGGTAGGCAATGCCGGTCGTGTCGGCACCGGAGCGCCACGGCCCGGCGTAGGTTACGGCGGTTGCGGCCGACAGCGCGCCGAGCACGACAACAGCGCGGCGGCTGCTGAGCCACACCATCGCGACAGTCAGCAGCATCACGACCATCCCGGCAGCCAGCGGCCAGCCGTACGGCGAGTACTGACTCTGCCAGCCAGACGCGAGCTGATACCGTACGAAGATTTTGAGAACAGCGGTAGCGAGCTGCGCCAGGTAGGCAGCGACACCGACGAGCGCGGCGAGCCGCACATTCGCTGTCGTCGTGCGCTGCCGGTTCTGCATGGCGCGGGCGCGCAAGCCGCCGGAAGTCAGGCCGCGGATGTCCCGTGGCAGCGGCCACGCAACGCCTTCGGGCGTCGCCTCCAGCAACGTGCCGATGATCTCCTCGCCGCGTTCGCTGCGGTAGGCGGCCGGGTAGACCCGCAGCAGCTGCCGGGCGTGCCGCTCGAGCGGGCTCATCCGGTTGCCGCTCGGCGTGCTCATGCGGTCCTCGCCTTGCGGCCGAGCCGGCTGGCCCCCGCAGCCGCCGGCTCGCCGGTCACCAGCCGGGCGGCCTCAGCCATCCGCTGCGCCTCCGCTCGCAGCGCGGTCGAACCCGCGTCCGTCAGTCCGTAGGACCGGCGGATCCGACCGTTGACGATCTCGTCGCTGACGAGCCGGACAGAGCCCTCAGCGGTCAGCCGGTCGAGGGCGGTGTACAGGGTGCCGGTAGCCAGGCGGATCCTGCCGCCCGACATGTCCTCGACCCGCTTGATGATCGCGTAGCCGTGCAACGGCCCGGCGAGCAATGCCGCCAGCACGAAGTACGTCGGCTCTCGCATCGGACCGCCCGGCCTGCCCATAGCGGCCAGCATAAGTAGTCAGTCGACATATCGTCAATCTACCTACGCACGTTTCCGCGGAAACGCCGCAGACCGCCAGGGCAGACCGTCAGCACCCCCGCTTATTATCAAACACATGATCGAAACCTTAGCTTCGTCAGGGAATGCCAGCCCTGCAACTGCCAGCCCTGCAACTGCCAGCCCTGCAACTGCCAGCCCTGCAACTGCCGGCAGCGAGCCCGCGGTGCCGCTGGAGCGGCTGGAGGCGCAGATCTGCGAGCTTGCCGGGCATTTGGCTGCGGCGACGTGCCGGTTCCTCTTGCTAGTAGGTGACTTCGACGCCCGGCAGGGCTGGGCCACGTGGGACCTGCCGTCGTGCTCGGCATGGCTGTCGTGGAAGTGTCAGGTTGCACCCGGCACAGCGCGCGAGCACGTCCGGGTAGCCCGTGCGCTGCGCACACTGCCGGTGATCACGGGCGAGTTCGCCGCCGGGCGGATGTCGTATGCGAAGGTGCGAGCACTGACCCGGATCGCCACCCCGCAGACCGAGTCGGACCTAGCCGAGCTTGCCGGTCCGATGACCGCAGGTCAGCTGGAGCGCTTCGTCGCCGCGCACCGTCGCGTGTCCCGCGCTGATGACCAGGACGCCATCACTGCGCGCCGGCTCCGGTACCGGATAGCAGACGACGGGTCGTTCGCGATCACCGTGCGGCTGTCGGCCACCGATGGCGCAATCGTGCTGCAGGCACTGCGCGCCGCGTGCGGGGATCTCGAACATCCGCACCGCCTGCACAGCGACGCCCAGCCCAGCGACGCCCAGCCCAGCGACGACCGGCCCAGCGACGACCGGCCCAGCGACGCCCAGCCGGGCGACAAGACGGCCCCGGCTTCCGAACAGCAGACAGCCGCCAGCCTGGCCGGCGCGCTGGTGGACCTTGCGGGCGGGTACCTCGCCGGAAAGATCGCGCGCGCGTCGAACCCCGACATCTACCAGGTCATCGTCCACGTCGGGCCCGAGGCCCTCACTGCTGGACCATCAGACGCGCCGCCTGAGCAGACTCGGCCGACCGGACATCCCGCCGACCCTGCCCGGTGTCATATCGAAGACGGGCCAGCCATCAGCCCTGCGACCGCGCAGCGGATCGCATGCCAGGCCACCGTCAGCTGGATGCTGCACGACCACGACGGGACCCTGCTGGATGTCGGCCGACGGCACCGGACGCCGCCGCCGGCCCTGCGGCGTGCGGTCCGCGAACGAGACCGCTACCGGTGCCAGGCCCCTGGCTGCCAGTCTCGCCGCACTGATATTCACCACATCCGACCCTGGGCCAAGGGCGGCAAGACTCGCCTGCGCGACCTGATCTTGCTCTGCGAAGCACACCACATGATCGTGCACGCGTATGGCTACATCATCACCTTGGCCGACGATGGCAAGTACGTCTTTGCCAGGCCCGATGGGACGATCCTGCCTAACTGTCCGCAGCTTCCGCAGCCCCGCGGGGGCATCACCAGCCAGCACGCCGCCGACGTCACCGCGGATACCATCATCCCTGCGGGGCTCGGCGACAAGCTCGATCTGGACTTCACCATCTGGGCTTGCTTCGCCAACGCCCGAGTCGCCGAAGAACGCCGCGCGGCATGACTGCGCTACCAGCTTCCGGGCAGCTCGCTGCCGTACCAGGACTCGATGATGCGGTGCGCGATCGACACCGGCGGCGGCAGCCTGATCGTCCCGGCTGCGATGGCGGCGGCCAGATCGTTCCTGCTGTACCAGTTCGCCTCGGCGATCTCGTCCGCATCGACGTGGATGTCGGTGTTGTCCGCGGCGGCGCGGAAGCCGAGCATCAGGCTCTGCGGCATGGGCCAAGGCTGACTGCCGAGGTAGGTCACGGCACTCACCTTGATGCCGGTCTCCTCCGCCACTTCGCGGGCTACCGCTTGCTCGGCGGCTTCCCCAGCCTCGACAAAGCCGGCCAGGACGGACACCCGGCGCTCTGGCCAGAGCGCGTTCCTGGCGAGCAGAGCGCGGTCATCGGGATCGGTGACGAGCACGATCATCGCCGGATCGACGCGCGGGAAATGCTCACTGCCGTCGACCGGGCACTTGCGAGCGTGACCGGACGCGAACGGCTCGGTCGGCGAGCCGCAGCGGGGGCAGTGCGTGAACGTCTCGTGCCAGTTCGCCAGCGCGACCGCGTGGGTCAGCAGGCCGGCATCCCGGTCGCTCAGCAACGGGCCCGCTTCCCGCAGGTAGGCCGGACGGACGCCGGCACCAGCGGGCTCAGGCAGCGGCCCGGCCACGCCGAAGTAGGCCAGGCCATCGAAGTCGACGCCGAGCAGGAACCGCACTCCGTCGGGCGCCTGCGCGGACGCGAGGAAGACCAGTTCGGCACGCTCCTCGGTGAGCTCGCAGAGCGCTTGGCCCTGCTGGACGGCCACCACCCTGGTCGCCGGGTCCGCCCAGGCCGCCTTGAGCCAGTCCGCGTCCGCGCGCAAGTGCGCGACCCGGTCAACTTCGCCGCGCGAGAGCGCCAGGCCAGTCAGCGCGGGACCGGTCAGCGCCGGGTCAGCTAGCGCACGATCGGGGCCACCCAGCTCTGGGTCAGTCTGCGGCAGGCCGAGGCTAGCTGGCGGTGCATCATCCGCCGGACTCGCGGCGCTCACCTCGCTGCCGCGAGTTCGCCGCCCGCTGCGGCCAGTTCGTCATACAGGTAAGCCGCCGACTCAGCGCCTTTGAGCAGCAGTGCCATGTCCACCCGCTCGTTGGGTGCGTGAATCCTGTCCGAGTCCAGCCCGACTGCGACGAAGACTAGCGGCGCGGCCAGGATATCGGCCAAGTCCGCTTCCGGCCCGCTGCCGCCTTCCCTCGTGAACAGGACTTCCTTGCCGAACGATCGCTCCAGCGCGCGCACGCCAGCCCGTACGGCTGCGGAATCAGTCGGCGCGAAGCATGGCCGGACACCGCCACTCTCGGCGGTCACATCCGCCTCAATGCCAGGCGGGGTGTGCTCTGCTACATATTGCCGCAGCCCGGCTATGACGCTTGCTGGCTCCTGGTTCGCGACAAGTCTGAACGACAGCTTCGCGTAAGCCCTGGCCGGCACGATCGTCTTGCCTCCGGCTCCGGTGTGGCCCCCCCACATGCCGTTGATCTCCGCGGTTGGCCGGGCCCAGACGCGTTCGAGCGTTCCGTAGCCAGCCTCTCCGGCCGCTGCGCGGCTGTTGCCTGCCTCGGCCAGCCACTCTTGCTCATCGAACGGGAGGCGGCTGATCAGCTCGCGCTCAGCCGCTGACAGCGGCAGCACCATGTCGTAGAAGCCAGGGACCGTTACCCGGCCGTCTGCGTCGTGCAAACCGGCCAGCATGTCAGCCAGGACATGCAGCGGATTCGGCACCCCGCCGCCGAACGATCCGGAGTGCAGGTCCCGCTCAGGGCCGCGCAGGCTGATCTCGGCAGCGACGACGCCGCGCATGCCGACGCACATCGACGGCACGTCAGCAGACCACATCCCGGTGTCTACCACCAGCACCACGTTGCAGGCGAGCCGGTCCCGCCTGGCGCGCAGCAGGTCAGCGAAGTGCGGCGAGCCGGATTCCTCCTCGCCTTCGACCAGCAGCTTGATCGTGACAGGCGGCGCGGTCGCGCCCGAGCTGGCCAGGCTGGCCCGCAGGCCAAAGGCGTTGGAAAGCACCTGTCCTTTGTCGTCCGATGCACCCCGCCCGAACAGCAATCCGTCGCGCTGCGCTGGCTCGAACGGCGGGCTGTCCCACTCTTCTAGCGGCTCGACCGGCTGCACATCGTGATGACCGTAGACCAGCACCACGGGAGCTGCCGGATCGCTGGCCGGCCACTCCGCAAAAACGGCCGGCAGTCCCGGTGACCCAGACTCGCCGGTCGGCCATACCTCGACCGTAGGAAAGCCCGTTTCCTCCAGGAAGGTTTTGAGCCAGTCGGCTGACCTGGCGACGTCCGCATGGCGCGCCGGGTCGGCAGAAATGGACGGGATAGCCAGCCAGTCGCTCAGCGAGCCGAAGAACTCGGCTGCGTGCGCTTCGATGAACTGGCGGACGTCCATGGGTGCTCCCTCGCAGACGGAATCAGGCTCGCTGGGATGCGCGGGCCATGATGAAGGTGTGATCCCGATGGTAGTGGCGGGCGGGGGGGCGCTGATGAGCAAGTGGACTGCTGAGGCGGTGCCTGCGGTAACCGACGCTGGGTCTGGGTCCCGCCGGTCACTGGGTAAGCCGTCGCCGGGTACGCCGGCGCTAAGTACGGAGGATTAAATGATCGTCGCATTCTCGGTCACGCCCATCGGGGTTGGCGCGGACGTGGCCGAATACGTCGCCGATGCGGTGCGGGTAGTGCGCGCGAGCGGGCTGCCGAACCGGACCGATGCCATGTTCACCACGATCGAGGGTGACTGGGACGAAGTAATGGCAGTGGTCAAGAGCGCCTGCGACGCCGTCGCAGCCCGAGCGCCGAGGGTGAGTGTCACGCTGAAGGCAGACATCCGGCCGGGCGTGACTGACGCGCTGGAGTCGAAGATGGCATCACTAGAGCGTCATCTGGCCTGACAGCTGCGCGGCCGCACGGCCGGCCTCGGAAGCGCGGCGGCCGGCCTCGGAAGCACGG
>Ga0335073_10007149_pt1 | contig 15645 bp, 16 predicted proteins | sample Lox_Sample_22_FD_207093 | JGI IMG/M metagenome (GOLD analysis project Ga0335073, IMG submission 207093) | Soil microbial communities from Loxahatchee National Wildlife Refuge, Florida, United States - Lox_Sample_2.2 | ecosystem: Environmental > Terrestrial > Soil > Wetlands | place: USA... | reverse complement strand
CGTTGGCGAGGTCCGCGACCCGCGCGGTGAGGACGTCCTCGATCAAGGTGCCCGAGTCGACGTCGGGGGGCAGCCGGACGAAGGCTGGCTCGACCGGCCGGGCCGGGTTGAATGCCGGGTCGGCTGACTGCACGGCGAGCAGGTCCTCAAGGATTCCGACGAATGTGCCGAAGTGCGACCGCATCCAGTCGCCGCGCGCTCCTTCACCTTGCTCGACGATCACCTCGATCGCCTGCCGGGCCGATGCCAGGTCGGTAACCGCGATCAGCTCCGGCCACTCGAAGATGTCGGTGACGGCTTGCACCCTTGGCGGCCCGATGAACACCGCGTCTTCGCCGTAACGGCCGCACAGATAGTCCAGGCCTGCCTCGATCCCGCGGTACAGGTGGCCCACCGTCCGCCACTCCTGCGGCACGGCAACCAGCGCAGCCTCACCGGCGGTCAGCGGGCGGGCGTGCTGCGCAGCGGCGAACCCCGCCGCGTCGTCCAGCGCCATTCCCTCGGGTCGCTCAAGGTAGATGAAGTGGCGCAGGGCGCGCTCGCCGAACGGCACCAGCGCGATCTGGACGCCGGGTGGATACCACCGGGACAAGACCGGGAAGTTGGGCCGCTCGAAATGAGGCGCCGCGCCGATGGCAGTCAAGATGTTGGTGCTCAGCGCCAGATGCAGCATTTCCTGCTTGATTACGCCGATGAGCGCCGTTTCCCAGGCCTGCACCCGGCCGAGCTGGTCCGGTGTCAGGTCCTCGTCCAGCCCGCGCTTGAGCGAGAACTGCGCGTACAGGTACTCGCACATCAGACCGTGCTCGATCTCGCAGGCCTGACCCAGCAGATACACCAGTTCCTCCCGGGTTTCCACCTTCAACACCGGCTCGGCTGCGAGATCGCCGCTGGCGTCGGCGGGCACGGTCACAGCCTCACTCGCCTTGAGGCGAGGCTCGCGATGGCGGGTGCCTTGGGTGGATGAGCTGGGGCCCGTCATGGTTCCCTCCTGGTGCGTTGCTTAATACCGGGCGGCGCATGTGGTGCTGCGGACAATGCAACCCCCGTTCGTTCCGTCTGGGCAAGCAGCCCTGCCCTAACCGCCAATAGATGACAGCTATTGATGATCGAGGCCCATCAGCACCGCCGCCGGCTCAAGCAGACACCGAGCCACTGGGCGGACCACGGACACTTCCTGGAGGCCGGGGAGCGAGATCGTCCGGCGTGCCGGGGGCGAGGCCCGGGTGACCCGGATCCATCCGTGTCCGAGCCGGGCCCGGCGGCGGGTGGCCAGGAGCACGTTGATGCCCGCGCAGTCAAGGAACGTCACGCCGGTCAGGTCGAGGGCTAGCTGGGGCCCGTGCCGGCGGATCACCCGGAGCGGGTACTCCCGCAGGTGCGGGGCGGACCGGATGTCGATCCCCCCCGGATCTCGATGACCGGCGGGGCGCCGGGGCGGACGCCCGCGCGCAGGTCCGCCGGCTCCCCGGCGCCCTTCGCCGCACTGCTCATCAGCGGGGCCGGGACTACCATTGCCCGGCGGCCTCGGGCATGTCCCGGCTCACCGGGGCCAGCCCGGCGCGTGCTGCCGGGGCCGGCGATGTCAGGCCGTCCGCGGTCTCGAAGAGGACCTGCTGGAGCGGGCGGGGCAGGTCGCCGGCCCAGACCAGGGACGCGGTCGCGGTCAGCGGGTGATGGTCGATGCTGACCCGGGCCATGTCATGGGTGCCCGCCGGGCGGGGCAGCCGGATCAGCCCGGGCCGGGTCCCGGCGATGGCGGCGGGGCCGGTCAGCACCGCGGCGGGCCGGTCCCCGGTCGCGGCGAAGGCCAGCACCATGGGCAGCGAGTGCCGGAACGGCGGGTCGGTGAACTCAAAGCGCGGATCCGCGCCGCGCAGGACCCGCGCCCAGGCGTCATAGGTCCCGGCCTCGGCGCGGCGCGGCCCGTGGATGACGTCCAGGCCGGCCATCTCCTTAAGGCTGATGCTGCCGCGGCGGGCCGCCGGGTGCGCGGACGGGATCCACACGTCCGGCTCGAACTCTCCCAGGCTCATGGCGTCCAGCGGGGCGGGCAGCGCCTCCGGGCCGGCGGTAAGCCAGCCCAGGCCGGCGTCGGCCCGGCGCTGGCGGATCACCGAGAACCCGGCGTCCAGCGGCGCTTCCATCCAGGCCACGTCGACGTCCGCGGCGGCCGCCGCCGACCGCAGCGCGGACGCGGTCTGCACCGCCAGGGCCTCGGGCAGGCCGGGCGGCACGACCACCCGCAGCCGCGGCCGGCCCAGGCCCGCCGCCTGCCGGGTCCGGCTCACCTCGTGATCGACCAGGGACAGCACGTTCCTGGACGCGTCCAGCAGCACCGAGCCCGCCGGCGTGAGCCGCAGGCCCTCCCGGCGGCGGTGCAGCAGCGCGGTGCCGACGATCTCTTCCAGCCGCCGGATCTGCTGGCTCAAGGTGGGCTGGGCGATGAACATCCGCGCCGCGGCGTGCGTGAAGCTGCCCTCATCAGCCAGCGCCACGAAGTACCGCAAGTGCCGCAGCTCAATACCGGCCGGCGCTCCCGCGGCCGCCCGGGGCAGGCAATCCGGCCCCAGCTGCCCATGGTCCATGTCAGCCACCCATCTCCAGTGCAACACGCTCCGCTTCCACCTGCATCATGCCGGGCCCGGCACCACGGTCGAATCCACGGATTGCCTAGTCCCGCCCGCAGGGTCCCGGGCCCGGCACCGGGTCTGGCCGAAGCGGCGGCTCGTGACCACGGGATTCGGAGGTTGTTTCCTGCCTTGGCGATCCACAGTCCGCAGAGTACGGACCGGGAGCCGGATCGAATCCCGGAAATTCCTAGCCCTGCAGCAGCGACTGCTCCCCGACCGCATCGGTCAGGAGCGTCAGCACGCCCAGACTGGCCAGGAAGCGGTTCGGCGGGTCGCCGGTTCCGATAGCCAGGAGCGTGCGCAGCGCGTCCCGCTGGAGTGGCGGCAAGCCGTCCAGGCGATCCAGGAACGGGAGCAGCATCTGGTGCAGGCCGACGAAACCCAGCGCCGTCTCCGACTCGATCGCGGACAATGATCAGCCGCAACGGCTGGGCAGCAAGGCAGCCTCCAGCTGGCTCATCGCGTTCGGTCACGGTCCGCTGATCACCTCCCGCCCCGGCAGGCGGGCCAGGCTGGCTCCTGGCTAGCCTCGTCGTTCCTGTCACGCCGGGACCCAGACGCTACGGACATTTGTGGACCGGGTCATCGGGTGGCGAGCACAACCTTCCGGATGGCATTCGTCACGGGCGCACAGCGCGGCCCGCAGCCGCCACGCCCGAGTCGCCGGCTGGCCACGCCTGTGGCCCGCCGCGGACTGCGCATTTCGTGTATTCGATTCCTAACGGCGGATCCGTAGCGTGTTGCTGTGATCACAGCGGTCCACGGTCACGCCTGCGCTGAGGCGACGACCGTAAGGAAGCCAACATGACAGACGATGACCTGCGGCTTGACGTCGCCGCCGAGCTTTCCTGGGACCCGAAACTGGACAGCAAGGCGATCGCCGTGTCAGCGGATGACAGCGCCGTCACCCCGCGCGGGACGGTCGGCAGCTTCCGGGAGAAGCGGGAGGCGGGGAAGGCGGCCGCGCGCGTGTACGGGTCACTCGAGGTTGCCGACCGTATCGTGGTCGAGTATCCGTAGCGTCCTGAGCCCGGCCCTCCATGTCGTCCGGGAATCGGTGATGTAGAGCCGCGCTGTGCCGGGGGAGTCATACCCGGCCCGGGATTCGTGAGGAGGATCCAATGACTGAGCGCCGACCGCGGTTTAGGCTGCGCTGAAAGGACGGAAAACCATGAGCACCGACAGTGACCCGATTGGTCCAGCGGCGGCGGATGCCGCGGCCGCGCCGCTGGACCTGCTGCTCACCGATGCGGCCTTCGGTGCGCTGCGCCGATTCAACCCAGGTGGCTCCAGCGTCCGGCTAGCGGCGGCGCTGGCCACCCGGCCCCGGCTTATTGCCGGGCGGGGAGGGCAACTGCTCGGCGAGATGGCCCGCATCGCCCTGGGCCGCTCGGAGGTTCAGCCGTCCCGGCGGGACCGCCGATTCGCCGATCCGGGCTGGAGGGCCAATCCGCTGCTGCACCGCGTGGTCCAGGCTTACTTGGCCGCCGCACAGACGGCAGAGGGCGTGGTCGCGGACACGGACCTGGACTGGGCCGACGCCGAACGGGTGGGCTTCGCGCTGCGTAACCTGGTGGATGCGCTGGCGCCGAGCAACAACCCGGTGCTCAACCCGGCGGCCCTGAAGGCGGCCATCGACACCGGCGGCGGCAGCACCGTGGCCGGCCTGCGGCACTTCATCTCCGATATGGCGGCTCCGCCGCGGGTGCCGTCCATGGTCGAGCCGGACGCGTTCGAGGTCGGCGTGGACCTCGCCGTCACGCCGGGAACAGTGGTGCTGCGGACACCGGTGTTCGAGCTGATCCAGTACCGCCCGGCCACGGCCACGGTCCGGCAGGTCCCGTTGCTGATCGTCCCGCCGACGATCAACAAGTTCTACATAATTGACCTGGCGCCCGGCCGTAGCATGGCCGAATACCTGATCGGCAGCGGCCAGCAGGTATTCATGATGTCCTGGCGCAACCCGGACGCCAGGCACGCGAAATGGGGCTTCGACACCTACGGGCAGGCTGTCCTGGACGCCATGGACGCCGTGGCGCGGATCACCGGGAGCGAGCAGACAGCGCTGATGGGGACCTGTTCCGGTGGCATCATCGCCGCGATGGTAGCCGCGCACCTCGCGCACACCGGCCGACTCGACCAGATCGCCGCCTTCACCCTTATGGTCACTGTGCTGGACGAGGCGAGGGCCGGCCTCGGTGCCGCCGTCATCGACGAGCGGAACGCGCGGCTGGCCGCCGCCGTATCCCGGGCCCGCGGCTACCTCGACGGGCGGTCGCTGGCCGAAGTCTTTGCCTGGCTACGGCCAAACGACCTGGTCTGGAACTACTGGGTCAACAACTACCTGCTCGGACGGGAGCCGCCTCCGTTCGACATCCTGTTCTGGAACGCGGACACGACCCGGATGACCGCGGGCCTGCACCGGGATTTCCTCCAGATGGGTGTCACGAACGGGCTGACGCGGCCCGGCGGGTTGACGATGCTCGGCTCGCCGGTGGACCTGTCCCTGATCGACCGCGACAGCTATATGGTGGCCGGGGTCACCGACCACATCTGTCCCTGGACGAGCTGCTATCGATCCACTCAGCTGCTCGGTGGCAGCAAGCGGTTCGTGTTGTCAACGAGCGGGCACATCGCCGCCATGGTGAATCCGCCGGGTAACGAAAAGGCGAGATACCAGGTGGCCAAGGAGTGCCCAGAAGACCCGCAGGAGTGGCTCCGGCGCGCGGACAACTGCCATGGGTCCTGGTGGCCGGACTACGCGGCGTGGCTGGCCGAACGCTGCGGCGAGGAGAAAGCCGCCCCCGGCGAGCTGGGCGGCGGCGGCCTGGCGCCGATATGCGACGCGCCGGGAACATACGTCTATGATCGCTGACCCGCCAGCGCCCGAACCGGCCGGGACCCGCCGCCGCTGGAGCGACCTGCGCCGGATGATAGCGGCCCGGCCGCGACGTACCGGCCTGGGCGAGCACATGAGGACCCTGAGCATCGGCGGCCGCATCGTGCGGGTCGCGGTGCGGGAAGGCAGGCCGGACTGGCCGCCGCTACTGCTGTGCAACGGCATCGGCGCCAGCCTGGAGCTTTTCCAGCCGTTCGTCGACGCGCTGGACCCGCAGCGGGGAGTCATCCGGTTCGACATGCCAGGCATCGGCGGATCCCCGGTGCCGGTGGTCCCCTACCATCTGGCCACCCTGTCGTCGCTGCTGAGCGGCCTGCTCGACCAGCTCGGCCATGAGCAGGCCGACGTGCTGGGCATCTCCTGGGGCGGCGGATTGGCGCAGCAGTTCGCGCTGAGCCGCCCGGACCGGGTACGCCGCCTCGTGCTGGTGGCGACCGGGCCAGGCGCGCTGATGGTGCCCGGGCATCCGCGCGTCCTGCTGCGCATGCTCACGCCGCGGCGCCACCGGGACCCGGGACACGCGGCCCGCATCGCCGGCGAGCTCTACGGCGGCAGCGCGCGCGACGACCCGGCCGTGGCCCGTGACCTGCTGCACGCGGCGACACGCCTGGGCCCGGCCAGGGGCTACTACTACCAGCTCATCTCCGGCATCGGCTGGACCAGCCTCCCGCGGCTGCGGCGGCTGCGGCAGCCCACGCTGATCCTGGCTGGGGACGACGACCCCATCATCCCGCTGGTCAACGCGCGCATATTCCTCACCGCCGAAGCGAGCCCAGGATGACACATGTCATAAGCACGCACCTCGCCATCACCGGCATCGGGGCCTTCACCTAGGACCGTTCGGCCCGTACATCAGCAGCCGGGACGGCGGGTCAGGTGCGGTCCGCCGGGCTGCTGACGACGGGCGCTATCGCGGCCGCGAGCACCTGGGAGTTGGGCAGGTGGAGCGGCCCGTCGGGCGTATCCAGCCGGACGTAGGTGATGCCGATCTCGGCGACGTTCCCGCGCAGATCGCCGCCCAGCGCCCCGGACTTGATCAACACCGGGTCACCGACGTTGACCGGCCGGGCGAGCAGCAAGACCATGCCTGCGAACACGTTGGAGAGGCTTTGCTGCGCCGCGATGCCAACCAGGATGGTGGCGAACGCGCCGCCAACAAGAAGCTGGGTGACCGCGATGCCGAACAACTGCAGGGTGATCAGGATCGCCGCCAGGCTACCGAGCAGAAGTATGGTATAGCGGATGACGGCGGCGTGTGAGGTACCGATCTTCGGCTCAAGGACCCCGCGGACCTGGCCTGCCAACCCGGCCGAGCCTACGTAGGCGAGCAGGCAGAACGCCACCGCCGCAATGTCCGCGACCGCCTCGGTGCCGGTGTGGCCAAGCGCCCGGTAAGCCGTGTCGGGGAAAAACACGCTGGTGGCCGCCGTCCGGGCCGAGCGGGATAGGGTCGCCATCATTACCGCCAGGACGAGGAGGTAGATGGACCGCCACGGCCGGAAGCGCGCCTTGACCTTGGCGATGGCGGGCGCGATGCTCGGCGGCGTCGTCAAGCTGTCTTCTCGCCGTAGTGGGCCGCGAGCCCATAGACCACCAGCACCGCGATGATGATATAGAGAAGCGACCAGACCGGGTAGTACGGCATCACGAACATGGCCGAGATCGCGGCGAGCGCTGCCGCGATGATTCCCGCCCAGCGGGAGATTTCCGCGCTGGGCTGGTTACTTGGGCCAAGGACCAAGACCCCGGCCGCGATCAGGATTATGCCGATGATCAGCCATACCCATCCATAGGTCGCAAGGCTGTGCCCCAGCAGCGCACCCTGCAGGTTACCAGGGATGGCACCGTGGTAGGAGAACGCCCAGATCGCATCGATCACCCGCATGATCCCCGCGATGATCAGCACCACGGCAGAAAACGTCAGCCAGCCTGAACGTCCCATCTGATCCACCCTCCTGCGTAGTTTCCCGTATTAAGTCCACCCGCACGGCGGGCAAAAGCAAGGCGATGACAGCTGTCGTGACATAGGCCTGGGCTATTGCCCTAGCCCAGGCTCCGTCTATAGCGCGAGACGATCTCCGCAGAGCTGACATCACCTTTTCCGGAACGGTTATAGGGAGTGGACTAGAAAGACGCGGCGAGCAGCCGCTGTCCCATTGACCAGGGAAAGGACTAGCGATGGGAATCTTCGGCGACGGCGGCCAGCGCGGGCGCGTCGCGGTGAAAGGGTTCGCCGCAGGTGAAGGCTGGCAGGTGCTGTGCGACAGGTGCCATGCGGCCTGGGCCAAGGTAGAAGTTCTCACCAACGCGGGCTCGGTCTTCTTCTGCCAGCACCATCACAAGAAGTACCGCCATTCGATCATCGCGGCTGGGCACCAGATCCGGGCCGTGTTAGGACGGCACGCCGCGTCAGGAGCCCGGGGGTGGTGACTGCAGCGCCTTCAGCAACGCGGTCACCGGCAGTCGCACGATGTGAGCGAGCTCATCCGGAATCCGGACCAGCCGGCGGACCAGGACCGGGATGCTGACGATGTCCCCGCGGGCCGCCGCCGCCAGCAGATCCAGGAAACCCTGCCCGGTGGACCGGGGCGGGTCGGCGATCTCGACGCGGGCGGTCACGACGGGGCCGGATGATTCGGTCTCGGCCCGGCCCAGGCTGGGCAGGAGCGCGAGCATGGTCTGGTTCTCGGCGAGGATCTCCGCGGCGAAGTAATCGATCCCGACCTCGAGGGCGCGCTCACTCAGGCGGGTGAGCAGCGCGGAGCCAAGCCCGCGGCCCTGCCATGCGTCAATCACCGTCACTCCCGCATCGGCGGTGTCGGGTTGGTCCGCGCGGCGGATGAACCGGCACTCCCCCACGATCTCCGCAGACAGCAGCGGCATGGCGATCAGCGCCTCGTGATCTTGATGGTCGACCTTGACTGCGGCCTTGAGGGTGGCCTCGGGGAGCTCGGGCATGACGGTGAAGAAACGCCGGTAACGTGACTGCTCGCCCAGGTTCGCGTAGGCCCGGCCCAGCGCGGGCGCGTCACCGGGCCGGACCTGCCGCACCCGCACGACGTCCCCCGAACGGAGCGTGACCACCTGCGGCCGGCTCGCTGCGGCCATCACCACGTTCCCTTCTGCCGCCTCACTGCCGCGGAGTCGGCCGCCTGCCTTCCTGCATGCCGTCAGGCCTAACATAGGTCAGGAAACGTACCAGCTCAGCATCACATCCGCCCCGAAGCCGCCGAGTTGTGCCAGGGGAACCAATGCCCGGGAACGACTTGGTACGAGGGACCGTCGACGGCCTGGGTGACCGTCTTCGAGGGCGTGCCGACGATGTATGTCGCGCTGCTCGCCCGGCCGGACCGCGCGGACTACGACGACTCCGCCCTGCGGCGGACCGGCAAGATCGTCAAGCAGGAGATCGTTCTGCCGACCGAACCGGCCGTGCGGTGAGGCTGCCGGTGCTCGCGCCCCCAGGCGGCGGCCTGAGTACCGCGGGCAGCAAGACGACCATGGTCAGCCCGCCGCCGGGGGTTTCCTCCGGTTCCACCGCGCCGCCCATCGCCTCGGTCAGCCCGCGGGACAATGCGAGCCCGAGGCCCATTCCGGTCGCCTCGCTCGTGTCACCGAGCCGCTGGAAAGGCAGGAATGCCCGGTTCCTGTCGGCTTCGGGAATTCCGGGCCCGCAGTCGATAACACGCAGCTGGACCCACTTACCGTGCACGCTAGCCGTCAGCCGCAAGAGTGAACCGGCGGGAGCATAATGCAGCGCGTTGTCGACCAGGTTCACTATGACCCGTTCCATGATCGCCGGATCGGCCATGACGGGGGGCAGGTCGCGCGGCACGTTCACCGTGACCGTCCGCGCCAGCGGACCGAAGTCTCCGAGCGAGGTCGCGATGATCTCCCCAAGATCACTCGGCCTGGGAAACACCGGCAATGACCCCGCCTGCAGTCTGCTCACGTCCAGCAGGCTGGCCGTGAGATGGGTGATCCGGTCCAGGGACTCATCGGCCGCGGCCAGCAGTTCATCATGATCCTCCGCGGAGAGCTTGACGTGGTGTGAGCGCAGGCAGCTCGCCGCTGCCTTCGCCGCGGCGAGCGGCGAGCGAAGGTCGTGGCCAACCGCAGCGAACAGCGCCGTCCGCATCCGATCGGCCTCCGCGAGGCGGCGGGCCGCCTCGGTTGCCCGGGCTGCCTGCCGGGTGCGCCGTGCGGCGTCTTCGACTCCGAAACTGACGGCCACGGCCACGGCGACGAAGACACCCAGGACCGTCGCATTGCCGACCGCGCCGATGATGAACTTAGCGGGCTGCGCCACGGCGAAGAAGTGGAGCAGCAGCGAACCCGCGACCGCCTCGAGCACGGCCGGAACGAAGCCGCCGACCAGGGCTACCACGATCACGGCCAGCACGAAGGTGAGCACGTCAGCGGTCGGGCTCTGATCATGCCAGGTGGCGAGGAGCAGCGCGAGGAACAGCGCAAGTACCGCGGCCAGGGCATGCCCCGCCAGCTTGCGCTGCGGCGGAAGGCCGCTCCCGGCGAGTGCTAGGAACTGATCGGAGGCAGCCAGCAAGAATACCGCGCCCAGGAATATCACGGCGGCCGTGGCGGAGGTCATCCGCAGGACGATCGCGGACAGGATCAGCCACACGAGAGTGGTGAGGAGGACCAGGCAGCAGGGGCCAGCTAGCCGTCCGGGCGCGGCCCGAAGGCTGAATCGCCCGTGGAGTCTGCCGGTCATGCCGCTGACGTTACGGATGACAGGCGACGGATCGCATCAAGGAAATCCGTAGTCTGCCCGGCCGTTAGCCGGGCCCACGGGCTCGACAGCTAACTGGAGGCTGGCCGACGGAGGGCCGCTATGTCGCGCTGGCCGTGCTGGCCGAGGCGGCGACGGCCGCGCCGCTGGTGTGCGTGATCGATGATGTCCAGTGGCTGGACCCCGAATCGGCGGTGGTGCTGGGCTTCGTGGCGCGGCGCCTGTACGCCGAGCAAGTCGTGCTGGTGCTCGCGGTGCGCGAGCCGGCCGGGAAGCTGGCAGGGCTGCCTGAGCTCGCGATCGCCGGGCTGGATGAGGGTGCGGCGCTGGAGCTGCTGGCGTCGCTGGTGCCGGGGCCGCTGAGCCCGGCGGTCGGCGCCCGCATCGTGGCCGGCACCGGGGGAATCCGCTGGCGCTGGTGGAGGTGGCCCGGGAGCTGTCGCCGACCCAGCTGGAGGGGGCCGGAGGTGCTGCCCGAACCACTGCCAGCCGGCGGGTCGCTGGACAAGGCGTTCGGCCGCCGGGTGAGCCGGCTGGTGCCGGAGGCGCGGCTGCTGCTGGCGGTGGCCGCGGCCGAGCCGACCGGCTCTCAGACGCGGTTGCGGCGTGCGGCTCAGCAGCTGGGGCTCGACCCGGATGCGGCCGCGTCCGCCGATCTGGGCGACCTGGCCGCGATCGGCTCACGGGTGGAGTTCCGGCATCCGCTGATCTGTTCGGCCATCTACTACGCCACGCCGTTGCGGCAGCGGCGGCTGATCCACCGGGCGCTGGCGGCGGCGGCTGGGCCTGATGAGGCGGTGGCGGCCCGGTTGGAGCAGGCGGCCGGGACCGCGGCGGGTACGCCGCTACGGCGGCGTTGTTGTCTCGCGCGGCGGAACTGTCGGCCGGGGAGGCCGCCGCGGCCAGCGGCTGCTCGCCGCGGCCGAAGCGGCGCTCACCGCGGGCAAGGCAACTGGGACCAGTACTGCCTGGGCGTGCTCGAGCTCGGCCTGGGCAACTACCAGGCGACGCTCCAGTGCGCGCTCGGCGTTTATGACGACGATGCCCCGTTCTTCGGCACTCTTGCGCTGCCCGACTTGGTCGAGGCCGCCGCGCGTTGCGGCAGCCCGGGATAGCTGAGGCCGCGCTCGGGCGGCTCGCCGGGCGGGCGGCCGTGGCCGACACCCCGCTGGCGCTCGCGCTGCTCGCCCGGTCCCGGGCGCTGCTGGCCGGCGACGCCGACGCCGAGCCCCTTTACGAGGAGGCCATCGGGCACCTGGGGCAGTGCCGGGCGGTCCACCAGCTGGCCCGCGCCCACCTGGTGTACGGCGAATGGCTGCGCGGCCAGCGCCGCCGCCGCGACGCCCGCGACCAACTCCGCACCGCGAATGAGATGTTCACCGCGATGGGCGCCGGGGCGTTCGCCGAGCGGGCCCGGGCTGAGCTGCTGGCCACCGGGGAACGCGCCCGCCAGCGGACGGCCCAGGCCGAAAGTGAGCTCACCCCGCAGGAGGCCCAGATCGTCCGGCTGGTCAGCCAGGGCCAGAGCAACCGGGACATCGCCGGGCAGCTGTTCCTGAGCCCCTCCACCGTCGACTACCACCTGCGCAAGGTGTACCGGAAGCTCGGCGTGGCATCCCGCACCCAGCTCGCGCACACCATGGCCGACGGTCGCTTCGAACCAAAAGTAGCCACATGACGGCGCGAACCGGAGCTCCTGCGGCCCTGGAGATCACAATTCCTGCTAACGGCAATGCGCCAGGCGGCCCGCGTGTGCGACCCTACTGAGGTGCCGCTGCGATGTCTGATAGTCGACGACAACGCGTACTTCCTGGAAGCGGCCGCTGACCTCCTCACACGGCAGGGCGTGACCGTAGCGGGCGTCGCGTCGGACACCGCCGGTGCGCTCCGGCTGACCAGGGAGCTGCGCCCTGATGTCGTCCTCGTGGACATCGTGCTGGGTCGCGAGAGCGGCATTGATCTCGCGCACCGGCTGGCCGAGGCCAACTCGGGCGGCCCCGTCATCATCTTGATCTCCACGCATGCAGAAGCGGATTTCGCGGACCTTATCCAGGAGGCGCCGGTGGCCGGGTTCGTGCCTAAGTCGGAGCTGTCGGCCAGCGCTATCCGGCGCCTCGCCGGGGCCTGATCACCAAGAGCCAGCCGCTCGCGCGGACAAGCGCCCGCTTACAGCACCGACTCCATAGCCTCGGCTTCTCGCCGGTCGATCATCGGCTTGCCATGCTCCGTGACGCTGGGCAGCGTCGGTAGAATCTGAGGGCAGTGCGCGATCCTGGCGGGAAACCTGGCACGAACGAAGGAGCCCACACCCTCGACTGGGAGGGCCGATCGGGAGGTTCTCAGCTAGCCTTCTACGCGTATGCGCGTAGGCCGCGGGTCGGTACCTGTGAGAAGGCGGCGTAGCTGCCGCCGGGGCGGAGGCCCGGATGGCTACTCTACCGAGTAGCCGGCACGGCGAGGATCAAGCCGCGCCGCCGCGGGTAGCCGCTTCTACAGGCAACCTCTCCGACGCAGTGATGCAGACACTGGCCGAGGAGTCACCCGACGCAATCGTGGTAGTCGACTTCCAAGGTCGGCTGGCCTGGCTCAACCGCCAGGCGGAGCAGCTCTTCGGCTATGGCCGGGCCGAGCTGCTGGGACAGAAGGTGGAGCTTCTGCTGCCAGAGGGGGTCCAGAAGTCCCATCTGGCCCATCGGGCCGCCTATATTGAGAGTCCACGTACTCGCCGGATGGGTGTCGGGCTGGACCTCAACGCGCGACGGCGCGACGGCGCGAATATCCCGGTGGAGATTAGCCTGTCGCCGCTGTCGACCGACAGCGGCGACATGGTCATTGCCACGGTGCGCGACATCAGCGAGCGCCAGGCGATCGCCGGGGAACAGGCCGCGCTGCGGCGGGTGGCGACGCTGGTCGCCCGGGGAGTACCGCCGGAGGAGATGTTCGCCGCGGTGACCGCGGAGGCCGGACGGGTACTGGACGCCGACTTCGCCAGCATGGCCCGCTACGACCCGGACGGCCGGGTCACGCTCCTCGCCGCGTGGACCGGCATCGGCGACCCCTGGCCCGTTCCTGTCGGCAGCCGGTGGGATCTCGGGGACCCGAACCTCAGCACGCTCGTGTCCCGGACCGGTCAGCCGGCCCGGCTGGGCAGCATCGGCGAGGACATTGGTTTGTGGGCGGCCGATGTGCGCACGGTGGGCGTGCGCTCGGCGGTCGCCGTGCCGATCAGCGTGGAGGGCCGGCTGTGGGGGCTGATTTCCGTATTCTCAGCTCATAAGCAGCCGCTGCCCGCAGGCACCGAGGCTCGGCTGGCCGGCTTCACCCAGCTGGTCGCCACCGCGATCGCGAACGCGCAGGCGCGCGTCGAGCTGCGCGGGTTCGCCGAGGAGCAGGCCGCGCTGCGGCGGGTGGCGACACTGGTCGCCCGGGGTACGCCGCCGGAAGAGGTTTTCGCCGCGGTCACCGCCGAGGCCGGGCGGGTGCTCGGCGTCGACTTCACGACCCTGTACCGGTACCTTCCGGACGGCGCGATGACGGTCGTTGGCGCCTGGTCCCGGAGCGGCGCCCCCGTGCACTTTCGCATCGGCACTCTGCTCCCGGCGGGAGGGTCGAACCTGCACACGCAGATATTCCAGACCCGCCAGCCGGGGCGGCTCGACACCATCGTCGGGGACCTCGGCCCGGCGCTCGCGCCTGCGGTCGCCGCGGGCGTCCGCACCGGGGTCGGCGTGCCGATCACTGTCGAGGGTCAGCTGTGGGGCGTCATCATCAGTTCATCCACGCGAGAGGAGCCGCTGCCGGCGGACACCGAGGCGCGGCTGGCCGGATTCACCGAGCTGGTCGCCACCGCGATCGCCAACGCGCAAGCCCGGGTCGAGCTGCGGGGCCATGCCGAGGAGCAGGCCGCGCTGCGGCGGGTGGCGACGCTGGTCGCCCGGGGAGTATCGCCGGAGGAGGTCTTCGCCGTGGTCGCCGCGGAGGCCGGCCGGGTGCTGGGCGTCGACTACACGGCAATGAGCCGGTACGAGCCGGACGGTGCCCGGACGGTCGTCGCCGCCTGGGCTAGGTCCGGCTCCCCCGTGGTGCCGGTCGGTACCCGGGAGATCCTCGGGGGACCGAATGTGCCCACACTGGTCTTCGAGACAGGCCGGCCGGCGCGGATCGACCACTACGGCGAGGACCCCGGCCCGGCGGCGGCGGCCGCGGTCGCCGCCGGGGTTCGCTCGGCTGTCGGTGTGCCGCTCCGGGTGGAGGGCCAGCTGTGGGGCCTGATGAACGTGTACTCCACGCGGGCAGAGCGGCTGCCGGAGAGCACCGAGGCACGGCTGGCCCGGTTCACCGAGCTGGTCTCTACCGCGATCGCCAACGCCGAGGCCAGGGCGGCGCTGACCGCCTCCCGAGCGCGGATCGTGGCCACCGCTGACGCTACCCGCTGGCGCATCGAGCGGGACCTGCACGATAGCGCGCAGCAGAGGCTGGTCTCCCTTGTCCTGCAGCTGCACGCCGCCCAGGCCACCGTGGCCCCCGACGCCGGCGAGCTGGCCGGGCAGCTCGACGATGTAGCCACCGGGCTCGGCGAAGCGCTCGATGAGCTGCGCGAGATCGCTCGGGGCATCCATCCGGCGGCCCTGGCCGCAGGCGGCCTGCGGCCGGCGCTCAAGGTGCTGGCCCGCCGCTCCGCCGTCCCGGTCCTCCTCGATGTCCGCGTCGACGGGCGGCTGCCCGAGCAGGTCGAGCTCGCCGCCTACTACGTGGTCTCCGAGGCGCTGACCAATGCGGTTAAGCACGCCGCCGCTTCCGGCGTCCACGTCGACGTGCAGGCCGGGAAGGGTGTGCTGCGGATCGAGGTCCGCGACGACGGCCGTGGTGGCGCCACCTTCGCGCGCGGCTCCGGCCTCGTCGGGCTCAGGGACCGCGTGGAGGCGCTCGGTGGCAAGCTCTCCCTCCGCAGCCAGCCCGGCGCGGGCACCACCGTGTCGATCGCAGTGTCCCTCGACGACGGTGGCGAGACACCCCCGGCCGGCGCTCGGCGACCACAGGATGCCTAGCGGGTTAAGAAGTTACTTCAGTCCGGCACCGGTACGGGTCGCAGCGGGAGCTCCACCAGGAGTTCTGTCCCCCCGCCGATCGGGCTGTGGATGGTGATGGTCCCGTCGGCCGCCTCGACGCGGTCGTGCAGCCCAAGCAGACCCGAGCCGCGCGCCGGGTCATGCACCGCGGTGGCGTTAGCGCGTTTCGCCGCGTTCGTCAGCGCCTCAGAGACGATGTAGTAGGCGGTGACCTCCACCGCGCTCCCCGGGCGACGAGGGCCGCCACCGCCGCAGCGCGGCCTGCTCGTCGGCGACCCGGCGGTACCCGGCTTC
>Ga0335073_10007148_pt1 | contig 15646 bp, 11 predicted proteins | sample Lox_Sample_22_FD_207093 | JGI IMG/M metagenome (GOLD analysis project Ga0335073, IMG submission 207093) | Soil microbial communities from Loxahatchee National Wildlife Refuge, Florida, United States - Lox_Sample_2.2 | ecosystem: Environmental > Terrestrial > Soil > Wetlands | place: USA... | reverse complement strand
ATTCGATTCGCACCGCCGATGTGCCTTACACAGGCGGACGCCGATTTTCTGCTCGCTGTCCTGGATGAGTCGTTTTCTTCACTTTAACCGGCAATGAAATTGGTCCATCAGAATTACGGGAAGGCGAAAGTCCGCGTGCTGAAAGTCTCACGGACCGGCCAAAAACAATCCGTCAAGGAACTCGAAGTGCAGGTGATGCTGCAAGGGGACTTCGAGACCTCCTACACCAGGGGCGACAACCGCCTGGTGGTGGCGACGGATTCCATGAAAAACACCATCAATCTCCTTGCCAAACAAAAACTCGGCGCGGAGGCAGAATTGTTCGGCATCCTGCTCGGCGAGCATTTTCTGAAGACTTACCGGCACGTCAACCGGGTGGAGGTCTGTCTTGCAGAGCATTGTTGGACCAGAATTTCCGTCGGCGGCAAACCGCATGCGCATTCATTCATGGAGAAGAGCGCAACCAGGCCATCGGCCAGGATTATGGCCACGCGAAAAGGCGCCACGGTGGAGTCGGGCGTTGAGGACTTGCTGATCATGAAGACGACAGCGTCAGGTTTTGCAGACTTTCTGCGCGATCAATTCACGACTCTGGCGGAAACCGGCGACCGGATATTTGCAACGAAGCTGAAGGCGGTCTGGACTTATGCCCGGACGCCAAAGCAATATTCCGCGACCAATGTGAAAATCCTCGATGCGATGCTGACAATTTTTGCAAAGCATTACAGCCCGTCGGTGCAAGCGACGCTGTTTAAAATGGGCACGGCGGCATTAAAAGCCGCGCCGGAGATTTCCAAAATCCACATTTCCATGCCGAACAAGCATTGCGTGCTCATCAATCTTGCGCCTTTCGGTTTGGAAAATAAAAACGAACTTTTTGTCCCGACAGACGAGCCCTACGGCCTGATTGAAGGAACCGTTTCGCGCTGATCATTTCCTTAGAATCCGCCGGAGCGCTGACAAAATGGTTTCGACGTGGTCCTTCCGGGAGCTTTCGCCCATGAGACCGATGCGCCAGATTTTTCCTTTGAGCGGGCCGAGGCCGGCGCCAATTTCGATGTTGTAATCGGACAGCACTTGTGTGCGCACGGTGGCTTCATCCACCCCGGGGGGAACGCCAACCGCGTTCAGTTGCCAGAGCTGATGCCCGGTTTGCGAAACGATTTCGAGTCCGAGTTCCGCGAGGCCGCGCTTCAAGGCGAGATGATTTTGCTCATGCCGGCGCCACCGGTTTTCCAGGCCTTCTTCCAGGACCAGCCGGAGCGCCTCGTGCAACCCATAATTCATCGTAATTGGCGCGGTATGATGATAAACCCGCTCTTGTCCCCAGAACGAGGACAGCAGATTCACGTCGAGATACCAGCTTTGGACTTTCGTTTTGCGCGCGGTGGCAACTTTGAATGCGCGCGGGCTTAATGAAACCGGCGCCAAACCGGGCGGGCAGCTCAGGCATTTTTGCGTGCCGCTGTACACGGCATCCACGTTCCATTCATCAATCCGCACCGGACAACCGCCCAATGACGTGACCGCGTCGAGCAGGAACAACGCGCCGACATCATGCGCGAGCTTTGAAATTTCCTCGACCGGCGTCAGCGCGCCGGTGGACGTCTCGGCGTGCACGACGGCGACCAGCTTGGGCTGGGATACCTTTTTCAATGCTTCAGCGATCTGTCGCGGTTCAATGATTCTGCCCCACGGCGATTCAGTCCGGGTGACTCTTGCGCCGCAACGTTCCGCCATATCGCACATCCGGGTCCCGAAAACACCATTGACGCCGATGATGACCTCATCACCGGGTTCAATCAGATTGACAAAACAAAACTCCATTCCAGCACTGCCCGTGCCGCTCACCGGGAAGGTCATGTCGTTGCGGGTGAGAAAGACCGACCGCAGCATCGTCTTGATTTCCTCCATTATCTTTACAAAGCACGGATCGAGGTGTCCGACGAGCGGTTGCGACATTGCGCGCAAGACTGAAGGCGGGACGTTGCTCGGGCCAGGTCCCATCAACAGGCGCTGCGGCGGGGTGAACGCGTCAGGAATTTGCATGACGGTGCAAAATGCCAGAATCACCCGGCGATACAATGAATTAAAGATGCAAATCTTTATGCCCTGAGGCTCTGAGGGCTTGCGCTCGGGCGACGCTGATCGTTCTTCAAAATCCGGAAGGCCTGTTCCCAACTTTTGGCAAATTCAACCTGGGGAAGCCAGTGAAAAAGATTTTCGCGGTAGCCAACTACGATGACCCGGGTGCCCAGCGCGAGCGCGATTCCACATTCGACATGCCGGCCTCCGCGAGCGGCAGTCGAGCCGGGCGGCTCCGTGAAGTTTATTACAATGTCGGCTCCGGTCACGTCATCCCAATCGTCCTTGGCAAATTTGGCGCGCAGGGCGGCATTTTCAAAACCATTGCCATCCTCAACCAATTTTTCGCCGTGGTCGCCGATGGGTGTTCCGTTACGATCCAGTTGATGTTGGCCATCGAGCCAACGTGCCTGGACATTATGGCCGAGGTCTTGAAGTTGGCGTCGGTATTCACAGAGTTCTTCCCGCCTGTTGTATGCGGCTGCCAGATATATTCTCATTATTTTGGTTGCGGTTGTCCTTGCGGCTTGTTCGCGCTGGATCACGAGTTTAAGGCGGGAGAGGTTCCGGCAGGCTCAAGTCCTGCTTTTCCTTCTTCTGTTCGACCTCGGCAATATATTTTTTCGTCGCGGCCGGAAGTTCATGCCAAATCCACACCGCAATGCCGCCGCCGATGATGGCGAACGGCACAATAAAAGCAGGCCACCAATGCCAATCGCGCGGGATAAAATGAAGATAGGGAACAACCTGCCCGTGCGCCGGCGCGTTCAGGTCCGGCACCAGAAACCCAATACAAATGGATTGCAGGCCGCTGCCGAGGTAGGCAAAGCCGTCCACGATGCCGGAGCAAGTCGCAGTGGCCTTGCGCCCGCCGAAATCTGTGGCTGCCGTGCCCGACATGAGCGAGGTGATGCCGATGGATGCCATGACGATTAACACCGATGACCAACCGACAATTTGCGGCGAGCTGAAGAGAAAGGCAGCCATGAGAACGGCCAGAATCAGGGTAAGCCCGCAAAGAATCGCTGCCGGCGGGCCGCGCCGCGAGTGAAACACCCGGTCCGAAATGATGCCGCCGGCAAACCCGCCGACGATGCCGAAAATGCAGATGAACCAGCCCCAGTGCTGCGCGAAAATTTCCGCCCCATTTTGCGGCACTCCCTTGCTGAACGGCAAATACCACGTCCAGATGCTGTAACGGAAAACGCCGGAGGTCAATTCGACGCACGCGATAAATATCATCAGCCGGCTTGCGAAAATCTTCTTCAACAGGTCGAGCACGGTAAATTCCACGTGCATCTGGCCGGATGAGGCGTCGCAGGTGTCGAAGTGTGGAAAACCGGCTTCCTCCGGCACGTCCTTGATAAACCACCAGTCCATCAGCAGCCAGAAAATCAAGATGATTGCCGGCACAAAAAAGACCGCCCAAGTCGCGTTCGCGCTCGAACCGTTGTGAGTGAAGATTGATTTGAGCAAATTGCGAGGGGCATTGGCATTCGTCATCGAGGTCACGCCCGCGCTCCAATCAAAGGCGAAGTAGGCACCCGCGGAAATAAATGTTCCGAAAATCGCCCCGAACACGCCGCGCTCGCGCACATGAAACCAATACGCCTTCACCTTGATGATGGACATCGCGCCGTAGCTTTGAAAATACATATTAATCGAATAGATCAGCGAAAAGGCGAGGATGATGTTCACCTGCAGATGTTTCGCGGTGATCAGCCACGTTAAAATCCCAAGCGCGAAGTTGGCCAGCGCGGCGCCGAGCGCGGCAATCATGATCCCATTTTTACCGCCGATTTTTTTATCAATGAGCGGGCCGTTAATGAGAAACGACAGGGCGTAAGTCCAATTGCCGGCGGCAAAAATGATTCCGAAATCCTGATTGGGCATAAGCGCCCCCAACGCGCCCTGGGCGACGTTCAAGTTGAAGCGCCCCATGCACAAAAAAGCGTAGGTCATGCCGAGCGGGAACCAATTGATGAAGCGGCGGGTTACGAACCAACTCCCGTGCCGGAGCGGATTGCTGCAAAAGTAGGCGACGATAACCGCCGTGAGGCAAAGCGTGATGGTGACACCGTAAAAAGAGTCTGGGAGCGTGCCCATTTGCGCCAGCAAAGCACAGCCGCGCACGGCGGTCAAAGGATTTCACGCACAATCGGCTGCCAATTATCCACAATTGTATAAAGCGCGTTCTGCCTCTGCGCGTTCAATCCTGCCTGTCTTCAAGATGTTTGGGGATTTTCCGGCGCGGAATGTCCGTGGATGGCCGTTGGCAAAGTCAGCGGATCCTTACGCGGTGCTTTCACCTTAGTCTTTTTGGACCGCATTCCGGTGGATTCGAATCCGTAAGCGGCCATGCTCAAATGTTCGCAAATACGGCGCAATGCTTCCAGCATATCCAGGAAGCACAAACTTCCGGAAATCGCCCTGGTGTCTCCAGGTTTCAGGCGTTCATAATGGATCTTCTTTTGAGCCAGGCACCAAGCGTTGATTTCGTCCTTAGCCTTGACGAGCTTTTGGGCGGCAATAGTCTCACGTGCAGTAACGAAACCCACAGCCAGGTCAAACTGAAGCAGGGTTTTTTGGTTAAGGCTGTTCAACGCTGCCTCGTCTTCCGGGTTCAGGGAAAAACTCTCCACCAGTTCCTTCCCCACCGTGCCGGATAGGTTCTTTTCAATAATGTCGCCGATCGTCTCCAGTTCGTTGGAATAACTCAAAAGCGTAAAATGCCATTTGCGATCAAAACGGTTCATTTCACCAAGCCCGCTCAGGTATAGCGTCAGCTGCTGGTTGATATCGTCAATCGCATCCTCCTGGGTGCGAATGTCCTTTGCCTGACCGGCGCTTTTCTGAGTGTGGGCCGCCCAGACGTTTTGCAGCATGACTTTAACGGCATCCGTCATGCGCAATGCTTCCCGTGTGGCATGTGCCAAGGCGATGGACGGCGTTTCGAGGGCTTCGGGGTTCAGGAACGTTTTAGGCTGCTCTTCTGCATAAGGCGTGTCGGGCACCAGGATTCTTTTTAACACAGCCAACCAACCGTGGGGCAATGCAAGTGCAACCAGCGCAACCACCACGTTGAATGCCGTGTGCATGAGCGCCAGTTGTTGGGGCACGGGCAATGAGGCTGCGGCGACCGAAAATACTTTCGCTGGAACCAAGGCGGTGATCAAGACGGATACCATTATCTTGGCGAGCAGGTTCACCCAGCCGAGACGCCGTGCCTCAACATTGGTCCGGGAAACAAACAAAGAAGTAAAGCCGAGTCCAATGTTGGTGCCGATAATCCAGTTTACAAACAGTGATTCAGGCAAAACGCCGCCCGCAGCCAATCCGATGCCCATGCAAACGGTCGCGGTAGAACTTTGCAACAAAACAGCCAAAATCGCGGCGATCACGCAAATGAGGTAAGGATGATGATCCAAAACGCCAAAGACAACGTTGACATCCTGACTGCTGATGAAATCATTCGCGCCCTCTTTCAAAAAATTCATCGCCACGAAAATAAATCCCAGAGACAGAAAGCATTGTCCCACGCCGCGAATCCACTCCAGTTTTGCGAATTGAAAGCCAATGACTCCCAAACAAAGCAGCACGCCCGCATAATTTCCAAATTGAAGCGCTGCGATGTTGGCGAGAACGGTCATGCCAATGTTCGCTCCCATCAGAACCGCGAGCATCTTTTCAGCGTTGGCTTTGCCATTGCCAACAATTTGCGCCGAGAGCAGAGACAGCGCGGTGGAGGAGGGGGTTAGTACACCAGCGACCATCCCCGAAGCCAGCGCCTGGATGCGATTACAGGTGGTTTTCTCCAGCCAAACAATCAGTTGACCGTCCAAAAGACGATCCAACCCCTTGCGCAGAAAACGCACACCAAAAACAATCAGCGCCAGCCCGGCGGCAAGTTTGATTAAAAACATGGTGTCTCAATTGCTTGTTTCAGTACTGTTACCACCGTTCGAGAGCAAAGCAACGAGATATTTTTGCATTGCGCAACGCATAAAGAAGATGGCCGGTAATTATAACTTGGAGTCCGCTGTGGATTGCTCCATCTTTCGCTCGACTCACGCAGTTAGAAATTATGCCCCGCACACGTCAGGAACTGGAACAAATCGAGCGCCAAACGCTTGCGCCGTATGCACAATTCAGCGGTGACACACGCGGACGCGAACATGCGGAACCTCCGCCCGAGTGGCGCACGCATTATCAACGCGATCGTGACCGCGTCGTTCATTCCCGCGCCTTCCGTCGGCTGGAGTACAAAACGCAGGTATTTCTCAACGGTACCGGCGACCACTTGCGCACACGTCTCACGCACACAATCGAAGTGGCCGCCATCGCACGCAATATCGCCAGTGCGTTGAAGTTAAACTCTGATTTGGCCGAGACCATTGCCCTCGCGCATGATCTTGGACATTCGCCATTCGGGCATAATGGCGAAGCTGTTCTCGCTCGACTGATGAAAGGCCGCGGCGGTTTTGAGCACAATCAGCACAGTCTTCGCATTGTGGAACAACTCGAGCAGAAATACCCTAACTTTCCCGGGTTGAACCTTTCATGGGAAGTGCGCGAAGGTCTGGCCAAACACCACACCGCCTACGACCGTCCCGACCGGAGTGCCGATTTTGCCGCAAAAAATTCCTCACTCGAAGCGCAGATTGCCAATCTCGCTGACGAAATTACGTACTACAGCCACGATCTCGATGACGGACTTGAATCCGACCTGCTTTCGGAACAGGAACTGGCCGTCAACGTTCGTCTGTGGGCCCAGGTGGCGAAGAAGGTGAAAAAGGAATTCGGGAATCTACCCAACGAGGCACGCTGCTATTTCATCATCCGTAACATTATTGACACACAAATCCGCGACGTCGTCCAAAACAGCGAACACCTGATCCATCAGGTGGGCGTGCAATCAGCCGATGACGTGCGATTGCATGCCAAGGCGCTCATCACCTACAGTCCGGAACGGCGCAAGTTGAACCAGGAATTGCGCAAGTACCTTTACAAAAATTTGTATTTTAACCCGGTGGTGCACGAGCCCAACTTGCGGGCTGTGAAAATGCTTAGAGAGCTTTTCAGATACTACCTCGTGCACCCTGAAGAAATTGGTGAGAGTGCGCAAAAGCGTGCCAAAAAAACCGGTCTGCATCGTGCTGTGTGCGATTATCTCGCCGGCATGACCGACCGCTTTGTCATGCTGGAATACCGGCGGATTTTTGGCCAAACCTTTGAGCTACAGGCTTGATTGCTGCGGCTCTTACCGTAACCTGCCTTTGTCGCGTGTCACCGTGGCAAGCTCGCAGGAGCCACGCGGGCAAAATCGCAAAATAATGGAACTCAGATTCGTCAGCTTTGTCGGCTGGTTGGCAATGATCGCGGTCGCGTGGGCGATTTCCTACAACCGCAAACTTTTTCCCTGGCGCACCGTCGTTTGGGCCATCGGGCTGCAATTTGCCCTTGCGCTGCTAATTTTGAAAACGCCCTGGGGGGCTGATTTTTTCGTTCTGGCCGGCAAAGCCATTCAGAAACTCATTCAATTCTCCAACGAGGGATGTAAATTCGTTTTTGGTCCATTGGCGGATGAAAATCTCCTCACCGAGAAATTTGGGCCGGGCAACGCGGTGATTTTTGCCATTCTCGTCACCGGCACGGTCGTGATTGTCGCCTCGCTTTCTTCGCTGTTTTATCACTGGGGAATTTTGCAGCGCGTCGTTCATGCCATCGCGTGGGTCATGCGCCAGGCGCTGCGGACGAGCGGTAGCGAGACGCTCTCCGCTGCGGCAAACATCTTCATGGGGCAAACGGAGGCACCGCTGGTGATCCGCCCGTACCTGCCGCGCCTGACGCGCAGCGAGCTTATGACCATCATGGTTTGCGGCATGGCGCATATTTCCGGCGGGGTGGCCGCAGTGTATGCCGACATGGGCATTCGCGCGGGTTATCCCAACACCGCGGGGCATCTGCTCACGGCGTCCGTTTTGAACTGTCCCGCGGCCCTGATGATCGCGAAAATTCTTATGCCGGAGACTCAACAAAGTGAAACCGCCGCGACTGCCGCCGCGGCCGTGCCGCGCACGACGGCGAATTCCCTCGACGCAATTTGCCGGGGTGCGCACGACGGATTTTTCCTCTCCCTGAACATTATTGCCATGCTGATCGCCTTCATCGCGGTCATAGCGCTTGCAAATTATTTAATCGCATTCCCGCAGATTCATTCCGGCGTGGTCAACCCTGTCACCTGGCAGAACATTTTCGGCTGGCTTAACGCACCTTTCGCCTTTCTCATGGGCGTGCCCATGCACAACTGCGTCGCAGTTGGACAAATTCTCGGCGAACGCATCGTATTGAATGAGTTTGTCGGTTATCTCGATCTCACATCCCGTGCGCAGCAACTCGCGCTTGACCCGCGCAGTTTTACGATTGCGACCTACGCGCTGTGCGGTTTCGCGAACTTTTCGAGTATCGCGATCCAAGTCGGCGGCATTGGCTCGCTCGCGCCCGAACGCCGCAGCGAAATGGCCAAGATCGGTTTTCGTGCGATGATAGGCGGACTGCTCGCCAGCTACACCACTGCTGCGATTGCTGGAATGCTGCTGTAGCAATAAGGCTCGTTCGTATCAGACGCGTGCCGGCTCCGTCCCAAATCCGGACACAACCGCTTGGTTGATAGTCTGTCATCCATTGGTCCGGGCAGGAAAAGTTTTGGGAGGCGTACTGGCAGGTTCGAGAACCGTCACAGATCAACAGACCAGCTTGACATCAAAGCCAGTCCAATCGCGCGGGAGCGATTATTGCACTGGTACCACAGGAATTTGTGGGCCTTCTTTCACTAATGGCATGGTAGCAGCTTTCTTTATGAATTCACGTACCATGCGAAAATCTACATTTTTTGTCATTTTTGTGGCTGTTATCACCTTGATTGCATTGGCGGCAGTGCGGTTTTGGGCCTTCGCTCCGGTGTTAATTCCGTTAAATTCCATTAATTCGACCGAGCTTACGAGCGCAGATGTGGTGAGGCGCGTCTGGCATTTCAGGCTCGTGCAACCGGAGTGGGTGAGCCATCCAACAGATTATGTCCTCTGGTCACGGGCAGAGTCGCTGGTTCGCTTCCTCCTGGTAGTTCTGGGCTGGTTGGTCGGCGTCGCTTTTGTCGTTCGGGGCCATTGGATAAGTCGCCGAAGCACGTCAGCGGATACGGCTTCTCATCCAATAGCTGCCCATTGATGGTTGGACTACAACGCCGGAACCGGTCGGATTTCGTGTTCTATTTGGAGGCGATGATTTCGGAAATCAGTGGCGCGATTTCTCGGGGTTTCGCCGAAATGTCAAATGCTGATTGCAGTCGCGCAATGCCGTCCTTTGCTTGAGCGCGACTGGGAGCATGAAGACGGGCAAGGAACGAATCTTTCCCAACAGGCTCACCAGGCTTGGCAATTCCATCTATGCCTACTTCATAATTAATTGACGACTCTTTGGTGAACCGGCCGCCACCCAAATCACGAACCACCTCGCCGATGATGCGCGCATCGCATCGGGAGACAAATCCGGTGACGCGCGTCCTCAATTCCAGAACCACTGGTGCAAGAGAGTCAAGCTGAAGCTTTCTGTTAAACGCCTTCAAGTCTGCGCCCTGGGCAACGAGCATTTCGTCCCACTTCGCGCGCGGCGCGCCGGATTTCAGGCAATCTGCGGCCAGCCTGCGCGCCACGGCGAGGTTTCTCGATTTTTGCGTTTGCAACAGCAAATGGGCGGCACATTCGAGAACCAGTTGCCGCAAATCCTCCGGGCCTTTGTTTTCAAGGCAATTAATGCTTTCCTTTACTTCCAGCCAATTCCCAGCCGCGCGCCCAATCGGTGCGTCCATGTTGGTTAGAATGGCGCGCGTGTTCACGCCGCATTTGTTACCGAGCGAAACCAGCGCTTTCGCCAATTTGCGCGCGTCAGCTTTGGTTTGCATGAATGCGGCGCTCCCAAACTTTACGTCCAGCACGAGAGCGTCCAGGTTTTCAGCAAGCTTTTTTGAGAGGATTGAAGCCACAATGAGCGGTATGCTGGGCACCGTTCCGGTCACGTCACGAAGAGCGTAAATTTTTTTATCGGCTGGAACCATCCTGTCCGTCTGGCCGCAGATGACACACCCCACCTTTTGGACCTGTCGGATAATCCTGCTGGCGGCCAAGAGAGTGTTAAAGCCGGGAATGGAATCGAGTTTGTCGAGTGTGCCGCCGGTAATGCCAAGACCGCGACCAGAGATCATCGGCACGCGGAAACCAAGGCATGCGAGCAACGGCACGAGCGATAGTGAAATCTTGTCGCCAATCCCGCCGGTGGAATGCTTATCCACGATTGGACGTTCTTCCGTCGGAAATTTCAAGACGCCACCAGAGTCGCGCATGGCGAGCGTGAATCCGGTTGTTTCGGCAGTATCGAGACCGCGAAAATAAATCGCCATCAGCATGGCGGCCATTTGATAGTCCGGAACGTTTCCAGCGGTAAATTCATGAACCAATTCACGGATTTGTTCCGGTGTGAGAATCTGGCCGCCACGTTTTTTTTCGATGAGTGATAGCAAATTCACGGAATGGATTTTCTCATTTTGCCCCTTGATATTCAGCGTGGCTGCAACTTTCGGCAATGAGTTTGTTTTATTAGTTCATTTTATTGGACCGCCTGGTGAATAATGTGAATAATTTTTTAAAAAAAACCTTGCAAACGCCTGCCATTTATGGGAGAAAGGATGGAATCGGTTTTGGTAAACAAGGTTGAACCAATTGAGCGCAGAGAAAAATGGCGGTGGTTTTGTAGCCGCGTCAGGGCGGGTTTGGAGGTTTTGTCTTGGTCGCACTGTCCAATTGGCTCTCAATAATTTTTAGATCAGAATGCGTGAATTGTGAATTGTTTCCCAAATGTTACGCAGCCAAATCCGCATTCTGGTAGAATCCCTGCCGGCCATGGGGCAATGATAATCAAGAAATGAAAATCGGTGACGGAATGTATAACTTCAGAACGTATAACTTATGAAAAAGCTTCTGGTCTTCGGTCTGGTTTCGCTGTTTGCGGGTATGTTCCTGAACGCTCGCGCGAGCCTTTTGTTTTCGGATGATTTAAATTATCCCGACGGGCTGATTGAGACCGACGGCCTGTGGTATTGCTATTCGCCGGCACCGCCAACCCCGCCATACGGAGACGCGTTCGTCGTCAGCAACCTGTTGATTTTGAATGTTACTAACAGAGATTCGGTGGCGGCGCCGATCAATGGACAGGGGGTGTGGAACCCCAGTTATTTCGGCACAAACTATGCGAGTTTTTACATCAATGTTCAAAAGTTGCCGCCCTTGGCCAGCGGCGGCGGGTATTTCTGCGCATTGCTGGATACTAACCGTAATCCGCCCAACACTGTCGCTCATCTCATTGTCAATACCGAAGGGACGGTGGTTCCGGGATCGTATCGGATCGGCGTTGCCAATTTCGCCGGTTCGGCCACCAGTCCTGGTGCCACCAATTTCCCAGTGGATTTGGCTACCGGCGTCACCTATCAAGTCGTGTTTTTCTGGGATTCGTCGGCGGTTGATAATGGCGCGCAACTTTGGGTGAACCCATCTTCGCAAAACGATTTTAGTGTCTATCCGATTGATACCACCGGCAACGAATATCTGCAAAACATGCCGATTGCCGCCATCGGCTTCAGCCCATTCCCCCAAGATCTGTGTCAAATCGGCCACCCGATGATCGGCACCACTTTCAGCGATGTGATGACCAATGTGCCCCAATTGCCGGTGATTGGGATTCAGCCCCAAGGCTTCACAAATTATTCCGGCCAAAATGGCGCGCTTTATACGGCGGCTTCTGGCATGGATGTGACGTATCAATGGTATGCCAACAGTATGCCGCTCACGGACAACGGCACAACGGTTGTCGGTTCCACCAGCCAAGCCCTCCTCCTGTCGAACCTGCAAGCCACGGCGACTTACTATGTGGTGGCCACCGACGCCGCCGGCAGCACGACAAGCTCCAATGCCACCGTGACCGTCAACACCACTCCCACAGCGCCATTCTTTACTTACGTGTTTCCAAGCCAGACCAATGTCAATGGTCAGCCGATCACCTTGCGGGTGAACGCGACCGGCACGGGGCCGATTAGTTATCAATGGTATTTCTCGGCCAACGGCGTAACTTTCAATAAATTATTTGGCGCCACCGCGAAATCATACAGCATTACCGAAGGCCCTGCAACCAGCGGCTATTTCTACGTTAATGCCACCAACACTGCCGGGAGCACCAACAGCGTGACCAACCTTGTATTGGCGGTGCCGCCGACATTGGTCCCCATTTCCTCCCTGCACGTTTTTGCAACCAATGATGATAACCTGGATGATGTCGGCCAAGGGGTTTATGAGGTTCAAGGTGTGGTGACGACCATTGGCAATATTTTATATGGTCCCGGGTCGGCGCATCCTTCGTATAATTTATTCTTTATCCAGGATGGAACAGGGGGGGTTGCCGTGTTTAATCAAGCGGGCGCCACCAACAACCCGCCGGCGGGAACTTTGGTCCAAGTCCTCGCCCCGCTCGAATCCTATTACGGGGAGCTGGAGTTGAGCGTGAGTGGCGGGGGCTCATTCACCAATATCAGCTACAACAACCCGTTGCCGGCACCGCAGCTCTTGGACATGCCGCAGTTTGTCACCAATACCTATGGCCCTTATGGCGCGGCCATTCAATGCTCGCTGGTAACGCTGACGAACGTTTACCTTTCCCAGTATTCCACCGAATACGTGCCGCCCACGGGCAATTTCCCGACCAATGCTGGCGCGGTAGGAAGCCCGGTCGTCGCATTGTATGCCTGGCAAAGCAAAACTCCCAGCCCCGGGCAGACCAACATTGAAGTTTATGTTTACACGCTGACCAACGCCCTGAATCAAATCAACACCAACTATTGGGGCCAGCCGATTCCCAGCTTTTGTTCGCAATTGACCGGGATCTTGGGACTTTATAGTCCTACTTCTCCACAGCTATATCCGACGCGCTATCAGGATCTGGTCACCACGCCGCCGGCGTCGTTCCGCGTCGGCATTACAAAGACCAATGGCTTGGCCACCTTGGCTTGGCCGGCGGTGGTTGGCTCGACATACAGCCTGTATAGCGCTACGAGCTTGTTGGGACCTTGGACGCAGATGTTTGGGTTGAGTTATTACCCCAGCACGGGTACTTATACGGACACAAATGCCGCGCCGGCGAAATTCTACCGTGTCAGCAGCCCATGATTGCGCTTGAGAACGTTATGCGGAGAGAAATCTATGAAACAGACGTGAAGACAAAGCGAAGTATGATACCCGCCTTCACGCTTATCGAACTGCTGGTGGTTATAGCCATCATTGCCATCCTAGCGGCCATGTTGCTGCCCGCTCTGGCCAAGGCCAAGGAGACGGCTAAACGGACCAAGTGCCTCTCCAATCTAAGGCAATGGGGATTGGCCATGCAAATGTACGGTGGCGACCATCAAGACGCAATGCCACGGGATGGGATGGGCCAAAACGGTTCTTATCCGGGCAATGTTTACAATGGGATTCAAACGGGTGACCCGACGGACCCGAATGCATGGTTTAATTTGCTGCCGCCGCTGGTGGCCGAGCAGACTCTGGCAACTTATTACGCGGTCTCCTCAACGGCGCGCGGCACCGCCAACTCCAAGACCACGCTATACCTGCCTTTTCCGGGCGGCAAGGGGCCCATCTGGGAATGCCCTTCGGCCAGCATGACGTTGCATACGGTCAATACTATTTTGGCGGGTAACGGCAAATACGGATTTTTCAGCTACGACATGAACATTGATTTGAAACGGCAGGCGAATGGCACCAGTGCCATGCCCTATCCGAGCATGCCTACCATAACTTCCTTAAGGCACCCATCCGAGACGGTATGCCTGTTTGACTGCGTTTTCGATCCGGTCACGGAGGTGGTTAATAGTTCGCCGCAATACAACTCGGTCAATCCCGCCAACCGCCAAAACAGTTTTGCTTCACGCCACGACAAGGGTGGCAACATCGTTTTCTTTGATGGCCACTCCCATTATTTCAAAACGTCCTATATCCAGAGCAATCCTTCCATTTCCAACAACGGCGAAGGTGAACCATTGCTGCCGGATGTCATCTGGGATCCGCCGTATCGCTTGAATAACAATTAAACCCTTATGGAACGGATAACAATTACAGACCAATCCCTTTGGAACCGGACATGATTCACACCGGTTTCGACAATTAGTAACAATGTGAATTAGAACAATACAACCAGACGAAACTATGAAAACACAAGGAGCTAGAAAAATAATGTTGGCGGCAAGCCTTGCTTCGGCAATCGGCTTGTCCGGTTCCAACGCCATGGCCGACAACGCGGCCACTATTGAGACTTATGCCATTAACACTGGTGTAACGTATGATGGCAATGGTAATTACCCCATCGTCACCGCCATCCTTAGCGCGCCCCACGGCTCAGTATATAATCCCGGCGCCACCTTGGACGGTTATACCTACAACAATTGGTCCTATTTTGCCGCGGATCCAAGCGGGTCGATAGACCTCTTTTATTCCAGCTCGCTCTCTGAACCCTACTCCTCACCAACTGTTGGCGATACCATCATCGTTCAATCGCTGAGCGGAGGGGCGGGGGGCAATTACAGTCCTTTTGACGGGATCCCGGAAATTGCGAATTCGTCTTCATACCCGCTCACTATCCAAGGCCCAGGCTCATCGGGTAATTCACCTTATAACCCAGTGCCCGCGGTAACCACCATACCGGTGATCAACGTGGGAACGACTCTTCCTGCTGGTGGTGGCATTAACTCGAGCGGTTTGGCGGGTACCTTGATCTCACTGAACAACGTCACCATCTCGGGTGTCACCACAAATGGGGGTGTATCTTTCCTTAGCAACTGGGCCACACACGCCAATAACACGGGGGTGATAACGGACGGTAGCGGCAACAGCATGGTGATGTATTTGTGGGCCTCGTCCTATTCTACCTGCGGCGCAATTGCTGCCGCCGGTGGTGCAATTCCCACGGGGCAGGTTGACATGACCGGGTTTGTTGACGATTTCTACACTTCATCCACCGGGTTGACAGAGGCGGAATTTGTTCCCATTTCAATCACTGCCATTCCGGTTCCTGAACCAGCCAGTCTGGCGTTGTTCGGAATGGGCGGGTTGCTGACGCTGGCGCTGGCTTTGCGGCGTCGCAGTGCGTAAGAAATAAATTGTCATCTGCGCAGCAGCGGCAGTCGCGGTGACTGCCGCTTTTTATTTGCCCCGATTGGGGTCGAGAGCCGGGAACGGCTTGCCAGCCCGGTAGAGATTGAGCTCGAATTGAATTTGCCTGGCCAGATCCGGCATGGATTGCGCCTCCGCCAGGCTCGCGGCGCGCTGCGCGGTTTCCACGGCTTCAGGGAAGCGTCCGGCTTGGGCCAAGGCCGCGGCCAGGGTGCGGAGGATGAGCGGTTTTTCTCCACCGCTCAACGCATTGGCCTGCTGGGCCAGGTCCACCGCTCTATTGCCATCGCGCAGCG
>Ga0335073_10007144_pt1 | contig 15651 bp, 15 predicted proteins | sample Lox_Sample_22_FD_207093 | JGI IMG/M metagenome (GOLD analysis project Ga0335073, IMG submission 207093) | Soil microbial communities from Loxahatchee National Wildlife Refuge, Florida, United States - Lox_Sample_2.2 | ecosystem: Environmental > Terrestrial > Soil > Wetlands | place: USA... | reverse complement strand
CCTGATTGAGTCTGGAGCCTAGAGCGTCGACCTTGGCGACGATGCGGCGCTGCTCGGCGAGGGGAGGAAGGGGAATGAGTAACGACTGAATCCGATTTATGTATAAGCAAGGCTGCGCGGCAGCTTTGACGCTCGCCCAAATTTGGTCCTGCACGACCGGACTACGAATTGCGCGCTCCAGGTATTCCGCCTCCGCCTCCGAATTGGGTCTTATGAGCGCCACGCTTCTAACAAGCACCATATCTTGCGGCTCTCGCAGAACCGTTAGGCGACCTGTCGTTGCCCCGACACAGACCAACAGAAGATCGCCGACCGCAGGCCGACAACGCCCCAGGCCTTTTCAGCGGTGGCCCGTGAAACCCAATCTGTCTGAGAGTAATCCATGAAGCCGTCGCGCACGTTCTTTGCCGTAACGAGCGGAATCTGCGCATCGGCGATCCGAGGCGGCGTCGCATGCTCACCGTCGGTCACTTGGTCTGCAAGCGTGTCAACAGCCCTCCAAGCCCATCGCTCTGGCACTTGGAAAGGCTCGTCGATCTCCTCGCGCATTTGGCCGCGACGTTTCGCGACAATGTCTAGCGCAGCCTTCCTGACCGGCTTATCCTTCGGGTCCTGGGGCACGAGTTTGCCGCGCACGGCGAGGTTGAGGATGGTCTGGCGCAGGGTCTTGATCTGGTCGGGGCGCGTGGTCATCGCCGGCAGTGCGTCGAGAGCGAAGCGGGCGTCCGCCTGAAAGGTGTCGGGATCGGGCGTGTTAAGGCGGGCGAGGCTCGCCGCCGCCAGCCGGTCGCGTGACCTCTCGCTGCTTGCCCGCGCCGCCTCGAGCCGGTCGCACAGCCCCATCAACTCATCGACCTTGGCGACGATGCGGTGCTGCTCGGCGAGGGGTGGGAGGGGGAGTGGAAACTGGGTTAGCTGCTTCTTGTTGATCGCAACGAACGTAGTCCCAAAGCCCATTGCCTCCAACTCTGCCTCAAAGGAGTTTAACGCGAACAGCATGAACTCGCGGTCGACACCAGCGTAGGGTCGCAGTGCTGCCAAGCCGCGACCGATGCAGCACCTCTCCACAGCGACATTTGTGGGACCGACCGGCGCTCGGATAGAGATTAGGATATCTCCGCGTTCCGCAAGCTTAGTCGGCTGAGTGCACCAGTAGCGCGAAGTTGGGTGCCGCGCTCCAAAGTCGGCCTTGCCTTGAAAGAACGCGATCCCGAGAGCATCTTGGTTGTAGTGCTCGGAAGGCGGGGACTGACCCATTTCAACATAGGCGATGGTTGATACAGTTGACCATTCCCATCCTATCGGAGGGTTGAAAGGAGGATCCAGGACTTCCGTGATTTCGGCATCCGCGCGCTTGCTCTCTCCCGCCTTCGCCAGCCGCGCCTTCTCCTTCGCGATCCGCTTCAGCAGTTCCGACGCCGGTTCGTCGTTCGCATCCTGCGGCACGAGCTTGCCGCGCACAGCCAGATCGAGAATGAAACGGCGCAGCCGGGCAATCGCGTCGGGCGCGTCGGCGATTTTCTCGTAATGCGTCAGCAGGCGTTCGGCGTTCATCGGGCGAGCGCCTCGGCGAGGATCGCCTTCAACTGGTCGCGCAATCCCGCCGTCTCGGCCTCGGCCACGGCGAGGTCCGCCAGCAGCGTTTCCGGGTCGCCGTGGTCATCCGCCACCGCGTGCGGGTTCTTGATGTCGAGATTGTAGCCGCGCGCCTTCACCTCCTCGGCGGTGACGCGCCACGCCTGCGGCGTCTCCTCGCGGCCCTTCCGGTCCTTGCCGCCCCACCAGTCGATGCACCCTTTAAAATGCTCCAGCCGGATCGGCTTGGTCATCGAATAGGCTTTCTGGCCTTCGGGCACGCGATGCTCGTAGAACCAGATGTCCTTGGTGGGCGCGCCCTTCTCGAAGAAAAGCAAATTGGTGCCGATCGATGCGTAGGGCTTGAACACGGAATTGGGCAGGCGGACGATGGTGTGGAGGTTGCACTCCTCCATCAGATGTTCCTTGAGCCGCGTCTTGACGCCCTCGCCGAACAGCGTGCCGTCGGGCAGCACCACGGCGGCGCGGCCGTCGGTCTTAAGCAGGCGGACGATCAGCGCCAGGAACAGGTCGGCCGTCTCCTTGGTCCGGAAGGTCGGGAAATTGTTCTCGATGCCGTCTTCCTCGCGCCCCCCGAAGGGCGGATTGGTGACGACGATATCGACACGCTCGTCCCTGCCCCACGAAATCAGCGGCCGGGCCAGCGTGTTGTCGTGGCGCACGAAGCTCGGGTCCTCGATGCCGTGCAGCAGCATGTTGGTGACGCAGAGCATGTGGGGAAGCTGCTTCTTCTCCACCGCGCGCAAGGCGCTTTGCATCGTCTCGCGCTGCTTGGGCGTGCGGACGTATGTCTTCTCCATGTGATTGATGGCGCAGGTGAGAAACCCGCCCGTGCCGCACGCGGGATCGAACAGGATTTCGCCCGGATGCGGGTCTATGCGATCGACCATAAACGCGGTGACGGCGCGCGGCGTGTAATACTCGCCGGCGTTGCCGGCCGACTGCAGGTCGTTGAGCAATTGCTCGTAGAACTCGCCGAAGTGCCGGCGCTCGTCGAGATTGTTGAAATCGACCTGGTTGATCTTGTTGACCACCTGCCGCAGCAATTGGCCGGATTTCATATAGTTGTAGGCGTCCTCGAACACGTCGCGAACCACACGGCGGCGGTCGCCGGGCTTCCCGCTCAACTGGAGGCCCTTCAGCGCCGGGAACAGTTCGTCGTTGATGAAATCGAGCAGTGCTTGCCCGGTGACGCCCTCCGGGTCGGCCGCCCAGTTGCGCCACTGGAGTTTTTCCGGGATCGGCGAGCGGTAGCCATCCTTGGTTAGCTCGAGTTCCTGGTCCTGATCGTCGATGATCTTGAGGAAGAACATCCAGCACAACTGGCTGATGCGCTGCGCGTCGCCATCGACGCCGACGTCCTGGCGCATGATGTCCTGAATGGCTTTTACGGCAGTGCGGACAATCATGGTTCAAGCGGTCTCCTGATAGATCGCGTCCTGCATTTCATGGACGGCTTTCTCGAAACCTTCCTTGCCGCCGAACGCATTGATGAGTTGGAGGACGCTACCCATAGCGGTGAAGGGTATCACCTTCAGCACATCGGCGTCGTCGAGGTTGAGCACGCCTTCGTCGCGATATTTTTCGAGCAGCGCGTCGAGCACGGCGCGGGCCTGTGGCCCATATTTGGTGAACACGTCGCGCTTCTTGACGTTCTCCGCCCGTTCGCGGCGCGTCAGCGGCTTCTTGTCGAAGGCTACGTGGCAGATCAGATCGAAGGGGTCGAGGTTCTTGCCGAGTTCGTCGGCGATGGCTTCGAGCGCGAGGCCCTCAACTTCCAGTTCCTCGACGATCGCCTGCTTTCGCTCGGCCGATTTCCATCGCTTGAGGAAGTCGTCGAGGCTGGCGAAGCGCTTCTTCAGCGCCGTCTTGGTAAAATCGCGCAAGCTTTCGGTGACGAGCTTGCCATTTTCGTCGAGGTATTCGACGCGCTCGGCGAGGATGCGGGCGCCGACGCCATCGACGTAAATCTTGCGGATCGGGCCACCAAGCGGCCACGGCAGGTCTGGCTGATCGACCACGGTTTCATCCTCGCCCGGCGTCGGAGGGATCGCGTTATCGCCCATTGGCAGCGCATTGTCGGGCGGCGTGATCGGATCGCCTTCGCCCGGCTCGTAAATCTGTACCGGATCGCCGTCGAAATCCGGATCGGCGAAGTGTGCGGTCGCGCCACGAAAGTCGATCAGCGTGAAGAAGAACTTCTTTGTATCCTCGTGCACACGGGTGCCCCGACCGAGGATCTGCTTGAACTCGGTCATCGAGTGGACCTCCCGGTCGAGCACGATCAGGCGGCACGTCTGCGCGTCGACGCCGGTTGAGAGTAGCCGTGAGGTGGTAACCAGCACAGGATATTTTGATTCCGGGTCGATGAAATTGCCGAGTTGCTCCTGGCCCTCCTTGTCGCCGCCAGTGATACGCATGACATAGCGTTGATTCTCGGCCACGAGGTCGGCGTTTTCGTTGACAAGCGCTTGCCGCATCCGCGCTGCGTGTTCCTGATCAACGCAGAACACGATGGTCTTCTGGTAGCGGTCGCCGCTTTCCTTCAGGAACTCGGTGATCTTTTTCGCCGTGAGCACTGTGCGATCGTCAAGTACCAGCGTTCGATCGAAATCCTTGGCGTTATAGATGCGGTCCTCGACCTCGTTGCCGTCGCGGTCGACCTGGCCGAGCTCCGGCCGGTAGCCTTCCACGTCGCGATCGATGTGAACCTTGATCACCTTATATGGCGCGAGAAAGCCGTCACTGATCCCTTGGCGCAGCGAATAGGTGAAGATCGGCTCGCCGAAATATTCGGTGTTGGAGACGTATTCGGTCTCCTTGGGCGTCGCGGTCATGCCGATCTGCGTTGCCGAAGAGAAATATTCGAGAATTTCCCGCCAGGCCGAATCCTCGGCCGCGCTACCGCGATGGCACTCGTCGATCACGATGAGGTCGAAGAAGCCGGCCGAGAACTCGCGATAGAGTTTCTGCCGTTCCTCCGGGCCGGTGATCGCCTGATATAGCCCGAGATAGACTTCGAAGGCGGTGTCGATCCGCCGTTTCTTGTCGAGCGCAAGTGTCAGATCTTCTTTGGTCCCGTCCTGCCGCTCGATGGTCTTGGCGTTGGTCGAGAGCTTCGCCATCGCTGCACCGAACGGGCGGAAATCGTTGACCATCGTCTGGTCGATCAGCACATTGCGATCGGCGAGGAACAGGATGCGCTTCTTGCGGTCCGCCTTCCACAAGCGCCAGATGATCTGAAAGGCCGTATAGGTCTTGCCCGTGCCGGTCGCCATGACCAGCAGCACCCGATCGCGGCCCTTGGCGATAGCCTCGATCGCGGCATTGACGGCGTTCACCTGATAATAGCGCGGGGCCTTGCCGCTGCCATCGTCGAAATAGTCCTGAAGCACGATCTGTTCGGCCTCGGCGTCGAGGCCCTTCCAGGCGCGATAGCGCGCCCACAGATCGGCGGGCGACGGAAAGGCGTCGAGGCCGAGGTTCGCCTCGATCGGTATACTCCGCCCCGTACCGTCATGGAAAACAAAGCCGTCGCCATTGGAGGAAAACACAAACGGAATATTCAGCGTCGCAGCGTAATCGAGACCCTGCTGGATTCCATCGCCGACGCTGTGGTTGTTGTGCTTGGCCTCGATCAACGCGATCGGGATGTTCGGCTTGTAGTAGAGAATAAAGTCAGCTCTCTTTCGCCTTCCGCGATACGTCATCTTGCCGCGAACGATTATCTGGCCATTTGTAAAGGCATACTCCTCGCGAACCTGTCCCATCTCGTCCCATCCGGCGCGCTTGACGGCCGGCAGGATGTACTTCGTGCAGATATCGCGTTCGGTGAGGGCGCTCTTGTCCACGAAGATCAGCCGCTCGCCTTCGACCCTCTCATGAGTCGCCTTTCATTTTCCCGCAGGCATGGCGAAGACCGTTCCTGCGGGTCCAACCGCTCGAACGGCAACGGGATGCACATGTTTGGCCACCGGCGCCGACTGGCGTGGGCTAGGTCGATCATGCGGCCGAACCGTATCTTCGCGGTCAAGGTCTTCATGTGATTCCCCGCAGTCATTAAGAATAGTTTTGACCGAATAAGCAATCGCTGCGCTGGCACTGCGGCAGTTTCCTCGAAAGTTCGTTCAGACCCTCACGGAGGCCGCGCCTTGCTCTGCCGCACAGGTTTCCGCCGGGATAGACCCTACGTCCCGCTACTTTTTGCGAAACGGATTAGCCCGCCATCGTGCCCTGCCGCAGGTCCTTGAGGCGCAGCAGCATGGCCAGCATCCGTTCGAGCTTCCGGTCGAGGTGCACCTCATAGCGACCGAGCCGGTCCAGTTTGTCGGGGTCGAGAGATTCGCCGAAAGCCTGGTCGCGCAGCAGCGGGCGCCGTCCGATCTCCTCTTTGCGCTCCTCGAACCAGGGCAGCACCTTGCCTTCAAGGAAGCGGCGCAACCCAGCGGCGTCTTCGGTGGCCGGTTCTTCGTCCTCCTCAAGTTCGTCGGGCTCAAGCTTGAGCGTATCCTCCCACCAGCCCTGCGTGTCGTCCCGCAGTACCGCCAGCGCCGCTTCGTAGGCGTCGTTTCTTTTTGATTCCAGGATCTCGAGCGCACGCTGTGTCACGGCCTCGTCGTCGGCGAGGTCGCGAAGCTCCTCTTCGGTGTCCGATGGCGTAATGCGGACCGCCTCGCTGACATCCGCGGACCTGTCCGCGGTTGTGATGTGAGCCAGCGCTGCCTTTGCGGTGTGTCGATAGTCGGAGAACGAGTTCTCAAGCCCTCGTCGGTGCGCAGCAGCTTCCGCAAGCCGTAGCCGACGCTTGCGCCACAGGACTCCGGCGAGTTCCTCCACCAGATGCTCTTCGGTCGGGCCCTGGGGCCGATGCTCGGCAACCAAGGATGCGACCAGGGCCTGATATTCATCCGCGCTTTCCCAGGGCAGCACGGTATAGCGCGACAGCACCCCGTGACGCAGTGCGTTGAAGCGGGTGATCTCCGTCCCGGTGGTCTCGGCTGACAATGCAGGCTTGGACTCGGTCATTTCCAGAAGCTCCGTTTTCCATTCGCTGTCTCGATACGCGCTGCGAGCTTGACCATGTGAAGGTCCATCGCCTCTTCGGCGCGCATTTCGATCTCGAAAGTCTGTCGGTGAAGACGCTCGTATGTCCGGCACCACATGCCTTTTGGCCTCTTCGGAAACGGCGAGGCCATTCCAGGGTCGCCGCCGAGACGTTGCCTGATCCTGTTGGCGCGACGCAGCGCGCGATCGAGGCCACACTCGCTCTGGCTCGCGTAGGCCAGCCGATTGCAAGGGCGGCAAACGAAATATCGTCCAGGGAGGTACAGATTGGCGACGCGCCGCCCGCACGCTCTGCCATTCACGACGCCCGGACAGATGAAAAAGGGCCGCGCTCCGCCGTAGCGGCAGGCGACGCGGACGATGCGGACGCTCTCGCCGATGTCCTCCCAATCGCCGCTGCCGATGCTTACGCGGTAGGTAAGATGCAGGACCCCGTCGTCAGCGCGAAGACTGATCGAAGCGACCCTCTCGCCGTCACGGGTCCATTGCCATGCGCCCGTCCAGCCTGAACGGAGGCAGCCCTCGCGATGCAGTCGGTTCACGTCGAGCGAGCGGCAGCTTTCGACCTTGGCGCGTCCAGATCCGCTTGGCCTTCCCGACCCGAGGCCTCCCATTACGCGGCTCCGTTTTTTGCGAAATCATTTGGAGACTCGCTCGGAGCAGCGAACCCGAGCGCCCGGAGGAAATCGGCCGCCTGAGCTTGGCGATGCTCATGCCGCGGCCGCCAACAGGCGCTGTGTAGCCAGGCATGGCCTGCGCTGTCCGCGCCGAAGGGCAGGAGCACATTGTCCGCGCGCTCTCCACCGCCACACAAGCAGCAGCGCTCCGGCGGCGAACAGACCGGGTTGCGGCTGAGCCACTCAACGATACAGGCCCGGAAAGCGATTGCCTCAGCATGGCGTCGAGGAAGCCCGCCATCGAATTCGGCGATTGCCGCCCGCTCATCAAAGAAGGCCTGCCAGTCTTCGGGGGACCAGCCGTCCTTTCTTGGACGCAACAGAGCGACCAGCGCAGACTTGTTGCGGGAAAACAGGTCGATCACATCGGCGGGCGGCGCGGCAGCCTCCACGATGAGAGCCTCGCCATCGACCCGCAGAGCCACACCCGCCGCATTCGCGGCCCTGAGAACTTCCGCAGCGCTCACAACCTGGTCCTCCAACTCGTCTTTTCCGGTGCAGACTGAAGGGCGTAATTTGCGTTCACACCGTCCGCATCGGTCCGCCCCACACATTTCAAGGTGGATCCGCGGACGGTCGGTAGCGACGGACAGTCAATACTGCCCGCACGGTCGGCGACCATCCGCAGAACGGGCATCGCCAAGCTGTTGACCGGATTGAACGCCGAGAGAGCAGCGGACGGTGCGGACGGTGCGGACGGTTCTGCCCCCGCGCCGTCCAGTGCCCGAAGACTCGAAGCAGCGGCTATGCGGATCACTCGTGTCCTCGCCCTGCCCTCCCGCTCGAAGCCGATGTCGACGCCGATCTTGCGCAGGAAGGTCGCAGCCCGGCGCAACCGGCCCGCCAGCGCCCGAGCGCTGTCTGGCCATGTCTTGGCTTTAGCGACACGCTCGCCGGCCGTTTCGGCAAGGACGCCCAGAAGGTCTGAGGCGGTCCCCGTCCACTCCGTCCGCGTTGCCATCAGGGCGCGCACGGTGGCGGCGATCGGATCGGCGTCGATAACACCTTCCACCGCCTCGTCACGATTGCCGCAGTAGGTCGACCAGAACGTGCCAGCGTCCCAGAGCGCGGTCTCGCAGGCGGCGGCCCACAGCGCGAAATCCGCCATGCGCGGCAGTCTTTCAAGCTTGGTGCGCGGCAACTCGGCGAGGCCCTTCGCCACTGCGTCGAGCAGCACACCAAGCAAGCGCGGACGTTCCGCCTCGAACGCCGCCCACAATTCTTGCTCCGGGCGCCGGCGTTCCTCCGGGATCGGCTCCAGCGTGAGGAATATGGCGCGATCGGCGAGATCGGGCCTTGTGACGATATCCTCGATCCCGTTCAGGATCACCGGGCGGGCGGCGTCGAAAAGCACTTCATCCTGATCGGAGTAAAGCTGCCTCACCGCGAACCCGCCGCCCGTGGCGAGCCGGCAAAGCGTGTCCGATATCCAGGCGGGCAAGCCCGACACATTGTCGAAGGCGAGCAAATGGCCGTTGCTGGCCGCGATGAACAGGTCGCGATCCTCGCGCGGCAAGGCTCGCAGCGGCGCGGTGTTCGGATCGAGCAGCGCCCGCAGGATCGCCGAGAAGGTGGACTTCGCCGATCCCTGCTCGCCCGACAGCACCATCACCGGATAGGGACCGCGATTGCGCAAGACAGCGAGCGACCAGGCGACCACCAGCACGAAATCCTCGTCGGTCTGTACGTTGAGGAACGAGCGCAGCGTGGCGACCGATCCGCCCCGCACGGGGATGGGCATGGGCTTCATGCCGGAAGCGCGGCGAAACCGGACGGGCGGGTTGTCGATGACGCGCCAGCCGGTGGAGTCGATCTCGACGGCGCGCCATGTTTCATCGCCCAGGTCGAGATAGAGGCGCCCGTCGAGGCCGCCGACGCGGATATGGACCTGCCGTTGCGGCGCATCGAAATGCGCCTTGGCCTCGATCACGTTCAGCGCCGATTGCAGGGCTTCCGAACTTGATGCGCCCCCCGTATCCTCGAAGATGCGGCGGGCGAGCCAGCGGCGGAAACCCTTGGCGCGGATCGGCCAGGTCTCGCGATGGCCGTTGATGTCGAGGTCGGCGAAGCCGGCGCCGTCCGGTGTATGGAACAGTTCAGCGGTTTGGGCGAGGCCGATCAGGATATCGGCCTGCGTCGGCCCGCGCCGGCCCGTATCCCCGCTTTCTTCCGCGATGGCGGCGTCGAGGGCCGTCACCCGGCATCCGGCCTTCTTCAGTTGCGACCGGAGCGCCTCGAAGGCGGCGCGGTTGTCCGACTTGAGCGCCGCGAGCGCCTCCAGCGCTTCCGACATGAAAGGCGCGCCCGGATCGCTCGCCGTCTTCTCGGCCAATTCCGCAAGCGGATCGGGCATCTCCTCGGCGCCGTAGATGGCGTCGGCGATCAATTGGTCGGGTTCAACGGTAGCGTCGGTGCTCATTGCACGCCCTCCGAGAAGGGGGGATTGCGAGACTTCAGCAGATCGTTGAAATCCATGCCATGCGGCGGGCGGGCGATCCGAACGCGGCGACCCTCGCGCTTCCAGCGTCGCGCGCAATCCTGCGCAGCCGCTTCGCCAGGTTCGTCACCATCGGCGAGCACGATCACGTCGCGAGCGTTGCGCGGCAGATCGAGCGACCGCAGGCCCGAGGTTGAAAGCGCCGCCCAGGCGGCATTTCCCGTCGCCTGCATCGCGGCAAGACAGGTCTCGATCCCTTCGCCGATCATAAGCACGGCGTTGGGCTCGCCGAGGCGGACTAAACCGCCACGACACGGCCCGAGCATCATCTTCGCCGGATCGACCGGCGCCTTGCCGCAGCCGTTGCGGTCGAGAAAGGTACGGTGAACGGCGATTGGCGATCCGGTGGCGCCGTGCGTCACAAGCCCCACCATCGCGGCCCAGACGCCGCCCGAGGGATGTTTCAGGCCGGCATGGAAGCGCAGGGTCGGCAAGGCGGGAAGGCGGAGCCCCCGCGAGCGCAGATAGGTGGCGACGGGCGATCGCTCGGCCACTTGCGACGCCTGCCAGATCGCCAGCGCCGCCCCGCTGCGCTTCAAATCGTCGGCGTTGGGTTGTTCTGCAATCCTCCGCCGCGGATTGCGTGCGACGCCCAAAGCCCGCCCGGTCGTTTGCCACAGGCCGCGCGCCTGAAGGACGGCGATCAGATCACGCTGGTCACAGCCGGCATGACAGCGCACCAGCACCTTGCCGTCATTCCCTGCGCTGATCGAAAGGCTCGGGCTTCGGTCGTCATGCGCCGGGCAGCGGGCCATCCATGTTGCCCCTGCGCGGTGCCGGCCGAGCCCCCTGGCGATGGTTTCAGCGTTCACGGCGCACCTCGCCATCATTCGGCACGGCGGGCGCGGCGGCGTCATCGTTGGCGGCGGCAAGCCTTTCGGCGCGCGACCATTCGATCAGCACGCCGAAGAAGCCGGTGACACTGTGAATGATCTGGCCGGCGTCCTGGTCGGTGAGATCGCGCCCGATGCGCGGTTGCCAGACTTGCCGGCTGCGGGCGATCTGCTTGCCCGCTTCATTGTCGTTTGCAGCGTCAAGACGTTTCATCGAAGACCTCACGGGCGGTTCCGCCGCTCCGCGCTCCTGGCCTCCGGTCTCGGATTCCCACCGATGACGCTGGACCCAAAGGGATTTGCATCTTCAGGCGTCCCCGTCTCAGGAATCACCGATCGTTCTCATGGCTTGGGCCGCTTCAGCGCGGCACCTCGTTCTCGGGGATGGTGAACTTGTGGCTCTTGCCCGCGCGGATCACGAGCTTGCGCTTGCCGCCGTTGGCGACCTCGCAGGCGATCGAGTAATCAAAGAACCCGTGCTTCAGGCCGTCGACGACAAGCCCTTCGAGCCGGTCCAGGGCTTCACGGAACTGACCGGTTTTGGCGCGCTGGAACGGCGGGTTCGTTTGCGGTTCAGCCATTGTGCAGCAATCCCTTCATGTCCTTGATGGTGGCGGCGAAGGCCAGGGGCCGAACGCTTGTCGCGTCGCCGTAGAAGGCCATCACGTCGTCACGGCGGGTTGCGCGGTCCTCAAAGACGAAGACCTTGCGCCGCCCCTCGTCGCGAAGGTTCAGAAGCTCGTAGCCGGCGCAGCGCAGGAAACAGGCTAGATAGAAATCCCGCGTCTCGAACGCGGCGCTTCCCCGCTCCGCCTTCTCCAGAATCGTTCGTTCAGTTGACACTTAACGGTTTCCTCAAAAAAAATGGGGTCATGAGCGATCGGACAGAAGCCGCTGAAGCGGAACCGTGCGGTGCAGCAGCCCGAGCTTTTCGAGCCGGATGCGCATCGCGATCGGCGAAACGAGAAACTTTTCGGCGAAGGGTGTAGCGAAGCTATCGAGCGCCTGGTCGTCGTTTTCGGTGAATGCGGCGCCGAGAACGCGGCACTCAAAGCGCGCGATCTCGATGAAGGGGTGGTCCATCGGCTCGGAAGGCTGAAGTACCCGCTGCTTGCGGTCGGGGAATGCTTCGTCCCAGGCGGCGAAGACCAGCTTGCGCGGCAATAGCAAACAGGAGGCATAAAGGTCGGCCTGCAATTCGATCCGCGCCTTGGCCTGGCTGGATCGGCAGATCACGCTCGGCCAAGCGTTGGTAACAAGAAGCGACGTTTGCGCCGGGTCCTTGCCGAACAGCCCGCGATGCAGCCGCCAGTGGCCGACCTCATGGGCAGCCGTGTAGCGATAGCGCCCTTCCTTGGACGGGTTGGCGTCGGGATCGAGGCTCTCGTCGATCACGATCCGCTTCTGATCAAAGAAGATCGCGCCGAGGATATCGGGATCGAGCCCGACGCCCGAACGCGCAACGCCGAACAGCCGGTGCGTGTCGTCGAACTCGATGCCGATCTTCAGGTGCTTCTCGATGATGTCGTCAATCGCGATTGGCGGTTCGATCACGACGCTGCGCGCATGGGCATATTCGGCCAGGAGCGACTGCGCGTCCTTTTCGATCGCCTCGTCCGACACGTAGGAAACCAACTTGGTCATTGATCGCCATCCTCATCTGCATCTTCGAAATCGTCATCGCCCGATCAGGCGCTCACTTGCCCTTAACCTTCTGCGCATTTCGCGCCAGCCCGGCGATATCCTCGCTGGTCAGGCCCTTGGTCGTCCGTAGCAGCGCGGCCAATTCGACTGGGTGCCGCTTGATGATATCGGATAGGTCCGACGACACGCGGTCTGCCCGCGCCAGCAGCTCGTCAACATCGCAGCCGATGATCTGCGCAATCGCCTTGACCCTGTCCTCGGCCGGTGGAGCGAACTCGTCCCGCTCAACCTTGGACAGGTAGGTCGGGCTGACGCCGATCATCTTCGCCATCTCACGCAAACCGATCTCCTTGTTCTCTCTCCCTCGGCGGATGAACGCCCCAAACTTCTCCCTTAAAGCACTCATCTCTCCCACTCCCGTCGTCTGTTTAGGTGTCACTTAACGCTAGATTCGGCCCTCTGTCAACTGTACAGTAAACGAGCGAATCGCGACCAAAAAGCTAGCAGGTCAGCGACCTCCCGATGCGCCGGCTCCAAGCAGGACCAAAGGCGGTTGCATCTCGAATCTCGCTGATGGACACGCCTTTACTCCTGTGGACCCAACGCGATGGCAAGCGCATCGTTCTTGGACTTGGCCGATCGGCCGGGGTCAGCCGCGACGCAGAGGGTGCACAAATCTGAAATGGCCGCTCAACGTCGATTCGCGATATCGCCTCGACGTCTCAATTGCGCAAACACCGGCCATCCGTCGAGGGCGGCGTTAGCCGCCAATCGCCGGGTGCTCAGTTGGCCGACGTGAGCCGCGTCAGGTGCAGATGCGACGGCCGTACCGATAGTAGCAGTGCACGCCATATCGTGGCCGCACGACAGCCGCTCCGTGATAGCCATAGCCGCGATGCACACCGACTGCGCCGCGCGGACCGACGCATCCCGCCCTGTGAGGGCCAGCCGCGCAGGCGGCGGCGTCGGCTTCGGAGACCTGAACGGCGAGCAGGCCCAGAACCAGCAGGCCGGAGGCAATTGTCTTCCTCATTACCATGTTCCTTATGTTCGATCGTCCTTCACGGACAAGCGCCCCAGCGACTTGTTCGCGTCGCCATCTCATAAGCAGGGGTCACTGAAGCGTTGATGAACGCCGACTCTTCTTGCCGGCCTCGGCCTTTGCCGTCGCATCTTCGCACCCGTCGCTGAACTCCGAGGCATCCGACTTGATGCAATCCGCGACAGCTCTCTGCCGGGCTTGACGTCGACTGCAGCCGTCTGCTGCGCGCAAATAGCGGCCGTTCGACGACCGCGCGGCAAATGGGTCAAATCGACACGAAGTGATTGTGCCGCCAGAGACGCGCGAAGGCTTGCGCAATTCGTTCAAGCGAAGATGGAGATGAACGGTGGCCGTGCTTGCTGCAGCGTCCAGCGCGACCGGCGGCCTTGCGCCCGGATCCAACAGAGCTACCGCGATTGCTGCGGTGGAGGAGCAGGCTTGCGCCACAGCACGTCGCAGGCCGCATCGAGGTTTTCTCGGGTTACCTTCAACCCTTCTGACGTTATCCAACCTGGAGGCGACCGGCCAACGAGACCCATTAGCGCTGCGCTTGCCGCAGCTGCGCCTTGGTCGAAAGGCCGCTGCGCGGCAATCCCCTTGAGGGGTCCGCCCTTTCGAAGTTCCTTTGCAATCTCGTCGCCGAGATCGACCGTGACGATTGGCAGGGTGCGCGCGCCGTCTCTTATAGTCGCGAGAACGCGCAAAGCAGGGACGTCCCAAGCGACAAAGACGCAATCGAGATCGTCGTTCATCGCGAGAAGTCGCTCGTAGGCTGCCCCAGCTTCCTCAACAGACGCGAACCGGCCGCGTACAAGAGTCGCGTCAGGCCGTTCGGCCCCCATCCATTTGCGAAAGCCGATTTCACGTTCATTGGTGACAAAGAACTCGCTCTCGTAGTTGAGAATGCCCACGACGCCCTCGTTGGGAACGTGTGGAGAGGTCAACTCGGCGGCAATGGCTCCGATTCCGAAATTGTCCGCGGACGAAACAGAAAGATAGTCGACGCCGGGCCGAAGCCCCGATGGCGCATTGTCGAGCAGCACCAACTTCTTTCCTGCCTTGACAACCGCGCGGTGCCCTTCCAGAACGCCGGACGTGCCAATTGGCAGACTGATAACGGCGTCGATCGGGGCGTTCGCAAGGCGGAGCAGTTCCTTATTTTGCCGGTCCTTGTCAAAGCGGCAGTCGACGATCTCGAAAATCGTGGCGTCATGATGCTCGAGCGTAGCGACAATGCCCGCGAGTTCTTGCCGGGACCAGTCGCTGGTCGTCGTATGAAGCACGACGGCCATTGCAAACCGGCCGGCGCGCGCACTCTCCGCCTCCGGGTCACTAAGGACCAACTTATCTGCGGCAAAGGGTCTCTCGCCGTGTGGTCCCAGACCTATGGCCTGCATTGTTCGCCTGCTGTTCGGCCCAGTCGGTTGTGACACCGAACCGGACCCTCCCGCAAGTCTCTGCAGGTTAATCGAGCGAACGGCTACGGCGCAGGCGAAGGCGGGCTCGCCTGCGGCCGCCGCCTTTGCGCTTTGGCGGCGGCGAGAAAATCGACGAACGAGGGCTGAAGACGGGGCATGCCGAGCGGCACCCACTCGCGGGCGCGCGGAAGATCGAACAGCTCGTCGAGGGCCAGCGCCGCCGCGCCAATGAGCTCAGCCGAGCCGGCCAATTCCGATCGGACGATCCTGAGATCGCGTGTCACGAGGGGGTGGGACCGGCGGTAGATGGCCTCGCGAACCGCCGCGAGGAGGATCTCCCCCGAGTGCGCTAGCGCGCCAGCCAGTACGACGACTGCGGGATTCAGGAGATTCACGAGCGGCGCAAGAGTCTCTCCAACGAGCCGTCCCGAGCGCGCCAGCAGCTCGGCGCAGAACGCGTCGCCGAGTTGGGCGCCATGGCTGACCTCATTTGCGGTGACGTCGCCCTGCCGCTCGACCATTTCGGCGAGATACCGACTGCGACCGTCCTTCGCCGCGGCCAGCGCCTCGCGCGTCAGGGCTTCGCCGCTCGCAACGACATCGAGACACCCCTTGGCGCCGCAACGGCAGGTTATATCCTCGGCCTCTCCGGTCGGCGCATGACCGATGAGTCCGGAATATCCTTGCGAGCCGCGATGGAGACGCCCATCCGACGCCACGCCTGCGCTTACAGAGCGATCGAGGCGAACACAGAGAATATCCTGGAAGCCGCGCGCCCCGCCGGCTCTCATTTCCCCGAGTGTCATCATCTGGGTGTTGCTGCGAACCCAGCATGGGGCGCCGAACCGCAACGACAATTCCGTCGCGAAATCGAAGTTTC
>Ga0335073_10007143_pt1 | contig 15652 bp, 8 predicted proteins | sample Lox_Sample_22_FD_207093 | JGI IMG/M metagenome (GOLD analysis project Ga0335073, IMG submission 207093) | Soil microbial communities from Loxahatchee National Wildlife Refuge, Florida, United States - Lox_Sample_2.2 | ecosystem: Environmental > Terrestrial > Soil > Wetlands | place: USA: Florida... | reverse complement strand
GAGATCCCGCTCTCTACGCCGTGACTCTCACCGGCGCGCAGCGCCTCGTTTCGCAAACCGGCGGCATGATTGTCATGCAGGACGTTGCCCGCGACGGCCGCGTCCTGTTGAGCACCGTGAATTCGCGCCTTGGAATCCTGTACCAGCCGCCGAATGACGCCCCGCAGCGCGACCTTGCATGGCTCGATTCGTCGCTCATCTACGAATTGTCGAACGATGCGCAGTCGATCGTCTTCGTCGAGCTCTCCAACGGCCAGGGCCGTAACTCGGCCATCTATCTTCGCAAGACCGACGGATCGCCCGCCATTCAACTCGGCTACGGCAACCGGCCTTCTCTTTCGCCCGATGGAAAGTGGGTCGCCTCGATTCACAACGAAGGTGACCGCTCGAACCTCATGCTGCTTCCCACTGGTCCGGGCGAATCGCAGTTTCCGAAGATCGACGGCATGCACTTCGACAGCGTGGAATGGTTTCCAGACAGCCGGCGCCTGCTGTTCACAGGAAACGAAACCGGTCGCACCACTCGCACGTGGATGTACGACCTGCAGACGAATCAGCCGACTCCGCTTACCCCGGAAGGCTCGCGCGGAACGCGCATCTCACCTGACGGAAAATCGTTCATCCTGGTCGACCCCCAGAAAATATTGCTTTCGCCCATCAGTGGAGGAAACCCCAGGACGATTGCCGATTTCGAGCCCGGCGAGAGTGTTGTGCGCTGGAGCGGAGACGGCCGCTATCTTTTTTTGCAGCAGCGGGAGCCGGCAACCATCAAGGTCACCCGCCTTGAGATTTCTACTCGCCGCAGAGAGCCATGGCTGGTGGTGAAAGTTCCAGAACCGGGTGCACAATTCTTCGGACCGCTCGCCCTCTCGGCTGACGGCAAGGCCTGTGCCGCAACCTTCCAGCGCGATCTCGCCAATCTATTCCTGGTGCGCGGGCTGAAATAACAGCATCCTTTATGCCTGTCGCTGCCGTTTCGGCTTGAGCTGCAGGGTGCGGATCAGCCGGAACAGATGGTTGGCGTGCACCCCCAGAATTTTCGCCGCTTCGGTGTAATTTCCATTCGCCTGCTCGATGGCTCGCTCAATGAGCGCCTTTTTCGCCTCGCGGATTCCATCATGCAGCGCGCTCACGGGCTCGCCCGCTGCCGCGGTATCTTCGAGAATCGACTCGGGCAAATCCTCCATGAGAATCAGTTCTGTCGATCCCAGCACCACGGCGCGCTCGATCGCGTTTTCCAGTTCGCGTACATTCCCCGGCCAGTCATAGCGTGCCAGGCAAAGTTGCGCCTCCCGGGAAACACCCGCGATCTTGCGCTTTACTTTCTCCCCGAAATGAGCCGCGAAAAACGCCGCCAGCAGCGGGATATCTTCTTTCCGTTCTCGCAGCGCGGGCATGTGAAGCGATACAACGTTGAGCCGGTAATACAGATCAGGACGGAACGCTCCCGTCTTCGACGCTTCTTTCAGATCGCGATTGGTAGCGGCGATCAGGCGAATATCAAGCTTGATCGCGCGCGTGCCGCCTACGCGCTCGAACTCGCGCTCCTGCAGAACCCGCAACAGCTTCGCCTGCATCGGAACGGCCAGTTCGCCGATCTCATCCAGAAACACCGTGCCGCCTTCGGCAATTTCCAGCTTTCCTTTTTTCTGCGAAACCGCGCCGGTGAACGATCCTCTCTCATGCCCGAATAACTCGCTTTCAAGCAGGGTCTCGGTGATCGCCGCGCAATTGATGGCCACGAATGGCTTGTCGGCGCGTGCGCTGTTCTCATGCACCGCGCGGGCGACCAGTTCTTTTCCCGTTCCGCTCTCTCCTGAAATCAGTACGGTGGAGTCGCGTCCGGCCACTCGGGAAACGAACCCATACACCTCGCGCATCGCCTTGCTCTCTCCGACCATGCTGTGATGAATGTTCAGTTCATCGTGCAGCCGCCGGTTTTCCCCTCCAAGCCGTTCCAGATGCCGCGCATTTTCGATCGCCAGCGCCGTGATGTTTCCGAGCGTCGCCACCAGCTGCAACAGATCGGAATCGAACCGCACTCCCGGAGAGCTAGCATCAAGGTAGAGAACTCCCAACACTTTGCCCTGAACTTCAAGCGGAACGGCAAGGACGGAATGCACGCGCCGCTCGATCAAGCTGTCGGCCTCGCGGTACGAATCGTCGCTTTGCACATCGTTCGAAAGAATGGCGAGATTTTCGGCGATCACGCGATTCAGGATTGTCCGGCTGGCATGAATCGTCCGATTCGTTCCCGACCGGTCGCGCCCCACGATCGACGAAAAAGTGCCCTCACTTCCTTCCGCGCCCTCTTCCGTAAGCAAAATCGCAGCCTGATCCGCAGGAACAATCTCGAGCACCGATTCCAGCACTTTTTCTTCGAGGGCTACCAGCCCGCGTACCGAATTCAAGTTACGGCTGAAATCCAGGAGCACATTGAGGTCGCGGATGGTTTTCGGGGTTGCCGGCAGTTTTTCCTGTTTCGCGGGCTGCAGGTAGACGGCGTCTTCTTTTCGCAGGATAACCGTCGCCGCCCCCGGCGCCGGTGTTGTGTCCAGGCTCAGGGACGCCCGGCTCGTGCTCAAGCCGCTGTCCGCTCCCTGAAAGATCAGAATCGAGTTGCCAACCCGAATCTGGTCTCCATGCGCCAGCACCCGTTCCCGCACTGGCACGCCACTGACGAATGTATTGTTCCGGCTTTCGAGATCTTGCAGCCGGAAAGCATCCCGTTCCCTCCGGATCACGCAATGCCGGCGTGACACCAGCGAGTCGAGCAGGGAGATTTTATTGGAGGGATCACGCCCGATCGAAATCTCTTCCGCGCCCAGCGGAAACAGTTTTCCCTTGAGCGGTCCGCTTACAACTTCCAGCCGGGCCCCGCTGATCGCGGCGGCATTTGGTTGACCGTCGCCCATCTCGCAATGAGTATACCCGTCGAAAGCCGCACTCTTGGCACACCTAACAGAAATGTTAGACCCCAGCGTTTCTGCTTGGTTTTTCTGGCTCACCAAGCCCCTACTCGGACGCGCCTGATTTTCTGCGAGCCGCGTAACTCATTTAGTTTCAAATAGCTGGACACAATATCCGCCCGCATCCCCTTGGTTGTCGAGCTTGGTACGCCGCTTGCTTTCTATCAAGGCACTTGCGAGGGAAGCCGAGCAAGAGCAACAAAATCCCAGGTCCCACAAGGAGTAAGACAATGAAGGTAAAAATGAGTACAACGCTGGCAATCAAGATCGCCGTTCTGACGGTGGTGATGGTAGGTACCTTCATGGCCGCCAGCTTTCAGCCGATTTCGGCAGCCGACGGAGGCCCGCTCATCCTGTGCCCACCGAAGCAAAATGGCTGCGAGACGACCATTCCCCCGCTCAGCTAATCTCACGCTGAACGTGGCAGACAAGTGCGCGATTGACTGAATCAGCGCTCGACTTCTCCGGCTGACGGATCCTAGGGTTCCGTCAGCCGATCTTTTTGCTTCCCATTCTTCTCGCCCCTTTCGAAATTGCCTCTCGCGCCGCAATCCGCTAGCCTGACAAGTTGTTGCCGTCGCATTTTTCATCCAGAAGAGGATCATGATGATATCCCGCCGCAGTTTTATGGCAGCCCTGTCCGCAATTCCTGCTTCCCGATTGCTCGGATCCGCCACTGAGGCCACCGCCTCTCCCGATACGCATTCCGCGAAAACTTCTGCCGCCCCGGAATCTGATGATCTGACCAAGCACGTCAAGATTGCCATCGGCACTGGCGGACACGGCCACACCTATCCCGGCGCTACCGTTCCTTTCGGCATGGTTCAACTCAGTCCCGACACTTTTAACGATGGCTGGGACTGGTGCTCCGGATACCACTACTCCGACAGTTCGATTATGGGCTTCAGCCACACTCATCTCAGCGGGACCGGGGCCTCGGACATGCTTGATTTCCTGCTGATGCCCGGAACCGGTCCTGCCAAGACCAAGCCCGGATCGCGTCAGAACCCAGGCGAGGGATACCGTTCGCGTTTCAGCCATGAAGAAGAGACGGCCGAGCCCGGCTACTACTCTGTTCTCCTCCGCGACTACAACATCCGCGCCGAACTGAGTGCGACTGAGCGGGCCGGAATTCATCGCTATACATTTCCGCAGAGCGAAAGCAGCCACTTCATCCTCGACCTGGTTCACGGCTATGGCAACGCTCCCATTCTCTGGGCAGAGCTGAAGATCGACGGAAACGACACCATTGTCGGCGGCCGCAGCGTAAAAGGGTGGGCTCCGGGCCGTGAGATCTATTTCGCAATGCAATTCTCCAAACCGTTCGACTCAGTCGAAATCGTTTCCGACGAGAAGCGTCTCGATCCCGCCGTTCGCCAGGCAAAGGGAAGCGCTCTCAAATGCCTTCTGCATTTTCATACCGGCGAAGCGGAGCAGATCCTCGTCAAAACCGGAATCTCGCCCGTCAGCGCCGAAGGAGCGCTCAAGAATCTTCGCGCCGAAATCCCCGGCTGGGACTTCGATCGCGTCCGCCGCGACGCTCACGCTGCCTGGAGCAAGAACCTCGCCGCCATTCGCATCACCACATCCAATGACCGTCACCAGCGGATTTTCTACACCGCTCTTTATCACATGATGCTCGCGCCCACCCTGTTCGATGATGTCGACGGGCAATACCGCGGCATGGATGGCAAGATTCACCAACTGCCCGCCGGTCTTCACAACTACAGCACGTTCTCTCTCTGGGATACCTTTCGCGCCGCGCATCCCATGTACACTTTGTGCCGGCCCGAACGTGTGCCCGATTTCGTCAGCTGCCTCATCCGCATGGCGAACGAGAGTCCGGCAGGCGTTCCCATCTGGCCCCTTCAGGCTGAAGAAACGTTTTGCATGACCGGATATCACTCCAGCTCCGTCGTTGCCGAAGCGTTCACGAAAGGTTTTCAGGGAATTGATTTCTCGAAGGCCTATCCACCGTTTCGCAAGCGCGCCATGGAAGACGACTATCGCGGCCTCGGACACTACCGCAGGCTCGGCTACATTCCCTGCGACAAGGAAGAAGAATCCGTCAGCAAAACCATGGAATACTCCTACGACGATTGGGCTGTAGCGCACATCGCCCGTGCTGCCGGAGCCGTCGAAGATTCCAAACTGCTGATCGAACGCTGCCGCAATTACGAGAATCTCTTCGATCCTTCCACCGGATTCATGCGCTCGCGGCTGGAGAGCGGCGAATGGGCCGAGCCTTTCGACGCAACCGAAATGGGCTACTCGAAGAAATGGCGCGACTACACAGAGTCTGATCCATGGCAGACAACATTCACGGTGCAGCACGATCCTGCCGGGTTGATCCAGCTTTTTGGTGGCCGCGAAGCGTTCCTCGCGAAACTCGACGGTCTATTCGCCGCCAGTTCCGAACTTCCGCCTGACGCTCCGCCCGATATCGCCGGCATGGTCGGCCAGTATGCCCACGGAAATGAGCCTTGCCACCACATGGCGTATCTCTACAGCTACGCTGGCGCGCCGCACAAAACCCAGGCACTCGTCCGCAAATTGATGGAGCTGGAATACGACGATCAGCCCGATGGTTTGGCGGGCAACGAAGACTGCGGACAGATGTCCGCCTGGTATGTCATCAGCGCGTTGGGTTTTTATGCCGTTGACCCGGTCAGCGGAAACTACGTCTTCGGTTCACCTCTGTTCGATCGTGCTGAACTAGATCTTGGCAACGGCCACAAGTTGGTGATTGAGACAAGGCGCGCTTCGCCCTCCGATCAATACATCCAATCGATCACGCTCAACGGCAAGCCCCATTCAAAGCTGTGGTTCTCGCACGCCGACGTGGCCAACGGGGCCACTCTCGTCTTCACGATGGGAAGCAAACCGAATCCGCAATTCGGAACTTCTCTCGAGGCGCTGCCGCCTTCGCTTCCGCTGTGAATCGATCGCGTCGCGGATTCTGAAACGGCAGGGGAGATCGTGCTCCGAAGAAAGATGCTGCGTTCACCGCCAGGGAATCGGCCTCGCATCGATCACGCCCTTGCCTTCCTCAATGGTGACGAACTGGTCGGGCTTGAGATTCGAAACTGCATCTTTGCGTCCGCTGGGCCACACGATTTCGAGGTTCACGAGTTTCCCCGCCTTTGGTTTGCCCAGTCCAAAAGTCAGTGGCAGTTCGCTCTGGGATAAGTAACTCGAGCCTGTCTTCACCATCGCCGATCCGCGCAGCCCGGTATTGGTCTTGATTGTGACTCTCGCCCCGATGCCGTCACGATTCGATCGGGTGCCTACCGTTTTCACTCGCAGCATGTCGTTTTGATTGGCGTTGTCATTCTGCAACAGCCGCGCCGCTCCGTTGTTGGCCGTGATGACCAGGTCGAGACCGCCGTCGTTATTGAAATCTCCATACGCCGCGCCGCGTCCCACGATAGGTTTGGGCAGAGCCGCTCCAACTTTGTTAGTCACTTCCGCGAACCGGCTACCGCCGAGATTTCGAAACAGATGCGGCGGCTGCGCGTATTTCACATTCGGCTGCACCACGCTGATGTCGTCAGAGACGTGGCCGTTGATGGCCAAAATGTCGGGGAGCCCGTCCAGGTCGTAATCGAAAAACAGCGTTCCGAACGTCAGCGACTGCGTCGAGATTCGCGCGATTCCCGTCGACGGCCCCTGATCGGTGAACAGGCCCGATCCGTCGTTGTGATAAAGCGACATTCCCTCGTTCGTGAAATTTCCCAGCACCAGGCTCTGCCATCCCGAGTTGTCGTAGTCCGCGGCATCCGTGCCCATGCCGGCCCGCGCAGTGCCGGCCTCTCCATACGCCACGCCCGCCGCAACGCCAACGTCCGTAAACGTCCCATTGTGATTGTTGCGATAGAGCTTGTTCGGCTCGGTGTCGTTCGAAACGAACAAATCCATCCATCCGTCATTGTCGTAGTCAATGAGCGCGACTCCGAGCGCCTTCCCCGTCGGATCGTACAATCCCGCACGCCGCGTCACATTTTCGAAGGTCCCGTCGCCTCGGTTGTGAAACAGCGTCGAACTTTGACCCTTGTATCGTTGCGGAGTGCAATAAGATTTGTTCTTGTTGTCGAGAGAACAATATTCATCCGTTTCGATCGACCAGTCGATGTAGTGAGCGACGAACAGATCCAGCTTGCCGTCGTTGTCGTAATCGAACCACACCGCGCTCGCGGAAAATCCCGGATCAGCGACGCCCGCCTTCGCCGTTACGTCGGCAAACTTGCCGTTTCCCAGATTTCGGAATAGATGATTTCGCCCGACCGTCGTAATGTAGATGTCATCGAAGCCATCGTTGTCGAAATCACCGACAGCGCATCCCATGCCGTACATCTCCACGGCCAGGCCTGCTTGTTTCGTTACGTCCGTGAAGGTTCCATCCCTGTTGTTGTGGTACAAAGCCGGGAACGACTTGCCGGTCTGATGGCCTGGCCAATCCATCGAGTTCACAAGCAATATGTCTTGCCAGCCGTCGTTGTCGTAATCGATGAAGCAAACTCCGCTCCCCATTGTCTCCGGCAAGTATTTTTTCCCGAAGGCTCCCGTGTTGTGCTTGAAATGGATTCCCGCCTGCGCTGTCACATCCGTGAATTCGAGTGGTCCGGATGGCCGCGCTACAGCAGCGTATTCAGCGGGCGGTTCAGCCTGAGCGGGAGGTTCCGTTGCATGTGTAGAGTTCTCCGCAGCCGGCGGAGCGGTCGGTGCTTTTTCTGTGCTTTTTTGTTTGCAACCCGCGAGAGCCAGAAGAATTGCGAGAGCTCCCGCAACGCATGCGACTCGCAGCATCCAGTGTCGTTTCCGGATGGCGCTCACTGTGCTGCCACTACCTTCTGAGCCTCAGCCCGCCGTGAATCCAGCCAAATCTCCACCAGCATTGCGATCGGCCCCACAATAAACAGAGCGTAGAACGGAGCATAGACGACCTGGCGCAGCCGCAGGATCATTTCGAGCACGGCCACGAGAAATACCACGATGCATTGTCCCCGCTTCGAGCGCACCGTCGTCTTCGGATCGGTGATCATGAAGAAAATAAATAGCTGATACATCGGCCCCGTGATCGGCGCGATCTCCGATTGCCAGGGGCTGCCCGTCATCCAGCTTCGCAAGAATGCGAATGCCACGAACGACGCAACATAAATGCCGGTGATATGAAACCGGTGCAGCCGCGCGATAATCACCGACCCCAACAGCCAGATGACCACCATCGGCCACAAGTAATTTCCCCACTGAATGCTTAACGTCGCGACCGCGTCCGCCGCAAGAAACAGCATCGCCGAAATCCCAAAATTTGAAGGATTCCAGATATGCCGCCCCTTCACCCGCAACACATACTTCGACATGATCGAAATCGCCGCGCACAATGCATACGGCCAATACGCGGGCGAACGCACCAGAATCCCCACGCTGATCCCGCTGATGTAGGCGCTCGCCGGGTTCAACCATTTTCCTACAAAGATACGGCCGAGAATCAGTTCGAGGCTGATGCTGGTCACGATCGCGAGCAGCGTCTTCGGATAGCTCTCGAGCATTCCGAACGACAAGTGCCCGGCCAGCAGGATGCAAGTGATGAACGCGGGAGCGATGTAGCGATTGTCGAGACTGAAGAACGGCTTTCGCTGCACCGGGGCGGAGAGTACCGGCGTCGTCATCGGTTGGCTCATAGAGGTTCCTTGATCGTGTGCAGCTGGCCGACGGCTGGCTGATCGATCGTCTGCACCCTTCCCGATGGCCAGCGAATCACCGCCTTTTCCACCTGCGGATTCTTGCCCAACCCGAAATGCAGCCGCCGGTCGTTCTGCGCTGAAAATCCGCTGCCACCGGAAACTTCCTGCACCTGCTTTTGCCCGTTCCAATACAGCGTCACTTCCGCCCCAATCGCGCTACGATTGCTCCTCGTGCCTTCCAGTTGAAACTCGATCCACTCGTTCTCTGGCGCCACCGTGTTCTTGTATACCAGCAGCGGTCCGCTCTGGTTCGCAACCACAATGTCGAGCACTCCGCGATTCCACAAATCTGCAACCGCGACCGCCCGCCCGTCATACGTATCGGTAACGCCCACAGCCTGCGCCACATCGATAAACTTGCCCGCTCCATCGTTCAGCCAGAGCCGCTTGTTCTGGTACCCGGAAAGGCTCCTCCCGTCGAATGCCGGCCAGTTCTTAGCATCTCCAATGATCGTGCTGTTTCCTCCCGCCACTTTCGAGAAGTCATACCAGTAGCTGCGATTCCGGTCCAGCGAGATGTAGCCGTTCGCAAGATAGAGATCGAGCGTGCCGTCGTTATTAAAGTCGCCGAACTGCGCGCCGAAGCTCCATCCCCCCAGCTCCACTCCAAAATCGCGCGCCAGATTTTCGAACTGCAGCCCGTCTCCCGACGTTCCTTGCTTCGGCATCCACAGATTGTTCCCTTGAATCAGAATTCCGTCTTCGGAGATATTCGAAACATAGACGGAATACCGGCCCTGGTTGAGAATGTCGCCAAAGGCCGCGTTCATGCCGCTTTTCGGCGCGAATCCAACTCCCGTCTGCTCGCCTACTTCCCGGAATTTAGTTCCATCGTTGAAATACAGTTCCGAGACTCCATAGTCATTCGCGACGAACAAATCCGGATGTCCCGTGCCACGCAGATCGGCCGCCGAAGCCGCCAGCGCCCATCGGTGGCTGTTGATCCCGAGTTTCGCGCTGACTTCTTCAAACTTCCCATTCCCCAGATTGTGGAACAAGTATTTTCTGCCGCCGTTTTTCGCGTATTCAAAACTGTCCGGCATGATTCGAGTCGTCGTTAGATGCCACAGATCGATATCTTCCGCGTAGTATCCTCCGACAAACAAATCGAGCAAGCCGTCTCCGTCATAGTCGAACCAGATCGCCGTATTCGCGTTGATCCATTTTGGCAGCCCAGCCCGCTCGCTCACCCTCGTGAATCCATGTCCCTGATCGTTGTGGAACAACTCCGGGCGTCCCCACTTGATCAGGAATAAATCTTCAAATCCGTCATTGTCGTAGTCGCCCCAGACCGCTCCCGTTGAAACTCCGGTCCCGGGCTGATTTACATCGGCAATTCCCAACTCGCCCGCCACGTCCTTGAAGGTTCCGTCGTGCATGTTCCGGTAGAGCCGGTTCTTGCTGCCGATCGCGCTGTTGACAACATAAATGTCGGGCCAGCCGTCGCGGTCGAAATCGACAATCGACACCGAGGCCCCCATCGACGCGATTTCCGGCATGATCGGGTCGAGTTTCGCATCGAGCGTTGGAGCTTGATGCACGAAGTCGATTCCCGCCTGATGCGAGACTTCCTTCAGGTAGAAACCGTGCCGCGCGATGGCGGTCTGCTCGTCCGCCGCCGATTTGTCGGCTTCGCGTTTTGCCGTGTACCGCTTGATGGCGAGCGGCGTCAGAATCAGACCGACGAAAATGACTGTGAGAATGGCCCTTGCCAGCCGGCTGCTGTTCATTGCGCGGGATCACTCCGCAACGCGTTCTTGAATACTTCCGGAGTTACGTACCGCGTGTGATATGTCCGCCAATCCTCGGGATGCTGCCGGTACGCCCACTCATCCTCCAGTGCTCCCGGACGCGTCGTGTACTCGTTCTTCGCGTGGTAGGGTAGTGGCTGCACAGTTTTCGAAAACGTGGAGTTGTAGTCTCCGTCTTTAATCCAGCCGTCGCCCTTGACCACGAAGTCTCGCACCCAGCCCGGCGGCGGGGGCGGTTGTTCGGCGAAGCGCAGCGACATCTCATCTCCCGAATTCACGATCACGTAACGGTCGTCGATTGTCCGCAGAAGTTCGCGCACATCGCCGTAGCGCGTGTAATAGCCGATCAGATCGCGCCAGCGCTGCTTGGTTCCCTCGATCTGGTTGTAGTCCGGAACCTCCGGGGCACCGGCTCCAACCGGCATGTGCATTACCGAATAGCCTCGATAGTGCAGGTCCGCCAAGGTAGGTTCGAGCGTCGTTTCTTTCAGCGGAGCCTCAGGCGCGCCCTTCGCCCAGTGGATCGCATCCCAATAAATCTCCAGGTTGGTCCGCAAACGCACCCGCCGCGGGGTTCCGGGACGAAAGACATTGGTCAGGTTGAATAGAATCGTTTTCTTTCGTCCCGCAGGGAACCCGAGATTATCCTGTGCGGTGATCCAGCCGCCGTGTCCATCCGGAACCTGCACGCTGAGCCCGTGCGCGCGCCAGCGATTTCCCTGCGTGATCGCAACATTCACCGACGACTCGGTGTCGTGAATCGAGCCTTGCGCGATCAGGTAAAGCGGCCCGTTCGTCGGAGCATCCTCTCCCAGGTCGACTTCAAGATAATGGTCGCGCGTCACGCCCTGGAACTGTCCCCGCCCGAAGCTGCTCACCGCCCGTCCGTCAAGCGTTCTCACCAACTCGGTAACGTCTTGGCCAGTGTCATCGACGGCGCGCGCGATCTCATGCGGAGTCGCAACCGTCGTAATGCCCAGCTTCGCCGGCGGAATCACGAAACGCTCATCCACGTAAATTTCCGTGTCCGCGGGATGATCTACCGTCATCAGAGCGAGATAGTCGTAGTAATAGACCTCCCAAAGTTCCGCCGTTACTCGAATGTCGTAATAACCGTCGTGGGGCACGAGCTGATCGCGGCCGATCTTGTACCACTCTCCCGTTGCCGCAATCTGCGCCGAGCCCAGCGTATTGATGCGCAGCCCGATGGCCGATCCCCACGGCACGGCGTCTTTCACAAACTCCATTTCCTTCCCGTTATATGCGAACAGGAATGGGCACGACGCTTTCAGCCGTTGCTCGGTCACGATCTCCTGATCGGCCTTCACGCCAAACTCCGCGCGCACTGTTCCATTTGGCCAGACCACGCGCACCACTTCGGCTTCCGTCTGCTGCCCCAATCCGAAGTGAAGTTCTGGGCCGGTGATGGGTTGCTTCTGCACCAGCAAACCCGACCGCACTTCGATCTCTCCGCCCACTCCAAACGGATTGATGCGCTGATCGCCGACCGCCTGCACGGCGTGCGGCCGAACTACCTGCCAGTGATAATTCTTCGAACTGCGATTCGTCGACTCAATCGGCTGCCCCTCGGCCGAAAGACCGAGCAGGTCGAGATGCCCATTATTTTTCAAGTCAGCCGCGTCAAACACCAAGGTTGGCGCTACCGGTTGCGCCAGCGGAATGAATCCGCCCTTGTCGTCGCCCAGCCAGATCAGCGGGCCCGCCGCGTTTCCAGCCGGGGAAGTCGCTGAGACGATCAAATCGAGCGCTCCATTGTTGTCGAGATCGGCAACGTGCAATCGCACGTCTGCTGCGAGCAAACGCGCATCGCCAATCCTGGCGAGTTCAAACGTTTCCCAACTCTCACGATCATTCTTATCTGAAATGCGGACAATCGCTCCGTCGCCGCGCACCGCGAGCAAATCGAGCACCTCGTCTTTGTCTACATCGGCCACCGCCAGCGCTTTCACTGCCGAAAAGTCGCCGGGCAACGCCCGCTCGCGGAATTGTCCCTGCCTCTCGTTCATAAAAACGTGCAGCTTGCCGGAACCATCGACCAGCGCTGCATCCGGATTTCCATCCCCGTCGAGATCCGCCCACGCGAAAGCGGTCAGGCCCGAGACGCCAGGGAAGGGGTGAATCGCCAGAAACGTTCCATCGCCGTTATTTCGCAGAACCGTGGGCAACCCGCTCTTTGTCCCGAGAACAATATCGAGATCGCCGTCCGCCTCGATGTCGACTGCCCAAGCTCCCGTGTAAGCCGCGCCGGTCAACGATTTTGGTAGCTTGCTTTGCGTCGTGACGTCGGTAAACGAGCTCGGAGTGTCCTGGCGCATCAGCCGCACTCCGCCCGCTCCGGCCAGTACCAGATCGTTCTTGAAGTCGTAATTGAAATCGATCGGCAGAATCGCATCCGGCGTTGGCGCTATCGCCGCGCTTCCGCCGGGGAAGGGAAATTTCGCTCCCGTCGAAAGTTGGACCTCGTGCCCGTTTGCTTCACCTACAACCGGCGCACCCGCACTGCCCAGCGGTATCGCGCCAATCCAATTCCATTTTTCGCCGCCGGGGTTCGGAAGCGGCAGCGGCTGAAACGTGAGCGCCGTATCCGCCGGGGCCGGCTTGAATACTGGAGTTTCCATCAGCAGGAAATGCGTGAACGGCTCCGCTTCTTCGCCCGGCGCTGCCTTGATTGCTCGCAGGCTTTGCCGATACTCGGGCACGCGCATCAGCACGTTGCGGAGGAATGTCGTCTGCGTCGCTGCGGTGCGCAGATCTCCCGCACTCACCGCCGTCTCGACCGCAGAAAGTTGCCGTTGCGCCTCCGTCGGCCATACCGCCGATTGCGCGCTGATTTGCGCAATCGCAGACTTCAGCGCGGCCGCGTCTCCCTGTTTCGCCGCAACCCGGCCGAGTTCCAGCAACGCAGCCAGGTTGTTCGGTTGCGCGGTCAGGATTTTCCGCATCAGCGTTTCAAAATCCGCGTCGCTATTGGCCGCTCCCTGCCGCTCTGTTTCTTCCGCCAGCGAATAGAGCGCGCGAAGGTTTTGCGGATTCAACTCCGTGGCCTTACGAAAGTCCTTCAGCGCCTGCGCCGAGTTTCCGCGTTGGCTTTCGAGAATCCCAAGCAGGTTGTAGATCTGATCGTTTTGCGGGACCAGAGCGCGCGATTTTTCCAGTCGTTCCCCGGCCGTATCGAAATTCCGCTGCCGCAGCGCAAGGATTCCCCAGTTTGCCCATCCCGCGGGCTCTCCCGGAACAAGTTGCGTGAGCTCTGAAAGCTTGGCATCGGCATGAATATCGTCGCCAACCTGCAGCGCCGAGAGCCCAATGTAAAATGCCGACACAACATCGGCATACGCTTTCGAGCGGGGCTCCGGAAATTTCGGCTTTAACGAGCAGCCAACACCCATCACCAGGCTCGCCAGCACCATCGCTATGGTTACCGCTTCAATCTTTCCGTGCTTGTGCATAAAAGAACGCATTCAAGTCGATCCGGGACCGCAGCGCAATCCTAAGAATCCGAGCTGCCAGTGCATTTTCCGTCGCTAAGAATGAGCGCACACAATTGTACGTACACCCAAAGACGGAGAAGCTAAACTCCGGTTTGCGCCGTCTGCAGCCGTGTCCTTTTCATCTTCCGGCGCCGCGCCATCCCGAAAAACCATAGAAATCCCACCGCCAGAAACGGCAACAGGTACAACAGCAAATCCCACCGGCCGAAGCCGGGTGGCGTCGCTTCAACACGGGAAAGCGCCTCGCCCTTCCCCTGGGAGCTTGCGACGATCAGCCGTACCCGCCAGAACTCGTCCCGATCGAACTCCGCCGAGGTCTTGTATTCTAACTGCCCGCGTGAGTCGTCTTTTTCCGTCGGATAAATTACTTCGGCCAATCGCCCGCTTTCCGGTTGAATGCCGATCGAAATCTTAAGATCACCTGGAATACTGCCGCCGGGAAGCGGATCGATCAGCACGAAAAATGTTCCCGTTCCCACATCCGGATGGGTCCAAAGCGAAACGATGCAAGGCCCGACTGCGCGGTTCTCGATGATTGGAAAGGGGGGCCCGTTGTGCGCGCCGGCCGGAATCGGAGCGCTTACGCCCAGCGCAACTGCCGCGCACACAAACACGCGTTTCAGTTTCTCCCCCAACCTCAGTTCGATTCTCTGTCCCATTCCGCTAGCCGCTCATCAAAGTCGCGCGCATCTCCATTGGCTGAAACATCAGCCAAATCGATGCTATCCACAGAATCGTGCACACCGTCGCCCACGGAAAAAATGCCCGCCACGGCTTCTCTGGCGAATCCTCTTCGGCCAAGCCGTGACTGACTGTCAACGAGCCCGCGAATCCCAGAAACAGAAATCCCAATTCAACCACTTGCACCAGGTTGGCGGGAATGCCGGTCCACGTCCATCGTGGGGATCCAAGAAATGTCCAGCCCAGGCTCGCAAGCGCGCTTTGTGTCACCGGCACAATCGTATAGAGCCCGGTCAGGAAGTGGAAACTGTAGTGTGCCAGCCACATACCGAATCCCAGCGGAACCAGCGCATAGCTGTAGCGAACGCCCAGCGGCAACGCGGCGCGCTGGACTCCAGCCAACGCGCGCATCGCCCACACCGCAAGTCCGACCAATACGACCGGTTCCACGATCAGGAACACCGCAAAAATCAGCCCGAGCACCGGAGCTTCATGGTTCACATGCAGCAACGAACCCAGCCAGCGCTCCACCGCATACACCGGACTCACCATGCCAAAGGCATTCAGCAGTGCTCCAAACGAGAACACGATCGCCAGCGCCGCCAAGTCTTTCCGCTTCGAAAAATATCCGATCCCCGAGCGCAGTGGATCCGTCAGCAGTTCGTTTCCCGGCAACCGGCTCAGGATGCCGATATTGTCGTGCGGGCACGCATGCACGCAATCCAGGCAAAATGTGCAGTCCATGTTGCCGACCTTGCGCGGCTGAAACAACGCCAATTCGCAGCCGCGGATCGTCACCAATTCCGTCGCCCCTTCGCGCCGTCCGCGGATGCAATCCTTGGTCGCGCAAGTCGTGCACACCGCCTGTTCGCGCACTTTCACCTCAAACGGCGACAGGGTCGATGCCACAAAGTTGAATTGCCCGATCGGGCAAACGAACTTGCAGAACGATGCATGCTTGAACAGCCCGTCGACCACCAGCACGCTCAGGAAAT
>Ga0335073_10007142_pt1 | contig 15653 bp, 13 predicted proteins | sample Lox_Sample_22_FD_207093 | JGI IMG/M metagenome (GOLD analysis project Ga0335073, IMG submission 207093) | Soil microbial communities from Loxahatchee National Wildlife Refuge, Florida, United States - Lox_Sample_2.2 | ecosystem: Environmental > Terrestrial > Soil > Wetlands | place: USA... | reverse complement strand
GCAGGCTTCGCTGCTCGTCTCGTGCGTCGAGCACCCAGTCCGCGTCGAACTGGGCGAGCAGGTCGCCGCGGTACAGCGCTACGGCCTCCTGCGGGCATCCGGCCGCGAGCAGCCGCTCCGCCTCGCGGACATCCACGACAAGCCCGTCGCCCGCGAGCTCGACCTGGTACCGTCCGGCCTGCAGGTACTCGCCCGCCGTCGGCCCGAACGCCGCGCGCAGCGCCCACAGCGCACTGCGCAGGCTCGCCCTGGCGCTGGCATCCAGGACATCCGGCCAGAGTAGGGAGGCGAGCCGGGAGCGGCTGTGCGGGCCCGGTCGCAAGGCGAGCCAGGCCAGCAGGGCGCAGGCACGGCGGCTCGTCGGCAGCGTGATGGCGCTGCCGTCGAACTGGGCCTCGAGCTCGCCGAGCAGGCGCACCCGCAGCGTAGCCATAGTTCAATTATCCGCCTGGGCTTTGACGGTGGATTGACGGTGCCGCGTAAAAGTGGCCACGTGAACCTGATGGCAATCGAACCGAACACGCCAAGGAGCACCCGATGAGCACTACGTCCAGCATGTTCGACACCGAGGCGCTGCGCCGCGGCATCGAGGAGCGCGACGCGGCCACGCTGCGCACGCTTTACGCGCCGGACGCCGAGATGACCGTAGTCGACAGGAACGCCCCGCCGAGCAGCCCGTACGTGCTGCGCGGCCACACGGCGATCGGGGAGTTCCTCGACGAGACCTGCGGGCGCGACATGACCCACCGCCTGGAGCGGATCGTCGTCTCCGGCGACACGGCCGCCTTCGCGGAGGGCTGCCGCTACCCGGACGGAACCCGCGTGCTGTCCCTGGCCATGCTCGACCTGCGCGACGGGCTCATCGTCAGGCAGACCGCCATGCAGGAATGGGACGCGTGAGGAGCAGCGCCATGACACAGGACACCACGCAGCACGTGGAACACAGGAACTTCGCCGCGGCGGACGAGGTGCGCGAGTTCGGCCACGGCAGGCTCGAGTTGCTGCACGTTGGCGGCAGCGACATCGGACGGGTCGTCCTCGAGCCAGGCTGGCGCTGGTCGGAAGACGTCAAGCCGATCGCAGGCACCGAACTGTGCGAGGCATCGCACTTCCAGTACCAGGTGGCGGGCACGCTGCGCATCAGGACCGCGGACGGCGCCGAGTTCGACGTCACGCCCGGCCAGGTCACCTCGCTGCCTGCCGGGCACGACGCCTGGGTGGTCGGCGACGAAGACGTCGTGGCCGTCGACTGGTGGGGAGCCAGCAACTACGCCAAGAAGTGAGACGAGCGAGGGAGCACCGCGGCGGGGCTACAGACCGGGAGCCCCGCCACCTGGACGCCCCACCGCGGATGCGGCGGCCGAGTTCGGCATGGGCCTCGCCCGGCTGCACGCCGCCGGAGCGGCCGCCTTCGGCGCGCCATGGCCGGGCTTCATCGCGAGCCTGCCGCTGGACAACACGCCAGGCCACGAGTGGGGCCAGTGGTACGCGGAGCAACGCCTCGTTCCGTACCTGCGGAAGGCGAGTGACGGCGGCGCGCTGTCCCGAGCGGACACCGGCCTGGTGGAGGCCGTGGCCGGGCGGATCGGGGAGCTGGCCGGGCCGGCCGAGTCGCCGAGCCGCATTCACGGCGACCTGTGGTCGGGGAACGTGCTGTGGTCAGGCGGGCGCGGCTGGCTGATCGACCCGGCCGCGCACGGCGGGCACCGGGAGACCGACCTGGCGATGCTCGAGCTGTTCGGCGCGCCGCACCTGGACGTGATCTTGCGCGCGTACCGAGAGGCGTCGCCGCTGGCCGACGGCTGGCGGGACCGGGTTCCGTTGCACCAGCTGCACCCGCTGCTCGTGCACGTGTGCTTGTTCGGCACGTCGTACGCGGGCCGGCTGCGCGCCGCGGCCCGGGCCGCGCTCGCGGCGTGAACCGGAGGAATCATCAGCAAAACAGATGACCAACGTAAGTTTTCACTGTTGGACAGATGCCCGGTGTCTGGCGAAGAGTGATGGGTGCATGACCACTCAGCAGGAAGCCGCCAGAAGGAAGCCATGAGCATCGAACGGGTCGAAGTCGTCGTCGTCGGCGGAGGCCAGGCCGGGATCGCGCTAAGCGAGCACCTCAGTAACGCCGGCGTGCCGCACGTCGTACTGGAACGGGGGCGCATCGCGGAGAAGTGGCGCTCCGGGCGCTGGGATTCCCTCGTGACGAACGGGCCCGCGTGGCACGACCGGTTCCCCGGGCTCGAGTTCGACACCGCTCCGGACGCCTTCGTGCCGAAGGAGCAGGTCGCCGACTACTTCGAGGCCTACGCGAAGAAGATCGCGGCGCCGGTCCGCTGCGGGGTGGAGGTGACCTTGGCGCGGAAGAACGCCGGACGCCCCGGCTTCACGGTGCAGACCTCCGCGGGCGTCATGGACGCCCGTTTCGTGGTCGCTGCGACCGGACCGTTTCAGCGGCCCGTCGTTCCGCCGATTATCCCCGGCGATGCCGGGGTCGGGCAGCTGCACTCCGCCGCCTACCGCAACCCAGGTCAGCTACCCGCGGGAAACGTCCTCGTGGTCGGCGCCGGGTCCTCTGGCGTGCAGATCGCCGCCGAGCTCCGCCAGGCGGGCCGGGGGGTCTACCTCTCCGTCGGCCCGCACGACCGGCCGCCGCGCCGCTATCGCGGCAGGGACAACGTCTGGTGGCTCGGCGTCCTCGGCAAGTGGGAGATGTCAACGCCGCAGCTGGGCGCCGAGCACGTGACGATCGCGGTCAGCGGCGCGGGCGGCGGCCACACCGTCGACTTCCGCGACCTCGCCGCCCGCGGCATCACCCTGGTCGGCCAGACCGCCTCGTTCGGCGGCGGCACGGTGCGCTTCAAGTCGGACCTGCGCGGCAACATCGCGGCCGGCGACGCGAACTACCTCTCGCTGCTCGATGAGGCCGACGCCTACGTCGCGCGCAACGGGCTCGACCTGCCGCCGGAGCCTGCGGCCCGCGTGCTGGGCCCGTACCCGGAGTGCGTGACGAGCCCGCTTCCCGAGCTCGACCTCGCGGGCGCGGGCGTCACCTCGGTCATCTGGGCGACCGGCTACGCCACCGACTTCGGGTGGCTGCAGGTCGACGCCTTCGACGCGGACGGCAGGCCGCGGCATATGCGCGGCGTGTCGAGCGAGCCTGGCGTCTACTTCCTCGGGCTGCCCTGGCTGTCACGGCGCGGGTCGAGCTTCATCTGGGGCGTGTGGCACGATGCCAGGCACATCGCCGAGCAGATCTCCATCCAGCGCGGCTACGCCGCCTACGCCCAGGGCAGCTGACCATGAAGCACACCCGCATCCGGCCGTTCAACACCAAGGACACCTACCCCGAGCAGGACCTCGACAACGACCTGTGCCAGGCCGTGGTCGCCAACGGCGTCGTCTACATCCGCGGTCAGATCGGCCAGGACCTTGACACCAGGGAGAGCGTCGGGGTCGGCGACCTGGCGGCGCAGACCGACAAGGCGATGTCCAACATCAAGCTGCTTGTCGAGGAGGCGGGCGGCACGCTTGAGGACATCGTCAAGATCGTGGTGTACCTGACCGACATCCGCTACCGCGAGACCGTCTACCGCACCATGGGCACGTGGCTCAAGGGGGTCTACCCGGTCTCGACCGGCATCGTGGTCACGGCACTCGCGCGGCCGGAGTGGCTGGTTGAGATCGACGCGACCGCGGTCCTGTCCGCGGGGCCCACCACCACGGGGTCAGGCGCGTGACCTTCTCGCTGGCGGCACGCGACGCGGCGAGCGGCGCGTTCGGCGCGGTCATCTGCTCGTCGTCCCCGGCCGTCGCGGCCCGTTGCGTGCACCTTGCCGACGGCGCGGGCGCGGTGCTCTCGCAGAACGTCACCGACCCACGGCTCGGCCCCCAGGTGCTCGGCCTGCTCGGCGCGGGCGCCGACGCGGCGACGGCGGTCGCCACGGTGCTCGCGGGCGCGCCCTTCACCGAGTTCCGCCAGCTCATCGCCCTGGACACGGCGGGCAGTACGGCCATACACACCGGCCGCGAGGCGCTCGGTGTGACCGGCGAGTACGCCGTGCACGGCGCTGCCGCGGCCGGCAACCTGCTGGCCGCGCCGGACGTCCCAAGGCGGCTGGTCGAGGCCTGGTTGGCCGCCGCGGGGCCGGTCGAGACCCGGCTGCTCGCGGCGCTCGCCGCGGCCATCGCGGCGGGCGGCGAGGCCGGCCCCGTCCACTCCGCGGGCCTGTCGGTGATCGACGGCTCCGGCTGGCGGGTCACCGACCTGCGCGTCGACTGGTCAGACGATCCCCTGGCCGACCTCACCGCGCTGCTTGACGTCTGGCTTCCGCAGCGAGACGCCTACATAACGAGGGCGCTCAACCCGACGGCCGCGCCCGCCTACGGCGTCCCCGGCGACGAGTGACGTTTTAACGGGCCGACCCGCGGCCGCGCTGGCACGCAGGCGGACTGGCGCTGGCGCGGGCTGTTACTCGTCGCCGATGTCGGCCAGGAGGGCGCGCAGGTCGGTGATCAGCGGGTCCCCCTGTGGCAGTATGCGGTCCAGCCGGTCGACCGTGTCGCGCAGCAGCGCACGGGCGTCGCCGTACCGTCCAAGCTGATGGTACGCACGGGCGAGTTCCGCGCGGCTGCGCAGCGCATCGGGATGGCGGGGACCGAGCGTCCGCTCGAAGCCGGCCCGGGCCTGCTCGTAAACCCGCTCGGCCGCCACCGTCTTGCCCGTCCGCTGATAGGCGGCGCCGAGGCTGTACCGTGCCCGGTTGGTGTCCAGGTGGTCCGGCCCGAGTGCGCGCTCCCGGTCGGCGACCACCCGCTTGTAGACGGAGACCGCCTCCTTCGCCTGGCCGCTGGCCAGGTAGGAGTCGGCCAGGCACTGACGCGTGGTCATCGTCTCCGGATGGCGCGATCCCTGGCTCCGCTCCCGGTCGGCGAGCGTGCGCCGGTACAAGCCGATCGCGTCGGCGGACCGGCCCGCGGCCAGGTAGGCGGCGGCGAGTTCGTCCCGCGCGCCGAACGTGTCGGCGTGATCGGGGCCGTGGACCCGCTCAGCGCCGGCGACCACGCTCTCCAGGACGGGGACCGCGCGGTTCAGCTGGCCGGCCGCCACGAGAGCGTGGCCGAGGCGGCGGCGCGCTTCGATCACCTCCGGGTGATTAGGCCCGAGCCGCACGCTCTGTATGTCGACCAGCCGCTGGAACGAGGCGGCGGCGGCCTCGGCGCGGTCGGCCGCCAGCTGGGCCTCGGCCAAGCGCTGCCCGGCCAGGACGGTGTGCGGGTGCCCGGAGCCGAGCAGCCGGTCGCTGGTCGTGACCAGGTCGTTCCAGTGGTCCACCGCGGGACCGGTCAGGCGGGCGCGGTCCAGGCTGTCACCGGCGCGCAGCAGCACAGGATGGCAGCCGGCGGACGACCACAGCCGGTCCCCGGTGGCCCGCCGCAGGGCGGCCGCGCTGGATCGCAGGCCTGATGCGGGCCAGCCGGGCAGCTCGGCCTCGGGCCAGGCCTGCAGCAGTGCGTCCGCGGCCACCTTGGCCGCCTGGTCCGTCATGGCCTCAGGCATCGCGGCGCGCAGCGCCGACTGCAGCACCGGGCTGATCCTGACCATCGGTGAAGCCGCCGCGGGCGTGACGGTCAGCAGGCCGACGCGCTCCAGCGCCGTGAGCGCCGAGCGGGCGGTCTCACTGACCGCGGGAGCTCCGCCTGCGGCGAGGTAGCCGACCGCGGCGGGCGCGGTCAGGACAGTCCCTGGAATGCCGTTACCGTCGAACAGCGCGGCCAGGGCGAGTGCCGACTGTGCCGCCCCGCCTGGGACGAGCTGGTTGGCCCGCTCGAACGAGATCGTCCAGGTGACCGCGCTGGCCGCAAGCGGCGAGCCAGCCTGAGCGGTCAGGTGGTCCCGCCTGCGTGCGAAGTAGTCACAGTAGCTGTGGCACGACATCGTGGAGCTGGCGATTACCGCGCTGGCCTGGGTCAGCGCCGTCGGCTCCTGGGCGATCGACCGGACCAGGTCGATCGCGCCGAGCCGCTGGCCCGGGTTGGCCGACAGTCGCTCCATCAGGTAGCTGAGGGCCTCGCGCGAGTTGAACAGCCCGACCGGCAGTACCTGCACGCTACGGGGGAGGGCCATGGTGTCCGTGCAGGTCACCAGCACGCGGCCGTTGGGGCCCGTCGGCCAGAGCCCGTCAAGGTCCGCGGGATCGGCCAGGCCGTCGAGCACTACCAGCCAGGAACGGCTCGTCTCGCTCAGCCAGCCGAGGAACTGGGCCGCGACCGACTCGCTGCTGCTCGCCTGGTCCCGGCCGGTCGCGGTGGCCGTCGCGGCGGCGTAGCCGGACAGCACCGCGGCCCGGCTCGTGGCCTGCACCCAGACCAGCAGGTCAAGGGCGCCCGACTGCCACAGCGACTCGGCGAAAGCCACGGCGAGCTGAGTCTTGCCAGACGCTCTCAGCCAGTCACGGGCCACGGGGCCTGCCGCGGGGCCGGCATCAACCGCCTGACCTGTGCTGGGTGCCTGACCCGAGCCGGAAGCCTGACCCGAGCCCGCCGCCTGACCTGGGCCGGCCTCACGGCCGGGTACCAGCGCGAGCGCGGCTCCGGCCGGCAGCGCCGCCGCCAGGTCGGGAGCGGTCTCCAGTCGGAGCGAGTAACTATCGGCCAGCACGGGGACTGTCCCCGACCTGGCAGGCCAGGACGACCCGCCGGGTGCCCTGCCTGTCGCGCCCGCCGCGCCTGTCGCGCCCGTTACGCCCGTTACGCCAGTCATGCTCCTGGGCGGTGCCTCACTGATCATCACAGTTCCAGTTCAGGTACTCGCACCGGAGTGGCCCGAGTGAGAGTCTGCCTGCGGAAGAAGGCGGGAGCGGTGACCCGCATGTAGACGAAGCTGGCGATTCCGGCGAGCGCGGTAAGCGCGGCGATGATGAAGATCCCGCCGACCTGCCACTGCAGGCCTGGCACCGTCCAGGTGGTGTAGCTGTTGGACGCCACCCAGTCGCTTTGCAGGCTGTAGATGCCGGCCGCGAACATGATCAGGCCGCCGAGTAGCGGCAGGATGCCGCGCATCCACAGGTCGCGGGCGCTGCCGGTCAGCCTGGAGCGGTAATACCAGGCACAGGCGAAGGCGGTCAGCCCGTAGTAGAAGGCGATGTAGAGCCCGATCGCGGAGACGGCGTCGGCGATCGGGTTGCCACCGGAGATGTAGTTCAGCGGGATGTACAGCGCTATGGAAGCGACCCCCACGACCACCGTGGAGACCGTGGGGGTCAGGTACCGCGGGTTGATCTTGGCGAACTGCTGCGGCAGCGCACGGTAGGCGGCCATGGACAGCGTGCTGCGCGCGGCCGGCAGGATGGTCGTCTGGGTGGACGCCGCGGCCGAGCTGAGCACCATCAGGATCAGCAGCCGTGACAGCACCGTGCCGAACGCGCTGGTCCCGAAGATCGCGCTCCCGGTCACCGACAGCACGTCGAACTGGTGATCAGGGTTCGTCAGCCCGACGCCCTTGGCGCCGACCCCGGCGAACGACTGCACGGCGACGATCACGATCGCGTAGGTGAACAGCAACAGGACCGTCGAGATGATCCCCGCCTTGCCCGGCGTCCGCGCCTTGTCCGCCGTCTCCTCGTTCACCGACAGAGCGGTGTCCCAGCCCCAGTAGATGAACAGCATCAAGATGAGCCCGGGCACGAACGCTGAGAGGGGCAGATTCGACGGCGACAGCCAGCTGAGGCTCGGGTGCAGCGACCCGGGCGGGTTGCTGACGAACACCCTGACCAGCGCCGTCACCGACATAATCATCAGCATGACGACCTCGATGGTCAGCAGCACGCGCTGGAACCTGGCCGAGAGCTCGATGCCGCGGTAGCAGATGTAAGTCATCGCGGCGATCCACAAGACGCCCACGAGCAGCACCCAGCCGCCGGATGCGTTGGCACCGATCGAGCTGTCCGGCCCTTGGAACAGGAAGAACCCGTACTGCCCGGCCACCTGGGCGAGGCTGCCCATGACCAGGATGTCGGCGGCCACCGTGGCCCAGCCGCCTGCCCAGCCGACCACCGGGCCGAACGCACGGGTCCCCCAGATGAACGTGGTACCGCAGTCGGGGTCGGCCTTGTTCAGCTCGCTGAAGCCGATCGAGCACAGCAGCATCGGCACGAACGCGAGCACGGCGATCAGCGGAGACTTCAGTCCGACGGCGGCCACCACGAAGAACAGCGTCGCGGCGAGGCTGTAGGCGGGCGCCGTCGACGCGACCCCGATGACAACGCTTGACACCAGGCCGAGGGCACCAGTCTTGAGACCCTTGTCCCTCGACTCCTCCGTCGGCTGCATGCTGCCAGTGGCGAATGTGGTCATTGGGGGTCCCCCTCCGCAAAGCAAGCTGACCGCGGCGGGGACAACAGTGACCGCATCAGCCCCCGCCGACAAGCCTGGAGCGTAACCGATGATCACGGGATAAATCCGCAGATTTAGACAATCAGCTATCGAACCCACCCCGAAGCGGCTTTGCCTGCCATATGCAATCGATTGCACCACCATGGCCGCCTGCCCGTCATGGGACTGACGTGCAACGATGCAAAAATTGTGATGAACGAGGCAGGTGTCTCTCGATGGACGAGATCACTTCCGAACCAAGCCGCGAGCCCCGCCTGCCGTCGCGCCGCAGACACGCGCACCCGCTACCCGCCCGCCTCCCGCTACCCGCTCGCCTCCCGTTCCCGCTCGCCTCCCGTTCCCGCCCGCCTCCCGTTCCCGCCCGTTACCCGCCACCCGCCCGCTATCCGTGGGCACCACCCCTGGCGGGGCGGTTTCGTGAAGGATTTCGGTTTTATGAAGACTTAGTGGCGTTATAGCGCCATTAACCCTTCATGATCATGCGCTGCGGCCGCGCTGGGGCCGCGCTGGGCCGCGCTGGGCTTGGGCTGGGCTTGGGCTGGGGTCGCGCTGAGGCTGCGGGGCTGGGGCCGGTGAGGCTGGCGGCCTCTAGAGAGTGCCGAGGGCTGTGCCGAGCGCGCTGATCGCGCTGGACAGGGACGTGGCGGCCTGGCCGGTGATCTGCCCTTGGGACTTGTCCTGGGTGTAGGCCTGGACGAGCTGCGAGTACTGCTGCTGGACCTGCTGGGGATTCATGCCCGGCTGGAAGAGCACCTGCTGCAGCTGGTTGAACAGGTTCTGGCCCGCCTGCGGCGCCACCTGCCCGTCGATGACGCCCTCCTTCAGGTCGCCCACCAGCGTGGCGGCCGCGGCGGCGACGGGCGACAGGGTCGTACCTGGCTGCACGGAAGGCGAACTCGTGGCGCTGGCGGCTGCCGTGGGCGCGGTGAGCGAAGCGGACGGGGAACCGGACGCGGTCCCCGAGTGCCCGCCAGTCAAGAGCACCACCAAGAGCACGATCAGCGACGCGGCGAGCGCGCCACCGAGCGCCGCCTCGGCTGGGCGGGGCCGCCAGCCTCGGCGCGAGGTAGTCGGCACGGTCGTCGGCGTGACGGGGAGCACCGCGGTGCCGCGGTTCGCCGCACCGTCGGCGGGCGGGAAGACGGACAGCAACTGCGCGCGGGCCACGGCGGCGGTGCGCGGCCGGGATGACGGATCCTTGGCCAGCAACCGGGCGGTGATCTGGTCGAGCCTGGCGGGCAGGCCGGGGCGCCAGGCAGACGGCAGCCCTGGATCGTCGTGTACCTGCCGGTAGGCGAGTCCGACCGCCGAGTCGGCGGTGAACGGCGGCCTGCCGGTGAGCATCTCGAACAGCACGCAGCCGAGGGAGTAGAGGTCAGAACGCGGATCCGCCGGACGACCTGAAGCCTGCTCGGGCGACAGGTAGGCGACGGTACCGACCACTGTTCCAGCGGCGGTCGCGGCGCGGGTACCGTCGGCCCGGGCGATGCCGAAGTCGAGCACCTTGACCTCGCCACCGTTCAGGACAATGTTGGCGGGCGTGATGTCGCGGTGCACGAGCCCCGCGGCGTGCGCGGCCTGCAGCCCCTCACAGACCGCCGCGGCGATCGCGATCGCCTGCCCGGGCGGCAGCGCTCCGGCCTCGTCAAGTACCTTGCGCAAGGTGCGCCCCGCGACCAGTTCCATCACGATGAACGGCGTGCCGTCCTCGACGCCGCAGTCGAACACGGTCACCAGCCGGGGATGGCTGACGGCGGCGGCGTGGCGCGCCTCGCCTTCGAACCGCTCAAGGAACTCGGCGTCCGCGGCGTGCTGCGGGTTGAGTACCTTAACCGCGACGTCACGGCCCAGCATCTCATCTCTGGCCCGCCACACCGTCGCCATCCCGCCGGTCCCGAGCACGGCCAGCAGTGTGTACCGGCCGTCAAGTACAGTCGTCCCTGTCTCCGCCATGATTCGCTCTCTCCGCGCGCCCGCCAGATCAACCGTAATGCCAGCAGATCACCCGCATTGCCCAGTTGGGGGTCCCGCGGTCAGCGCGGCGCCACGATCCTGCCGGGCCCTGCGGTCGCCGGTAACCCCGCACCGGGTCTTTTGCGCTCTTTACATAACGAACGCCCTGAGATATAGCATTAGCTACCTGGATCGGCTGTCGCTGATCCATGCGGCGGGCACCGGGGGGCGGGACGGTGACTTCTCCATTCACAAAGGATGGACGGCGATCAAGGCGGACGTTGCTTTGCTTTGCCGCGGCCACCGTTGTGACGCCGTGCGCGATACTGGCCGCGACGTTGCCCGGCGATGGCAAGTCCGGCTATATAGACATCGGCAGTTTCTGGCTGTGGCATACAGATAAAGGCCAGCCGTCCATAATCCTTCACGGGACCCAGGTTCGGATTGGGCTGCTGATCATATGCGCGGTGCTTGCCCTGCTCCTAGCGGTGACCGCGGGGGCTAATCACGCCGATCACGGTCTGCTATTCGGTGGCTTGACCGTATTCGCCGCGGTCACCTGGATAGCGGCGTTCCTCTCCGTGTTCTCCCGCAGGCACGTGGAGGATCAGGCAGGCCGCATGTTCGCGCTTCTCGCGGCCCTCGGCGTGATCGTTCTTGTGCTGGCCGCCTACGACTGGGGCCGCCGTCAGCTGATGGTCGGCGCGGTGGTCGTCGCGGTGGCACTCAGCCTGTTCATCGTGCGCGTCGGTTTCGAGAGCCTCAAAGTCCCGCCGCGCTGGGAACTCGCGCAGATTGCCGTCAAGGCCACGGCCGATGAAAAAGCGCTGATGCTCGAGTACAACCAGAACCTGCCTGCACTCCGCGCCACCGCGAAGGCCGCACTGGAGACGCTGAGCGATGACGTCAACGGTCCGCCGAAGCCCGACGTTGACGTGCCTGTGCTCACTCAAGCCAAGATGATTCTCCGGAATGCGGGCATGCTCATCCCTCATGAAGAGTCCGAGGACTCAAATGATTTCTTGCTATTCGATGCGCAGGCGGCGGATGAACCTCCGAGCTACCCGCAGGCCGAGATCACAAAGCTCGCCGACGCGGTGCACGCCCTGCAGGCCGCGGAATCCGCCGTGGAATCCGCCGCGGCGGCGCAGACGAGCAGGGCCGTGCTTGATCAAGCCATTTGCGTGATAAACCCGGTGTGCGCAGGCAAGAACCAGATCACGACCAATGAGGACTGGGTTACCGACAAGCACAGGCTCGACGTGCAGCTGGCCACCTATCAGGCCCAGGTCACCGGCACCCAGGCGGACCAGAACGCGTTGCAGGCCGTGCTGGCGCAGCAACCGGAGGTCGATGCGGACATCTCGGTCCTTGCCGCGATCGAGGACGGGCCGCAGGCCCTGTGGCGCTCCGCCTTCCATTCCTACGGCCCGGCGCTTGTCCCAGGTCCGCTGGGCTGGGTTCTGCTTGGCGCCTTGCTCCTCTGGCTGCTCAGCTGGCTGCTCAGGACCAACGCCCGTGAGCTCGCCGGGCCTGTCATCGTGGCACCAGTGGGGTCCGGCAGCACCGGCGGCGCCACGTCCGATAGCAACGACCAGCTCACGGCCGAACTCCGGGTGGCCGTACTGCAAAACGTGGCCGAGCCGGGTGCGGCACCCGGATCCCCGAGCATCAACCCGGTGACCACGCTGCTCGACATCGCCGGGGGACCACTATCTCCGATCAGCAAGCTCATCCAGGCCGTCCAGAACATCGCCGGACAGCGGTACGGCTACCAGGTGACCATCGACGTCACCTCCGGCGAGCTGGTCGGTCCCGGTCAGGTGACAGGCGGCACGGCGACCACACCGGCGGCTACCGCGTCGGCCGGCCCGGCGCGCGAGACCTCGGTCCTCGTCCGCGTCATCTCGCTGATCACCGGGCTCACCTGCACCTCGCACGTGTGCACGGCGCTCGACGAAAGGGAGGCCGTCAGGACGGCGGGCCTGTGGGCAGCGGGGGAGGTACTGAACCGCAGCTCGCGGATTCCCCTCTGGGCTGCTTGGCAGGCCGAGACGGCCCACGCGCTTGTCACTGCGAAGAACAGGGCGGAGCACACCATACCCGCACTTGAGGCTGCCCTGGCCGACGCGCCGAACAGCGGCATTCTCCTGGTGCTGCTCGGTCATTACTACGAACTCGCGGGCCGACGGCTCGACGCGATCGAGTGCTACGCGCGAGCCGTCACCGCCTATCAGCGGTACAGCGTCGCCCGGTACCGGCTGGCCGCCGCGCTGGCCTTGATGCAGTATGACCGTACCTGGGGGCGTTCCGTCGGCCAGCCCGACAAGGACCAGAAGGATGGCACGCTGCGTACGGTCGAGTCGGCGGCCAGCGCGCTCGGGGTGGACGTCGGCCAGTCGATCACAGAGCTGCGGAAAGAAGGCGCGGACCCCGCGGAGTTCAAGCGGCTAGCCAGCGTGCTGCTGCGCGCGCTCGAACTCGACACCCGGTGGTGGCGCCTCTTGGCGGGCGCGCTGCGCCGGTCGGAGAGGCAGTCAATCTGGCCTGCCCTGGTGCCCATGTCAAAGCACGCGGCCGCCAGGTTCCACCCCCTGGTCACCTCGGCCAGGCGACTGCTCACCGACGCCGGCACCGATTGGCGCGAGCTGGGTGAGGCCGCGCGGAAGGACGGCAGCTGGTGGCAGGTCAGCTACAACGCCGCGTGCGCGCACGCCGCCGCGATCCCGGGACGTGCCGGGGTGGCCGCGAAGGAACAAGAAGCCAGGACCGCGCTGCAGTTCCTTGAGCTGACGCTGGTCAAGCCGGGAGTGGAGCAGTTGTCAGCCGATTGGGTCAGGCATGATCCGGATCTCGCCGCGCTACGCGCTTTGCCGAGGTTCAAGTGGTTCCTCGCCCAGCTGAGGTCAGGTGAATGATGCCAGACTCCATTACGAGCCAGCTGATCAACGGCGCGTGGGACTCCATCAAGAAAGCGGTCGACGACGGCCTGTCCCTGGCCGTCCCTTATGACGTGCCAGCCCCGTCGCTGGACACCGTGGCCGTCGTCACGAAGGAGCAGGTGAGCGACGTCAAGCCCGCGGACTGGCATGACACGCAGCTCCCCGATGTGCCCGCGGAAATCCAGGCCCAGGTGCAGGTCGAGCAGTCCGGTGACGCGTTCTACATCGTGCACCACCTTGACCTGAGCTACCACGCGCTGCGCTCTCCGGACACGGACGCCGTGAAGAAGTGGGCCGCGGCCGCCCGCCAGTTCGAGCTGCTCCTGATGCTGCAGTTCTACGCGCAGCGGGCGGAACGACGATCAGGCACTCCGGACAGCCTGTCCCGGCATTCCTACCCTGATGGCTGGGGACAGCGCCGGTGCGTGGTGCTGAAGTCGGGCAGGCGGGCGATCATCCTCGACCGGTGGAGGGGAACCGACATGGAGCCCGCCGCGGTCAAGGTCGACGTCGCGGCCGTGCAGGGGATCGACGCCCTGGTATACCGGGTGGCAGGCGGCCCTTACGTGCGGCGCCCGGCAGACCTGTCGCTTGGCTGGACACCCGCCGCCCAGTACGGAGCGAGGCTGCTGCTGACCGAGCAGCTGGAGTTCGTCAACGCGCGGGGAAACTACATCATCGGCTACTACACCACCCCGCCCGCCTAGGGCCTCGCCCGGCGTGAGCGGCGCGGGCTCGGCCAGCGAGTCGCGGTACCGCGCCCGGATGATGCCGTCGGTCAGGAAGATCGCGCGGCCGTCGGGGAACACGTCGACCAGCTTGCCGGTGAAGTCGGTGTCCGGCGCGGAGGAGGAGGCGTACAGCGTCAGCGACACGTGCCCGGTGACTTCGAGCGGCTCGGTCAGCACCGGGGAGGTGAAGCAGAGCACGTCGTCGCGTGCCTCGGCCGGCCGCTGGTCGACCGGGCCCGCCGCATTCGCGGTTGACGGCATCATGACCCGCCCGCCCAGGCTAGGCACCGGCCGCCGTGGGTCGTACAGGAAGGTGTGATCGCGCGGAACTGGCCGGCATCGAAACCATCAGGTAAACCCGCGGACTGAGAGTCCGCTGCCATGTTTCGCGGCAGCGGGACGGGTGCCGGGTCAGGGCAGTTCGGTCAGGACGGCGAGCGCCTGGCGGAACCCGGTCAGTAGCAGGACGCCGTCTGGCAGCGAGCCGGCATCCCAGCCGGGTCCGCAAGCGGCCACGACCGCGGGGCGAGGCCGGGTCGCGGCGGCCGCGGCGATCTGGTCGCCGTCGGCGGTCTCTGGCAGGTGGGCCCAGATCAGCACGGCGGCCGGGCCGGTACGGGCGAGCGCGTCCAGCAGGGCGTTGACCGGGACCCGGGCGCCGAGCATACGGCTGGCGACGCCGCGCTCGGCCAGCGCGGCGGCCAGTGCCTCAAGCGGGAGGCTGTGCTGCTCGGCCGGCGCGCAGGCGAGCAGGATCCTTGGCCGCGTCCGCGGCCGTGGGATGCGGGCCAGCGCCGCGGACACCGCGCCCGACAGCAGGTGCTCGGCCGCGATATAGCGGCCGGCGCTGGCATACTGGCTGCCCAGGCTGCGCAGGGCGGGCGCGATGACCGCCGTCCATGCCCGCGCCACGCCGTCGGCCAGCGCCAGGCCAAGCAGCCGGTCCACGTCGGCGGGGTCGAGGGCAAGCGCCGCCCGGCGCAGGCCCTTGACGGTGCCCGGCGGGCGCGCGGCGGCCTGCGGCCCGTGGTCAAGTGGCGACTGGCCGGCGGGATCGCTGGTTGTCCTGGAGATGCGGGCGGCTTCCGCCGCGTCGACTCCGTCGGTGGTAAGCCGCCGCATCAGCTCCAGCCGGGCCAGGTCGTACTCACTGTAGCGGCGGTGGCGCCCGGGTTCGCGGTGCGAGGGGCCAAGGCCGTACCTTCGGTCCCAGGTGCGGATGGTGGTGACGGCGACGCCTATCCTCCGGGCGGCCTCTCCCGCGCTCAGGCCGGCATCCGGCACTCGCTCACCTGCCCTTCCTGCCACGAGAGGGCGTGATCCGCTCGGCGGCGAGCCGGGCGGACACCAGGACCATGGGGACGCCGACACCCGGCCGGGTCCCGGACCCGACGAATACCACATTGTCCAGCCCGGGGGCGAGATTACCTGGCCGGAGCGGGCCTGACTGGCCGAATGTGTGCGCCGCGGCGAACGGGGTGCCGGCCGCCAGCCCCGCCCGTGCCCAGTCGGCCGGGGTGACCACCCGGCGCACTCGCACCGACTCACCGAGGCCGGGGTAGCCGCGGCCGGCCAGGATCCGCAGCAGGTCGTCGGCGTAGGCCTGGCCGGTGCGCGGCCAGTCGATGTCGGCCTCCAG
>Ga0335073_10007141_pt1 | contig 15654 bp, 17 predicted proteins | sample Lox_Sample_22_FD_207093 | JGI IMG/M metagenome (GOLD analysis project Ga0335073, IMG submission 207093) | Soil microbial communities from Loxahatchee National Wildlife Refuge, Florida, United States - Lox_Sample_2.2 | ecosystem: Environmental > Terrestrial > Soil > Wetlands | place: USA... | reverse complement strand
CATCGTCAGCGAGCAGGGGACCGCCGTGATCTGGGGCCACGACGCGTCCGGCCAGGCGGAACAGATCATCAGCCAGGTCGCGCACCCGTCGGTACGGGAGGAGCTCCGGCAGGCCGGACAGGGCCTCGGGCTTCGTGTCTAGCGGCGGCGTCTAGCGGCCGCCGGCTGCGGCCGGGACGCGCCATTCCAGCCTTGTCCCTGGATTCTCGGCATCGGGGTCAGCCGGCTCGAGGCGGAACTCGCCGCCGAATTTGGCGGCGCGGTCCGCTAGGTTGCGCAGCCCGCTGCGCGTGACGTCGGGCGGGATGCCCGTTCCGTTGTCAGCTACCAGGACGGTGAGGGTCCCTTCGCTATCGACGTCCATGGTCACGTCGGCCTGGGTCGCGGCGGCGTGCCTGGCCACGTTGGACAGTGCCTCGCGCAGCACGGTGAGCGCCTGATCCGCCAGCTCCCCGCTGGTCAGCCCGCGCAGCCCTGCTCCCAGTCGCAGCGAAGGAGCGAAGCCGAGCATCGGCGTCATCTCCTCGACGAGCCGGACGACGTCGGCGCGCGGATCCCAGTCGCTGCTGACATCCCGGGCCTGGAGGGAGAAGATGGCGCCGCGGATCTCCTTGATCGTCTGGTCCATGTCGTCCACTGCCCTGGTGACGCGGTCGGCGACCTCGGGCCTGCTGATCATCGGCATCGTGCCTTGCAGCGACATCCCGGTCGCGTACAGCCGCTGGATGACCAGGTCGTGCAGGTCGCGGGCGATCCGGTCGCGGTCCTGGTACACCGAAAGACGTTCGGCTTCGGCGCGGCTGGCCGCCAGCTCGAGCGCGACGCCGGCCTGGGCGGCGAATGAGGCCGCGAACGCCGCGTCGGCCTGCGGGAACGGCGCCGCGCCGTGACGGCGGCCGATGGTGAGCACGCCGCGCCGGTTGCCCGGCGCACCCAGCGGGAAGATCACCGCCGGCCCGATGTGGCTCATCGCGGTCCTGGCCGCGGTGGCGGTGCGGTCGTCGGTAGCGAAATCCGTCGTTGCGATCGGCTCGCCGCTGGCCAGCACCTGCCCGGACAGCGACTGGCCGGCCGGCAGGACCAGGCCGCGCGCCGCCAGCGCGCCATCGCCATCGGCGAAGGCAATCGTCAGCCTGCGCCCCTCGTCGTCTGGCAGCGCGAGCACGGCGAGGTCGGCGCCCGACAGCTCACGCGCCTGGCTGGTGATGCTCGCCAGCACCTCGTCCGCATCAGCGCCGGACAGCAGCGCGGTGGTGACCTCCGCGCTCGCCTGGATCCAGCGCTGGCTGTGCCTGGCGGCGTCGTACAGCCGCGCGTTCTCGATCGCGACGCCCGCCGCGGCCCCGAGGGCGATCAGCACCGCCTCGTCGTCGTCGGTGAACTCGCCGCCGCCGCGCTTGTTGGTCAGGTAGAGGTTGCCGAACACCTCGTCACGTACCCGTACGGGCACGCCGAGGAAGCTGCGCATCGGCGGGTGGCCGTCGGGGAACCCGGACGACGCGGGGTGCGCGGCCATGTCGGCGAGCCGCAACGGCCGCGGATCATCGATCAGCAGGCCGAGCAGGCCGCGTCCTTCCGGCCAGTGGTCGATCTGGCCGATCTCCTGCTCGCTGAGGCCGACCGGGATGAACTCAGCCAGCCGCTTGCCGCCCTCACCGCCGTCCCCGATGACCCCGAGCGCCCCGTAAGTCGCGTCCACCAGCCGGACCGCGGTCTCCACGATCCTGCGCAGCGTCGATTCCAGGTCCAATCCAGAGCTGATAGCGACGACCGCCTCAAGGAGGCCGCGCATCCGGTCCCTGGCGGACAGCACCGCCTGCAGCCGGCCCTGCAGTTCGGCGAGCAGCTCATCCAGCCGCAGCTGCGGAAGCAACTCCGGGCGGCCGCTATCGTCAGCCCCCACGGGCAGCTCCTCCCTGATTGCGGTGCAGCGTCAGGATACTGGCTGCGCCGTCCGCCGGATAGGCCGGGATGGCCCGGCTGGGCGCGAAGGTCCCGATGCGGAGCCGGCGTTCGCCTCTACCGCCGGTGAGCACGCCGGCGTGAGCTGAGAAACAGCGGACTCGCCCCGGAAGGATGTGGTCCTCATGCGAGCACTCGTCGTTTACGAATCGATGTACGGCAACACGCACGCCGTTGCCGTCAACATCGCCGCCGGCCTGAGCACCAGGCACGACGTGACGCTGGTCCCGGTGACCCGGGCTACGCCTGAGCTCACCGCCGGAGCCGATCTGCTGGTCGTCGGCGGCCCGACGCACATGCACGGCATGTCTAGCGCCGCCTCCCGGCGGATGGCGGCCGACACGGCCCGCAAGGAGGGCAGCGGGCTGACCCTGGATCCGGATGCCGACGGGCCGGGCGTGCACGGCTGGCTCGACGAGCTCGGCCGCCACGGCATGCCCGGCAGGCTAGGCCGGCTCGACATGCTCGGCGGTGGACAGTGCGGCCTGGCGGCGGCCTTCGACACCCGGCTCAGCGGGGCTCCGCTGCTGACCGGCCGCGCTAGCCGGTCGATCTCCAGGCTCCTGGTGCACCACGGCTACCGGCTGCTCACCCCGTCGGAGAGTTTCCTCGTCAGCAAGCAGAACACCCTGCTTGACGGAGAGGCTGCCCGGGCCCGCGAGTGGGGGGCCGCGATCGGCGCCGCCGCCACCGAGGACCTACGGCCCGTCGCCCGGTGAGGTATGGCCCTGCTGGCCAGGTCCTTCACCGGGACAGGCTAGCGGTGGACGCGAGGTTCCCCGAGTCCGTCGTGTGCCGCGTGAACTGGAGGAGATTTCCATGCGAGCAGCCGTCGTGCCTGGTTTCGGCCAGCCGTTGATCATCGAAGAGCGGCCGGTGCCAGAGCCCGGTCCTGGACAGGTCGTCGTCCGGATGGAGTCATCCGGCGTGTGCCACACCGACATCCACGCCGCCAACGGCGACTGGCCGGTCACTCCCACCGTCCCGTTCATCCCTGGGCATGAGGGAGTCGGCATCGTGACAGCCCTCGGCGCTGGCGTCACCAGCCCTGTCGTGGGCGCCAGGGTCGCCGTGCCGTGGCTCGGCTACGCCTGTGGGACCTGCCGTTACTGCCTGACCGGCTGGGAGACGTTGTGCGCGGCGCAGCAGAACACCGGCTACTCGGTGGACGGCTGCTACGCCGAGTACTTCCTCGCCGAGGCCGCGTTCGCCACCCCTGTTCCCGCCGGCATCGACCCGCCGGCGGCCGCCCCGCTGACCTGCGCGGGCGTGACCACCTACAAGGCCGTGAAGGTCGGCAACGTGCGGCCGGGCGACCTGGTTCTCGTCTCGGGCGTCGGCGGCCTTGGCCACCTGGCCCTGCAGTACGCCAAGATCTTCGGCGGCACTGTGGCGGCCGTGGACATCACGGACGAGAAGCTGGCCCTGGCGCGTGACCTTGGCGCGGACATCGTCATCGACGCTCGCGCCGAGGACCCCGCGGAAGTGCTGCGCAAGCACGGCGGCGCCGACGTCGCGATCGGCCTGGCCGTGGACGACCGGTCCTTCGCCACCGCCTACGCCGGGCTGCGCCGGGGCGGACGGCTGGTTCTCGTGGCGCTGCCCGCGTCGGGCACGCTGCGCATCCCGGTCTTCGACACGGTGCTGAACGGCACCTCGGTCATCGGCTCGATCGTCGGCACCCGCGCCGACCTGGAGGCCGTGTTCGCCCTGCACGCCGCGGGTCGGACTCGGGTGAGCTACGAGATCAGGCCGCTCGCCGAGGTCAACGCCGCGATCGAGGACGTGCTGCACGGCAAGGCCAAGGCGCGCATCGTCCTCGAGCCGTGAGCTGCGAGCCTCGTGAGCCGTGAACCCTAGCGAGGCGGTCCCGGCTATCGCAGATACTGCCCGATAGCCGGGGCCGCCAGGGCCGCGATTTCGTTAGGTGTTGCCATGGCCAGCGGTTCGACCCGGATGACGTGGCGCAGCACGGCTATCCCGATCAGCTGCGCGGCCACTAGCGATGCCCTGAGCCTGGCGTCGTCCCGCTGGGTCAGCCGGGCGATGACGGGGAGCAGTTGCGCGGTGAGGAACTCGCGCAGCATGGCGGCGGCCCTCTCATGCGATACCGCGGAGCGCACGAGCGCCAGGATGGCGTTGCGGCTGTCGTCGCTGTCGACGAGTTCCAGGTAGGCACGGACAAGGGCCGCGGGGAAGTCGGTGACCTGGATTCCCGCGAGGCTGGCGATCGCGTCGGGGAGGCCCTCGGGCAGTCCTGTCGCGGCGACGAACAGGTTGTCTTTGGTGCCGAAGTAGTGGATGACGAGCGCGGGATCCACCTCTGCCTCCGCCGCGATCAGGCGCAGCGACGTCGCGTCGTAGCCGCGCGTCGCGAACTCGCGCCGGGCGATCTTGAGAATGGCCTCGCGGGTTTCCGGGATCCCCGGTCGCCTGCCTGCCGGGCTCACGCTGCCCTCGGTCCCGCGCCCGGCCCGGCCACGATCGCGGCGAACGCCTCCTCGAGGCTGGCAGGGACCGTCTCGACGGTCGCGTCGATGCCCGCGCCGGAAAGCAGCCCGGCTACCGCCGCGGGGGAGGCGACGGTGCGCAGGACGGTCCCGTGCAGTTGGACGGGGATTCCGCTCGCGTCGAGCAAGGCGAACGCCGCGCTCCAATCGCCGGTGACAACTTCGGCGGCCTTCCGTCCCGCGGTGATGGCGTCCGCGGTGCCTTCCGCCACCACCTTCCCGTCCGCCATGATCACGAGGCGGTCGCATTGCTCGGCTTCTTCCATGTTGTGGGTCGTCACCAGCGCTCCGGCGCCCGCGTCAGTAGCGTGGCGGATTCCCTCCCAGAGCCGCGCGCTGGCGAGCGGGCCGGCGCCTGATGTGGGTTCGTCGAGCACCAGGAGCTCTGGCTGGTGGGAGAGCGCGACCGCGAACGCGACCTGGCGCTGCACGCCGAGCGGCAGATCACCCACTGCGTCCTTCCGCCACGCCGCGATGCTGTCGGGCAGCAGCACCCGGCGGCGCATGCGGAACGCCGCCGCGGTGAAGTTCCAGTTCTCCGCCACGGTGAGGCCGGCGTACAGCCCGAGGGTCTGCGGGACGTAGCCGACTCGGCGGCGGGTCGCGATGGACGCGGGCTCGCCAAACAGCCGGATGCTGCCGCCGCTAGGGCGCAGCAGGCCGAGCATGAGGCGGATGAGCGTGGTCTTGCCGGCGCCGTTAGCGCCGAGCAGGCCGAGGATCTCGCCGCGACGGACGCTGAGGCTGACCGCGTCGACCGCGGTGAACTGGCCGAAGCGCCTGGTTACCTCTCGGGCCTCGGCGAGGGCCGTCATCGTGCTACCTCCCTTGTTCGCCTTGTTCGCTGGCGAGCGTGGCCGCCACCACGGCGTCTTCGAAGTCCGGCTGCACTGGCCGGGTACCGTCTGGGAGCCGCCCGTCCGGAGCCCATACTCGCCAGCTAGCGCCGCGCCGCCAGGACAGCGGCGTCGGGCGCGCGGTTCCGTCGGCGCTCCCGAGCGCCCCAGGAATGTCCTTGAGGATTTGCGCCGGAGCGCCGCTCGCCACGACGTTCCCCGCCTCCAGCAGGACAACCCAGGCGGCGCGAGCGGCTTCGTTCACGTACGTCGTGCTGACCGCGACGGCGGTGCCTTGCGCGGCCGCCACGGAGATAAGCCGCCACAGCTCCGCACGGCTAACGGGATCCACTCCGGTGGTCGGCTCGTCGAGGATCAGCAGGGCGGGCGTGTGCAGCAGGGCCATTCCGACGGCCAGCTTGCGCTGCATGCCGCCGGACAGCTGGCCGCCAAGCCGGTGCTGAGCGCGGCCGAGTCCGGTCTTGTCGAGGAGCTCGCCGGCTCTCTTGGTGTACTCGTTTCCGGAAAGCCGATACGCACTGGCCGAGAAGTCCAGGTTTTCCTGGACGGTCAGGTCTGCGTAGAACCCCGCCGTCGCCGGCACGTACCCGATGAGCTCCTTCGGCGGCCGTAGCACGGTCCCTGAGTCCGGAACGAAGAGCCCGGCCAGCACGTCAAGGCAGGTCGACTTGCCAGCTCCGTCCCCGCCGATCAGGACCGTGATGCTGGCCGGATCGACGGGGACAGTCACCCCGGCGAGCGCCTGCTTCCGGCCCCGGCTCACGCTGACTTCCCGCAGCCCCCATGTCATGACGCTGCCGGCTCTGTTTCGCGCGGCACCTCGGGCTGCTTGCGGCTGCCCGGCGCGAGATCCCGCCGGAACCTGAAGATCGCGAGGCCGAGGACCACCACGGCGAGCAGGGCAAGCAGGCCGATCGGCTGCCACAGGTCGGATATCGGCACGGCCTTCAGCATCACGCCCCTGCTGATCTCGATGAAGTAGGTGAGCGGAAGCACATAGGAGATCCAGCGCACGCCCGCCGCCATCGAGGCGACAGGGAAGATGAGCCCGGACAGCAGTACCTGGGGGAGCACCAGCATGAAGGCCAGCTGGATGGCCTGGCCCTGATTCTGCGACAGCGTCGAGACGAGCACCCCCATGCCGAGGGTGACGAGCAGGAACAGTGCCGCGCCGAGACAGAAGATGGCCGGGTTCCCGGCGAACGGCACGTGGAAGACGCCCATCCCGATAGCGACGATAATCGCCAGGTCCACGGCGGCCAGGATGAAGTACGGCGCGATCTTGCCCGTGATGACGTCCCAGGCGCGCAGCGGCATCACCGCGAGCTGCTCGAGCGTCCCGGCCTGCCGTTCCCTGACGACACCGAGGCTGGTGATGAGAGTGCCGATGAACACCAGGATCAGCCCGGCAAGGCCGGGGACCATCACCCAGGACGTCGTGAGGTCTGGGTTGTAGAGGATCTCGACCTGGGGCGACGCGATGCCGCTCCCCGCCGCAATCCGGCCGAGAGCGCTTTCCGCCGTCTGCACAGAGAACGGCTGCGACCCGTCCATCAAGAGGAGCGGGCCGTGGCCGCCGGTCACCACTGCGACGACGGCCTTCCCGTCCTGCAGTCGCGCCCTGGCGACCGACTCACCCGCGGCCGGGTCAACCTCGGTGACGTGGAACGTCGGCTCGCGCAGCAGGGCAGCCGCCTGGCCGGCACCCGGGCCGGTCACCACGACAGGGATGTTGCTGACCCGGAAATTGGCGGCGTACCCGAAGACGACGAGCAGCACCACAGGCAGCACGATCAGCATCGCGACCGTGCGCCGGTCTCTGCGTAGTTCGCGGAATTCCTTGGCGATCATCGCCCACACGGTGAGCCCCTAATTCAACGAGTATTGAACTGACGCTGCTACCGAATTCTACGAGCGGTGAATTCTCGCCGTCAACTGTCACCGTCGGCGACCGCGGTCCGCTCGGCGCGCTGCTTGATGCCGAGCAGCATCTTGCGCTCCATGACCAGGCTGCCCGGTTCCATGAACACCGTGTAGAAGAGGCGGGCGGCAGGTGAGAGGGCTGCCGTCGCGATCCTGTTGCGGCTGATCAGCCTCGTCGATTCGCCCTCAGGCACCAGCGCGAAGATCCAGACCCAGTTCTGGTCAGCGACCTGAACGGCGAGAGTTCTCGGAGGGTCGAGCACTTTCACCGTCATGCCCGGCCGGTCTGGTCCCATGGGAAGCTCGTCACCCACCGCGATGTGCTGATACTCCGGGAGGATCTCGTCGGCGCTGTGCATGTTCAGGCCGAACAGGTTCTCGATCCAGTCGTAGGTGTAGGCGCCGCCGCGGCCGCTGCCCATCTGGACCAGCCAGGGCCAGATGGCCTCCGGCGGCGCGTCGATCGTGACGGCGCGCGTGGTCACCAGGCCAGCGCCTGGCAGCAGGCCGTCGCCGGGGAGCTTGCTGGCGACCTCATCGTCGCGGGCGCCCCAGGTGAGACACCGGTGCCGGAAGAAGAGCAAGTAAGCGGAGGGACCCACGGTCGCTACCGCGCCGGCGCCGAAGACACCGGCGCCGATCAGCGTGCGCCTGGTAAGCCTGATCGTCCGCATCACGACCTCCTCTAGGGGCTCTTGGCCTTGTCTTTGCCCGTCTTAGACCGGCCGATCGCGCCGATGGCGGGCGCCAGGGTGAGCCACAGCCCGATCGTGACCACCATTGACGTCACGTAGCCGAACGGCCGGATGCCCACGTCGGAAGCTGTGATCCCGGCGAAGATCATGAGCAGCCACGCGCTCACGAAGAACATCGGCCCCGCCGCGAGCAGCCTGAAGAACGCGTCCATGACTAACCTCCCACTGCGCGCCATCTCGATCGCGCGGTTAGCTCCTGGCCGGGACGACGGCGACCGGGCCATGAGCGTGGTTCAGCACGCCGTGCTGCACGGCGCCGATGGCCGGGCCACTGTCATGGCCGCCGCGCCGCCCGATCACCACGAGGTCCGCGCGGGCCGTGTAGCTGGCCAGCACCCGGGCGGGGTGCCCGTGCGCGATGTCCTCCCGGACCGGCACGTCGGGATACTTCTCTCGCCACGTCCGCAGCGTCTCGGCCAGGTTGTGCAGGGCGTCCGCCGATACCTTCGCCAGGTCAGCCTGGTGTGCCATCGTCTCCCTGAACCCGTGGTCGCCCAAGTGCCAAGCGTGCACCGCGACCAGGGTCGCGCCGCGCAGCGCCGCCTCCTCGAATGCGAACGGCAGAGTCGCGGTCGCGTCGTGCGGATCGCGGATGCCGACGATGACCTCGCGGTGCACGACGCCGGTCTCTTCCCTGGCCACTATGACCGGACAGGACGCGTGCATGGCCGCGTACCTGCTGACCGAGCCCAGTAGCATCGCGGCGAACCCGCCCGCGCCACGCGCGCCCACGACGAGCATCAGCGCGCCGGAGCCGCTGCCGGTCACCATCACCGCCGGCGGCCCGGTCAGCAAGTCGGTGTCGACTAGCAGGTCCGGGGCGACTTCCATGACCCGCGTGATGGCCTCGCCGAGCGCGCGCCGGGGGACGTCTCCGAGCGCCTTGGCAACCCCGGCCGGGGCCGGCGCGGATGCCCACATGCGCGGGGGCATCGCGGGCGCGGACACGATCCGCAGCGGTGCCCCGTGCCGGCTCGCTTCCCTGGCAGCCCATACCGCCGCGCGCAGCGACTCCTCGGAGCCGTCTACCCCGACGACGACAGGTCTTGTTGCCATGACGTCCGCCTCCTCACCGAGGTCCGTGGCTGTGTGATCCGTGGCAGTGTGATCCGTGGCTGTGCCTACAGCGACCCGCCGACAAGGACGGCCAGGTCGGCGAGGCGGCACGTGTAGCCCCACTCGTTGTCGTACCAGCCGAAGACCTTGACCAGCGTCCCGGCGGCCTGGGTGAGCAGGGCGTCGAAGACGCACGACGCGGGGTCACCGATGATGTCGCGGGAGACGATCGGGTCGGTGCTGTACCGCAGGATGCCCGCCAGGGAGCCGTGGGCCGCTTCGTCGAACGCCTCGTTCACCGCCTCGGCGGTCACCTCCCGGCGCAGGACCACGGCCAGGTCGGTCAGCGAGCCGTCCTCGACCGGCACCCGGACGGCGACACCGTCCAGCTTTCCGGCCACCGCGGGGATGACCTCACCGGTGGCGCGAGCCGCGCCGGTCGTGGTCGGCACGATGTTCGCCGCCGCCGACCGGGCGCGCCGCAGGTCCTTGTGCGGCCCGTCGAGGAGCATCTGGTCCCCGGTGTAGGCGTGCACGGTGGTCATGAACCCGCGCTCCACGCCGAACGCGTCGTTCAGCACCTTGACCATCGGCGCGACGCAGTTCGTGGTGCACGACGCGTTCGAGATCACATCATGCTGTTCCGGGTCGTAGTCACCCGCGTTGACGCCGATCACGACGGTCAGGTCGACACTCTTGCCGGGCGCCGAGATCAGCACCTTCCGTGCCCCGCCCTTGAGGTGCGCCCCCGCGGCCTCCCTGGTGCGGAACTTGCCGGTGGACTCGATCACGATGTCCGCGCCGAGGGCGGCCCAGTCGATCCGCGCCGGATCCCGCTCCGACAGCACCGGGATCTGGGTGTCGCCGATCCTCAGCCCGTTCGCGCTATAAGCCACCGGCTGGCCGAGCCGGCCGTACGTGGAGTCGAACTCCAGCAGGTGCGCCAGCGTCTTGGCGTCGGTGATGTCGTTGATCGCCATCACCTCCAGGTCCGCACGGTCCAGCGCGAGTCTGGTAAAGGCGCGCCCGATCCTGCCGAAGCCGTTGATTCCCACCCTCGTGACCATCTGCTTCCTCCTCATCGCTGCTTCTCCATCTCGAGACTGCTCGCCGCGCGGGCATGACGGCAGGGGCCAAGGTCCCTGGACGCAGGTAATGAGGACCCTGCCCGGCCACGGGCGCCGCCGGGATGCTGAAAGGGAACGTCGTTCATTGCCCGAATGAGGTGAGGGTCATGGGCACCAGGCGACGGGACGTTCGCGCTACCAGGCTTGGCAGGTTCGTGCGCGGGCGGCGCCCCGACCGCAACCCGCTGCGACGGTCTTCCGACCGCGTAGAGACCGTAGTGCTGGCGCTGCTCGTTATCGTGTTCCTCGCGGCCGCGCCGTTTGCGGCGCTGGCCTCCGGCTCGTGGGCGCTTGCCAGTGCTCGCCACGCCCAGCTCGCGCAGCAGGCCTCCTCGTACCGGGTCTCCGCCCTCGTACTGAAGCTGGACGCCCCGAGCGCCGGAGCGTGGGGAGATCCGACCGCGCAGGCCAGGTGGACAGCCCACGACGGCAAGGCGGTCACTGGCGACATATCCGTTCCGCTCGGCACGGTGGTCGGCTCGACCCAGCAGTTGTGGACCACCTCCGACGGCCAGCTCACCAATCCGCCGCTGGAGGATTCGCAGGTCACGGGCCAGGCGTATTTCGCTGAGGTGTTCGGTGTCTGCGCCCTCGCGATCCTGCTGGCCATCACTGGCCTGGTGACGCGCTATGCGCTGGACAAGCGCAGGATGGCCGCCTGGGACGCGGAGTGGCGGGCAGCCGGACCGCACTGGACGACCCACGCATAAGGACTAGGAGGCGAGCCAAAATGACACGTTCGGAGATGCATACCGATGCGATGCTGCGCCACCTCGGCGCGGCGTACTACGAGTCCCTGCACGGCAGGGCCACCCGGGCCGACGTGACCCGCGCCCTGGAGACCGTGGAGGAGCACCTGAACGAGCAGCCGGAGCATCCCGCGTCCGGCAGGGCAGGGGGCGCCAGGCACTCGGTCAGGCACGCGAGCTACCAGAAAGACCGGCAACGGCATCCTCGCGGCTGGTCGCGTGAGGTCGGTGACGTGATGACGACCTCCGTGATCACCGTGGACCGGATTACCCCGTACAAGGAGATCGCCCGCCTGCTGGCCGAGCACCAGATCAGCGGGTTGCCGGTGCTGAAGATAGGCCGTGAGGTGGCCGGCGTCGTCACCGAGGCCGACCTGCTTGCCGCCCAGACGAGCACGGCGCGGCGCCTGCACGCCTTGGCGGCCCGGAGCTGGTGGCGGCACCGGCAGCAGCACCCGGCGCTGACCGCGGGACAGCTGATGACCACGCCGGCCATCACGATAGGCCCGCACGTCACTATCCCGGCCGCCGCGCGGCTGATGAACTCGCACCACATCAGGCGCCTGCCTGTCGTCGACGACAAGGGCATGCTCATCGGCGTGGTCAGCCGCCGCGACCTGCTGAGCGTGTTCCTGCGCCCGGACGAGGACATCCAGGCGGACATCCGTCAGGTGCTCGACGAGATCCTCGTCGCCGAGCCGGGGGATGCCGACGTCTCCGTGCGAAACGGCATCGTGACGCTCACCGGAACGCTCGACCCCCAGACGGGCCCGCACGGCGACCTCATCCCGCTCGCCATCCGGCTCATGTGGGGTGTCGACGGAGTCGTCGACATCATCGACCACCTGGGCGAGCCGCGGGCAGCCGTGCCCGCGCACGTCCCTGCTTCTGGAGAGGAAGAGACATGAGCAACATCCTGCACAGGGACCCCAAGACCCTGGTCCCTGACTTCATCGAGTGGTTCGAGGAGCCCTTCCTGACCATGCGCCCTTACCTAGGCCACGCCATCAAGGTCGAGGACTACACCGAGAACGGCCGCTACGTGGTCCGCGCCGAGATCGCCGGGATCGACCCGGACAAGGAGCTCGAGGTGTGGGCCGGCAGCGGTTACCTCACGATCCGCGCCGTTCGGCCGGGCAAGCTCGAAGACAAGCACCGCACGGAGTTCCGGTACGGCTCGTTCAGCCGCACCGTTCAGCTCCCGCCCGACGCCGACACCGACGACGTAACCACCGAGTACTCGCACGGCATCCTGACCATCAAGCTCGGCCTCAAGGGCCAGCAGCAGGGGGCTATGCGAAGGGTCCAGGTCACCAACAGCCAGACCTGACCAGCTGGCAAACACACCACGTACTACTTGCGGCACAGGAACGGATGCGATATATTGTTCGTGTAGACATTAGATAAATACATAGTCATCCGAACGGGAGGCTGTAGTGTCCGAAGCCTCGTTCCCCGGTCCCGGGCCAGACGGCGAGCAGCCGCCGCCCGGAACTCCGGCGCGGGACGAGGATGACTGGGACGGCGACGCGGAGATGGCCGCCTACATCGCCGACCTCGAAGCAGGCCGGGCCCGGATCCCCGAGGAATGGGAGATCGAGGGCCCGGCCGCCACCATCAGCCTCGGTGACGCCGCCGACGTGGACCTGGCCGAGCTGGCGGCCATGCTGGGCCCGGACGGGCTGGGCGGGGATATGTTCGAGCAGCACCAGTCCGCCGACGCGATGCGGCCCGGGCCGGTGCTGGCGGCGCTGACCGAGCAGGCTATCGGGGACCTGTCCCGGCTGACCGATGACCAGGTGCTGGGCGCGATGTCGGCGGCGGGACGGCTGGCGGCCCGCGCACAGTACCTGCGGCTGGCGGCGGTGGCGGAGTTCACCCGCCGCCGCGACGCCCAGCTGGAGGACGCCAAAGCGCGCGGGGTGCCGCCCGGCTGCCGGGACGGCGAGTTCCCCGACGCCGAGCTCGGCTACGAGCTCGTCACCTCCCCAAACGCCGCCAGCGACACCATGGGCCTGGCCCTGGACCTGGAAACCCGGCTGCCCCGCACCGCGGGCGCGATGGCCGCCGGGCTGATCGACGACTACCGCGCCCGGCTCATCTGGCGCCCCACCCGGCACCTCACCGACGCTGATGCCGCCCGCGCCGATGAAATCCTGGCCGCGCTCGCGCCCGGCCTGCGGTATGACCAGCTGGCGCACAAGGCGACGGCGGTCGCGATGAAACTCGACCCCGTAGCGTTCCAGCGCGGCAAAGACAAAGAGCGGCGCGACCGGCAGCGGGTGGTCGCCGGGCGCGAAGACTCCGGCAACGCGTTCCTGGCCGGCCGCGAACTAGCGGTCGAAGACGCGCTCGCGTCCAAGGCGCACATCGACACCCTCGCGGTCGCGCTGCGCCGCGGCGGCCTGCCCGGCACCCTGCAGCAGCTGCGCGTGCTGGCGTTCAACGACCTGACCCAGGGCCGCCACCCGCTCGACCGGATCGCCGGCCCCCGCCCGGCCGGCGAAACCGGCCAGGACGGCCGCGACGGCAACAGCGCCGAGGACGGCACGCGCGACAGCGACGATGATGCCAGCTGGGACGGCTGCCCCGACATGCCCGAATGGCAGCACGAACGCCGCGGCACCACCGAGGACCGCGAGGACCACTGCGACGGTCCCGGCGTGCCGCCGGGGCCGCCCGCGCCGTTCCCCGCGCTGATCAACTTCACCGTCCCGGCCGGCACCGCCTACGGCTGGTCCACCGCCCCATCGGCGGCTGGGGCCTGACCGACCCCGGCGACACCCGCCGCCTGCTCCAGGCCGCCTCCCAGCATCCCCTCACCCGCTGGTCCGTCACCCTGCTCGCCCCCGACGGCACCGCCGCCGCCCACGGCCGCGCCCGCGGCCAGCACCCCTGGATTCCGCCGCCGATCAGCGGTGAACCCAATCGCGACGGACCCGACGCCCAGCAGGCCGCCGCGCTCGCGGAGTTGCTGCGGCGGCTCAACGTCACGCTTACCCCGATCGCCAAGGGGAGCTGCGACCACGCCGGCCGCGAAGACCGCTACACCCCCAGCAGGAAACTCAAAGCCCTGGTCCGCGCCCGCACGACCCGGTGCACCGGGCCCGGCTGCGGCGCCCAGGCCGTGCACTGCGACCTGGACCACACCCTGGCCTACCCCGCCGGCATCACCTGCCAGTGCGGCCTGGCCCCCGCCTGCCGCCGCCACCATCGATGCAAGCAAGCCCCCGGCTGGCAACTCGAGCAGCCCGAACCGGGCGTCATGCGCTGGACCACGCCATCCGGGCGCAGCTACACCACCAGGCCCACCATCTACGAGATCTAGCCGGCGACGGGTGCGGGCTTGTCCCACCGGAGGGTGTAGCGGAAGTAGAGTCGTCGCCGGATCGTGGCGCCCGGCAGGCGGGCGCGGGCAGTCGCGGCGATCTCGGCCAGCGTCCTGGTGGGGTCGCGGACCGGCATGACGGGCCGACCGTCCACGGCCGGATCAGGGCGGCGGGCTCGCCGCGGGTGCTTGATCACGCCCATGACCGGATTCGCGGCGAACGATACGAGGTCGACTACCGCATCGGCCGGCGAGTCCGCTTTGGCGAGGCCGACGACGAGCAGCCGGCCCCCAGGCGCCAGGAGCCCTGGAATCCGAGCCAGGGTGTCGCCGAGGTCGAGATGATGCAGCACCGCCACCATCGTGATGAGGTCAGCCTCGCTCTCGCCTGCCGTCGCGGCGAACTCGTCGAAACGACACCGCATGATGCTCACCCGCCGATCGCCGGCCAAGCGTGCCCGCGCCGCGGCGGACATGCCCTCGTCGGCGTCGATCCCGGTGACGCGCGCGAAGTGGGAGGCCAGCTTCCCGGCGAGCACACCAGTCCCGCAGCCGACGTCCACCGCCGCCTGCCGGCGGGCGGGCAGGTTGCGCAGGATCCAGGCGTGGAAGTGCTCGTTGTGATTCCACGGGTGACGCGAGTTGACCACGTCCAGCCACCGCGCGGCGCGCAGCACCATCGGATTCGTGCTATCCCGCACGTCCATTCCGGAATGCTAGTTGTCAAGGAGCGGGAACGAGCGCTGGGCGCGCGTTGGAACTACGTAGTTTCCGCGCTTGAGGACGAAGATGAACGAATTGATGCCGTTGTTCACGGTGTCGGTGATCACCGGGTTCTGGAGCTGGGCGCTCGTGGCGTTCATCGCGGCACGGGTGGTGACGAAATCCGCGATCGTGCGTTGCAGGGAGACGAAGTGCAGGCCGGCCGTGCCGCCGTCGGTGGTGTTGAAGTCGCGGCGGAGGATGATCGGCCGCCCGGAGCGGCGGGCCCTGGCCGAGGTCTGGGAGTGGCCGATGACGCCGTAGCGGCTGATGGCCTGGCCGAGCAGGTTGGGGTCGCTTTCCGCGTCGGTGGTGAAGTCCTTGGTGACCTGTTCCGGGGTGACCTGGGGAGCGTACATGCGGGCGACGCGCTCGGGTTGGGAGAGCTGCCCGTACCAGTCGTCGAGGCTCAGCCGCATGTAGCTGGCGTGCATCGTCGTCCCGCCGGCGAAGGAGCCGTCGGAGATCGTCACGTCGTCCTCGGTGGCCTGGTTGCGGGTCAGGTTCGACTTGAATCCCATGAACAGCGGCGCGGCCGCCGGAACGGGATCGCCTGCCGGAATCCCGCCGGTGTCCTGGCGCTCCGCGGGCAGGCCCGTCCCGATGAACCCGGTCCGCGTCTCGC
>Ga0335073_10007140_pt1 | contig 15654 bp, 14 predicted proteins | sample Lox_Sample_22_FD_207093 | JGI IMG/M metagenome (GOLD analysis project Ga0335073, IMG submission 207093) | Soil microbial communities from Loxahatchee National Wildlife Refuge, Florida, United States - Lox_Sample_2.2 | ecosystem: Environmental > Terrestrial > Soil > Wetlands | place: USA... | reverse complement strand
TCGTGCATCACGGGGATGCGCAACGATTTTTTCTCGTAAGCCGAGATTTCGGGCTCGTGGACCAGCGTGAGGCCGATGTCGTCGAGGCCCTTCAGCAGGCATTCGCGGCGGAACGGATCGACGGTGAACGAATAACGTAGGCCCTTGCCGTCGGTGACGACTTGCTGCTCGAGATCGACCGTGACGCCGTAGCCTTCGTTCTGCTCGGTGCGCTTGAAAAGCTCGTCCATCTGCTCGTCGCTCAGCGTGACGGGCAGAATCCCGTTCTTGAAGCAATTGTTATAGAAAATGTCCGCGTAGCTCGGCGCGAGGATTGCGCGCACGCCGTAATCTAGGATTGCCCAGGGGGCGTGTTCGCGGCTCGAGCCGCAACCGAAATTCGCGCGTGCGATGAAAACGCTCGCACCCTTGTAGCGCGGCTTATTCAACACGAAATCCGGATTCGGCTTTTCGCCCGGCAAATAGCGCCAGTCATAAAAGAGAACCCGGCCGTAGCCCTCGCGCGTCAGCAGCTTCAGAAATTGTTTCGGCACCATCTGATCCGTATCGACATTCACGCGATCGATCGGCGCGACGAGCCCTGTGAGTTTTGTGAAAGCTTGCATCATTCGGCTCCGTCCACGGAATTCCATTTGCGAATGTCGACGAAATGGCCCTCGATTGCGGCGGCCGCGGCCATCACCGGGCTGACCAGGTGCGTCCGGCTGCCCTTGCCCTGGCGTCCTTCGAAATTGCGGTTCGAGGTGCTGGCCGAGCGCTCGCCGGGCAGCAGGACGTCGTCGTTCATCGCGATGCACATGCTGCAGCCCGCATCGCGCCATTCGAAGCCCGCATCGCGGAAAACTTTGTCGAGGCCTTCTTTTTCGGCTTGCAGCTTCACGACGCGCGAGCCGGGAACAGCGAGCGCCTGCTTCAGCGATTTCGATACGTGCTTGCCCGCGACGACGCGAGCCGCGGCGCGCAAATCCTCGATGCGCGAATTCGTGCACGAGCCGATGAACACGCGATCGACCGGAATGTCCTCGATCTTCGTTCCGGCCTTGAGATTCATGTAGACGAGCGCGCTTTCGGCGGCCTTGCGATCGATGGGATCGGTGAATGAGGAAGGATCGGGGACGCGGCCCGTGACCTGCGTGACCATCCCGGGATTCGTGCCCCAGGTGACCATCGGCGCGAGCTCTTCGGCGTGCAGCGTGACCGTCGCGTCATATTTCGCGCCGGGATCGGTGGCGAGCGATTTCCAGTAGGCCACCGCTTCCTGAAATTCCTTGCCGCGCGGGACGAAGGGTTTGCCCTCGAGGTAGCCGAAGGTCGTATCGTCGGGCGCGACCATGCCGGCGCGCGCGCCGCCCTCGATCGACATGTTGCACATCGTCATGCGGCCTTCCATCGAAAGGCCGCGCACGGCCTCGCCGGTGTACTCGGCGACGTAACCTGTGCCGCCCGCGATTCCGATTTTTCCGATGATGGCGAGAATGATGTCTTTGGCAGTGACGCCGTGGGGACGCTTGCCCTCGACGTCGATCTGCATCGTCTTCGATTTGTACTGCGAGAGGCACTGCGTGGCGAGCACGTGCTCCACTTCGCTGGTGCCGATGCCGAAGGCGAGCGCGCCCAGCGCGCCGTGCGTCGACGTGTGGCTGTCGCCGCAGACGATCGTGCAGCCCGGCTGCGTGATGCCGAGCTCCGGCCCGATCACGTGGACGATGCCCTGATTGCGGCTCTGCATGTCGAAGAGGTTGATGCCGTGCTCCCCGCAATTGCCCGCGAGCGCCTCGAACTGCGCAACGGCATCGGGGTCGGCGAGCGGGAGGGCGCGATTCTTGGTCGAGACCGAGTGATCCATCACCGCGAAGGTGAGCTCGGGCTGGCGGACTTTTCGTCCGGCGGATTTCAGCCCGGCGAAAGCCTGGGGGGAAGTGCCTTCATGGATCAGATGGCGATCGATATAAATCAGCGAGGGTTTACCCGGCTCTTCGTAGACGACGTGCGCGTCCCAAATCTTTTCGTACAGCGTTTGCGGGGCCATGCGTTCGTTCGGCCTCCTGGGATTCATGCCGGGCGCTTCACTCACATTTCGAGTGTTGCGTTCCGGCGCGTGAAAGTCCAATTTATAATTGTTGCAATCAACATAAATTCCATTGGGGCGCGCTTCGCACAGCCGGCCCTGGCTGAGCCGAACTTGCAAATCCGAGCCGCATCGAAACCCATAAACAAACGTAGCACTCCGCAAGGAAATTGCAAGCCGGGGCCGGAAGATCCAGTGCGGCCAAGAAGACATCGAGTTTTGCCTCGAGGTTGCGTACGATTAGGAGGATCGACTCGGGCTTGAATCGAGGCGAGAGAGGAGAGAGGTGTGCGAAGCGGACGGAATAAAAACCTAAAACTACTGCTGGTGGCTTTCGGTCTCGTCGAGGCGGTTGTGATGATCGCGGTCGCTGCGAAGCCGTTTCATACGCGGGCGTCGGCGCCCGGGGCGAAGCCGGATGCGAGCCAGGAGCAGACGCAGGCCGATCCGTGGACGGCGGCGGGGACGATGACGCCGGGCGATCTGGTGAAGGAGCTGAACGATTCCGATGCGGCGAAGCGTCCCGTGGTCGCATGCGTGGGATTCAAGTTCTTGTACGACGGCGGGCACGTGCCGGGCGCGTCGTACCACGGGCCGGCATCGAAGGACGAGGGGCTGGCGGACCTGAAGGCGTGGGCGAAGACGCTGCCGAAATCCTCGAACGTGGTGCTCTATTGCGGCTGCTGTCCGATGGTGCGGTGCCCGAATCTGCGGCCTGCGTTCGCGGCGCTGCACGATGAAGGTTTCGCGCGGCTGCGCGTTCTGCTGCTGCCGACGAATTTCGCGACGGACTGGGCGGAGAAGGGGTATGCGGTGGAGAAGGGCAAATAAGAGCCCCTTTGACAACGGGCGCAGTCCAACATACATTGTACTCACATGAGGTCGAGTGGTTGAAAATGCCCAAGCAGCGCATAAAAACGATCCGCACGCGACGCATCAACCTCCGTGCGACCGCCCGGCAGGAGCAGCTGATCCGCAGCGGCGCAAGCATGAGCGGCGCGAGCCTGACCGATTTCATCCTTGACAGCGCGTGCCTGCAGGCCCAGCACGCTCTTGCAGACCGCCGCGAGTTTGCGGCGTCGCCCAAGCAGTGGAAGGCGTTCGTCGAAGCGCTCGACCGCCCCCCGCACGTGGTGCCGGAGCTTGCGCGGCTGTTTGCCGGCGCGGCGGCGCGCCGCAGCAAGACGTGAGCGGCAATCCGACCACAAATCGCCCGCCCTTATCGCCCATCGAAAAGCTCGCGAAGGAGCACGACGTTGCCGCGTTCGATTGCGGCAAACCCGCGCTCAACGATTGGCTCCGTCGTTTCGCTCTCACCAACCAGCAAGCGGATTCGGCCCGCACGTATGTGATCCACCGCGGAGGGCGGGTGGCCGGGTACTACTCTCTTTCGGCGGGCTCGGTACGCAGAGAAGAATCGCCCGCGCGGGTGGCAAAAGGACTCGCGAAGCATCCGATCGGTGTGATCCTTCTGGCGCGCCTCGCAGTCGATTTGACCGAACGCGGCGCCGGGCTCGGTAAAGCGTTGCTCGTCGATGCGCTGATGCGTTCGCTGGGTGCAGGGGACGCCGTCGGAGCTCGCGCGATCCTGGTACACGCGATCGATGATGAGGCCACCGCATTCTACCGGCGCTTCGGCTTCGAGCCTTCGCCGCTCGATCCCAGGCAATTGATGCTGCTGATGAAGGACCTGCGAGCGACGGTAAGATCGGTCGAGGAGAACGGGCCCCGCAGTTCGTGAATGGGCCGGCAGGAGGCCACCACCGAATGAGGGGAGAGGAGCGGCCGGGGGACCGCTCCTCCGCAAGCGGCGACTACAGGCCGTCGCCGAGGTGGGCGATGCGATCCTCGACGGTCGCGCGGACTTCCGAGCTGATCTGGTTCAACTTCTGCTGCTGATCCGCGGTGAGGACGGCGAAAATCTCGCTGCGGATTTTTTCGCGCTCGACGATGGCGTCGGCGAGCGTCGTGGATTCCTGCTGAGCCATCGAGCGGACGAAGGCGTCGTCGTACGCGGTTTTCGAGTGCAACTGCTCGTTGTCCTGCTGAATTTTCTGCACCAACGCTTGAATCGTGGGACGCTCGCCGGTGAGAATCGTTTTGATCTGGGCCCGCTGGTCGCCGGTCAGGTTGAGATCGTCGGCGATGTGGCGCGCGAGAAAGCCCCCGCGCATCGTTTGGAACTCGCCGGCCGCGTGGACCACGCCGGACCCGAGCGCGCCCACGAGGAAGGCTCCTACAGCCACCAGTGCGATAAGACTCTTTTTCATCGAAGTATTCCTTTCCGCTATTCGCGACTGCGTTGATTCCGCGTGAGGACCATTTTTCGTCCTCTACTGGTGATACGTATGAGCCGGCCGTCGACTGTGTAAGGAATTGTCGGCCAGCCGCAAACACCTCCTCGAAGCGAGATCGAGCCCGGGCAGGAACTTACCGGGGCTAAAGCCCGCTTTATTAGCGAGCCTTTTTCGAGAGCCTGAAGAGTCTGTGTGGCGACCGCGTTCGGGAACTTCAGGGCTGAAGCCCGTGAAGATTTTGCGCGGCTGATGTCGTGGCTGGAAGCCACGACCCACAAAGAATCTCGGCCGCCACAAGGACTCTAAGGGCTCGCGCTTCTGCCTGCACACTTCGCGCCGACGCGGCCGAGCCGGGCGTGCGCCCTTCCTACGTCAGGGAAAGACGGGAAAGACGGCACCCGCTTCCACCAGGACCCCGGCGACCCCGGGACTAAACCGCGGCCGCCCGACGGCGGCCGCTTCGATCGATTGGCACAAATTGCGGAGCGGTTACTTGCAGGGAATCGTCTGGCCGCTCGAGTCGGTGCAAGAGCCGGTGTGCGTGACGCCCTGTCCCTTTGTGTAGGTCGTCTCGCCCTGGTAGGTGTCGCCGCTCTTGTTGGTCGCATCGGTGGTGTGCGTGGCGGACCCATTCTGGAACGACGTGTTGCCCTGGTACGTACCGCCGTTCGCCCCTGTCGCGCTGGTGCTGCGATCGCCGGAGAACTGGCCATTGGCGGAGCGTTGCGAAGAGCCGGTGCTCTGGACCGAGCCGTTCGGGCCGGACGCCTGCAAGGCGCCCTGGTGCGCTACGTTGCCGTTATTCCACGTCGTGCTGCCGTGACGCGAGCCTTGCGCGCCGTTGGCCGCGCGGAACGAGCCGCCGCTGGCGGTTGCGCCCTGGCCCTGGCCGTTGGTCGTGGTCACGCGACCGCGCCGCGCGTAACCGCCGTTGGCGCCGCGCACCGCGGTTCCGTGTCCGGTGGTGACGCCGCCGTTGGCGTTGCGATGGGCGAAGCGGCCGTGCGCGAAGGTCTGGGCGTTGACGTTGGCTGCGGACAGGCCGAGGGCTAGGGCCGCCGTTAGAATTGCGAGCTTCGAAATGGATTTCATCTGAGCACTCTCCTTGTGTTTTTCAGCGCCGTGCATCTCGCGCTTATCAGGTCTAACACGCGCCGCCGGGCGGAGTTTGTAAGGAAGTGTCGGCCGGAGAGCTTGAGTGGTAACCGCTCTGTTTACAGAGTTGCGGGAGTATCTTTTTGCGCAGGCAAGGTGATCTGCACTTCGAGGCCTCCGCTTTCACGATTGCGGGCCTCGATGCCGCCGCCATAGAGCTTCGCCACCTTCTGCGAGATCGCGAGGCCCAGGCCGCTGCCGCCGGACGAGCGATCACGCGCGCCCGAGACGCGGAAGAACGGCTCGAAGAGGCGTCGCAGAGCTTCGGGGGGAACGCCCGGGCCTTCGTCGGCGATATCGATTTTGGCGAGGGGTGAGGCGCCGCCATGGAGGGCGACGTGAATGGCGACCGAAGTATCCGGGCGGGTGTAGCGCAGGGCGTTGCGGACGACATTTTCGACGCAGCTGCGCAGCAAGTTGGGATCGCACTTGATGCGGCAGTCCTCGGGCTGATCGAGGTGCACCGATTTGTTCTCGCTGCGGCCTTCGAGGCGCGCGTCGTCGACGATGCTTTCGAGAATCGTGCGCAGGCTGACGGGAATTTGCGTCTGCTGGCCGGCCTGGGTTTGCAAGCGCGTGAGCGTGAGGACCTGGTCGACGAGCAGGCCGAGGCGTTTGATGTCACTGTCGATCCGCTCGAAAGCGGTCGAATCGCCGCGGCGGGCAAGCTCGAGAGAAACGGTGAGACGCATGAGCGGCGAGCGAAGCTCGTGGGAAATATCGCCGAGGAGTTCCTGCTGCTTTTGCAGGAGCGATTGGATGCGGTCGGCCATGGCGTCGAAATCGCGGGCGAGGTCGGCGATCTCGTCATTGCGGTGAGCGATGGCAGGAGTGGCGCGAACGGAAAAATCGCCTTCGGCGATGCGGCTGGCGGCCGACTGCAGCTCCCGGATCGGCCCGGCGATGTGCCGCGCGAGCAGAAAACAGAGCAGGCCGGCTGCGAGGAGGGCGACGGAGAGCCGAAGCAGAGCGATGCTCAAGTCGGGCTGAAGCAGCAGGCCGCGCAGGGCCCGCACCTGCGCGACGAAAACGTAGTTGCCGTCGCGCGACGGAACCACGATCGCGCCGCTCCAGCGGAGATAGGTGCGGAATTGCGGCTTGCCGGTCGCCGCGGCTTTTTCGACGAGTTCCGAGGTGCGGTCGGGGAGCGGGCGTCCGCCGACATTGCGGCCCTGCGGGTCGAGCAGCGTGGCGCTGATGGCGGAGGAGTCTTCGATGTCGTCGAGGTACCGATTCAGGACCGGCGTGCCGCCGTGGGTGTAGAAGTCGACGGCGCTGTGGGCGTAGAGCTCAAGCGCGCGAGACATCCAGCGGCGCCCGAGCGGCTGGTATCCGGTAAACGCGGTGAAGAGCACCATCGCGACGCTGAGCGTCGCCATCGCGAACCAGAACCACAGGAAAATCTTGGAGAAAATGCCGCGCACTACTCGTTTCCTCCGGAGTCGCCGGTGTAAATGTAGCCGGCGCCGCGGACGCTGCGAATCCGTTCGAGCGGCCCGACGTGCGTGCCGAGTTTCTTGCGGAGGCTGCTGACGTGATTGTCGACGCTGCGGTCGAGGAGGCCGACGGGCCGGCCGAGGGCTTCTTCGGCGATTTCGTCGCGGCTGAGAACCTTGCCGGCGGAGCGAGCGAGCAGAAGGAGGATATCGAATTCGGCGCCGGTGAGATCGATGGCGGAGCCGCTTTGCATCACGCGGCGCGTGCGGCGATCGATGTGCAGGTCGCCGATGTCGAACGCCGCAGGAAGAGCGGCGGTGCCTTTGCGACGAAGCACGGCGCGGATGCGTGCGACGAGCTCGCGCGGGCTGAACGGCTTTGGCAAGTAGTCGTCGGCGCCGGCTTCGAGGCCGGCGATGCGGTCGGCTTCATCGCCGCGAGCGGTGAGCATGATGACGGGGACGCGCGAATTCATGCGGATACGGCGGAGGACTTTCAGGCCGTCGCCGCCAGGCAACATCACGTCGAGGATCACGAGCTCGTAGTCGTCCTTCGCGCCTTCGTGGATGCCGGAATCGGCATCGTGAACGGCGCGGAGGTGGAAGCCGTCCATCGCAAGCAGCTTCGCGAGCGACGAGCAGAGCTCGGCGTCGTCGTCGATCATGAGGATGGGAATGGATTTCATCGCGTTTGCGCCTGATGCGGTTCTACCGGAACGCCCCATGAGCCATTGTAAAGAAGTGTCGCGGTGTGCGGCGCGCGGAGTTCCCAGCGAGCAAGGGCGCGCCGGCGCGACGAGGCGAGCCCATCGGCCGGGCCAACCGCTCAGTAGGCGGCGGTGAAGCGGCGGCCGATGAATTGCGGCTTTTCGATTTCGTCGACGAGGGCGACGGCGTAGTCTTCGGCCGAAATGCGGCTCTCGCCTTTGGAGTCGACGACGAGCTGGTCGGTGCCGAGGCGGAATTTTCCGGTGCGCTCGCCGGGCTGGATGAAGGCGGCGGGACTGAAGTAGGTCCAGTCGAGCTTGGCGGCGGCGCCCTCGGATTTGAGGATGCCGAGGACGTCGCGATAGATGGACGCAACCGGCTTCCAGGCCGGCGGAAAATTGGGCGAATCGAGAAGCTGCACGCCGGGAGCGACTTCGAGGCTCGCGGCACCGCCGACAACGATGAGCCGCATCGGCTTGCCGGTGGCCTTTTTCGCGGCCACGACTCCCTCCATCAGCGAACGGATCGCAATGAGCGCGTCTTTGGGATCGCCGCCGCGCGGCGGCCCGTAGGACGAGACGAGGACCGAGTTTCCCGCGGCCGCGGCTGCCACACTTTCGGGCTTCAATATGTCGCCGGACTTGACGTCGAGATTCGGCGCGTTCTGCACTTTGGTGACGTCGCGCATGACCGCAGTCACTTTGTGCCCGCGCGAAAGCGCCTCTCTCAGAATCCGCGATCCGATCATTCCCGTTGCGCCGTAGAGTGCGATGTCAGCCACAGTGGTCTCCCGTCGATGATGAGTGTGACGTTTTCGCGCAGCCGGCGCCAGGAGGCGTGCGGGCTGCTATTTCGCCCCTAGAGTTATGCCAAGAGAAGCGCGGCGGCGCAAGCGATCTCTGGGCTGCGCGCTTGCGGGCGAGCGGGAGGCGCGCGCGGCGGCATCGACCGAAGGGCGCGTGCTAGAATCGCGGAATCTCCGATGCGAACGCCGGCGTGAACGCCACGATCCAAGCCGCGAATCCATCAACGAATGCCACGCGCGTGCGGCCGTGTCCGCTATGCGGCGGGCTCGAACGCGCGGTGCAGGCGCGCCGCGACGGATGGGAGATCGTCCGATGCGGACGCTGCGAGATGGTGTTTCTCGGGAGCGAGCTTGGGTATGAGGTGCAGGCGAAGAATCACGATTGGGTCGAGGAGCATACGAAGGAGCTCGCGCAGCGGCGCGAAAAGCAGCCGGTGATGCTGTTTCTCTCGCGCTGCACGCGCCGGCTGCGGCCGGAGCCGACCGAGCGGCTACTGGCGCAAACGCTGCGATGGAAGAGGGCGGGGAAGCTCGTCGATTTCGGCTGCGGCGACGGGCGATTTCTCGCGATGGCGGCGAAATACTTCGACGTGACGGGCATCGAGCTGAGCGCGCAGGGCGCGGAGATCGCGCGGAAGAGAACCTCGCCGGGGAAAATTTTCGAGGGGCCGGTGACCGAAGTGGCCGAGCGGGATTTGCCGGCGGGGGCTTTCGATATCGTGACGCAGTTCGGCTACATCGAGCACGAATGGCATCCGCTGGCGGGGCTGCGTGCCGCGCACCGCGTGCTGAAGCCGGGCGGCTTGACGATCCTGAAGACGCCGAACTACGCGAGCTGGAATCGGCATATTCGGGGCATGAACTGGTGCGGCTATCACGTTCCGGCGCACTGCAACTACTTCACGCCGCGGACACTGGCGAAGATCTTGCGCGAAACGGGATTCGCGCCGCTGCCGCGTCCGCTGGCGGATTGCCTGCCGACGAGCGATTCGCTGTGGATGGCGGCGCGGAAGAGCTAGGGCGATGCCGCGGAAGCGCATCGTGCCCTTCCTGGCGTGCTCGATTCTGGCGTTCTCGTTCTTCGTCCTGATTGCGTTCGGCCAGAACAAAGCCGGCGACGATTTTCCGCTGACACAAGGAACGTATTGGGTCTACCAAGGATTCGTGCGCTCGGCCGTGAAGGGGGCCGACGTGGGGAAGACGACTCGCGTGACATGGAAGACCGAAGTGGCGCGCGCGATTCGCCGCAATGGGCTGACGATCGCCGTCGTCAAGGGCATGCCCGGCGATCTCGATTGGTCGGAAGGCACGGTAGCTCCCAAGCTTTCGGCGATCATTCGAAGCCGGGACGCCAAGTTCTATTTGATCGAAAAGGACGAGGCGAAATCGGTGATCGCCCAGATCGATAATCCCAGATATTCCTGGAACGAACTTCCCATCGACGACGATTGGTTCCTCGAACTCCCGCTGGCGCAAGGCAAGAAATTCTGCGATCCGGCAGGCATGCAGCGGGAGGACGGAGAATATTGCTGGGTGACGGGCGCGGGGCACGCGATAGCGCTCGTCAATGTGAAGGGAATTCCGCCGGGGAAGCAAGTGGCGTATCGCGTCGAATTCCGCACGAATCCGGACGACATGGAATTCGATTTCGTCCCGGGCATCGGGATGGTCACGTACGAATATCATCACCACGGAACGATTGCCGATACGGAGCTGCATTTGATCGAATTTCACGCGGGCAATTCGACTCCCTGATCCGCCGGGTTGTTTTGCTTTTCTTCACTGTCCTCGCAAGCACGCAGCAGGCGCGTTTGTTCGCTGTACCAAAACTGTACTTCACGCGAATTGACGCGGGCAGGGCAGCGGCCTACAGTCTGCGACACAATTCGCCGCGAACTGTCTTTCTCATTTTTCCCACTTTGAAGCGGCGAACCGTCTGATCTGTCTGGTTAACTCGCCAGCCTCGTTAACCGCTGAGAAGCGTGGGCCGGGGTGTGTCTTTTCGCCGGCCGAGGGAGAGCGGAAATGAAGACGAGCGCAAAATCGGCCACGGTCGTGGTGGTGTGCGGGGTGTTGTCCATCAGCGCCGCGCTACTCGGGCAGGGAAGGCACGACTACAGTACGCAAGGCGCGGCGCAATCGGGCGTCAGCGATCCCGGAGTGCGCGCGGGGAGCGTGCAAGTGGGTACGCCTTTGCCGGGGCTGAGCGCGGATGAACTGCAGTATTTCCAGGATGGCCTCACGCGCTTCATCGAGGTGGATTCGGTGCAAGGGGCGGTCGCGGGAGAGACGGGCGCGGGACTGGGGCCGGCGTTCAATTCGAATAGCTGCGCGAGCTGCCACGTGCAGCCTGCGATTGGCGGCTCGAGCCCGAGCGCGAGCCAGTATCCGAATCTCAGGGCGAATCCGCAGATTGCGGTGGCCAACGACGCGGGGGCGGCGAATGCGATTCCGTTTTTCGTGACGCCGGACGGCCCGGTGCGCGAGGCGCGGTTTCCCTTTGTGGTATCGAACGGGCGGGTGACTTCAACGCCCGACGGCGGCGTGCACGACGTCTTCACGATCGCCGGCCGGTCGGACGCGCCCAACTGCAACATGCCGCAGCCGAACTTCCAGCAGATGGAGCAACTCGGCAACATCATTTTTCGGATTCCGACGCCGGTCTTCGGGGCGGGGCTCGTCGAAAATATTCCCGACGCAACGATCCTGGCCAACATGAGTTCGAACGCGGCTCTGAAGCAGACTCTGGGCATCTCCGGCCATCCGAACTACAGCGGCAATGACGGCACGATCACGCGCTTCGGCTGGAAAGCGCAGAACAAGTCGCTCGAGATCTTCGCGGGAGAAGCCTATAACGTCGAGATGGGCGTGACCAACGAGCTTTTCCCCAACGAGCGCGAGGGCGCGCCTGCGGCCTGCCTCTACAATCTGACTCCGGAAGATGCGACGAACTTCAACAGCCAGGGGACGCAGATTCCGAGCGACATCGTCGGCTTTGCGGACTTCATGCGATTCCTCGCGCCGCCGCCGCCCTCGGCGGACGGAATTCCCGGCAATCCGTCGGCCCAGTCAATCCAAAGCGGCCGCTCGGTGTTCAGCCAGGTGCACTGCGACATGTGCCACACGCCGTCGCTTGCCACGTCGCCGTCGTCCTTCAGCCCGGCGTTGCGCAACAAAACTGTGCCGTTGTTCTCGGACTTGCTGGTCCACCACATGGGCTCGGGTCTGGCAGACAACGTGTCGCAGGGGGCGGCGGGCCCGGACGAATTTCGCACCGCGCCGCTTTGGGGCGTGGGCCAGCGAATCTTTTTTCTGCACGACGGGCGAGCTACCCCCGCCAACGGCGGTCTGTTGCGGGCGATCGAGGATCATGCAGGCCAGGGCTCGGAGGCCAATCAGGTGATTTCGCTCTTCAATGGGCGAAGCAGCAGCGAACAGCAGGACCTGCTGAATTTCCTGCGATCGCTGTAGCAGCGCACGAAGACTTCCGGGGTTGAGACCCCTGGAGAAAATACGTCGGCTGCGGCGGGGCTAAAGAGTCCGTGTGGCAACCGCGTTGGGGAGCTCCCGGGGCTGAAGCCCGTGAAGATTTGCGCCGCTCATGTCGTGGCCGAAAGCCACGACCCACAAAGAATCCCGGTTGTCACACGGACTCTAGAGCCCCGCCCTTCCACTTCCCTCGATCCTGGGCTATTTGCGGAAGTGCGGCATCACTTCGCCTGTGAATAGCTGGAGCGAGCGCACGCTCTCTTCGTGCGCAAGGTCGCCGTAAGCGAAGCGCGGCACGAAGTAGTTCGCGCCGGATATTTCGAGCTGCTCTTCGATCGCCGCGCGCACGGTGGCGGGTGTACCGGTGATGATCGTGTCCGCGCTGGCGTCGGAGACTTCGTCGAGCGCGGGATGCGAGACGCCGAACTTGCGCCACAGGTAGGCGACCTTGTCGTAGAAGCCCCGGGCGCCGAAAGCGCCACGTTCGCGAGCCTGCTGTTCGTTTTCTCCCACGTAGAGCAAGCGCGTGATGCCGACCTTCGGGACTTTCGCGCGGGGGTGGCTGCATCCGGTGCCGTAAGCGTCGCTCCACGCCTGCAGGTAGGAGTCGACAACGCCGCGCGCGCCCTTCGCGCCGAGCAGCGTGACGATGTTCATGTTCTGGCGGGCGGCGCGGGCTGCACTTTCGGCATTGTTCGTCGCGTACCAAAGGGGCGGGTGCGGTTTTTGCAGCGGCTTCAGCTCGATCGGAACGTTGGTGAAGTGAAAAAACTTGCCGTGGTAATCGACCACGTCCTGCGTAAGCGCGGCCATCATGACCGCGACGGCCTCGCCGTAGAGCGCCGGGGCCTCGGCGTCCTTCACGTTGTAAAAGCCGAGTTCGAGCGGGGAAACGCCACGGCCGGTTCCGATTTCGAAGCGCCCGTTGGTGAGGTGATCGAGCATGCAGATTTCGGCGGCCAAGCGCAGCGGGTTGTAGAGCGTGGCGATCAGGACGAGCGGTGCGAAGCGGATCCGTTGCGTGATTCGCGACGCGGCCGCCATGAAAATCAAGGGCGAAGGCGCGAGGCCGAGCGGGGTGAAGTGATGTTCGGTGACGTGATAGGTGGTAAAGCCCGCCTGGTCGTAGAGTTCGAGGAGCTTCAGCCGGCTGTCGTAGGTCTCGTGGGTCGGCCGGTCCTGCCGGTCGATATGGTCGATGACGCCAAATTCCACTGTGCGCCCATCCCGTCGAAACGCCGACCACTGTACGCGTGGGGCGCCGGTTTGGCAAACGCCGAAGTTCGCCCGAAAGTTCACGGAACTCAGCGCGGCGCTCTGGGGAAGCGCATTCAGGCGATTCGGGCATCGAAGGAATGTGCCGTGAGGCGCAACGCGAATCCCTGGCAGGCCGGGGCGAGGCTGGCGGAGGGATGTTATAATCGCCCATTGCTTCAGGGCCGGACAAAGGAGTACGAGGATGGGGATCCAATTACAAGAGCTGTGGAGCTGGGCTCGGCGCCGGAAGGTCTTTGCATCCCTCCTCGTAATCGTGACGCTGGGAATCGGGATTCTGATCGGGACCGTGATCCCCGCGCATACGCTGGCGAATCGCGCGCAGGCTCCCAACGGCGCGGCGCTACTGGCGATCCCCGATCCGGTGACCATGTCGGGCGCGTTCGCGAGCATCTCGAAAAGCCTGGGGCCCGCGGTGGTCAACATCTCGACGACGCAGGTGATTGAAAAGCCGAAGACCGGCAAAAGCGCGCCGCGCGGAGACGACGGCGGCAGCGACCCCTTCCAGGATTTTTTCGATCGATTCTTCGATTCTCCCGATAGCGCACCGGACGCGGAGCGCAGCCTGGGTTCGGGTGTGATCGTCGACAAGCGCGGTTTCATCCTGACAAACGATCACGTGATCGACGACGCGACCAAGATACAGGTGAGCCTGGACGGCGATTCAAGCCGTTACAACGCGCGCGTGATCGGCACCGACAAGGAAACCGATCTCGCGGTGATCAAGATTGACGTTGGCCACGAACTGCCCGTCGCGAAACTCGGCAACTCCGACGGGGTGCAAGTGGGCGACTGGGTACTGGCGTTCGGCAGCCCATTCGGATTGAATTCGACGGTCACGGCGGGCATCGTCAGCGCGAAGGACCGCACGAGCGTCGGCAAGCAGTTCCAGCGATTCATTCAGACCGACGCCGCGATCAACCCCGGCAATTCGGGCGGACCGCTCGTGAACATGGGGGGCGACGTGATCGGGATCAACACGGCGATCTACACGGGCGGACGCGGATTCGAAGGCGTGGGCTTTGCGCTGCCGTCGAATACGGCGATTTCGGTCTACAACCAGCTTGTCCTATCCGGCAAAGTGACTCGAGGCTCGATCGGCATCGATTTCGGGGAAGAGAACAGCGACAATCCCATCCTGATGAAGGAGCTGGGCGCTCCCTACGGGATCGTGATCGAAGCGGTGGAACCGGGCAGCCCCGCGGACAAGGTCGGGCTGAAGGCGGGCGACGTGATTACCGAGGTCAACGGCCAGCCGGTCCGCACAGGCGCGGACCTGGTGAACCCGATCGCACAGACACCCATTGGACAGTCCGTGAAGCTGCATTATGTTCGTGACAAGCAGGTGAACGACGTCACGCTGACCGTGGCCGACCGTTCGCAGCTTTTCCCGCAATCGGCGCAGGATGCCGACCAACAGCCGAACCAGAGCGAACAAGCCGACCAGTTCGGCTTGCACGCCGAGGACCTGACGCCCGAATTGGCGCGGAAGCTCGGCATGCCCAAGCTGACCGGGGCGGTGATCACCGAAGTCGAGCCGGCCAGCTTTGCGGAGGATGTGGGCTTTGCGCGCGGCGACGTGATCGTCGAGGTCAACCGCGTGACGATCGACTCGTACGGCGATTACAAGGCGCAGATGTCCAAGCTGAAGCCCGGCGACGACGTGCTCTTCAAGGTGGCGCGGCGTTCGGATAACGACCGCATGCTGACACTGTTTCTCGCGGGCGCGGTGCCGTCACCGCAGCCATAGTCGATTCCGTTTTCAGAGTCCGCGCGGCTCACTCTTCGCGCCTGGCGCGATTGCGGCCGCCCGCCCACGGGATTGCGGCCCGCATTCAGTTCCGCTGTGGTCCGTTGTCTGATAGGCTGTCCGCCGCCCCGCCCGGCTTGAGTCGCTCCTAGAATCGACGATAATAGCAGTAGGGGCGTGGCACAGTCCGGAGCGGCAAATTCGCCGCACCTGGCTTTCAAAGCGTAATGAAACGACTGATGAGGCGATCCTCCATCGCGGCTTGCTTGGCTCTTGCTTTGGGGTTGACGTGTGCGGCCTCGGCACGGGCGCACGGGCGCCACGGTTCTTCACCGCAGACGACCGGCACGCACCACAAGACACGAAAGCATCACGCGAGACGCGGGCACGCGCAGGCGGCGCCCGCACCTGACCGCATCAGCGAGATCCAGTCAGCACTCGCCCATGGCGGCTACTACAAGAGCGACCCGAACGGCAAATGGGATTCGGACACCGTCGCGGCGCTGCAGAAATTCCAGTCGGCCAACGGCCTCGATTCGACCGGCAAGCTGGACGCACCCACGCTGCAGAAGCTCGGCCTGGGTTCGGATATCGCCGGAGTCTCGGCCCCGAAGCCGATCGTGCCAGACTGTTGCTCGGCGCCTTCCGGCACGCTGCCCTCGGGCAACAAG
>Ga0335073_10007139_pt1 | contig 15655 bp, 16 predicted proteins | sample Lox_Sample_22_FD_207093 | JGI IMG/M metagenome (GOLD analysis project Ga0335073, IMG submission 207093) | Soil microbial communities from Loxahatchee National Wildlife Refuge, Florida, United States - Lox_Sample_2.2 | ecosystem: Environmental > Terrestrial > Soil > Wetlands | place: USA... | reverse complement strand
GCTGGAAGAGCAAGCCGTCCTGGTTCCTGGTCTCCGAGCACGACAACGCGATCTCGCCGGACGCGGAACGGTTCATGGCGCAGCGGATGGGCGCCACGACCGAGACCATCGACGGCTCGCACACCGCGTTCATCGCCAAGCCGGTCGCCGTGGCCGCGTTCATCCGCCAGGCGCTGCGGTGACCTCGTAGACCGAGACGTGGCCCTGGCTGGCCGCGGTGAACGGGCTGCGGTCCCAGTCGCTGTAGCGCTCCCGCAGCCGCATCCCGGCCAGCCGGGCCATCAGGTCCAGCTCACTGGGCCAGCAGTACCGCAGTCGCAGGGGCCGCAGCGTCGTGCCGTGCGCGTCCAACGTCACCCGCTGGTAGGTGACGGCTTGCGCGACCGGGTCGTGGGTCAGGAACTCCATCTCGACCGAGTCCTCGGTCAGCGCGCGGGTGGCGACCCGCTGGCCGCGGTCGAACTCGGTCAGGTCCTGGATGAAGCACTCGATGACGAACAGCCCGCCCGGGTCGAGGACCTTCGCCACGTTGCGGAAGCAATCGACCTGCCGCTCCTGGCTGGGCAGGTTGAACAGGGTGTTGTACACCAGGTAGGCCAGCGCGAACGGGCCCGTCACCGTCACGTCGGCCATGTCGCCGATGGTTACCGGGATCGACTCGCCGCCGGGCTTGGCGCGCAGTTGCGCGGCCATCGGCGCCGAGCCCTCGAGGCCTGCCACGGCGACGCCGCGCCCGGCGAGCGGGATCGCCACCCGGCCGGTGCCGACCGCCAGCTCCAGCACGCGCCCGCCGTCCGGGACCAGCCCGGCCAGGAACTCCACGGCGGGCGCGGGGTCGAGCCAGTCCGTCTGGTCGTACTCGTGGGCGTAACGCTCGCCGAAGAACTCCGGGTCGCCGAATCCGTGCATACCACGTACCCAACCAGCCTCGCGCGCGGCCGCGCGACCGGATTTCGCCCGCCGGCCTGAGGAGCGCGAGAGAAGATCATCCTTCACTCTTCATTGGTTCCGTGGGCACAAACCGGTCATATCACCCTAGGAAATGACTGAAGCACGTGAAGAGTGACGCCCGGGGACCCGTCAGGCCGGCTCATGGTGGCCGTCGCCCAGGTACAGCGGCATCACGGCCCGGACGATGACGATGTCGGGGCGGTCGCGCAGCGCGTTGGTGAGCACGAGGTCGTAGTGATTCTGCAGCAGGCGGTAGCGCGCCTTCTGCGGCACGGTCACCGGGATCAGCACGACGATCTGTTCGGTGTGCTGCTGGCGAAGCTGGTCGAGGAACGCGACGATCGGCGCGGCCACCGAGGCGTATTCGGTGTGCAGGACCTGCAGCGGCGGCCCCGGGTTCCACTCGGCCCATTCCTGCTCCAGGCGGCTGGCCCGCTGCGGGGCCTGGCTGTCGGCGTCGGTCACCACGCTGACCGCGATGACCTTGTCACTGAGGGACAGCGCCTCCGAGATCCCGAACCGGGCCAGCCAGGACACCCCGACCACCGGTACCACGACCATGGTGGGGCTGCCCTTCGGCTTGGGCGGGATGCTGCCCAATCCCAGGGCCCTCCCGGCCCGCTGGTAGTAGCGGTGGATCCGGCTGAACAGCAGCATGAACGCCGGAATGGCCAGCACCACCACCCACGCGCCCTCGACGAACTTGGTGAGCAGGAAGATCAGGGTGGCCACGGCCGTGACGACCGCGCCGGTGCCGTTGATGATGGCCCGGCGCGGCCAGCCCGCCGGGTGGGTTCGCCGCCAGTGCACGACCAGCCCGGTCTGGGACAAGGTGAACCCGGTGAACACGCCGATCGCGAACAACGGGATCAGCCGCAGGGTGCTGCCGCCCACCGCGACCAGCATCGCGCCGGACAGGATGGCCAGCGTCCAGACGCCGGAGGCGAACACCTGCCGGTCGTCGCGGATCGCGTACAGGTGCGGCAGGTAGTTGTCCCGGGCCAGCAGGCTGGCCAGCACCGGCAGCCCGCCGAAGGAGGTGTTCGCGGCCAGCGCCAGGACCACGGTGATCGTCAGCGACATCACGTAGTACGCCCAGCCCCGGCCGACGGCGGTGCCGATGATCTGGCTCAGCACGGTCTGCCCGGACCGGGGCCCGATGTGCCAGCGGTCGGCCAGCACGGCCAGCCCGAGCAGCATCACGCCCAGGATGACCCCGAGCAGCAGCTCGGTCCGCTTGGCCCGGGCCTGACGGGGCGGCTTGAACAGCGGCACCCCGTTGGCGATCGCCTCCACCCCGGTCAGCGCGCTGCACCCGGCCGAGAACGCCTTCAGCACCAGCAGCACGCTCACCGCGGCCAGCGCCTGGGTGGGCATCAGCGAGCGGCCGGGCTGGGGCGTGTGCAGCGCCAGCGGGTGGATCAGCCCGATGACGATGATCACCAGCAGCCCGACGATGAACACCATCGTGGGCAGCAGGAACGCGCGGGCCGCGGCACCGAGCCCGCGCAGGTTGAGCAGCGTGATCACCGCGAGGATGCCCAGGCAGATCGGCACCGTGGCCGGGGCCAGGCGGGGGAAGGCCGAGGCGAGCGACGCGACCCCGGCGGCGATCGAGACCGCGACCGTGAGGATGTAGTCGACGGTGAGCGCGGCGGCGGCGAGCAGGCTGGCCCGGGCCCCGAGGTTGGCCCGCGACACCGCGTACGCGCCCCCGCCGCCGGGGTAGGCGTCGATCACCTGCCGGTAGGAGACCACCAGGATGGCCAGCAGCGCCACGATCGCGATCGTGATCGGCAGGACCAGGTGCAGGGCGCCCGCGCCCGCCACGGCCAGGACGACGATGATCGCCTCGGGGCCGTAGGCCACCGAGGTCAGCGCGTCCAGGGACAGGGCCGGCAGTCCCTCTACCGGGGTGATCTGCTCCTTGGACACGTCGCGGGCCCGCAGCGGGGGCCCGACCAGGAAGCGCCACAACTCCGCCGCGGCTTGGCGCGTGCCCGAGGCCCGGCTCGGCTCCATGGCTCACCTGGCTTTCGTGCCGTTCCGTTGCCCGACATCTTGCCCGGCCAGGTGAACGGCCGGCGTCAGCTACCTGACTCTGGCGCCGCGCCGAGCAGGCGGGCCTTTACCTCACTCTTGAGGATCTTGCCGACCTTCGACCGGGGCAGGTCCGGCCAGACCTCGACCTGCTTGGGGGCCTTGACGCTGCCCAGCTGGTCCTTGGCGAACGAGCGCAGGTCGGCTTCGGTGACGCTGCGGCCCGGGTAGGGCTGCACGACCGCGGTGACGCGCTCGCCCCACTTGTCGTCGGGCAGCCCGACCACCGCGCAGTCCTGCACCGCGGCGTGCCGCATCAGCGCCTGCTCGACCTCCACGGAGTAGACGTTGAACCCGCCGGTGATGATCATGTCCTTGGCCCGGTCGACGATGAACAGGTAGTTGTCGTCGTCGAGGTAGCCGATGTCGCCGGTGTGGTGCCAGCCGTGCCGCCCGGCCTCGGCGGTGGCCGCCGGATCGCGGTAGTACCCGGCCATGACCAGGGAGCCGCGCACCACGATTTCGCCGCGCTCGCCGCGCGGCAGCAGGTGGCCGTCGTCGTCCATGATGGCCACGGTGACCAGTGGCGCCGGGCGCCCCGCGGAGGCGAACCGCTCGGTGGCCGGCGTGCCGTCGGCGCGCAAGTGGTCGGCCGGCGCCATGGTCGAGATCATCATCGGCGCCTCGGTCTGCCCGAACAGCTGGCCCAGGACCGGGCCGATCCGGGCGATGGCCTCCTCCAGCCGGGCCGGCGACATCGGGGCCGCGCCGTACCACAGGCACTGCAGCGACGACAGGTCGGCGCCGGCCAGGTCGGGCCGGTCGAGCAGCATGTAGATGACGGTCGGCGGCAGGAAGGTGTGCGTGACCCGGTGCCGCTCGATCAGCGTCAGGAACTCCGCCAGGTCGGCCGACGGCATGATCACGATCTCGCCGCCCAGGGTCATGATCGGGAAGCACAGGACGCCGGCCGCGTGGGTGAGCGGGGCTAGCGCGAGGTAGACCGGGCGCCCGGTGAACGGGTAGCTCATCAGCACGATCGCCGACATCGTCTCGAGGTTGCGCCCGGTCAGCATCACGCCCTTGGGCTTGCCGGTGGTCCCGCCGGTCCCCGCGAGCATGGCGGTGTCGTCCGGCGGGTTGCCCTGCCAGGGCTCGTCCGGCAGCCCGCCGAGCCAGTCGGCGAAGGCCAGCGCGCCGGGCGGACGTTCGTCCAGGCAGACCAGCGTGTGAAGTTTCGGCAGGGCCGGCGAGATCTCCGCGACCAGCGGCGCGAACGCACCCTGGAAGATCAGGCAGGCGCAGTCGAACAGGTCGAGCAGCTCGCAGTTCTCTGCGGCCTGGTTGCGCGGGTTGACCGGGCACCACACCGCGCCCGCGCGGGCGATCCCGAACACGCACGAGAACGCCACGGGGTCGTTCCCCGACAGGATCGCGACCTTGTCGCCGGGCCGGATCCCGGACCGGTCCAGCGCCCGGGCCACCTGCCAGGACAGACGCTGCACGTCGCCGTAGGTTCGGGTCTGCCCGGCCATGGTCAGGCACGGCGCCGATGCGCCCAGGGACGCGCCCTTGTCGAGGTAATCAGTCAGGCGCACGCCTGCTCCTCACCCGCGGACCAGCCATAACGGTCGGTTACGCGTACCACGCCGCGGACCGTTATGGGTCACATGCCCATGCCGCCGTCGACCGGCAGCAGCGCCCCGGTGATGAACCGGGATCCTTCGCTGGCCAGGAACGCCACCGCGTCGGCCATGTCGCTCACCTCGCCGAGCCGGCCGATCGGGGTCAGGCCGACCACCTCGCCCACGGCCGCCTCCGGGCTGGCGAACAGCCCGAGGGTGGCGCAGTCCTGCGCCAGCTGCAGGCCCATGTCGGTGGCCACCAGCCCCGGTGCGACGGTGTTCACCCGCACGCCGTAGCCGAGCTTGCCCGACTCCATCGCGGCCACCCGGGTGAGCCGGTCGACACCGGACTTGGTCGCCGAGTAGACGGCGATCCCGGGGAAGGCGATCGTCGCGGCCACCGAGGCCACGTTGATCACCGAGCCACCCTGGCCGGCCGGGCCGCCCGGGCGCATGGCGCGGAACGCGTGCTTGATGCCCAGCGCGGTGCCGAGCACGTTGACCTCGAGCATCCGGCGCACGTCCGCCGGGTCGATGTCCACGAGCAGGCTGGTGATCTCCACCCCGGCGTTGTTGACCAGGATGTCCAGGCCGCCCAGGGCGCCGATGGCCTCCGGTATCGCTTGCTCCCAGCTCGCCTCGTCGGTCACGTCCAGCCGGACGAACGCGGCCTTCGCGCCGGACGACAGCAGCGAAAGGAGCGAATCGGCGGTGGCCTGGCCGGCGTCCTCCAGGACGTCCCCGACGGCCACGGCGGCGCCCGCGCGCGCCAGGGCCTCCGCCATGCCCGCGCCCAGCCCGCGCGCACCCCCGGTCACCAGCGCCTTCCGCCCGGTCAGGTCGTAGTACATCTGGCCTCTCCTCCCCTGCGTCGCGCCCACGTGATGTGCCCTCCTAGCCTAGAGCGCATGATCTGGCGCGTCGTTAGCAAGTACGGCGAGCTGGCGGGCGCGCGGCGGGAGGCGCTGGTCCTCGATGGCTGACGCCCACGACGTGCGGCGCCTCGCGCTGGCCCTGCCCGGCGTGGCAGAGATCGACAGCGACGGCTTCGACTTCCGGGTGGCCGACAAGGGGTTCGTCTGGTCCTACCCGGAGCGCCGGCCGGGCCAGCCGCGGGTCATCCGGACCGACATCGCGGTGCTGTACGTCGGCGACGAGGCCGAGAAGCAGGCCCTGCTGCTCGGCGAACCCGAGATCTTCTTCACCACGCGCGGTTACGACGGCTGGCCGCTGGTGATGCTGCGGCTGGGCGAGGTGGACGCCAGGCGCTTGGAGGAGCTCGTGACCGACGCGTGGCGGATGCGCGCCCCGGCCGCACTGGCTGCCGAGTTCGATCAGGCCGGCGGCCTCCCGGGCGCAGCGCCGGGCTGAGCAAAGTGCCCTGGCGGCGGTACGCCACGTTCGCGGGCCTGGCGGGCGGCACCGGTCCCCGCGGTGACGTCCTGGCGGATGAACTCTTTTCATCCTCCCCATGACTGTCTGCGTACTCCGGCGCGAAACCGGCGGATGAAATGGGTTCATTGATCACCCATCCAGGGTGATGCCCGCGGTCGTGAGGAACAATGGACTACTGACGTATCCTGCCAGGCCGCCGCCGCGCGTTCCGCGTGGCAGAGGAGAGGCTCCGTGACTGCCGAAACCCGGGTGAATTCCCGTGCCGTTCCCGTTCGCGACCAGCGTCGAGCCGGTGATCGCCGTGTCTGAGAACCCGTCGCCGGTACCCCCTGACCCGCCGCGCAGCGTGGACGTTGGGCGCCTGACCGGGACCGCGGTCGGCCACATCTACGACCAGGCCCGTCGCACGGCCAGCGCCGCCAAGGCCGGCCGCGTGACGAACACCGACGGCGAGCCGGGAGTGATGGACCTGACGCCGTTGCGTGAGCTGCTCGCCGAGCTGGTGGACGAGCTCGCGCAGCTGCGGCTGCGGGACCGGATAGCCAACGCGCTGCGGCAGGCGGCCGACATCATCGATTCGCAGGCGCCGAGCGGCTGAGGCCGGCCCGGCGGATTGGCCGTGGCCGGTCGAAGGCACCAGGTGCTCGTCGTCGGCGGTGGCTTCGGCGGGGTTAACGTCACGCGCGCTCTGGCCCGCGCGGACGTCGATGTCACGGTCGTGGACCGGACCAACCATCACCTGTTCCAGCCGCTGCTGTACCAGGTCGCCACGGGGATCCTGCCGGGCGGCCTCATCGCGCCGGCGCTGCGGCGGGTCATCAGGAAGCAGCCCAACGCCCATGCGGTGCTGGCCGAGGTGCAGCAGCTGGACCTGAACGGCCGTGTCGTGCGCGCGCTGGCTCCCGACGGCCGGGAGCTGACGATGCCCTACGACACCCTGGTGGTCGCGGCCGGGTGCACGGACACCTACTTCGGGCACGACGAGTGGGAGGTGTTCGCGCCCGGGCTGAAGACCCTGGAGGATGCCCGCCACCTGCGCAGCCACATCCTGTCGGCCTTCGAGATGGCCGACCAGGCCACCGATCCCGCCGAGCGGGCGGCGTACCTGACCTTCGCGGTGGTGGGAGCCGGGCCGACCGGGGTCGAGATGGTCGGCCAGGTCGCCGAGCTCGCCCACGAGGTGCTGCCGAGGGAGTACCGGTCGGTGGTCACCACCGAGGCGGAGATCCTGCTGATCGAGGCCGGCCCGGCGGTGCTCGCGTCGTTCGACCCCAAGCTGCAGCGCTATACGCAACGGCGCCTGCAGCACATGGGCGTGCACGCGCTGCTGAACACCGTGGCCCAGGGCATGGACCACGAGAGCATCACCGTCAAGGATGCCGACGGGCAACGGCGCATCCCGGCCCGGACGAAGATCTGGGCGGCCGGCGTGCAGGCGTCCCCGCTGGCCAAGATGCTGGCCGAGGCGACCGGCGCCGACACCGACCGGGCGGGCCGGGTGGCGGTGGGGCCGGACTGCAGCCTGCCGGGTCACCCCGAGGTGTTCGCGATCGGGGACACGGTCTCGCTCAATGGCCTGCCCGCGGTGGCCCAGCCCGCGCTCCAGGAGGGCGCCTACGTGGGCAAGCTGATCCGCGCCCGGCTGGCGGGCAAGCCGTCGGCGAAGCCCTTCGCGTACCGCGACAAGGGCAGCATGGCCACCATCGGTCACCTGTCCGCCGTCGTGGACTCCTTCGGAATGAAGTTCACCGGCGTGATCGGCTACACGATGTGGGCCTTCATCCACGTGCTGTACCTCGTCGGCTGGGGTAACCGGATCGCCACCGTCTTCAACTGGACCCGGGCCATGACCTTCACCAAGAACCGGCCTCACCGGACGATCAGCTTTGAGCGCGCCCAGTACGAGCTGGCCGAAGACCCGGCCGCCGTCGGCCATCCAGCCGAATAGCGTTAAGGAAGGGGTCGCTGGCCATGACCGAATCCGGTAAGGCGGACTGGATCGATGTGTCCGTGACCGTCCGGCACGGCATGCCGCACTGGCCCGACAACCCGCCGATCGTGATGCAGCGGGCCATGGACATCGAGCGCGGTGACGGCTGCAACGTCTCCCATCTCGCCATGGGCGTGCACAGCGGCACCCACATCGACGGGCCGGTGCACTTCGTCCACCAGGCGGCCGGGGTCGACGAGATGCCGTTGACGGCGACGATGGGCCCGGCCCGGATCATCGAGATCACCCACCCTCGCGAGATCACAGTCGGCGAGCTCCGCCCGCACGCGCTCCAGGCTGGCGAGCGTGTGCTGTTCAAGACCTCGAACTCGCCCAGAGCTTGGCAGGCGGACACGTTCGTCGAGGACTTCGTCTACATCTCCGAGCAGGCGGCGGGGTACCTCGCCGAGACCGGGGTGCAGACCGTCGGGGTCGACTACCTGTCCGTGGGCGGCTACCACGCCGACGGGGCGAAGATCCACCAGATCCTGCTCACGGCGGGCATCTGGATCATCGAAGGCCTCGACCTGTCCGCCGTCCAGCCCGGCCCCTACGAGATGATCTGCCTCCCGGTCAAGCTGCACGGCAGCGACGGGGCGCCGGCCCGGGCCATCCTGCGACCGCTTCCGGATCGCCCGCCGGAGCCGGCCACGCCGGAGTCGGCCTCGGGGGGACTGCGACCATGAAGGCCGTCGCGGTTTCCCCCGGATCTCGCGAGGTCAAGGTCATCGAGCAGGAGGCCCCCCGGCTGCTTCAGCCCGACCAGGTGATGCTGCGGATGCTCGACATCGGCATCTGCGGCACCGACAAGGAGATCTGCTCCTTCGAGTACGGCACCCCGCCGCCGGGAGACGACCACCTGGTGATCGGCCACGAGCCGCTGGCCGAGATCACGGCGGCCGGGCCGGCCGCCGAGCGCTTCGGCCCGGGGGATCTCGTGGTGCCGTCGGTGCGCCGCCCGTGCCCGCATCCCGGCTGCCGGTCCTGCCGCAGCGGGCACCAGGACTACTGCTACACCGGGGACTTCACCGGGCGCGGCATCAAGGAAGCGCACGGCTTCATGACCGAGTACGTGGTCGAGCGCGAGCGCTACCTGAACGTCGTGCCGCCGGACCTGCGCGAGATCGCCGTGCTAGCCGAGCCGCTGACGATCGCGGAGAAGGCGCTGGGGCAGATCTTCTGGGTGATGCAGCAGCGCCCGCCCTGGCTCGACCCGGCCACGCCCGGCGAGGAGCGGGGGCAGGGACTCTCGGCGCTGGTGCTCGGCATCGGGCCGGTCGGGCTGCTCGGCGCGATGGTGCTGGCCACCGCCGGGTTCACGACCTACGTCTACTCCCGCGAGCTGCCCCCCAGCCCGCGGATTGACCTGGTCGAGGCCATCGGAGCGACCTACGTGTCCTCGCAGGCCACCACGTCCGGCGAACTCGCGGCCAAGATCGGCAACATCGACCTGATCTACGAGGCGGTCGGGCACTCGCACTTCGCGCTGGAGGCCCTGCTCGGCCGGCCCGCCGGGATCAAGAGCGTCATCGCCTTTGACGCGCTCGCGTGACCGCGCCGCGCGACGTCGTGCTGGTCGGCGTCCCGACGAATTCCAGCGGCACCGCCGACGGGGTGGCGCGGGCGCCGGGCGTGCTGCGCGAGCGCGGCCTGGCGGCGGCGCTGGGCCGTCGGCCGGGGTTCACCGACGCGGGAGACCTCGCGCTCCCCGCGCCGCAGCCGCGGCGCGGCCCGTCCGGGCTGCTGGCCGAAGACGCGCTGATCGCCATGATCGGGCAGGTCCGCGAGGCGGTGCGCACCGCGCGCCGGGACCGGCGGTTCCCGCTGCTCATCGGCGGCGACTGCCCGGTGATCGTCGGGGCCCTCGCGGCGCTGCAGGCCGAGCACGACGAGCCCGGCCTGCTGTTCGTGGACGGGCACGAGGACGCCTGGCCGCCGCGCCGCTCGCCGACCGGCGAGGCCGCGGACTGCGAGCTCGGGCTGGTCCTGCGGCTGTTCGACGACGACCTCGACCCCCGGCTGCGCGGCGCCCTGCCCCACCTGCGCGCCGGGAACGTCGTCGCGGTCGGCCCCCGCGACGCCGGCGAGCTGGCCAGCGCGGGCGTGCCGAGCCTGGCGGGCCGGCTGCGGGCGCTGATCCGCCCGGCCGAGCTCGCCGCGGACGGGTTCGCGGCCGTCGCGGCGGCCCTGCCCGCGCCGTGGTGGCTGCACACCGACCTCGACGTGCTCGCCACCGGTGACTTCGCGGCGGTCGACTACCCGCAGCCCGGCGGGCTGACCTGGCCGCAGCTGAGCCAGGTGACGTCCGCCGCCCTGGCCGCGGGCGGCTGCGCGGGCTGGTCGGTCTGTATCTACAACCCCGACCTGGACCCGGACCGCCGCGGCGCCAACGCCATCATCGGCTATCTCACGAACGCTCTTCGCTGACCCGGCGGTACAGCCCGGGCCTGCGGTCGGCGTGCACGTCGTTCCGCGCGCCGGTGGCCTTGTCCAGGGCGCTGTCGAGCCGGCAGTCCGCGGTGATCGTGACCGGCCCGGCGGCCCCGGTCGCCTCGGCCAGCGGCCAGCCGTCGGCGTCGACGATGACCGTGCCCCCGACCCAGTCGACGCCGCGCTCGGTGCCGGTGCGGTCGCAGGCCGCGATAAACATCCGGTTGACCGCCGCGTCCGCCTGGACCCGCACGATCTCCGCGGGCCGCTCCCCGTGCGGCCGGGGGAACGCCGGCCAGTTGGTCGGGGCGGCCAGCAGCTGCGCGCCGTCCAGCGCGGGCAGCCGGACCCACTCAGGGAACTCCAAGTCGTAGCAGATCATCACCCCGATCTGGCCGAACCGGGTCGCCACCACCGGAGGGGCCGCGCTACCGGGGGTGAACCACAGCGACTCCTCATCCCACAGGTGCGCCTTCCGGTACACGCAGCGCAGGCCGTCCGGGTCCACCAGCGCCGCGCTGTTGAACAGCTCGCCGCCCGCGTCCTCGCAGAAGCCGCCCACGATGACGATCTGATGCTCGGCGGCGAGCCGGGCCCACAGGGTCACCGTCGGGCCGTCGGCCGTCTCCGCGCAGGCCCGCGCCTCGGCCTGATTGCGGAACACGTAGCCGCTGGAGATCAGCTCGGGCAAGACGACGACGCGCGCGCCCTGCCCGGCGGCACGGCGTACCGCGTCGGCGGCGAGCTCGCGGTTCGCCGCCGGGTCACCGAACACGGGCGCTAGCTGACAACACGCCACCACGGTCACGGCGCCTCCCAGGCTCATCCGGCCGTCTTCGCCACGGCCAGCGCGGACAGCAGTTCATAGCCGACGTCGGCGGCGGCGATGCCGGTGATCTGCGCGTGATCAGGGACCGGGACAGCACCCAGTACACCAGGCCAGAGACCACCAGGCCGACCAGCCAGGAGTAGTCCACGCCGTTGGTGACGTGGTTGGGGAACCAGCCGGTGTAGGAGAACCCGGCGATCGGCGGCCGCACCATGAACGGGATCTCGGCCGCGAAGCCGACGAAGTAGGCGGTCAGCCCGCGCCAGCCCCAGGCGCCGTAGACGCCGTCCGGCGGAAGATGTCGGTTGAGTTTGCGTTCGTGCTGGCCGGCGAGCTGGAGATGACCATCGCCGGGGAGCCGGTCACCCTCGGGCCGGGTGACGCCTTCACGTTCCCGGCCACCACTGAGCGCACGTTCCGCGCGGCCTCGGGTCAGGACCCCACCCAGGTGCTCTGGGTGTTCGCGCCCGCCTTGCCCGACGCCGCCCGCCCTCCCCCGAAGGCGACCGTTATGGGGTCACGACCGCGGTGAGCGGCGCGCCTGGCGCCAGAACCGAATGGCGGGGCGCAGCTGCCGGAGCGGGATGATGTAGAAGACGGCGATGGCGAGGTACCCGATGACGGCGACGATCGGCACGAAGAGCCCGGCGATAATCAGGACCAGGTAGCCGGCCAGGCCCGGGGTGAGGCGCTGGGTCAGCAGCTGGACCTCCTCGTCGTCCAGGTCGGGGCGCACCAGCTTCATCCGGACCGAGTAACGCCAGAGGACCATCAGCAGGGCCGCGGTCAGCAGCAGCGAGATGCCGTAGATCGTGACCGCGACGCGTTCCGGGCTGTCCCGCTGGATGAAGTCCGCGAACAGCCGGGTGGGGAAGGGCAGGAACGAGACAAACAGCAGGAACAACAGGTTCAGGCGCACGAACGTGGCGTCGGCGTGGTCGAGGTACTCGGTGATCGCGTTATGCCCCAGCCACATGGCGCCGACGGTGGAGAAGCTGACCACATAGCCCAGGTACGAGGGCCACTCATCGATGAACGAGCGGAGCAGGTGCTGGTCGGCGCTGGCCGGAACCGCGATGTCGAGCACCAGCAGGGTGATGGCGATGGCGAACACGCCGTCGCTGAAGGCCTCCAGCCGTCCCGTGCTGAGCTCCCGCCGCCTCGGCCCGGGCGACGATCCCTCGCTAGTCACCGCCCGACTGTAGCGCCGCCGGTTCGGCCGGCCGGGCGCAGGCCGTCGATGGCCTGCCTCCGGCGCGAGCCCCTGCCCGCCGCTCAGGCCGGCTGTTCCGCCTGCAACCGCCGGACCACCGCCAGCGCCTCGCTGATGTGCTGGTCAATGTGCGTCATCGAGTTGAAGACGTGCCGGACCGTGCCGCCGCGGTCGATCACGTACGTGACCCGGCCGGGCAGCACGCCGAACGTGGCAGGCACCCCGTAGTTCTTCCTGACCCGGCCGCCCTGGTCACTGAGCAGCGTGAACGGCAGATTGTGCTGGTGGGCGAAGCCGACGTGCCTGGCCACCGAGTCCGAGCTGACCCCGATCACCTGGGCCCCGGCGTTCGTGAAGGCCTCGTAGCTGTCGCGGAAGGCGCGCGCCTCGGCGGTGCAGCCGGGCGTGTTGTCCTTGGGGTAGAAGTACAGCACGACCACCTGTTCGCCGAGCCGGTCGTACAGCCGGACCGGTTCGCCCGACTGCGACGGGAGAGTGAAGTCGGGGGCCTTATCGCCGACCTGGATGCCGCGTGCCATGCTGCCCGCCTCCCTGCGTTCCCGCCGGATCGCGCCCCGCGTCATCAATGTAGCCGCCCCGCCGCGGCCCGGCCGGGGCGGCTGCACCCTCACGATGGGTCAGCCGGGCTTGACCGCGCGGGTGGCGATGTAGCCGGGCATGTACCGCGCGGTGGGGCCCCAGTGATGAGGCGCCTCGACCAGGCGGGTGAGGATGAAACCAGCGGCCAGCTGGCCGCCGACCTGCTCGGTCAGCGAGTGGCTGAACTCGATCGGGCCGTCGCCGTGAACCTGCTTCCGCTCGGCGTCGGGCAGGTCCAGGGTGCTGAACGGCAGCGGATGCCGCACCACGAGCTCCCCGCGCTCCAGCGCCGCGTCATCGAAGATGAAGACGTCGGGGTTCATGAACCCGGTGAGCAGGATGCCGCCCGGCCGCAGCACGCGGAACGCCTCCCGCCAGACCGGCGCGAGCTCGGGGCAGAACACGTTCGAGACCGGGTTGACCACCACGTCGAAGCTGGCGTCGGCCAGCGCGCTCAGCTCGCGCATGTCGCCGAGCACCGTGCGGATCGCCAGGCCCTCCCGGGCGGCCACCTCCTCGTCGCGGGCCAGCTGCCGCGGCGAGTTGTCGAACACGGTCACGGCCGCGCCCGCCGCGGCCAGGACCGGGCCCTGCTGCCCGCCGCCGGAAGCCAGGCACAGCACCGCCGCGCCGGACAGGTCGGCCGGGAACCAGTCCCGCGGCACCGGCTCGTACCCGATCAGCACCACCGACCAGTCACCGGCCCGCGCCCGGGCGATGACCTCGGGCCCGACCGGCCGGGTCCACTCGTTGTCGCTGTCCACCTCGCGGTCCCAGGCGGCGCGGTTGTGCGCCACCGGGTCGAAGCTCTGTGTCACACCGCGCAGCCTAGACGACGCCTCAGCAGGACCCGTGCCACCGGCGGCCTGGCCGCCGGGGCGGCCCCGTTGCCGGACGGTGAGGCGTATTGCGGCGGGGGAGCGCCGGAGCGGATACTTGGGGCGTTCTTTTGGGGGCGACACGGGGTGCTGGTCGCTGCGGTTCCTGATTCTGGCCGGCGTGGTGCCGGGCGGCCTGATCGCCGATCCTCGCCGCGGCCCTCGGGCGCTGGAGGAAAAGGTGAGCGCCGAGGTGCCGGGTGACGCCGACGGCCTGGATCGCGGTGGTAAGAGTTGACCCAGGCCGCGGCGGCGGCGAACGCCCGAGGGAGGCATAATGCCAGCCGGTTTCCTGAGTTCCCGGCCGCTGGGCTCGTCAGGGATCGAGGTGTCGCCGCTGTCGCTCGGCTCGTGGCGCACGTACGAGCGGCTGCCCGCCGAGACCGGAGTGGCCATCGTGCGGGCGGCCCGGGATGAGGGCATCAACTTCTTCGATGACGCCCGCTACGACGACGAGACCGGCACGGCTCCGCTGCGGACCGGGTACTCCGAGGTGGTGTTCGGCCAGCTGTTCCGCGGCGCGGGCCTGCGCCGCGACGAGGCGGTGGTGACGAACAAGCTGTGGTGGGAGTTCTGGCCGGAACAGAGCGCCGCAGCGGAACTGGACGCGTCGCTGCAGCGGATGGAGTTCGATTACGTCGATGTGATCTACGCGAACGAGCCGCCGCCGGGCATGCCCGTCGCCGACCTCGTCGCGGCCACGGCCGGGCTGGTCACCTCCGGGAAGGCCCGCGCCTGGGGCCTGGTGAACTGGACGGCCGATCTCGCCGGCCAGGCGGTCCAGGCCGCGGCCAGCCTGGGCCTGATGCCGCCGTGCGCGATCCAGTTGCCCTACAGCCTGGTGCGCCGGTCCTGGGTGGAAGATCCTGCCATGACCGCAGTCCTGGAAGCGTCCGGCGCCGGGCTGATCCCCTCGTTCTGCCTGGCGGGCGGCGTGCTCACCGGCAAGTACCTGGCCGGCCCGGCCGCCGGCCGCGCCGCCGGGACGCTGGACGACCCTCGGGCCACGGCCGCCGCGGCCGCGGCCGGGGAACTGGCCGACCTGGCCGGCCGGCTGGACACGACCGCGGCCGCGCTGGCCCTGGCCTTCCCGTTCACCAATCCGGCCGTCGCCAGCGTGCTGTTCGGCGCCACCAGTGCGGAACAGGTCCGCACCAACTGTGCCGTGATCGGCCTGCTGGAACGGCTCGGTCCGGCCGATCTCGCTCAACTGCAACGCATCGGGCTGCCCGAGGACCCAAGCTAGGGCTGGATGGCCCGCAGGCCCGTCTCACCCAGGCTGGGTGAGGCGCGTCCCGCCGGGCTCGGGCCACAGTGAAAGACCCGGAACCGAAACGCAGTACGGCGATCGGCGGGTCATCGATCGTACTGGGGGGGCAAGAGGTGGATCTTGGCTAACACCGACAGTGAGCCGGAGAGCCTGGCGGAGGGGCGGGACACCGGCCAGGAAGAGCACGCCGGGCCGGAACCCACTCAGGCCGCCGCGGCGGACCCAGAGGCGGCCGGGTCGCCGGCCTCTGAGTCGGCCGCGCCGGCGGCTCCTGAGTCGGCCGCGCCGGCGGCTCCTGAGGCGGCCGGGCCGCCAGCCTCTGGGGCTGCCAGTTTGCCGGACCCTGGGGGGAACGGGCTGCCCGAGCCTGGGGCGGCCGCGCCACCGGAGCCTGGGGCGGCCGTGCCACCGCCTCCGGAAGCGCCCCCGGCGCC
>Ga0335073_10007136_pt1 | contig 15659 bp, 8 predicted proteins | sample Lox_Sample_22_FD_207093 | JGI IMG/M metagenome (GOLD analysis project Ga0335073, IMG submission 207093) | Soil microbial communities from Loxahatchee National Wildlife Refuge, Florida, United States - Lox_Sample_2.2 | ecosystem: Environmental > Terrestrial > Soil > Wetlands | place: USA: Florida... | reverse complement strand
GCCAAGCTGATCGATTGATGGATCTGCGTCGATGTGGCCTCGATCGGCCCTTGCGCCTGCAATTCGACGTCGAGCGTGCGAGTCTTGTCGGAGCGATTGAGCACGCTGAAGCCCGCGGTGAAGCGGTCGCCCGAGGTCAGCTGGTTCGGGAGCACCGGGCGCAGCTCGGTGAGTTTCGAGCTCTTGAACTTGTAGTCTCCCAGACCCACGCGGTCGCCGGGGGTCGTCGCGATCGCAAACACGCGCCAGCCGGTCAGGTTGTCGGGCAACTGGAACGACACGGCGGCTGCGCCATGTTTGTCGCCGATCACCGAGGGGTTCCAGTAGGCCACGTATTTGCTGACGCTGCGCATGTCGAACCCCGCGCCGCCATCGCCTCCCGAGTTCGCGCCTTTCTTCTCGAATTTCTGCAAGCCAATGAGCCGCGTGAGCAGGCTGTAGTTCACGAGGTCGAGATTGTCGAGGTTGTAGAGGCCGCGGTAGGGGTCGAAGTATTTCCTGCCGTCCTGGATGAGATCGAACACGGCCTCGTCCAGAACCGCGACGGCGTACTCGACCGGTTGCTGGGAGGAATGCCCGCCATGAGGGGTTGCGCTCAGGCGCAGCTTCACCGTCTCGCGCGGCTTGTACGATGCATGGTCGCTCTTGATGCTGACATCGAGGGTCTTGTACGGGTCGGCGACGGGGACCTTCAAGTAGCCGATGCGGTAGGTCGGACGACCGAGATCGACTCCTTCCGGGTCGAGTGTCGCTGCGCCGGGGACCGGCGCAACCCGCGGCGATATGACCACGATCGATAGATAGAACCCCGGCACGAAGTCGGGCTCGATGGTGAATTCGACGACGGGGGTATTGCCCGGGAGCGCCTGGACCCAATGCTTGATGACGCCGAAGCGCTCGACGGTGATGAGCGCCTGGGCGCCTGGAAACGGATTCTTGACGAGGTAGCGCGCGTGATCGCCGACCTTGTAGGAATCCTTCTCCGGCACGACACTCAGGCTCATGTCGGCCGGCTCTTGCCAGAGTACGCGGCCCTTGCCGGTCGCCCATAGGCAGAGCTCGGTGGTGTGCGAACGGCCGTGGGCATCCTTGATGGTGGCCGTGATGCTATAGAGCCCCGGACGGCTCGGCGTGAAGCTGCAGACCTTGAGGTCTTTGCCCGACGTGCCCGAACAGGCACCATCGTCGTGCCACGTTGGCTCGTAACTCGTGAGATAGGCAGTACCTGCGCCCTTGACACGCGCTGCGTTCACGACTTCGACCCGCATGGAAACGGCCACCGGCACGCCCGAAGCGACTTTGCCCTTCTGGTCGACGACGATGTATTGGATCGCGGCTGGCTTGCCCTCCTCGAGTGTCCAACGCTCGCTACGCAATCCCACGAAGCGGTCGCGGCCGCGGTATTGCGCATTGCTGCGATTGGCCACGTACTTGCCCCGCTCATCGCGCACCGCGCTTTCGACCTCGAGCTTGGCGCTCAGCATGTCGGCGTCGGGCAACGTGAACTTCGTGACGAATTCGCCCTTATCGTCCGTGGCGGTGTCGGCTTGGTGGACCGTCAGCACATCGGGTTCGCGCTGCGAGCTGCACATGCCGCTCGGCTCGACGCTCGCGAACTCGAAACCGGCGGCGGCCGGATTGGTGATATCGAGCGCTTGCGGGAACAGGCGCGCGGTCACGCGCGAGGCGGCATTCGCATAGGGTCCGCCGGCATGCAGGGCTGCCTGCGTTGCGACCTGCACGGCATCTCCCGGTTGATAGAGCTGCCCGTTCAAGGTGTTGGTCACCTGGAAAGGCGCCGGGGTGAAGTCGGCGATCAGCACCCGCATCGGCGTCCAGGAGCCGGGTTGGGGCGGGCCGCCCGCGAGCTCAGCGCTTGCCGGGCCTTTGAGATTGAAGGTGTACCAACCCACGGCGCCCGACGGCGGCACGCGAAATGAGCCCGCGTAAGCGCCGAATTCGGACAAGCTGACATGCGGCTCGGTGGTCACGATCTTGCCGGTGGGATCGACGATGTCCAGCTGATAACCCGAGCGCTGAGTCACGGGCTCCAGGGTCAAATTGTTCTGATTGCGCAGGTACAGCTTGTACTGCACCGTGTCGCCGAGCTTGTATACACCTTGAGCGGTCGTTCCCCACGCATGGATGTGGTCGCGCTCACCGCCGTATCCCGACCAGAAGGTGCCGCGCGAGGCGCGATAGGTATCGACCATGAACGGAGCGTCGAGCGGCAAGAGCGCCATGTCCCGCCCGAGATCGACGCGCACCATGAAGCTGTCGGCGGGCGCCAAGCCCGTCGGCGCCGCCTGCTCCAGCACATTGCGGCCGGCGAGCAGGGCGATCCCATCGCGGCCGGTCACCGCTTGCGCCAGCACGGCTTTGCCGGCGGTGAGTCCCTGGTAATTGTCGCGGTAGATGCGGATCTGCGCATTCGCAACGGGTAAACCCTTGTCGAGCGAGGTGACCCAGACCAGAGTGTTGTAGGCGCCCATCTTGGCGTGCACCTGGAAAGGCGTCACCTCGGCAAAGAAATCGCGATCCGCGCGGCCGCTCGCGATGCCCGGATCCGCATCGGCCTCGTCGAAATAGCGATAGCCCTCCACGGTCTGCGGAGTCGGGTGCGGTTCGAGCGTCCCGGAGATGACTCCGGATTGTCCGCCGAGCAAATCGCGAATCCTCGCAGGAGTGGCGTACGCGATGTCCCAGGCACGATCGATCGGCTGGTTGAAATCGAGGTCCGCGATATTGCCGGCGCTCGTGAGCTTGCGGTAATGGATGTCGATGTCCGTGAGATTCGTGACATACAGCGGCATCGCGGTCGGCGCGTTCTTCTCGAGCACCGCGACCGGGTGCGTGACCTTGAGCCGGGGTGGCCGGTGGTCGGTCCGAAACGTCATGGCACCTGGCCCGTCGAGCGATCGACCGAATTCATCGCGCACCTTCTCGAGGCTCGCGACCGAATAGGCCTGAAAGGCGCGCAAGTGTTCGGGTAGATCGACGCTGTATTCCGTGCCGCGTTTGTGCGGGGAGCGCAGATGCGTCATCGGATAGATGTTCGCCCAGGGGTCGTAGTCGGTGCGGCCGTTGAGCAAATCCGGATGCAGCACGAGATGCGCCTTGATCTCCGGTGCGATCACTGGCGCCGAGAATGCCAGCGAGACCAGGCCGAACGGGTTACAGGCGGGCTGTGCATCGGCGGGCGCTGTCACGGGAATCAGTGTCGAGCTCGTCCCGATCAGGCAGCGGATCCCGAGGAAACGAAATGCCGGGAAGGTGTCGAAGGCCACGACGGTACGGCGCTCGACGCCGAGCAGGGGGCCGGCGTGGCTGCGAAGTCCCGGCACGACCTTGAGACGAATCCGGGCATCGATCGGCAATTCTTGCGGCGGCGAGACCAGCCAGACGCGGCGTGCCTCGATCCGCTCACCGGCGGCGCCGCTGCCGCTGATGAGCCTGTCATCGCTCTTGACTGCGGGGGTGCCCCCCGGGATGAGCAGGGCGCCCGGTTCACCCGGCAATGGCAACAGGTAGAACACCTCGCGGTCGTAGGGATCGGGCGTTGCCAGTACGCCGCTCTGATTGCCGAAGTGCAAACTCGCCTCGACGCTGTCGTGCGCCACCGGTTGATTGAAAATCAATCGGACCACCGGTGTCCCGGGAGAGCGCCAGGTCATGAATGAATATTCCTTGATCGCGGGCCGTTCCGTCGTGAACGCCCAGTGATACTCTTCCTTGAGCTTGGCGCCATCCTGCGCCTCGACTCCCGCGGCCACGGTCACGGTGTAGCGAGTGGCGGGCGAAAGGGCCTGTGCCGCAGTGAGCTCGCATGCGAGGGAGCGCGGGTCGAGCCAGTGCCATTGGCAGTCGACGGACGGAGCGATGCTGACGGGGGAGTGCGCTGCGTCGACGGCCATGAGCCCCCCCAGGCCGACGACCGCCCGATCGAAGGTCACGACGATCTGCCGAACCGGGCCCGGAACCTGGTCGCCCTCCGGGACCACCCGGACGATCTTGAGATCGGAGTCGGTCGGCGTCCGTGCGCTGTCAAAGACGGCCCACGCCGCGGGCGCAATGACCATACCCGCCGCCGCCAGGGTCGCCAAGCCAAGAGAGCCAATCCTGCTGCTCATCTGAATCCTTTCGCCCAACCGCCCGCCGATCTCTGGACGCAGCATAGAGAGGCATTCTGGAAATCCTCGGGCACGACTATGGCAAACAGCCGGCAGCTTGACCGTGAAGCGGGAGGCAAAAGCGCGCGACCGGGTGACGCGGGGCGAGGCGTTGTGCAGACGAGCTTCGCTCGCGTATACTGTACACGCATCCAGCCCCAGATATTGTATGGGGCCTATGCAATCGGCGCGTCGGCGCACTATATATTGAGACGAGCGGGATGGTGTCCTGGTACACCGCCATCGCATCTGTTGCAACGGAGCTTTCAATGGCTGTCCAAATGCCGCTGCGTACAGGCCGACTGATACTGGCCTTCGACACGAACATCACCTGCCCGAATTGTGCGCGGGCATTCTCGCTCGAGGAGGGATTTGCCAAGAAGGCACTGGAGCGGCTCGAGGAGGAGAGCGCAGGGGTCATCACGTCGTTACGGCAAGCGGAGCGCAGTGAAGTCGAGAAGCGCGCACAGCAGCTCGCGGGCGAGAAGGCGCGCGCGGCGCAGGGCGAGGTGGAGGCGCTCAAGAAGCTCCTCAAGGAGCAGGGCGAGGCGCATGCCAAGGCGATCTCGGAGGTTCGAAGCCTCGCTGAAAGGTCGATGGCGCCGCGCTTCGCGGAGATGGAAAAAGCAATCAGTGATCGGGATCAGCAGCTCGCTCACCTAAGAGCTCGCGAGGAATCGCTCGCAGCGCGCGAGAACGAGCTCGAAGCGCGCGTACTCGATGCGGCTCAGGCCAAGGCCCGAGAGCTGTTCGCGACGGAGCGTCGCGAGCTCGAGCAGCAGTTGATGGAACGGGAGCATCAGGTCGGACTGCTCCGGGAGGAGCAATTACAGCTGCGCCAGGAAAGGCTGCGGCTCAAGGACGAGCAAGCATCCGTCGAATTGACCGTACAGAAGCGTGCCGACCAGCTGGTTCAACAGCGGGAGGCGACGGTGCGCGCGCACGAGCAGGAGCGTGCTGCGTTGAGAGAGGCTGAGCTGCAGAAGACGATCGCGGATGTGAGAGCTCAGCTCGTGGACGCACAGCGCAAGGCAGATCAGGGCTCTCAGCAGCTCCAAGGCGAGATACTCGAGCTCGCAATCGAGGACAGTCTGCGGCGCGGCTTTCCTCTGGACACGATCGAGGAGGTCAAGAAGGGGCAGCGAGGCGGCGACATCCTGCAGCACGTGATCACTCGCACCGGCCATGCCGCCGGCACGATTCTCTGGGAGACCAAGCGCGCCAAGGACTGGAGCCCGCAATGGGTCGTGAAGCTCAAGGAGGACATGCGCGCCGTTGGCGCCGAGGTGGGAATACTCGTCACGATGCCCGGAGCATTGCCGAAAGACTGGCCTGAATCGGCGTATTTTGCACTCTATCAGGATGTCTGGGTCACGCAGGCCTCGTGCGCGCTCGGCATAGCGGAGGCGCTGCGCGCCGGACTCCTCGATCTGCATCGGCTGCGCACGGCGTCCTCGGGGAAAGGCGAGAAAATGGAAGCGATGTACGACTATCTGACCTCGCCGCAGTTCGCGCAGAAACTCAAGGCAGTTTACGAGACCTTCACCAGAATGCGCGATGAGCTCGAGTCGGAGAAGAGCTCCACCCTGCAGCGCTGGGCTCGGCGCGAAAAGCAGCTGCAGGGCGGCATGACGCAGTTGCTCGGCATCGGCGGGGAGATCCAGGGCTTGGCGCAGCAGGAGTTACCGATGCTGGAGATGGAGCCGCAGCGGGACATGCCGATATGAGCGCGCCGGACCGCGCGGCGAGCTCGGCGGTCCGCATGGCTTCGCTACGTGGTGCGCGATCGACCATAGGCGTTTGTTTTCTGCGACAAGCCGAAGGGATGTAGGGTAAGCCCTTAACCATCCCGCATCGAGATGGCGACGCCGATCCGTGATCTCGCTACGCACGTCTCAGAACCCGGAACTTGGCCGCATGCGATTTCTCGATATCTTAAGCTAGCGCTCGAGCTTGAGCCGAGGTACGTCCATGGAAGATCTCATCCACGTCATTTACATCGGTGCCGTTGCCCCGGAGATATCCGAGCACGAGACGGCTGAATTCTTGAAAGAGGCGCGCAAGGCGAATCGCAAGCACGACATCTCCGGGATGATGCTGTACCTCGGGGGGAGTCTGTTGTTGTTGCTCGAAGGCGAGGCGCACAAGGTCGATGCGGCGATCCGGGAAATCGTCATCGGCAGACCCGGGATGCGCGCGCTTCTACGCGAGCCGGTCGCAGAGCGTGAGTTTCCCGACTGGGTCATGGGATTCGAAGCGGTGGCGACCGAGGAGGCGGCCCGCCTGCTCGGCGAGCCACTCGTATTCGACTCCGCCGGGCGCATCGCACACATCGAGCCTCGAAGCGCAAAGACGCTGTTGTCCATCCTGGGCCGGCGGCGCTGGCAGTCGGATCGCAGCGGCATGTTTCGTGCCATTCGTCGCACCAGCGGCGCGCGAGCGCGCTGAGGCAAGCGGAACAGCGGTCGCCGTTCGAGACCACCGGCGTCGCGAGCGCTGAATATTTCATTCGGCGGGGCGACAAGTTTTTACGGCAATTTAACACACCGTTTCCTATCGTACGTCCCCGGGGGAGCGCGGTGATGGCTATGAGCCTCGCATCTGGCGAGGCAGCCGGCGCGGTATGGCTGGCGTCAGATAGTCGTCCGGGGACACATCGATGGAACAGCACGGGAGACTCTCGCTCCTCGCCTTGACTTGCATCTCAACCTTGTCAGTTCAAATCGGCAGCCAGGCGCAGAGCGTGGCAGCGGCTGATTCGCCGGAGACACTCGGCGAAATCGTCGTGACCGCCCAGAAGCGGGTCAGCACGGTGCAGGACACGCCGATCAGCGTTGCCGTGGTGAGCGGCACCGACCTCAGGGACCGTGGGATCACCTCGTTCGCGAATCTCGCGCAGGCGACGCCCGGGGTCTCGCTGAAGAGCGAGGGACCGAGTCAAACCGAAATCGAGATGCGCGGCATGACCTCGAGCGGCGGCAATTCTGCAACGGTCGGGTTCTATCTCGACGATGTGCCGTTGACCGGCCCCGCGAGCGCACAGAATGGCCATGTGGTGATCGATCCCACACTCTATGACCTGAGCCGCATCGAAGTCTTGCGCGGACCGCAGGGTACCCTGTTCGGCTCCGGATCGATGGGCGGTACCGTCCGGCTGATCACGAATCAGCCGAATTTGCAGGAATTCCAGGCCTCGGCGCAGAGCATTCTGTCGGGTACCGACGGCGGCGGCTTCAACCACAACGACAATTTCATGGTCAACCTCCCATTGATCGACGACAGACTGGCGTTGCGCCTGGTCGGCACCGAAAACTACACGAGCGGCTGGATCGATCGGATCGTCGCCTACCCGTTCCCACGCGTGAGCGCGAACGGGGTCGTGCGTGGCGATGTGCAAGACGCTCCCATTCAGAAGCAGTATCCGGATTCGAATGCCTATCATCTGTATGGTTCGCGCGTGACGTTGCTCTGGAAACCGACGGACGATTTGTCGGTCACACCATCGTTGTTTTACGAGACGAGCCGACAGAGCGGGGTGAGCGCCTACGACAGCACCCCGGGGATCCCGACTGCTCATTACCAGCCGTTCGATATCGCAGAGCCACTGACCGATGAGATCACGATCTCGAGTCTCGACATCAATTACAGCCTCGAGGCATTCGACCTGACCTCGGTCAGCGCCTACTGGACCCGAAGGTCGACGCAAATTCAGGATGCGAGCGAGGAATTCAACAACCCGAACACGGGCGCGACCTACGCCGCCAACTACGGGCTGCCTCCGCCTGGTTACTACGGTGCGGCGGGCACCGGCGAAGCCTACGGCTATGAAAACGACCCCTCCAGGCAGTTCAGCGAAGAATTGCGATTCACCTCGAAGGGCGACGGTGCCCTCACCTGGGTGGGCGGCCTCTTTTACAGCCACTTCTACTCGCTCTGGACCTTCGATGGGACCACGCCGAACTACTCTGCCTACATGGACCTCGGAACGTTGGCGCCGGCGACGACACCCAACTGGTTCGATGCCGTGTCGCCCACCACCCTCGACCAATATGCCCTCCTCGGCAACGCGACCTATGCCTTGACGAGCGCGCTCAAGGCGGATCTCGGCGCACGCGTTAACAAGTACGACTACAAGTTCTCCTCCTGCATCAGCGGATGGGGATCGGGTCTGGGAGCGGCCGCACCTTCTTGCTCCGGTCTCATCACGCAATCCGCCACGAGCGTGGACCCCAAGTTCAATCTTTCCTACGAGTTCGATCCGGACCTGATGGTCTACGCAACGGCAGCGAACGGCTTTCGTCCCGGCGGCGGCGATGCCGTCTACCCGACGACCGGGGTGATCTGGGGCCCGGCCTTCGCGGCCTACCACTATGCCAGCGGCAAATGGCCTGCCAGCTATTCACCGGACAAGGTTTGGAGTTACGAGCTCGGTGAGAAAGCGCGGTTCCTCGAGCGTCGCCTGACCGTGAATGCGAGTCTTTATTATGAGCGCTGGCAGAATATCCAGCTCGAGGCGTACCCGAACGTATGGGCGCTCAACATCAACGGCAACCACGCAACCATCCTTGGGGGCGAGATCGATGCATTGGCGGTATTGGGCGCAGGCTTCAACCTCGAGGTCACTGCCGGCTACATCAACGAGTATCTGGACCCTGGCTCGCACTGGCAGATCGTTCCGGGCGACAAGCTACCGGAGGTCTCGCCGGTCACCGGTGACGCCATTCTGAGTTACCTGAAGCCGCTGACCGCTCACTACGCCTTCACCGGCCGAGTCGAGACCTCGTACACGGGTTCGCGCTACTCTCTGGCTTTTCCGTATGGGTATCAGACGAACGGCAAATACATCCAGCTGCCAGGCTACGCCTTGACCAGCATCCGGGCAGGGATCGAGGCTCGTGGCGGCTGGACCGCAACGCTGTTCGTCAACAATGCGTTCAACAAGCACGCAGAGCTCGAAAATCTGTTCCAGTTGCTGGAAGCGACGACCTCGTTCAATCGGATCGTCACCAACCAGCCGCGTACGGCCGGGGTAGACCTCACCTATCGCTTCTGAGTCGGGCGAGATGACAATCAACCCTCGCCGATCGCGAGCCGGTATCCGATGCCCAGTTCCGTGAGGATGAATTTGGGCCGGCTGGGATCGGGCTCGAGCTTTTTACGGAGGCTGCCGATGTAGACCCGCAAACCGCGCGAGTCGCATTGCTCGGGTCCCCATACTTCCTTGAGCAGTGCGGACTGAGTGACGATGCGTTGCGGGTGGCGGCCCAATGCCTCGAGAATTCGGTACTCCAGCGGAGTCAGACGGATCTCCCGCCCGCCTTGATCGCGCGCGGTGCGCCGGCTCAGGTCCACCACGATGTCGCCGAGTTGCAGAGCGGCGGTTGGCTGCACCCCGCGGGCATGACGCCGTAGGATGGCGCGCACTCGCGCGAGAAGCTGCGCCGGGCTGAACGGTTTGATCATGTAGTCATCTGCGCCGCCTTCGAAGGCGGCGAGGAGTTGGGGTTCCTCTGCTCTGGCCGAGAGTACCACGATCGGAACCGACGACCAGGTGCGTATGTCGGCGATCACGGTGAGGCCGTCACGATCTGGAAGGCCGAGATCGACAAGAACGATGTCGGGGCGATAAAGCCGCGCGTCCTGTTGGCCGCGCTGCGCGATCGGCGCGAGCACCACGCGGAAGCCATGATCCTCGAGTAGAAGGCGCAATATGGTCCGCGTAGCCTCATCGTCCTCGATGATCAGGGCCACGTGCATCGCCTCGGTCATGCGCGGTCGGCAGCGAAGTCGAGACGGGCTCCCACGTCCTCGCGCCTGGTCACGGGTAATCTGACCTCGAATCGAGCGCCGCCGCCCGGGACATTCGCCGCATCGATGTCGCCTCCATGCAGGCGCGCCGCAACTCGGCAAATCGCCAGCCCGAGACCGCCACCCGAGTCCCGCCCGCGCAACCGAGCACGGCATTCGAACGCGCCCGATGCATCGCCGGATGGGAGACCGGGGCCGCTGTCCGAAACCGAGATCACGAGATCGTCACCGTCGTCACTCACCTTGGCGGATATGGTGATGTGTGTGCCGGGTGGTGTGTGTTTCGCGACGTTCTCCAGAAGGTTGTTGAGTATCTGGACGATCAGCGTGGCTTCCACCTGCAGCTGCGGAAGATCGGCCGGCAACTCGAGGAGGACCGGATGATGACTCAGCCGCGCCGCGTTCACGCCCAGCGAATGTGCGATCAGCTCATCCACGCTGTGCCAATCGGTCGTCAAGCGCGTCTCGCCGAGCTCCAGTCTCGCGAATTGCAGGATCTTCGCGAGCAAGCTCGACATGTCATGGGCCTTCTGCTCGATCAGTTCACCGAGCATGGTCAAGCGATCCGCGTTGGCAGGGCAGGACGGCTGCGCGATCAGGTTGCCGGCGCCGGCAATCGCCGCAAGGGGCGTGCGCAAATCGTGGGAGATCGACGAGAGAAGCGTGTTGCAGACGAGGGCGCGCTCGCCCGTGATCCGCGCACGCTCGGCGGCCTCCGCGGAGCGCGCGGCCTGCTCGGCCCAGCGTGTACCCTGGAGCGCGAGCGCGATTTGCGACGCGAACGTTTCGAGGAGATTCAGCTGCTCGTCGAAGAATTCGCCCTGAGGATCGAGCGGACTCACCACGAGAACGGCCTCGACGCCGCGCTGAGCCCGCAGCGGCAAATAGATCATGTCGTCGGTGACCCTCGCGCCCGTGCTCATCACGTCGGCCGCGACGCTTGGGTCACAGCGCGCCGCGAGCGGAACATCGTGACCCGATTCGGCGCCGTCGTGCGATGTAAATCCGGCGGCTCCTGACAGCCTCCCCTCGGCGTCGCGCGTCAATATCACGGCAGCAGCTCCAAATACGCAGCTCACATGCCGAGTAGCGGCCGATAGGATGCTGCCGGTGTCCGCGGCGCTGCAAAGCTGGCGGCCCATCTCGTAGAGAGCCGCTGTGCGACGCTCGCGCCGTTCAGCCGCCAGACGCTGGCGCTGCACGGCGCTCACGAGCTGCGTGACCACGAGCGCAACGCACAGCATCACGGCAAGCGTGAGGTAGTTGGAAGGGTCTGCCACGTCGAGGCGGAAGCGGGGTGGAATGAAGAGATAGTCGAGCAGCAGCATATTTGCGGCGCTGGTCAGCGTGGCCGGCGCTCGTCCGCACCGTAGCGCCACTATCGCCGTGCCGAGCACGTACAGCATGCCGATGCTGGCGGAATTGAGGCGGGGAAAGAACCACCAGGACACGGCCGTGCAGAGCCCCGTCACGATCAGCGCAGCGGGATAGCCGATTGCGCGCTTCCACGCGCGCGCCGCGGGGAATCGAAACGACGAGGATACCAACGGCCGCAGTTCTGGCGCGGCTTCCATGAGCGCCGCAAATCGGGCATTGGCTTCGAGTGTTGTCGAATGTGCTCGATCGCCGAGGGTCACAGATGCCTCCAGATGACTTGTCCGCAAATTCAGGGGGAACAAGCAGCTCGCGTGCCGGAGAAATCGCATGGCGTGCTGAATCAAGAAGATACCCGCCGACGGAGCATTCGACAGCAAAGAGTCCGCACCGAAATGATGCAGCGCCATGTCCGATGCGGGCAACGCACGTTCCACACGAGTGCATGCGGCCAGCGGAGTGCGCGCGTGGCGTCGCTCATGGCGCTAGGTAAAAGCGCCGCGCACCTGACGGTATATGCGTATGCCGGGTGCGGAAGCCCGGTGTTAGGTTTTTCGAAGGCATGAGGGGCGTCGTTCCCGATGTGCGATCAAGGAGTTCACCATGCTGATTCGTCGCCCCGCCTGCAAGGTGCCGGCAGTTCTCTTGATGGCCTGCGGATGGGCGGTCGCTCAGGGCCAGTCTGGCGGGCAGCCGCCGGCCGAACCGCCGAGCGTCGATGAGCGCATCAGCGCGCTCACCCGCGAGGTCGCCGAGCTCAGGTCGCTGGTGCTCGAACTCAAGTCGCAGCTGGCCGCTCAGCCGAACGGGACGCTGCACGCCACCCCGCAGCTCGCGCAGGCAACCGCTCCAGGCGCCGCACCGGTTGCTCCCGTGACCGCGTCGGCCGCACCCGCGGGCCCCGTCGCACCAGCGGCGAACGCACCGGTCGCCCAGGGGGTCGCCGCCGGCGCGAGAGAGCAACCCAAGGCGACCGCGGATTTCCTGCGCGGCTTGACCATCAACGGAACGCTCGACGGCTACTATGAGTACAACACCAACAATCCGATCGGCCGGGTCAACTATCTGCGTGCCTACGATGTCAGCAGCAACAGCTTCAGCCTCAATCAGGCTGACCTGATTGTGGAGAGTGCGCCTGATCTCGCAGCGGATAAGAGGGCCGGCGTGCGGCTTGATCTGCAGTACGGTCAGGCAACCTCGACGCTCCAGGGGAGCGCCGCGAACGAGCTGCGACCCGAGGTTTACCGCAACGTCTTTCAGGCTTATGGCACCTACGTATTTCCGCTCGGGAGCGGCCTCACGGTCGACTTCGGCAAGTGGGCGAGCTCGCTCGGCATGGAGGGCAACTACACCAAGGACCAGCTCAACTACTCGCGCGCACTGTGGTTCGATTATCTGCCTTTCTATCACATGGGAGTTCGTGCCAGATATCCGATAAACGACGAGATCGCCATCAACGCCTGGGTCACCAATGGCACCCAGCAAACCGAGGCGTTCAACGACTACAAGGACCAGATGCTGGGCTTGGTCGTGACACCAACCCCGGCCTTGAGCTGGACGCTGAACTTATACGATGGACAGGAGCATCCCGACGTCATCTATATCAGCAACCCGACTCCGGCTCAGAAGACCCTGCCGAACCAGCAGGGCACCTACTTCCAGCCGATCGCCAACCCGCCGACCGGCCGGCTGGAGATCGTCGACAGCTATCTCATCTGGCAGGTGACCAAGGCTCTCGTGCTGGGCGCCGAGGGGGATTATGTGCAGCAACGCCTGTATTCGTATTCCTCGCCGCAGCACGTCACGGGAGGCGCGTTCTACGGCGGTTATCGCTTCACGCCGCGCATCTCCATCGCCACACGGCTCGAATATCTCGCCGACAGCGCCGGCCTCTACAGCGGGCTGGCGCAGTACCTGAAGGAGGGCACGTTCACCCTGGACTATCGGCCCGCGGACGATTTCCTGGTGCGCGCGGAATTCCGACGGGACGCATCGAATCAGCGCTTTTTCCTGAGCGACACGCTGGGGCTGCTCGAGAGCTCCCAGCAGACGGTCGGCTTTGGCCTGGTCTGGTGGTTCGGGCAGAAGGAGGGCGTCTGGTAGGCGCGCTCAACGCCGGCGCGTCAGTCTCTCGGCGCGTGATTGCGCGCCGTGTGGCTAAAGCAGTAGACAAAGACATGTTGTCGGGCACGGTCAGGCGCTTCGTTCTCGAGTGGGGGAACCTGGGGGAACGCTGGGGCGTCAATCGGTCGGTGAGTCAGATTCATGCGCTGTTGTACGCCTCGAAGGAACCACTGGCGGCAGAGCAGATCGCCGAGATGCTGGGAATTGCGCGCTCGAATGTGTCGAATTCCCTCAAGGAGCTGCAATCTTGGAACATCATCCGCTCGGTCCCCGTTCTCGGCGACCGGCGCACCTTTTACGCCGCCGAAACGGACCTTTGGAACCTCGTGTCTCGGATAGCCGCGGGACGCAAGGCGCGCGAGCTGGATCCCGCGGTAGAGGTGCTCGGGGAATGCGTCGAAGGCGGGCGCGATGAGCGGTATCTCGATCCGGTGGTACAGCTTCGGCTGCGCGAGATGCTGGATTTCGTCGAGCGTCTCGGCCGCTGGTACGAACAGATGATTGCGCTGCCTCGCTCGAAACTCATGGCGTTGATCAGGTTGGGCGGCGGGATTGCACGTCTGCTTGACCGCGGCGGCAAGAGGAGCCGGGACTAGATGGACCTCGATCGGGGGCAGGCCGCATTTACTCGCTCTCGCTTGGCGCTTTAAGCGCGAACCATCTCGAGGTAGGCGTCGGAACGGGCTTTTTCCTCGACCGGATCGGCTGTACGACTGGGTTGCTCGCAACCGGTTCCGAGTCTTTGGTCGGCGCGCGGCCTGCTATGCACCGAGCCCGGCCGATCGGGAACGACTTCTCGCGTGACGATCCGTCGAGACTGCGTGAAGCTCTATTCGCCCGCGGGCAGCCGCACTCGAGGATCGACGACCAGCCATTCTCGGTCTCCTCGCTCGATATCCAGTCCAAATGCGCCGTGCAGGGTCGCTTGCAGGGAATCGAGATCGCCCGTGCGCAGGACCGCCGTCACGCGCAGCGAACCGACCGCCGGGGTCTGCGCGCGCACCGGCACGTCGGTATAGCGGCTGAAGTCCCGCAGTACCTCAGCGAGCGGCGCATTGTCGACTTCCAGCCGCCGGTTGAGCCAGCCGAGTGTTGCGCCGAGATCTGCCCGGGTCAGGAGAGGGGTCGTCGACCCGGGGCGCAGCTCCACCCGTTGACCGCCTTCGACGAGAACACCGTGTTGTGCCGCAGGGGTCCGCACTTCGACCCTCCCTTGCGCCGTGGTCACGAGGAGATCCCGATCGCCGAGGAACACATCGAATCGCGTACCCAGCGCGCGAGCGGTGCCGAGCGCCGTGCGTACCGTGAACGCGCGTGCGGGATCCTCGGCGACTTCGAAATAAGCTTCGCCGTTCTCCAGCACGACATCCCTCGCCGCGTGAGTGAGACGCACGCTGAGGCGCGAGCGAGTATTCAGGGTCACATGGGAACCGTCCGCGAGCGCGATCGTGCGCTGTTCACCGGGGGCGGTGGAATAGCTCTGCGAGGCGGCCGGCCACAAGGAAACCATGAGAGCTGCGAGCACCATGGCGGCAGAAGCGAGACCGAAGGCGAGCGGATGCCTTCGCAGAACGCCCGGACGTTCGACAGCGGCGGAAAATGAGCACGAAGCTCCCCGCGCGGCCGGGCCCGAGACCCCCCACGCGATCTCGCACAGCGCATATTCCTCGGCGTGAGAGGGATGCTCGGCGATCCATGTTTCGAATTCGCTCTCGAGCTCCCGAGCGGCTCCCGCCTGGCGTGCCGCGAACCATTCGGCCGCGGTACGCGCCCGCTTGCGACGCAAGAGGGAGATCACGAGGCACCTCGCAGGCGCTCGGCCAACAGAGCCACCGCCTCGGCAACGCGTCTCTCGACGGTGCGCCGGCCGATGCCGAGTCGATTGGCGATCTCCGGATAGGAGAGCTGCTGAGTGCGCGCGAGGATGAAGACGGCACGAGTTTCTTCGGGCATCGCCTCGATCGCCAGGCGCAGCGTCGAGGTGAGCTGATCGGCGGTGACGACCTGCTCGGGCGTGGGCTCACGCCCCCCGAGCCTTTCCTCGGGCAGGTCCTCGATCGGTGCGTGGGCGCGAAATCTCTGGCGGCGCAGATGATCGCGCGCGAGGTTGGTCGCCGTTTGGAACAGATAGGCGCGCGACTCCGCGTCGAACCGCGTGACGCTGATCCGATCCATGACGCGCAG
>Ga0335073_10007135_pt1 | contig 15659 bp, 16 predicted proteins | sample Lox_Sample_22_FD_207093 | JGI IMG/M metagenome (GOLD analysis project Ga0335073, IMG submission 207093) | Soil microbial communities from Loxahatchee National Wildlife Refuge, Florida, United States - Lox_Sample_2.2 | ecosystem: Environmental > Terrestrial > Soil > Wetlands | place: USA... | reverse complement strand
CATGGGCGCACATCGCGCGGACCACCCGCAGCACGTTCTCATACCGGTTCCCGGTGGCATCCAGTCCGTCGCTGGCGTCGCTGTCGTCGGCGTCGGGGAGCAGGGCCGGCACGACGATCGTCGCGGTATCGGCGTCACCGTGCCGGCGCAGCGCCCGGCCCACCGCCTGCACGATGTCGGTGACCGATTCTTTCGGAGCGCCGAACAGCACCGAGTCAATCGCCGGGATATCGACACCCTCGCCCAGGCAGCGGGCGTTGGCCACCACCGACCAGCCGCCTCCGGGCGGGGTGCGCAGCCGGTCCAGCGCCAGGTTCCGCTGCAAGCTGCTCATCTTGCCGTGCACATGCCCGGCCGACAGCGACCCGGCCGGGCGGCGGCCGGCCGGGAGCATGGCCAGCGTGGCCGGGAGGCTGACGGCGAACTGGCGGGCCTGGGCGACGCGGGGCAAAAACGCCACGCAGCGGCGCAGCCCGAACTGGGCAGCGGCCATCGCGAGCGCGGCCTGGGCGGCGGCCATCCGGACCGGCACGTCCCCCTCAACGGTCAGCTCGCTATTGCCCTCCAGCAGCCCGGCGACCTGGCGGCTGGTAACCGTGGCGATCACGACCCGGTAGTCCTTCAGCCACCCGTCGCCGATCGCGCGCCGGAACGGGTACCGGTAGGCGACCGGGCCGAACACCTCCTCATCGTCCATCGAGACAGTCCGCAGCGTCCCGTCCGCCGACGTGCCGGTGCAGATCCTCGGCGTGGCCGTCATGAACAGGCGGCGCCGGTCGGGCAGCACCCCCGGCTCCAGGACGGCCGCAGTGACCTTGCCCGCCGGGCCAGCAAGCCGGTGCGCCTCATCACAGACCGTCAGCTCCGCGACGATCCCGGCCCGCCGCAGCCCGTCGGCCACCCGGTGCGCCGAATCGTAGGTGCCCACCACCAGCGCCCCCGCCGGGGCGCCAACCAGCCACTTAGCGATCACCTCAGCATCGGTGGTCACCGGCACCGGCAGATCCGCCGCCCGCACCCCGCCGCCCCCGACCGTGTAATCCGAGCACACCGCCAGCACCCGGTCCCCAGGTCCGCCCGGGTGCCAGGCCGTGATCGTCTGCGCAGCCAGCGCGATCGAGGGCACCAGCACCACCGTCACCCCGCCGCCGGCCAGCTCAGCCGCCGCCACCGACGCGATAAACGTCTTCCCGGTCCCGCACGCCGCCCGCAGCTGCCCGCGGCCCCCGCCCTCCAGGCCAGCCAGGATCGCGGCGACTGCCTCTGCCTGATACGCCCGCAGGCTCCGGGTCACGGCCCTGCCCGTCATGGCATCACCTGCGGCCGGCTACGACACTGCCGTGACTGCCGGCGCAGACCCTGACCAGCCAGCCGGGCTTCCGGCAGCCCGGTGCCGCAGGCGGTCACCGGCCCGCCGCCATCGTGGGGAGCCTCACCTGGGTCAGGTCGAGCCGCACCGAGACCATGCGATGATCGCTCGCCTGGTTACCGGTGTCGCCGATGTGCACCTGGTAGGACCCGGGAACGACAGCATGGGCCAGCATCGGGCTGAGCAGGATGTGGTCGATCCGGCCGCCCTGGCCCTGGTCGGCTGCCGCGCTGACGGTGGGAGTCATGTCCCCCGCGATGCAGCCGGCGCTGCGCAGCCCCGCTTCGGCCAGCGTGCTCAGCGCGCGGCGGTCAGATACGAGCGTCCCGGCTGGCCGCAGGCCCGGGGGAAGGGTTTTGTGGTGACGCTTGTGCGGCGGGAGTTGCGCCCAGTCAGGCTCGAATTCCGGCTCGTGTGTCTCGCAGTCTGGGTAGAGCGAGTTGAAGTCGCCCGCGATGACCGCGCAGGCGCCGGGTGCCGCGTACCGGATGAGTTTCAGCGCCTCGCTCAGCCGCGCGTCCCCCGACCAGTGCGGCCAGTGGGCCGACCGCACGGTCAGCGGCGTCATCAGCCCGTCCGCGAGCAGCTCGACGGCTCCGATCTGGTCGTGGAACACATCAGGCAGATCCGGGGTGTAGTGCGCCAGGGGCCGCAGCCGGGCCGAGCGGACGAACACCAGCTCGTGCAGCGTGCCGCAGGTACTGCGGGTCAGGAAGCTGCGGTCCAGCCCCATCGGCGCGAGCAGGCTCTCGGCCTGGAACCGGCGTTTCTGGCCACGGCAGTCCCATTCCCAGCCCTCCTGCAGCAGCAGCACATCGGGGCGTGGCACCTCGGCCACCACGTCGGGCAGCAGGTCGAGGTGCTCGCCGTTCTGGAGGTTGAGCGTCGCTATCGCCAGTTCGTGCGCCGTCATCTGGACTCAGCCCGCCTTACCGCGCCGGGCCGGGCAGCCCGGCCTCGGCCCGCGCGTCTTTGGTGAGCACCGGCAGGCCGCCTGATGGCCGCAGGCGGCAACGGGCGGGCACGCGTGCAGGGCGGCCGCTTCATTGGGCATCCTCCGGTCGGATCTTCAGGCAGGGAATGCGCTGGCCAGGTCATGGCAGCGGTGGCGGCGGAGTGATGCCGGCTGCCGCCTGGGTGCTGAGCGTGAGCAGCAGCGCCTGGTGATCGCTGCCGCCGGTAGCGGCCTGTTCGTAACGTTCCAGCGCGGGTACCAGGGAACCGGTGAGGTGGATCCGGTCAACCCTGGCCCCGCCCGTGACCCCGGTCGGGGTCAGCTCGGGCGGTGTGCGGCGCTCGGCGGGTAGTGCGGCGGCGGCATCGGCCAGGCCCACGCTGGCTAGTGCCCGGTGGACGTGGTAGTCCGGCTCCAAGTGGCCGTCGGCGCACAGGCACATACGTGCCGGGCGCAGGTGCGCCGGCAGTCCCTCCAGCGCCGGCCTGGTGAGCTGATCGGTGCAGGCGTAGCTGTTCCAGTCCCCGCCAGCGATGACCAGCCCGCCGCGCTGAGCGGCCAGGTTGGCCAGACGTTCAGCCTGGATGTGCTGGCTGGTGGCAGAGCGCGCGGGCAGGTGGACGCTGATCAGCCACACCGGATGCTGCATGCCCGGCACCGCCACCAGCGCCTCGCACCAGGCGGGTGCCGCGTCTGCGGACGGGAAGGACGGCGGCCCAGCGTCCAAGATCCGCAGCCCCGCGGCGGTGTTGACCAGGACGGCGGGGTGGTTGCCTGAGACCGAGCCGGGGCTGGGCGGTCCCAGGACTGGGGTCAGGCCCAGTTCGTTGGCGGTGCGCCACAGATGAGCCTGCAGCCGGTACGGTGCCCGCCCGTTCATCTCCTGCACCAGCAGGACGTCGGGTGCCCAGTCCAGCAGGCATGCCATGGACTTGCACCACGCGCTGTCATCGCCCTTCTCGGACAGGCCGCCGTATTCCAGGTTGGCCACTGCCACTCGAAGTTCCCCGCTGGGGCGTGCCGGTGAGGTCATAACGTAATCGGCTCCGTTCTGGCACAGAAGGTGAAGATAGTCATCGCGCGAGGCGCGAGCCCGGCCGGTGGCTGCGGGCTGGCATGGGGACCTGTGGGTGGTAAAGCGGTCGCTCAGGTCAAGGGATCCTCGGTGCCGTGGCGACGGTCACCGGGCCGGTGCGCAGGCCGGCGGCACGGTCTGCCGCATGCTCGGCTGCGGGGACGGGCTGCGGGGAGAGACTGACGGCAGCCGGCCAGGCCAGCAGCTGCCACGTCGCGAGAGTGGCGTACAGCAGCACCAGGCCGGGCGTGCCGGCCTCGGCGCTGGACGGGCCGGCATCGGCGATCGCTGGCCCGGGTTGGGGGATGGTGCTGTTGTGCCGGGTATTGGCCGCGCCGGTGCGCAGCAGTTCCTGGTGGTCATACCACAGCGGCCCGAAAATCCGGGTCACCGAGCCAGCGCTGACGTACAGCCCGGCCGCCTGGGCCTGCGCCGCGTATCCGGCCGCCATGGCCGGGCCGTCTGCCCACCAGACCAGCCAGGTCCCCCCGCCGGGCGCCGGCCCCCAGTGGCAGGCGAGGACCGGCGCCCCGAGGGGGTTGTATCCGATCCCGCCCGGATCCCGCCACCGCACGAAGCCCGAAGCCGCAGGCGGGTCGATCCCCAGCGTCGCGGCGACGCGGGGATGACCGGCCAGCGCGACGGCCTCCTCGTGCCGCCCCTGACGGATCGCGGCGCCGTGGCCGGCGGCCCGCGCGGTGATCCCGGCATCCAGGTCATAGAGCTGGGCCACGGCGAGGCGGCGGGCTTCTTGCCGGGCGTGTGCCCGGAACCGCTGATGCTCGGGCAGGGCCGCCACATCGGGAGGCAGCATGATGTCCCAGCGGACGCCGTCATGCCGGTGTTCCCAGGCACGCGCGGCGTGGCGGCGGAGGAACTCGTGCGCGCCCCGCCGCAGCCGGGACACCTCCGCGGCCACCAGGCCGTGATCACTCATGCTCACCGCTGGGCGTGGTGTTCAGGGCGGTGCGCAGCACGGCGGCGGGGTCGCCGGCCTGGTCGAGGGCGGCGGCGACCAGGCCGGCGAGGTAGTCATCACGGCCCAGCACCGCCTGGTAACGATGGGTGCGACCCTTGCGGGTGACAGTGACCAGCCCGGCCGCGCGCAGCTGGCTGAGGGCGTGGCTGATTCCGGCGGTGGGCAGGTGGGTGCTGATCTGCGCGGCGGTCAGCGGCCGGAGCGCCTCCCACAACACCGCCAGCACGGTGCCTTGCCGGAGCGGCAAGCCGGGCGCGGGGGCCGGGCGCGGGCGGGCAACCTCGGCGAGCGGGGAATGCGGCGCGGTGGTCGTCACAGGGCAGGGTCCGTTTCTGGGCTAGTGGCCGGGGCGGCCGGGTGCAGGCCCGGCGGGATACCCGCGCGGCCAGCCAGCTGCCCGGCACACGTGCCCGGGGTGGCCGCGCGGGCAGCTCAGCGGCGTACCGGCGTAAGAACTCGCGCGCGCCGGCGCAACCGGGACAGGTCCCCAGCGAGGAAGTCGTATTCCGCAGGCTCACGCGGGCTTGCTTGCGGGTCACCCGGAGTGCGGCTTTGGGCGTCGCACCATCGGGTACATGCGCGGGCCGTCAGCCTGCTGGCCTGGCAAGCCATCGTCACCATGCCCGGACGAGCCGCCGGGTAGCTGGATCGGGGTGCCGTGGTCGGCATAGCCGTGGCGCAGGTAGATGCGGCGGGTGCGCTCGTCGGATGCCTCCAGGTAGGCCGTCATGCCCTGCTCGTCGAGGACGGCGTGGTGGGCGTCGAGCAGCAGGGTGCCGGTGCCCTGGCCCTGCTGGTCCGGGCGCACGGCGAGGATGGCCAGGTGGTGGTGCTCGGTGCCGGTCAGGTGATGATCGTCCAGTTCGCCGTCGAAGACGGCGAACCGTTCCACCCACGGGCCGGTGATCTCGGCCAGGTGCTCGTCGTACCCGTCAGGCGGGCCGGGGAGCTGCGCTCCGAGGGGTATCCACAGCGCGGCAGCGTCCCTGGCGAGGGTGGTGTGCACCAGCCCGTCGGCCATGGCGTGCTCGACGTACATGCGGAAGTAGCCGGGGAAGATCTCGCGGCGGGCGGCCTCGTCACTGATCAGCCACTGGCACGGCGCGAGCGGGAAGAACGCGTCGGCGATGACCTGGCTGAGCACCTCGATGTCGGCCTCGCCCGCTTCGACGATGCCACCGGCCGCGGCACCGGCCGGCTGGCGGCGCGCGGTCATGACCGTCCCCCGAAGGCGGTGCCGGCCTGGAAGCTGACAGCGTGGGCGCCGAGCCCGATGGTCTCGTACACCTCCGGGCGGCGGATCTTGAGGACCAGGCCCCAGCACAGGCCAACGAGGGCGACCGCGCCGTAGCCGGCGGGCAGCGCCCACGCCGGGGCTGACCCGGGTGCCACGCCCAGCAGCGTGGCGTAGTGCATGACGGCGAGGACCGCGATGCCGGTCAGCAAGATGGCGGCCAGGGCCGGGGCGATCAGCCGGCCCCACGCGCTTTCGGAGCCCGGGTTGCGGGCGAAGAACGCGATCACCGCGACGGAGGTCAGCGCGTACAGCAGCAGCAGGCCGAACCCGCCGGTGGTGCCCAGGTCGAAGAACAGGTCCTGCATGGGCTGGGCTCCGGCCAGCGCGAAGCCGCCGATGACGGCCAGCCCGGTCGCGCTCTGGGCCAGGGAGGCGGTCTTGGGGATGTTGTTGCTGCCGGTGCGGCTCAGCACGCCGGGCAGCACGCCCTCGCGGCCCAGCGCGAACGCGTACCGCCACACGCAGTTGTGAAAGGCCAGCATGGCGGCGAACAAGCTGGTCAGGAACAGCCACTGGGCGGCCTGCGACAAGAAGCCGCTGCCCAGTCCGAACAGCAGCCCGGGGCCTTGCGCGGCTGCGGCGGCCACCACGTGGCCCTCGCCGGCGTGGGCGGCCATCGCCCAGGCCGACGCGGCGTACACGATGCCGATCACGCCCAGCGCGAGGTAGGTGGTGACCGGGATGGTCCGCCGCGGGTGCTTGGCCTCCTCACCAAGCACGGGGGCCTGCTCGAACCCGGTGAAGCCGAGCACGGCGACGACGGCCAGCACCCCGAAGGTGCCGAACCCGGCCGAGGTCAGCGCCGACGGGGACAAGGTCGCCAGGCTCAGGTGCCCGCTGGCCGGGGAGGACAGGCCCGAGACCGCCTCGGCGACAATGACGACGATCTCCAGGCCGGTCAGCACGCCCAGCACCTTGCCGGTGATGTCGACGCGCAGCAGGCCCAGCACGGTGATGACCGCCCACGCGCCCAGCGCCCATTCCCACCACTGGGCATGGATGCCCAGGTGGGCGGCGGCCTGGCTGGCGGCGGCCGGGCCGAACGCGCCGTACAGGGCGACCTGCAGGAAGCTGTAGGCCAGCAGCGCCACCAGCGCGGCGGCGGTCCCGGGGATGCGGCCCAGGCCCCGGGCGATGAACGCATCTGGGGCTGGCACATGTTCGTGCTGGGGGATTCTCGCTGCTACCTGGGATGTTTGGGTTCTGGCGTGTCTGCTGATCTTTGAGGTGTAAGTGACCTATGTTAGGTACTGCCTTAATGATTCAGGTGTGAAGAAGGTGTGCCGGTGGGGCCGAGGTTGCGGGTGCTGGAGGGCGGGCCGGTCCTGGAGGAACCGGTCACGCGTGATCCGTGGGAGTTCCAGGCTCTGTGCGTGGATGCGTTCGTCGCGTCGTGGCGGGCGCGCGGGTTCAGCCCGGTCACCATCGGCAACGACAGCGCCGAGCTGGAGCGGGTGCTGAAGGCGCTGGGCCGCCCGGCGTGGGAGGTGACGCCGGAGGATGTCGACCGGGTGGTCGGTGACCTGGCGGTTGCGGGGCGCACGACCGCTACGCGGCGGGGTTATGTGCAGGTGTTTAAGGGTTTCCACCGGTTCTTGCAGGTGCGTAAGGCCGCGGAGATCGAGGCCGTGTTCGGTGTGCGGCTGGTGTGCCCGGTCGATGAGTTCAACGCCTCCCGGCACGTCGGGGATGATTCCCCGGCCGTGCTGCCGCCGCCGTCGCCGGAGCGGGTGGCCGAGTTCTTCGAGTTCCTCAGGGCCCGGATCGCCACGGCCCGCAAGTATGCGCCTGCGGCGAGGGATTACGCGCTGTACCGGGCGCTGTATCACGCCGGGCTGCGGTCGGAGGAGGCCGCGCTGCTGGACCGCCCGGACGTGCATTTCGGGCTGGGCCCGTTCGGCAAGCTGCATGTGCGGTTCGGCAAGGCCGCGCATACCTCCGGGCCGCGGCCGCGGTGGGTGCCGATGCTGGATGGCCTGGACCTGGTGCTGCGCTGGTTCCTCGATGACGTGCGCGGTAAGTTCCCGGCCTCGCCGGTGCTGTTCGCTGATGAGTCCGGCGGTGCGCTGCATCCCGGGACGATCCGCAACCGGCTGCGGCACCTGATGGAGGTGGAAGGCCGCCCGGCCGCGGACTGGTTCAGCCCGCACGCGCTGCGCCGGGCGTGCGCGACCCACAACTATGAGCGCGGGGTGGACCTGGTGGCGATCCAGCAGTTGCTCGGGCACTGGACCGTGAGCTCGACGATGCGCTACGTCCGGCCCTCAGCCACGTTCATCGAGGACGCCTACCGGCGCGCAGTAGCAGCCACGATCGGTGAGCTGGCCGGGCAGGAGCCGGGCGCATGAACATCCGGTGGAAGCTGCGGATGGCCGCGGCCCAGCGGGAGGTGTGGACCGGCACCCAGCTGCGGCGGCTGCTGGCCGACAAAGCCGGGCTGGAACTGTCGGCGGCGTCGGTGTCGGCGCTGTTCACCAAGGAACCCGCCCAGGTGAAGCTGTCCACCCTGGCCGCGTTGTGCACCGCGCTGGAGTGCACCCCCAACGACTTGTTCGAGGTGGACACCACCCCGGCAGCCCGGCCGGCGGCCCCGCCGCGCCCGGCGGAGCAGCAGAAGGCAAGCCCGGGCCGGGGCCGGTCGATGCCGCCGCTGTGACCCCGGGCATTGCACGATGAGGGCGCGCGACTGCATCCAGTGCGGGGCGGGCGTCGGCCGGCGGGACCGCGAGCACTGCTGCTCCTGCTGGCGCAAGATCAACATGGGCGCTGCGAAGGTGGCCTGCCCGAAGTGCGGCAAGCCGGGCATCCTCCAGCCGGGCACCGGCGCGTGCAAGGCGTGCTCACGGGCGTGCGCGTCGTGCGGCCACCCAGTGCGCCGCAAGGACGCGGTCTTGTGCCGCTCGTGCCGGCAGCGTGAACGGCGCCGCGCTGCCCAGCATCCTTGCCCCCGCTGCGGCCGTCCCGGCTACTTGCGCGATGGCACCGGCTGGTGCGGCCCGTGCTCCCATCCCGGCCCGCCGCCGCAGCCGCAGCCGCCGCGGCCCTGCGCGGACTGCGGCGAGGTGCGCCGCCACTATGCCCTGGGCCTGTGCACCCGCTGCTACCAGCGCCACCCGGGCCGCCCGTTCGTGACCGCGGCCAACCTCACCGCCCGGCTGGATGACCCACCCAGCTGGCTCGGCGAGTTCACGGCGCACGCCGCCGCCATCTACACCCCCGCCGCCACCGTCGCCTTGATCACCGGGCTGGGGCGGCTGCTGGCCGACGGCAGCTCCCGGCACCCGCAAGCCCTGCTCGAACGCTCCCGCCAGCAACACCGCGGCCAGGCACCGGGCACCCTGGCCAGGGCGCTGGAAGAGTTCTTCACCGCCCGGGGCCTGGCCCTGCCATCCAGCCAGGCCAGCCAGCTGGCGGCGCAGCGCCGTCAGCGCTGCATCGATGCTGTCCCCGGCCCGCTGCGCCCGGCCGTGGCCGCCTTCGCCCACGCGTGCCTGCAAGCCCGCGAACGCGCCCGCCGGGCCGGCACCCGCCCGCGCGCCGACAACACCATCGAGCGGCGCCTGGCCATCACCCGGGACATGGCCATCTTCCTGACCGCACGCGGCAGCAACGACTGGGCCACCACCAGCGTGCATGACATCGAAACGTTCCTGGCCACCCGGCCCGCCATCCGCCGCAGCTGCCTGACCGCGCTGCGGCACTTCTTCACCTGGGCCAGGGCCAGCAAACTGGTCCTCACCGACCCCACCCGCGGGCTGACCGCCCGCGAGCCCCGCGGCTACCACGGCCCCACCGCCCCGCTCGGCCTGCAGAAGCAGCTATTCCGCCGCTGGGCTGCCACCAGCGACAGCAGCGTTCACCCTCACGAAGCGCTGACCGGCCTGCTCACCCTCATCCACGGAGCCAGCACCGAAGAACTCCGCGCCCTGGCCATCACCGACATCGACCCCGCCAACCGCACCGCCCGCCTCGGCCGCCGGCCCCAGCCCACCCCGCTCGACCCCGCCACCTGGGCCGCCGTCGAACGCTGCCTCGCCTGCCACGGCCAGCTGCGCACCGCCAACCCCCACCTCCTGGTCACCCGCAAAACCAGGACCACCCGGGCCGCAGCATCGGAAGACTACCCACGCCGCCTGCTACGGGCCGCCGGCGTCACCCCCCGCCTGCTGCGCTGCACCCGCCTGGCCGAGCTAACCACCAGCACCGACCCCAAACTGGTATCCGCCGCCTTCGGCATACACCCCCAGGCCGCCACTCACTACCTCGCCGACCACATCGACGAGGGCCTCCTGCCATGAGCCAAAGAACCCGGCAAACAGCACCCCGAACCCGTGCAACTTCGGCACTGCCTCACACAGGTTCGCGCGAACAAATGCGCTTTGTAAAAGGCGCCCGCGTTGGTGATGTGCCGGGCCATGGCCATGTACCCGGTGGCGAACAGGGCCAGCGTCACCGCGATGACGATGAACGCGGCCGGGATGCCGGTCAGCCCGGTGGTCGCATACGCGCTGGGGATGACCCCGGCCGCGACCGTCAGCGGGGCCACACCGGCCAAGATGAAGGCCAGCACGGCCGGGATGCCGAGCCGGTCGCGGGCCAGCGCCCTGGACATCGCGCTCGGCGGGGCAGAGGCCGCTTGCGTGGACATGATGAGACTCCCTGGTAGTGGGCGGGTTGTGCGGGGTCAGGTGCGCTGCGACAGCACGGCGCTATCGACGGCGGTCTGGGTCTGGGCGATCAGCTCCTGCAAGCCGGGGCCGAGCTGGGCGACCGCGTCCTGGACGCTGCGGCGGCCCTGGATCTGGTAGAAGTCCAGCCGGAAGCCCAGCCCGCAGGCGACCGCCAGCCCGGTCAGGGCCGCGGCGTGGGCGGTGAGCGGCCGGGCGGGGTCCAGGGCCGTCCGGACACGCAGCATCGGCGCGAACGCCCAGTCGGGGTTGACCGGGATCCACTGGCCCTGGCTCCACGGGACCCAGCCGCGGGCGTGCTGCAGGTACCCTGCCTCCTCCAGGCGCAGGGCCACATCGCGTGCCGCGCTGCGGGCCAGGAACCGCAGCCAGGACCGCACCGGCTGAGGTCCGGGCTCGTCAGCTACCTGCTTGAGCAGCGGATGCTGCTGCACCGCGCTCGGGGGCGTATCCCGGGTGATCACGACCGCACTGTCTTGCCGCAGGCCGATGCAGCCGGCCAGCATCAGCTCGGTCAGCAGCGCCCCGGCCAGGCCGGTTCCCAGCGCACGCGGCTGCAGCAGCGGCTTGCCGCTGCGGTCGTCGTGCCCGAGCAGATACAGGTCATCGGCCACCAGCCCCGTACCGCTCAGCCCCCGGGCCGGAGGATCCGGCTGCCGGTAGCCCGCCGAACGGGAGGCGTGCCGTTCATGCATGCCGCAGCGCGCCTCGTCTCGCCGCGCGCGGCGTCGGCAGCGGATCGTTCGCCACCGGAGCGGAACAGGTCCGGCGGGCCTCGGCGGCGGGGTTATTCACGGACATTCGGCACATACGCAAAACGATCCGCTTTATGTCTTATGCCTGCAAGCCGCAAAATGGTTTCACAGCAATTCCATAGCACGGCTGTCCAGCGTTTTCCGATAGCAGAAAGAACGGCGCCGGGTGGGTATTCTGGCAATTACCAGCCAAGGGCCGTGATTGGCTTCCTGCTTCTCAGCCTTGCTGCCGCAATGCCTCCTGCGCTGGCGCGGTTTCGGGGATGAGTGTGGTCAGGACCGTGACCTCGCCGCCGCAGTGCGGGCACGCCTGGATCGCGCTGACCCCGGCGGATACGCCGGTATGGCGCTGGGCCGCGGCCAGGGCGGCGAGCGCCCGCGCCTCACGTGCCTCCTGCGCCGCGCAGGCGGCGGCGCGCTGCTCGGCATCCCGGACCCTGTCGATCTGCTCCGCGCCTGCGGTCAGCGTGCCGCCGATATCCAGGGCCTTGTCGCATGCCTCCCAGAAATCGCGGGCCTGGGACTGGTGGCCGATTTCGGCCAGCGAGATCGTGGACCGGGAAAACCCCGCCAGAGCCGCCAGGCCATGCTGGGTTAGCCCGGCCTCACGCCGCAACGCCGCCAGCTGGCGGCCCAGCTCCCGCTGCATCGCGATGACATTGTCCGAATCACTCATCTGGGTCGTCCGGATACTCCGCCAGATTCACCCGCTGCCAGGGCCGGGTCGCCGCCTCCGGCTGCCCGGCGTAGTCGGCTGGCCGGTGCCAGCCACTGCGGCGAAGCCGACCGCAGTGGCTGGCGTGCGCGACTGCTGCCGCACGGGGGTGCTGCGGTCGAGGAGGAGGCCGGCGAAGACCAGGCCGGCCTCGACCTCGCTAATGCCGCGAGGACCCAGGCCCGCGATCTCACCGAGCCTGCCCTCGCGGTAGCGGCGGACCACGTCACCAACCGTGGCGGGCGGTCCGCCCGGCGCTACCGGCACCCCGCGGCCGTCCGCGCGCGCCAGCCGGTTCAGCACCCGGCCCGAGATCACGCCGCGCAGGCACTCCACCGGGCAGTCCGCCGTGATCGCGTCGCCGTCCTCGGCAGCCACCAGGCCCTGGGACACCAGGGCCTGCCCGATCTCCCGGATGCCAAGCGCACCCAGGCCGCCGATCTCACCGAGCCGGCCCTGGCGGTACAGCCGGACCACGTCGCCGACCGTGGCCGGCGCCCCGCACGATGCCACCTGCTCGCCATGGCGGCCGTCCGCCCGCGCCAGCCTGCCCAGAACCCGCGACTCCAGCAGCGGCGCCAGGCAGTCCACCGGGCAATCGCCCGTAATCACATGCCTCGCGCACGCCGGGCTGTGCGCCAGCCGGTCACCATGCATCCGCGGCCATCCTCTCCTGGAGGCCACGGGTCGGCGGCACCGCCGACGCGGGGACCCGCCAGCCATCCAGCCGCGCGGCATGCTGCCGCCAGCCAGGTGCCGCACCAGAGGGTGAGGTGACGAGGGCTGCGCCAGCCGTGGCCGGGCCTGGCCGGCGCAGCCCTCTTTCACGGGCACGACCAGCCGGCACGGGGGCGACCGTCCGGGCGTGCCCAGCTTGCGTAAGACCAGCGCGGGCCTGCCACCTCCCGCAGGCAGGCTCGATCACCGACCCGCCGGGGAGCAGGGCGCCAGCGTCGTCGAAGACCACCACCCCGTTGCACAGCAGGCTCCAGCCCTGCTCAGGATGACCGGCGATGACGCGGGCGGCCAGGCGGTCCCGCGCCTGCGGCGGCGGGCACGGGGGCACGTGCGGACATGCCCGCGGCCGTCCCTTCGGCCCAGGCGCCGCCGGGACTGGCCGCCCGCTGCCGTCCAGGGGCGGGCCGGTGCGCGAATCACCGTCCGGCCTCGGCCGTGCCTCGCTGCCTGCGGAGCTGCTCACCGTGCACCCGCCAGGGTGGTCTCCAGTGACAGCACGACGTAAACGGTCTTGCCGGGACCGGCCGGGTCGCTGATCACGCCGCGCTCGCCGCCCTGCTCCTCGATCAGCCCGTCCAGCACCTCCAGGCCCCGGCCGCCCTCATCACGCCCGCCAGGGTGCCTGCGCACCGGGCGGCCCGCGCCGCCGTCGTGCACCTCGACCCGCAGCTCAGCTCTGGCGGCCGACAGCCGCATCCAGATCGGCGTCTCACCGTGGCAGACCGCGTTCGAGACCAGCTCGCTGACGACCAGCTCGCCCAGGCTGGCCTGCTCGCCCAGGCCCCACGCCGCCAGCATCACCCGGGCACGCCTGCGCGCATCGCGAGCGTGGACCGGCCTGCGGCCCGGCAGACGGATGACCGCAGGCTCGCGGGCAGCGGCCAGAGGCATCTGCCGCTCCCGTTCCGGCCGGCACGGCGACCGGACACTGCCGCGCGAGGGCAGGCCAAGCTGTCCTTGCCCGGCTGCGGACCCCTCTGGGCCACTGGTCCCGCTGGGGCGGGTGATGGCGACATGACCGGGACTCATGGCTTGCGTCCTGCCCCGCCGTAGGCGGCAATCCGCTCGGCGTGCTCGGCGTCGCGGGGATGGTCGGGCCGCCACCGGGGGACGTGTACCAGGCCGGGTTCGATCAGGTCCAGGCCGTCAAAGAACCGCAGGACTTCGGCGTGACTGCGGGGCTGGAAGTCGGCGGTGGTCTGGGCGTAGTGCTCCATGCCCTCGGCGACACGGCCGGGCTGGCCGTCGGTGGTGCCATGGCTGATCACCACATAGCTGCCCGGCGCGATCGCATCACGCAACTGCGCGACCAGGGCGCCGGGGTCGTTGTCTGGGTCGTCGGGCAGGAAGTGGAGGATCGCGACCAGCAGCAGCGCGGCCGGCTGAGACAGGTCGAGCATGCCGTGCAGGCCGGGATGATCCAGGATGGACTGCGGGCTGCGCAGGTCGGCCTGGATCGCGATCGCCTGCTCGTTGCCGGCCAGGATCGCGCGGCTGTGCAGCACAGCGACCTCGTCGATGTCGACATAGACAACCCGGGCGTCCGGGGCGGCCTGCTGGGCGATCGCGTGAACGTTGTCCATGGTCGGGATCCCCGAGCCCACATCGAGGAACTGGCGGATGCCCGCCTCGCCTGCCAGGAAGCGCACCGCCCGGCCCAGGAACGCACGGTTCGCGGCCATGGTCTGGCGCGCGTCCGGCCACCGGGCCAGGAACTCCGCGGCCGCCACCTTATCGGCGTCGAAGTTGTGCGAGCCACCCAGGAGATAGTCATACACCCGAGCGATGTTCGGCCCGTCGGCTCCCTGGTGACCGGCTGGAGTCGTCACGGCCGCCTCCCGGCAAGGCACGCGACTGACCCCGCGATCATCATCGATCTGGGCACGCCGCTGACAGGGGCGGGCGCCGTGCAGCCGCGGGCCTGCTCTTGCGGCAGCCGTGCACGGGATGTCATGTTAGGTCACGTCCTCAGGCTGATTCTGGGTCGGCGGGGGCTGGCTAGGTTCACCCTGGCAAAGGGGGTTACCTCTAGGCCACTCCCCGTGGCGGGAACTTGTGGTTCCCAGGGCCGCTGCGGCAGCGAAGTGCGGCGATTTCGCTCACGAGGCGGAATGGATTTCCATTAATCCGTGGCGCCATCCCATCCTTCGCCTGCTGGCCGGACAGATTCCAGTCGTGTCAGCTCTCGGGGCGGACGCGTGTCCGTGCTCGCCTCTACCTACGGCTTTCCGGCTCCGAGCGGATCTGCTCAGCCTTGGCCTGATCAGGGCGGGATTCCTGGATCCGCTGATGGCCCAGGTGCTCCTGCATGCCCGGCCGGCTAGCGGCACCCAGCCGCGCGAAGATCGCTAGCACATTCCCGGCCAGTGGCATGTACGGTCAGCCGTGAGCCCCGAAAGCGTAAGGATGACAAACGCGGATGCACAGCCACAAGCTAACGACCGGCCGCACCTTCGGAGCGCGATTCGATCCAGGCGAGAGCTTCTTTCCCGAGCTGGAGGATTTCTGCCGGAAAGAAGGCATCCGCCACGGCTACGTTCCCATGTTCCTTGCCGCGTTCGCCGAAGCAGATGTCGTCGGGTCATGCGACAAGCTCGCTGACCCTGAGGCGCCGGTCTGGTCGAACGTGCATCTGACTAACGCGGAAGCCTTCGGCTGCGGCACGATCGCCTACGACGAAGAGGCCGAACGTATTGTCCCGCACATTCACACCACCCTGGGCCTCAAGGAGCACTCAGCCACCGGCTACACCAGCCTCCTCCTCCTCCTCCTCCTCCTCCTCCTCGCCGCCGGCGTGCAGTTCCTGGTCGAGATGATCCTGGTCGAGGTCACCGCCCCGTCATGACCCGCCCGGCCGATCCTGGTCTCTACAACGTCCCGCGGCTCGTTTTCGGCCCCGGCTCTCTTCCATCGCGATACCGCTCGGCGATGTCGGGACCGCTGTCGATCTGGATCGGAGTACTTGATCAACGTCAGCGGAAGTCCCGGACTGACAACCTGGCAAGTGCCCGGTGTGCGCGGGCAAGGACGTCCTGATCGTCGTTGGCAGTGCCCCACAGCAGCCCGCTGAGCGCGTCGAGCGCGGCGA
>Ga0335073_10007133_pt1 | contig 15664 bp, 15 predicted proteins | sample Lox_Sample_22_FD_207093 | JGI IMG/M metagenome (GOLD analysis project Ga0335073, IMG submission 207093) | Soil microbial communities from Loxahatchee National Wildlife Refuge, Florida, United States - Lox_Sample_2.2 | ecosystem: Environmental > Terrestrial > Soil > Wetlands | place: USA... | reverse complement strand
GGATCCTCGCCCATCCGCTCGACGACGAGGTGCACAAGGCCCGTACGCCCGTGTGGGAGAATGTCCAGGTGCCGCTTCTGTCGGCAGCGAACTGGGGCGGGATGGGTCTTCATCCGCGCGGCAATTTCGAAGGCTATGTCCATGCCGCCTCGCGCCAGAAATGGCTCGAGGTCCATGGCGACACCCACTGGACCCATTTCTACACCAACCACGGCCTCACCCTGCAAAAGCGCTTTTTCGGCCATTTCCTCAAGGGCGAGGCGACGGGCTGGGCCGAGCAGCCGCCGGTGCAGCTCCAGGTGCGGCACATCGACCGCTATGTTCCGCGCGCCGAGACGGAATGGCCCATCGCGCGCACCCTGTGGACCCGGTTCTATCTCGATCCCGGCGGGATGACGCTGTCACGCCTGCCGATGGCCAAGCCGGCGACCCTTGCCTACGAGGCTTTGGGCGAAGGGCTGCTCTTCGTCACGGACCCGTTCGCGGCGCAGACCGAGATCACGGGGCCCATCGCCGCGAAACTCTTCGTCGCGTCGAGCACAAGCGATGCCGACCTGTTCCTTGGCCTGCATCTTTTCCGGCCCGACGGCAACGAGGTGACGTTCCTCGGCGCCAACGATCCGCACGTGCCGGTGGCGCAGGGCTGGCTCAGAGCGTCGCATCGCAAGCTCGATCCGAAGCGGTCGCTTCCCTACCGGCCTTATCACACCCATGACGAAGCACAGCCGCTGAACCCGGGCGAGCCGGTGGAGCTCGACATCGAGATCTGGCCGACCTCCATCGTGGTGCCGGCGGGATATCGGCTCGGCCTCACCGTGCGCGGCAAGGACATCACGCCCGACGATCCGGCGACCGAGCTCAACAGCGTCTCCTACAAGCGGCACGCCAATATCGGCCCCTTCAAGCACAATCATCCGCAGGACCGGCCGCCGGCGATCTTCGGCGGCACCAACACGCTTCATGTCTCGCCGCAGCGGCAGCCGTTCCTGCTGCTGCCGATCATTCCCTAGGGGAGTTGCGTCATGTCCATCATCGGCATCGAAAGCATCGCCTATGGCGTCGAGGACGTCGCGACCAGCGCGCGGTTCTTCGAGGATTTCGGCCTTCCGCTCGCACGCCGCGACGACAAGGGCGCGGATTTCCACCTCGCCGAAGGATCGAGCGTCCGGATCCGGACGATGGACGATCCGACGCTGCCGGCGCCCTTTGCGCGCGGGCCGGGATTGCGCGAGCTCGTATGGGGCGTCGACACGGAGCAGGCGCTCGACGGCATCGCCACGGAGCTCGGCCGCGACCGCGCGCTGCGCCGCGACAATGACGGCACGATCCATACCAACGACGATGCCGGCATCGCCGTGGGATTCCGCCTTTATCCGCGCAAGACGCCGCAGGACGCACCCCAGTCCGAGAACGGGCTCGCGACGATGAAACGCTGGAACCAGCTCCGCAAATGGTACCACGTGGCGCGGCCTCAGGTGCTGCACCACGCGGTCTTCTTCGTGCCCGACGTCGACAAGGGCGTCTCGTTCTATACCAAGCGGCTCAATTTCCGTGTCACCGACATGATCCGCCACGCCGGCGTCTTCATGCGCTGCGACGGGCGGCCCGATCATCACAACCTGTTCTTCATCCGCGCCAAGGAGCCGCGCTTCAACCATGTCGCGTTCGGCGTCGAGAACATCGACGAGATGATGACCGGCCTCAACATCATGCAGCGCAACGGCTGGACCAGCCGCGAGGGGCTGGGGCGGCATCGCGCCACCTCGATCATCTTCTGCTATATGGACTGCCCCGCGGGCGGCACCTGCGAATATATGTGCGACAGCGATTACCTCACCGACGCGTGGCAACCCAATCTGTGGGAGCCGGGCTTCGCCAACTATCACTGGCTCGCGGACTGGGACGCGAAGATGCCAGCGCCGGAATGGAAGGTCAAACCGCTGCCGACGCCGGTGCCGAGTTTTTCCGAGGCCTGCGCGCTCCCCGAATAACCCCTGGGGCTATTGTTCCGCGACCGATAGCAGCACGCCGTCCACGTCGGCGAGGTGGTGCTGACACAAAGGGCAGCTCCGCTCGGAAAGCGCGAGCCGCGCCTTGCCCTCGGGCCCGGCGCCGACGGCGGGCGGGGCGAGGCTCGGATTGGTCCCCGTGACGCGCTCGAAATTCTCCTTGAAGGCGGCGACGCTCGGCACCGTGAAGCCGATATGGTCCATCGCCGCCGAATAGATGCCGGTGCCGTCGAAGTCGGTGATGTGCCACGGCATGATCACCATGGTGAGATGCCCGTCGGTGAGATAGTGGTTGCGGTCGCCTTCGGCCTTGTTGCGAGCCTCGAACCCGAAGACGTCGCGATAGAATTCGGCGAGCGCGTCGGGATTCATCGCCCGCACCCCGAAATGGCCGACATGGGTCTCGTTGATGTTGCCCATCTCGACATAGACATCGCGCCGGTTCTCCATGGACCGCTGCGACAGGTCGAAGACATTGCCGTCCGGGTCATGCGTCGTGATGCCGGCGAAGGGCCGGTTGGCGGGGCGCTTCAGCCATTCGACCTTCGGATATTTCCGCTGGAAATGGTCGAACACCGACTGAACGTCGTCGACCTCGATGCCGAAATGGTCGAACCGCGCCGGGCGCCCGGGCCGGCGCGGGTTGATGTTGAGCCCGACATAGCCGTCCGCCACCACGACGGCGCCCTCGGCCCGCGAGCGCTGAGACGTGTTCATGCCGAAGACCGCCTCGTAGAACTTTCCGCTCAAGGCGTAGTTCTCGCTGATGATGGCGAGGTGGTTGAGCTTCGCCGGCATCGGTCTCTCCTTTCGGGGCTTTGGCTCGTAGCGGGATAGCACCGTTGGCTCCGGGCGGCAACTGGACGGGCCGGCGGCAAAGACCGAGAATGGCGGAAATAACATTGGGGGGAGGACGGGGATGGGACGATTTCTGGCACTGGCTTTGGCGGCGCTCGCCGCGCTCACGCAGAGCGCCATGGCGGCCGATCAGATCAAGCTCGGCTTCGAGGCCGGCATGAGCGGCGTCTTCGGCATCATCGGCGAGGAGATGAAGCGCGGGCTTGATCTGGCGCTCGAGTCTCACGGCCAGAAGCTCGGCGGCGTGCCGGTCACGGTCTACACGGTCGACGACAAGGCCGACCCGGCGCAAGCGGTGCAGCAAGCCTCGAAGCTCATAGACGAGGACAAGATCGACATCGTCACCGGCCTCATGTCATCGAATACGGTGGTCGCGACCCGCAACCTCTATCTCGACGCGGGCATCACGGTGGTGGGGGCGCTTTCCGGGCTGCAGCAATTCGCCGGCAAGGAATGCCGCGACGGCCAGTTCTTCGTTTCGTTCGAGAACGAGGATTGGGACGACGCCATCGGCAAAGCGATGATGGATGACGGCATGAAATCGGCCTACTTCATGGCCGCGGACTATCAGGCCGGATGGGAGAAGACCCAGGGCGCGATGCGCGTCTACAAGGGCAAGCAATTCGGCCCGGTCTACACGCCGCTGACCCAGCTCGATTTCTCCGCCGAGATCGCGCAGGTGCGCCAGGCCAATCCTGACGCGCTCTTCATCTTCTATCCCGGCAGCCTCGGCATCGCCTTCATGAAGCAGTTCGCGCAAGCGGGGTTGCAGGGAAAGATCCAGATCTATTCCGAAGACACGACGGTGAGCGAGCTGAGCTTCCCCGCGATCGGCGACGCGGGCCTGGGCGTGAGGCAGACCGGAAGCTGGTCCTACGAGCTCGACAATCCCGCCAACAAGAAGTTCGTCGCCGATTTCGTCAAGAAATACGGGCGGCGCCCCACCGCCTTCGCCGCGCTGCAATACGACGCCGTCAACCTCATCGACAGCGCCGTCGCCGCGGTCAACGGCAAGATCGAGGACAAGGACGCATTCCATGCCGCGCTGTTCAAAGCCGATTTCCACTCGGTGCGCGGCCCCTTCAAGTTCGACAACAACCGCTTTCCGATCGTGAACATCTATCAGACGGTGGTGTCAAAGGACGACAAGGGCCAACTCTATCTGAAGCTCGGAAAGACCGCGGCCGAAGCGTGGCACGACCTTTATCACGATCAATGCCCGCTGAAATAAGCCGGCTCACGCGAAATCTGGACCGCCATAGAGCCATTGCATGCCGGCAATGCCGTCGGCCTGGCTGCGTGAGCCGAGCATGATGTTGCGCAGCTCGCGGGCCACGCCGGAGGCGTGATAGAACTCGCCATAGACCCGCGCCATGATCTGCACGCGGCCGGTGCGCAGATAGCGTTGCATGTTGTAATCGCGGAAGGCGGCCGCGAAATCGCCCTGGCGCTCGACCGCCTTGTCGGCCACGCACACCGCATCCTCGATCGCCATGCAGGCGCCCTGCGCCAGATATTGCAGCATCGGATGGGCCGCATCGCCCAACAAGGTCACGCGCCCGCGGCACCAATCCTTGATCGGCTCGCGGTCGCACAAGACCCACATGCGCCATTCCTCGATCTTGCCGAGCATCGTGCGCACTTCCGAGCAGGTCCCGGCAAACCGCTCATGCAGCTCGGCCGGGTCGCCGTAACTGTCCCATCCCTCTTCGTATCTGTTGCTGTGGAACACCGCGACGAGATTGGTGAGCTCGCCGCTGCGCAGCGGGTAATGGACGAGATGCGTCTTTTCGCCGGCCCAGATCACCATCGAGCCGACCCGCATCGTCTCGGGCACCTCGTGGGTCGGGAGCACCGCGCGATAGGCGATGTGGCCCGAAACGCGCGGATCGCCGTCGCCGACGACGTGCTGCCGCACCGTCGACCAAAGACCGTCGCAGCCGATGAGGGCCGCCCCCTCGATCTTGCTCCCGTCGGCGAGGGTGACCGAAACGCCGGTCGCCTGCTCGGCGACGCCCGTCACCTTGCGCGACGTTTCGAGCGACACGAGGCCCGCGTTGCGGCACGCCTCGAGGATTACCTGATGCAGGTCGGCACGATGGATGAGCGCATAGGGAAACCTGAAGGCGGCGCGGAAATCATCGCCCAGCGTGATCCGCGTCACCTCCTTCGCGGTGACGCAATCCATCATGACAAGACGGTCGGGAAACCAGGCGATCCGGCTCACATCCTCGGTCAGGCCGAGACGGGCGAACATCTTGAACACGTTGGGGCCGAGCTGGATTCCAGCGCCGATCTCCTTGAATTCCGGCGCCTGCTCGAGGACGCGGCTCTTGATCCCCTTGCGCGCCAGCGCCAGCCCCGCGGCAAGCCCGCCGATGCCGCCGCCAACGACGATGACCGGCTCCGCTGCACCCGCCATTCCCTGCCTCCCTCGCTGACGGAATGATGTTGGGAACCGCGGCCCAGCGCAAGCGACGTGCGCCGGGCGGGCGGGCCTTTACATCGTCCCACCGCTCCGATACCTAGTCGGCAAGGCGAGGAGGCGGACATGACGGCACCCACCCCGGAAGCGCTCGCGCGGTCGGGCACACTCGACGACCTTTATCCGCAGCTTGCCACGATCGGCCTGGGCGCCGGTTGGGCCAAGCCAACGCCGTCGCTGTGGCCGCTGCCGCACAAAACGTTCAAGCCCTTTCACTGGCGCTATGACCAGGCGAAAGGCGCGCTCGACGCGGCCGGCCGCCTCATCAACACCGAGCTTGCCGAGCGGCGCAACCTGATCCTGATCAATCCGCTCGAAGGCAACACCTATGCGAGCACGCGCACGCTCGTCGCCGCTTATCAGATGATCATGCCGGGCGAGAAGGCGCGCTCGCACCGGCACACGCCCAACGCGCTGCGCCTTGTCCTCGACGCGGCCGACGGCGCCTATACGACGGTCAATGGCGCACGGCTGCCAATGGCCGCGAACGACGTCGTGCTGACGCCCAACTGGTGCTGGCACGGGCACGGCAATGACGGCAAGGAACGCGCGATCTGGCTCGACTTCCTCGACGTGCCGCTTGTCCATCTGCTCGATCCGATGTTCTTCGAGCCACACCCCAGGGATTTCGAGGACGACGCACCCGAGACGCTCAACTCCCCGCTTTTGTTCCCGTGGCGCACGACCGAGCGCAGGCTCGCGGAAACGGCGCCCGATCCGACCGGCCGGCACGGCATCGAAATTGAGTTTGGACAACCGGCGCTCGACACTGTCGCGCTCTACATGATGCGGCTTGTGCCCGGCGCCGCCACCACGCCCTATCGCACCACCGCCAATACGCTCTACGCGGTTGTCGAAGGCGAAGGGACCACGACCATCGAGGATCAGGAGTTCCGTTGGGCGCGCGGCGACGTGATCGCGGCGCCAAGCTGGCACACGCAATCCCATCGCGCCCGTGATGGCGCGGTGCTGTTCCGCGTGACGGACGAGCCGGCAATGAGCCGTCTTGGGTTCTTGAGGAGCGAGGCCGCCTGAACCGGCCTTGCGAGATGCAAGGGACGAGAAACGCCATGTCGAAGCTTCAGTTGACCTTCGCCTGCGGCCTTTACGACCGCATGGTCCCGCTTTTCGCCGGCCAAGTGCAGGCCGATGGGATCGATCTCAACTTCATCCCGATCGACAACCCGCGCGAGATTTTCGACCGGATGGCCGGCGGGCAGGAATTCGATCTTTCGGAAATGTCGAGCTCCGAGACGTTTCAGCGTATCGCCGCGAATGAAAGCCCGTTCGTCGCGTTGCCGGTGTTTCCTTCGCGCGTGTTTCGGCACGGTCATGTCTCGATCAACCGCAAATCCGGCATCAAGACGCCCAAGGATCTGGAAGGCCGGCGGGTCGGCGTGCCGCTTTACACGCAAACGGCGGCGATCTTCATCCGCGGCTTTCTGCAGCACGAATATGGCGTCGACTGCTCGAAGATCCATTGGGTGCAAGGCGCGCTCAACCATACCGGCTCGCACGGGACGCCGACCGTGCTGCCGCTCTTGAAGCCCGTGGACATCACGACGGCGCCCGCGGACAAATCGCTCTCCGACCTGCTCGAGGAAGGCAAGATCGACGCGATCACCGCCACCGGCATGCCGAAGGCCTATCGGCGCAATCCCGACATTCAGCGCCTGTTCCCGAATTTCCGCGAGGTCGAGCTCGACTATTACCGCAAGACCCGCATCTTCCCGATCATGCATCTGGTCGCGATCCGCCGCGACACTTATGAAAAGCATCCGTTCATCGCGACGAGCCTCTACGGCGCCTTCTGCAAATCCAAGGACATCGCGCTCGCGCGCATGATGGAAACCGGTGCGCTGCGCTACATGCTACCTTGGCTCAGCACCGAGCTCGACGAGATCCACGAAGTGTTCAAGGGCGATCCGTGGCCTTATGGCATCGAACCCAACCGGCCGACGCTCGAGGCGCTCGTGACCTATCTCGTCGAGCAGAACGTGATGAAGAAGTCTCTGCCGCTCGAGCAGCTTTTCGTGCCGGTCCACGGCCAGCACTAGGGAGACGGGCCATGAACGACAGCGATGCCGCGTCGCCGACGGTCGACGAGGCGCCGGCCCCTGCACCAGGGATCCGCTGGCGCACCCATATCGATCGGGCGATCGTTCTGGTCCTGCTCGTGGCCCTGTGGCAGGTCGGCAGCATGGTGCTCGGCGTCTATTGGCTCAGCACGCCTTGGGCCACGCTGTCGCGGTTCGTCACGACCCTCTTCGATGGCGAGCTCATCCGACAATCCGCCTACACGGTCGAGGAATCCGTGCTGGGTGCCGTCATCGGCGGGGTGCCGGCGGTGATCCTTCCCTTCCTCTTGCGGCGCAGTCCGATCCTGGTGGCGATCCTCGATCCCTTCATGGTGGGGGGATATGGCGCGCCGAAGCTCGCGCTGGCGCCGCTCTTCATCCTGTGGTTCGGGATCGGGCTCGAATCGAAGGTCGCCCTCGTCGCGAGCGTGCTGTTCTTCATCGTCTATTTCAGCACCTTGACCGGCGTGCGCGCGCTCGACGCCAAGCTCGTGCAGATGGCGCAGCTCGTCGGCGCGAACGAGCGCCAGGTCGCGCGCCACATCGTGTTCCCCGCCGCGGTGCCCAACATCTTCGCCGGCTTCCGCATCGGGCTTCCCTATGCGATCGGCGCGGCCGTGATCACCGAGCTGATCTCGTCGAACCGGGGGCTTGGCTATCTCGTCCAGGTCGGCGCGATGAATTTCGACACGACCCAATGCTTCGTGGCGATCATCGCCGCCACCATCATCGTGCTGGGCGCGGGATATCTCGTCGACGCGACCGAGCGGCTGCTGCTGCGGTGGCGTCCGGCGGGCGACATGCTCACCGATGCCGGCGGCAATTGACGCCATGATCAACGGCGCGCCCCTCCTCGAGGTCCGCAACCTCTGCAAGCGCTTTCCGACGCGGCAGGGGCGGGCGCCGTCGCCCTGGATCATCCGCGACCTGACCTTTTCGGTGGCCGACCGCGAGTTCCTCACCATCGTCGGACCGTCGGGCGCGGGCAAATCGACGCTCCTCAACATGATCGCGCAAGTCGACGTGGCGAGCGCGGGCGAAATCCTGTTCCAGGGCGACAAGATCGGCACCGCCGACCCAAAGGCGATGCGGCCCGGGCTCGACCGGCGCGTCGGCTACGTGACCCAGGACGACAATCTGCTGCCGTGGCGGACGGCGATCGACAACGTGCTGTTCCCGCTCGAGGTGCAAGGGCGGCTCGACGACAAGGCGCGCGCCCATGCCCAGGTGCTGATCGACGCCGTGGGCCTCACCGGGTTCGAGCGCTATTACCCGCATGAATTGTCGGGCGGCATGAGGAAGCGCGCGGCCTTGATCCGCACGCTCGTCTATGACCCGCCGGTGATCCTGATGGACGAGCCGTTCGGCGCGGTCGACGCCCAGACCCGCGCGCAGCTTCAGGAGGATTTGCTGCGCCTTTGGAATCTCGGGCGCAAGACCATCATCTTCGTCACCCACGACATCGCCGAGGCGATCCTGCTGGGCGACCGCGCGCTCGTGCTGACGCGCCAGCCCGCGCGCATCGCCGCCGAGCACATGATCCCCATCCCGCGCCCGCGCAGCGTGAAGTCGTTCCTCACTCTGCCGGGATTCGCCGAGCTCTATGAGCGCATCCGAGCGGAGGTCCAATGACCACCATCGATCCAACCGCCGATCTCGCCGCGCCCGCGCCGCTTATCTCGCGCAAGCAGATCATCATCCTTGGACGGCTTGGGCTCGCCCTTCTGCTTCTGTGGGGGTGGCAGGAAGGGGCCGAGACCTTCGGCTCGGTGTTCTTCGCCTATCCGATGGACGTGGTCCGCCGCCTCATCGAGATCGCCGGCAACGGGCAGCTCGTGACCGACCTTTTGGCGACCTTGCGGGTCTCGGGCATCGGATTCGTGCTGGGCTGTGTCGGCGGCGTGCTGCTGCCGTTCCTGCTGCGCCGCTCCAAGCGGTGGACCGACGCGATCGAGCCCTACGTGCTGATGTCCCAGGGCATTCCCAAATACGCGCTGGCGCCGTGGCTCATCCTGTGGTTCGGCATCGGCGATCTGCCGAAGCTCGTGATCGTCACCACCGTCGTTTTCTACATCCCCTTCTTCAACGTCTTCGCCGGCATCCGCGGCGTCGATCAGCGGCTCGTGAGGATGGCCCGGATCATCGGCGCGAGCGAGACCAAGATCTCGCGGGAAGTGATCTGGAATTCGCTGCTGCCGTTCTTCTTCACCTCGCTCAAAGTTGCGCTGCCGCGCGCCGTAGGCGCCTGCATCGTCGGCGAGTTCCTGGTCTCGACCGAGGGCGTCGGCCATTACATCGAGCACGCGCGCGAGTTGTCCGACACGGTGGGCGTGTTCGCCGGCATCGTGGTGGCGACGGCGCTCGTCCTTTTGGTCAATGCGCTGGTCGAATATCTCGAACGCCGCGCGCTCGCCTGGCGCCCGGTCGACCGCGACATGGCGCTCTGACCCTTATTTCACGTACTTGTCCGTGAAGATGGCGTCGTAGGATTTGAGCTTCTCGTCGGGCCGCATCAGCCCCGCCTGGATATTGTAGAGATCGGCGTTCTCGAGCGCCTTTGCCGTCGGTACCGGCGGCCGGGGCGTGACGCTTCTCACCTCGTCGAAGGCGGCCGAGAGCAGCTTGGGATCGAGCGTCGAGAAGCGCTTTTGCAGAAGCGCCAGCGCCTCGGCGGGATGGTCCTGGAGAAAATCGTCGGCCTCGGCGATCGACTTGCCGATGCCGGCACAGATTTCGGGACGGGTCTCGCACAGATCCGGCCGCACCACGACGACATTGTGCGCGAACGGAACCATGTCCGCCGGATCGCCGGCCGGGCCGCTTGCGATCGTCACCGCCTCGCCCTTCAGCACGGGCTCGAGCGGCCAGGGCAGCGACATCGCGAACCCGTCGATCTGCTTTGCCTCGAACGCCGCGATCATGCTGGGCGGCTGCATCGGCGCGATCCGGATATCGTCGTAATCCATGCCGGCGCGATGGGCGAGCAGGCGGACATAGGCATGGATGATGGAGTTCACCGAGTCGACCGCGATGGTTCTGCCCTTGAGCAGGGCCGCCCGCTTCTCGAGCGGCGCCTTGGGATCGAAGTCCGGCGCCAAGTCCTTGCGCAGCACGACCTCGACGATGAGCCGGTCGAGCGGCTCGGCGATCGCCAGCACCTTTTGGCCGCGCGCGGTCGCCCGCGTCAGGGTGATCGCCGAAGCCTCGGTCACCTGGGCGCTGCCGGCGATCACCGCGTTCATGGCGCCCACGCCCGCGATCTGCACGCTTTTGACGTTTAGACCGTTCTTCGCCCACAGGCCCAGATCGTCGGCGAGATAGCCCAGCGTGAAGGTCAGGCTGACGGTCGGCACCGCCATCGTGATGTCCGCCGGCTTTTGCTGGGCGCCTGCCGGCGCCGCGACGAAGAGGGCCAGCCCCAACGCAAGGCCGGCGCGTCGTCGAGTCATCATGTCCGCTATTCCCCCGGTTGCTCGGGCGATGATGCGGCAGATCGAACGTCACATCAAGAATCGGGCCGGAAATACTTGATCCGGGCGAGGTTTTCCTGAAATGATCGCCTTGCGGAAAAGGGGGTACCGGCCTCATGAGCGTCCTCGACGACACCCTGCGCGATCTCGTGCTTTCGAACCGCATCCTCGCCTATGAAGGGGTGCTCGATGCCTATGGCCATGTGAGCGTCCGAAGCCCGAATGATCCCGGACGCTATTACATCTCCGTCTCGCGCAGCCCCGAGCTCGTGACGCGTGACGACATCATCGAGGTCGCACTCGATGGCAGGCCGGTGCGTTCGGAGGCGCGGCCTCTTTACATCGAGCGCTTCATTCACGGCGCGATCTACGAGGCGCGGCCCGAGGTGATGGGCGTCGTCCACAGCCACGCGCTCGACGTGCTGCCGTTCAGCATCAGCACGACGCCGTTGCGTCCGGTGCTGCATTCCGCAGGGCAGCTCGGCCACCGCATCCAGGTCTGGGATATCGCAGACCGGTTCGGAGACACGACGCTGCTCGTCGCCGACATGGCCCAGGGACGCGATCTCGCCGAACGGCTTGGCAGCGACCGGGCGGTGCTGATGCGCGGCCACGGCTTTGCGGCGGCCGGCCGCACGGTACGCGAAGTGGTGCGGATGTCGGTCAACATGCCGCGCAACGCGCGCGCGCTTCTCGACGCGGTTCGGCTGGGCGGTCCGGTGAAAGGCCTGTCGCAAGGCGAGATCGACAAGCGGCTGGAGATGCGGCCGGACGGCCCGGAATTCGATCGCGCCTGGCAATATTGGGCCAAGCGCTGCGGCAGCGAGGATTTGTACGAAGCGCCGCCGCGCAGCGTCCCGGTGACGAAGCGCGCGGCACCGAAGAAGAAGGCGGCGCCGCCCAAAAAGAAGAAACGCTGATCCGGCTCAGCTCGTGACGACCACCGGGCGCCGCGCCGGGGGCCGGTTGGTCCGCTCGATCGCGCCCACCGCCGCATAGCGCTCGAGGTCCCGGAAGCTCGACCAATAGTCATAGCTGTCGCGCACCGGCTCGAAAAGGCGCGGCTTGCGCGGGTCGGTCTCGGGAAATTCCTCCATCCCATAGCTGTATTCGAGGGTCAGCCCGTCGGGCTCGAGGAAATAGAGGAACACGCTCCCCGACGGTGGATGGCGGCCGGGGCCATAGACGATGCGCGCGCCGCCTTTGCCAAAGCGCGCGATGGCGCGCCCGACATCGTCGATCTCGCTCACCATGAAATTCACGTGATGAAGCTGTGGCGCCGCCGCCTGAACGAGCGCCACGCCATGGTGATAGGGGCTCGGATGGCAGCGCATGAAGACGGCGGCGCCGTCGATCATGTCCGACACGCGGAAGCCCATGACGCGGGTATAGAAATCGACCGCGCCGCCGAGATCCGGCACTTTCAGCACCACGTGGCCGATACGCTGAATCTTCGCGAGGGTCGGCCGGAACGGATCGCTGAACTCGCGCATCGTCCCGTAAATCTCGTAGGTGACGCCGGTGAAAGGCTCGACGAGCCGGTACGAGCGGCCTTGATGCAGCGCCCTGCATTCTTCCGCCGCGACCTCGGAAGGCTCGATTCCGTGCGTCGCGAAATGACGCAACGCATCGTCGAGCGCATCCTCGTCCGCGAGCGCGAGGCCGACCCGCTTAAGGCCCGGCTCGCCACCGGGATAGAGCATGATGGCGTGATGCTCGAAGCCGCAGCGGAAAAACGCCTCGCCGGTCGCGCCGACGCCGCTCGGCTGAAGCCCCACCTGCTGCTCATAGAAGGCGCGGGATCGCTCGACATCGCTCACATTGAGCGCGACATAGCCGAGTTTCGTATAGCGCGGCATCCCGGTTCTCCCGACAGAGAGCCGCAACTATAGCACGCCGGCCCGGGCGATGGAGTAAGCTGGCGCCAACGAGGAGAGACGGGAATGACCGAGATCGCGCCCCGGCGGATCGCCCTTATCGGGTTCGGCGAGGTGGGAAAGACGTTCGCCAAAGGCTTCATCGCGGCCGGATGGCGCGACATCCGCAGCTTCGACATCCTGTTCGACAATTCCGAAACGGGCGCGCGTCTGCGCGAGACCGCGCGGACCCTGGGCGTCGCCGCCTGCGCGTCGGCGGCATCGGCCGCCGACGGTGCCGAAGTGGTGATCTCCGCCGTGACCGCGACCGCCGCCATCGACGTCGCGCGCGAGGCCGGCCGCTACCTCGCGCCCGGGCAATTCTTTCTCGACATCAACTCCGTCTCGCCCGACACCAAGCGGTCCGACGCTGCCGCCGTGGCGCCATCGGGCGCCGCTTACGTCGAGGCGGCGGTGATGGCGCCGGTGGCCCCCTATGGGCTCGCGGTGCCGATGCTGCTGGGCGGCAAGGGCGGCGCGGCGTTGAAGGCGATCCTCGCGCCCGCAGGGATGAAGATGGAGCCGGTCGCGGACGAGATCGGCGAGGCGTCCGCCATCAAGATGTGCCGCAGCGTGATGATCAAGGGGATCGAGGCCTTGGCGGTCGAATGCTTCATGACCGCGCGGCACTATGGCGTCGAGGACCGGATCGTCGCCTCGCTCAACGAGACGTTCAAGCCGCTCGACTGGGAAAAGCTCGCGGGATATCTCATCGAGCGCGTGGTGCAGCATGGCCGCCGCCGCGCCGCCGAAATGCGCGAGGCCGCAGAGACCGTGGCCTGTGCCGGGCTCGAGCCGACAATGACGAGCGCGACGGCCGTGCGCCAGGATTGGGTCGCCGATCAGGTCGCGGAGGATCCCGCGCTCAAATCCATCGCCGAGCCCGACTGGCGCAAGACCGTCGACGCGCTGCTCGCCACCTTGGGGACCCGCAAGCCCGCGGCGGCGGAATGACTCAGCGCGTGCCCATGATCTCCTTGAGGCGGCCGACGAGTTGGCCTTGGCGCGCGTTGTCGGCGACGCTGACCGCTTTACCGACCCCGAGATAGCGTTCGGCCACTTCCGGCGAGGCGAGCAATTCCTGGCCCGTGCCGGCGAGCGCGACCTGACCCATCTCGATCACATAGGCGCGGTCGGCGATGGCGAGGCTCAGTTTCGCATTCTGCTCGGAGAGCACGATCGAAAGTCCCTGTTCGCGCAAACCCGCGATCAGGCGGAAAATATCGGCGACCAGCACCGGCGCCAATCCGAGCGACGGCTCGTCAAGTACCAGAAGCCGCGGCTTCGCCATCAAGCCGCGCGCGATCACCAGCATCTGCTGCTGACCGCCGGAGAGGTTTGCCACCGCTTCGCCCATCCGCTCGCGCAGGACCGGGAAGGTTTCGCACACCTCGCGGACGCGGTCTTCCATCTGCGCTTCGGATAGAGCGCGGCGATGGACATAGGCGCCAAGGCGCAGATTTTCCGCGACGGTCAGGCCGCCGAACACCTGGCGCCCTTCCGGCACCTGGGCGATGCCCTTCAACACGCGCGCCGACGGGGTCAACTTGTCGATCCGCTCGCCCTCGAACAGGATTTCGCCGGCGCGCACCGGCAACAGGCCAGAGACCGTCTTCACCAGCGTCGATTTGCCGGCGCCGTTGGCGCCTACCAGCGCCACGATCTCGCCCGCCCCCACGGTGAGGTCGATGCCGTGGATGACGTCCAACCCGCCATAGCCGGTATAGAGCCGCCGCACTTCGAGCATCTAGGGCGCCTCCTGTCCGACATAGGCCGCGATGACGCGCTCGTTGCGCTGAATCTCGCGCGGGCTGCCGCGCGCGACGATGGTGCCGGCATCGAGCACGATCACCTCGTCGGCGACGCCCATGACGAGCGACATGTTGTGCTCCACCACCATCACGGTAATGCCGCTGCCGCGAACCGCGCGCAACAACTCGGCGAGGTCCGCGGTTTCGGCGTCATTCAAGCCCGCCGCCGGCTCGTCGAGCAGAAGGAGCCGCGGCTCGGCCATGAGCGCGCGCACGACCTCGAGAAGCTTCTGTCCGCCCATCGGCAGGTCGGTCGCCGCGACGTCGCGAAAGGGCGCGAGGCCGACGAGGTTCAACAGCGCTTCGGCCTTGGCCGCGCATGCCGCTTCCTCGCGCCGCGCGCGGCCGAGCCACAGCATCTGCTGCCACACCGGCGCGCGGATGTGGATATGCGCGCCCGCCAGCACGTTCTCGAGCGCGGTCATGCCGGGATAGATGCGCGCCGACTGGAAGGTCCGGACCAGGCCCATCGCCGCGATCTCGGCCGGAAGGCGGTCGAGGATCGACGTGCCGTAAAAGCGCACATCGCCTGAATCCGCGGCATAAAGGTTGGTGACGAGGTTGAAGACGGTGGTCTTGCCGGCGCCGTTGGGGCCGATGACCGCGGTCAGGCCGCCATCCGGCACGGTGAAGCTGACCTTGTCGCAGGCGCGCACGCCGCCGAAGCTGCGCGTAAGATCCACGACCTCGAGCGCGTTCGTCATCGCGCCTGGCTGCCGGGCACGAGGCCCACATCGGCCGGCGCGCCGCGCCGTCGCAAGAGCCGGGCGATCCCCATAGCCGCCGTCCCGAACATGCCTTCGGGCAGCCACAGGAAGCAGCTCACCAGCAGCAACCCCTCGGCGAGCGTCTTGTAGTTCGCGAACGGCTGAAACACCGTCGGCAGAAGCGTCAAGAGCGCCACGCCAAAGATCGGCCCGACCAACGTGCCCTCGCCGCCCGAGATCAGCATCGAGATCATCTCGAACGAGCGCGGCGTGCCCACCATCTCGGGCGACAGGAAATGGAAATAGAAGGCATAGAGGCTGCCCGAGAGC
>Ga0335073_10007130_pt1 | contig 15668 bp, 15 predicted proteins | sample Lox_Sample_22_FD_207093 | JGI IMG/M metagenome (GOLD analysis project Ga0335073, IMG submission 207093) | Soil microbial communities from Loxahatchee National Wildlife Refuge, Florida, United States - Lox_Sample_2.2 | ecosystem: Environmental > Terrestrial > Soil > Wetlands | place: USA... | reverse complement strand
GCGGGTGAGCGCTGGGTGCGTAGTGGGTAAGCGTTGGGTGGACAATGGGTGAGCGCCTGGGTAGGTAATAGGTGCAGGTGAGCGTGGGGTACGGTAAGCGCTGCATAGCGTCGTTTTCCTCTTTCTTGCCTAAATTGACTGCGCCGTCCCTTAAATGCACACTTTGGGGTCAAATTCCAAGTACATACGGTTTTTAGGCAGGCGTCAATATCCAGGTTCTTCTTACATATTCCTTCACTGACTCTTAAGCCTCGCCCATAAACCATTAATTAGTGTCCAGGCCACGAAGACAGCTCCACGGGGCTAACGAGCAACATACCCATGCTGAAAGGCATCAAGTAGGATACGAGCAAGTTCAAAGCCCGCTAACGCGGCGTATCGGACGCTATAACCCTAAAAGTATTCCGTAGTCAGTTTACCCTTACTCCTCAGTCGCGTTCAATCGCAGGCTTAAAAGTCACATGAGATAACCGGCGTGAGAATACTTAGGTACTTAAATCAGCTTTTTGTCCATCTACATCCTGTAGTTCCTACCCGCTCTCCAGCTTCTGCCCACTATCCAGCTCCTGCCCGCCATCTCGCCATCCTACCTACCATCAAACTCCTGCCCGCCATCTATCCAGCTCCTACCTACTGTCCAGCTCCTGCCTGCCATCCAGCCCCTCCCTGTCATCCAGCTCCTGCCTGCCATCTAGTTCCCGCCCGCCGTCTAGCTCCCGCCCACTACCTAGCTCCCGCCCGCCATCCAGCTCTCGCTATCTAGCTCCCACCTACCATCCAGCCCCTACCCACCACCCAGCTCCCACCCGCTATCCAGCTCCTTCCCGCCATCCCACCATTCTACCTACCATCAAACACCTACCCGCCATCTATCTAGCTCCTGCCCACCATCCAACCCCTGCCCACTCTCTACATCCTGCCCGCTATCGCTGTGCCTAGGCTTCTCCTTCCTTCTCTTCCCGCTTGATTGTGCTTGTAGAGGTGGCGCGCGGAGGAGGTAGGCTCGTTGGGGTACGTAAGCTTGTTAGAGAAGGTCGTGCTAGTGCTTCTCGCCGTCGACGCTAGTGTCGTCAAGGAGGGTTCTAAGTTCTTGCCACAAGGCGGGTGTCTAAAGCGGGATCGGGATCTTACTTTGGCGGTTGTCGCCAAGGCGGATTCTGGGTCGTGCTGTCAAGGAGGGTGCAGGCTCTTAAAGCAGGTCAAAGGCGCATCAACCTCGCTTCGAGTCTAGATTCTGTTCATAGCTGCTGTGGCCGGCAGAGCCGTCACGGGAGCTCGTGGTTCTGGGTCTGTCGGTGCCTCATGGGTAGGTCAGGTCTGGATTCGCTCTGTACCTAGCAAGGTCAGACCCGGGTTCGCTCCATGCCCAGCAGGCAAGTTAGATCTGGGCTCGTTACCATACCATGTAGGCGGGTCCGATGTGGATTCTAGCGGTAGCAAGCTTTTGGAGGTGGCAGTAAGCTCTGGAGGTGGTAGCAAGCTCTGAGGCGGTACCAACCTCTGAAGGCGGTAACAAGCTTTGGAGGTGGTAGTAAGCTCTAGAGGCGGTAGCAAGCTCTGGAGGCGGCAGCAAGCTCTAGAGGCGGCAGCAAGCTCTGGAGGAGGGTAGCAAGCTCTGGAGGCGGTAGCAATCTTTGGAGGTGGTAGCAAGCTCTGGAGGCGGTAGCAACCTCTAGAGATAGCAGTAAGCTCTGTAGGCGGCAGCAAGCTCTGGAGCGGCAGCAGGCTCTGGAGGGAGTAGCAAGCTCTGAACGCGGCAGCAAGCTCTGGAGGCGGCAGCAAGCTCTGGAGGAGGGTAGCAAGCTCTGGAGGAGGGTAGCAAGCTCTGGAGGTAGCACGCTTTGGAGGTGGCAGCAAATTGTAGAGGTGGCAGCAAGCTCCAGAGATGGTGAACTATGACCCGGCAAAGTAACCTGGGTGGCTGAGAGGTTAAACAAGGCCTGACAAAGCGCGTGAAGGAGGCGATCGCAATGCAATAACGCGGCGCATGCGGCGGTTGCCACTAGGCGAGGGAGAAGGGTAGGATTCCTCGTCACAGCGCTCTCCGCTCTCAGCGAGCTTATCGAGATCTTACTCTTCGCGAGGCAAGATGTGGCCCAGAGAGGCGGAGAGAAAGAGCCCGGAAAAGGTAGTAGCTAAACGGGTATGAGAAATGAGCGTAGAGTGATTCCCGAGCGAGTCGATAGCGTCCAAGTGAGGCATAGTGATGCCGAAGTAAGGCGGGTGACACAGTTTTGATGCGCAGAATGGCTTAGTAAGCACGAAGATTCAGATGGAGCGTTGTATGGAGAATTCAACATCTTCTTCGATGCCATAAAAGGCCTGCCTCTGCAGGCATATATGTACATGACATGAAATCTGCTCGTTCATGGCAGACACAGTAAGAGATAACCTGAGCTGACACTAGGTAAGCTCACGAGTACAAGGTGCCTCACCGAAACAGTGCACATGTCGAATTAATATGCATATATTTGACAACATGGGACAGGTGGTGCAAACCACCAGTCGCGGTTTGCCTAAAAAGGCCTTGAGGAACGAAACTAGTACTTACCACCACCTCCAGAGCCTTTCCACCGTCTCCAGAGCTTGCCGCTACCTCCAGAGTCTACTCACCATCGCCTCCAGACCTCGCTGCCGCCAGTGCTTGCCGCCGCTTCCAGAGCTTGCTACACCTCCGAACCTTACCGCTGTCTCCAGGCCTTGCTTACCACTACACCCAGAGCCTCCAACCGTCTCCAGAGCTTGCTGCCGCCTCCAGACCTTGCCTACCACTATATTCAGAGCCTTCCGCGGTCTCTAGAGCTTGCTTATCGCTGCCTCCAGAGCTTGCCGCAGTCTCTAGAGCTTGCTGTCGCCTCTATAGCTTGCCGCTACTTCTATAGCTTGCTTACCAGGACCTCCAGAGCTTTCCGCCACCTCAAGAGCTTGTCGCCGCCTCCAGAGCTTGCTTACTACTACATCCAGAGCCTGCCGCCGCCTCCAGAACTTTCTTACTACCACATCCAGAGCCTTCCACCATCTCTAGAGCTTACTACCACTTCCAGAGCTTGCTTACCGCCACCTCCAGAGCTTGCCGCCGCCTCCAGAGCTTGCTTACTACCACATCCAGAGCCCGCCGCATCCAGAGTTGCCTACCGCCGCGTTCAGAGTCTTCCATCGTCCGTCCTCCCCAGTCTGTCCGCGTATCCGATGACCTCTTCATTCTTTCTAAGAATATAAGTCCACGAGGCTTGGCGCGGTTGATCGTGTGGATTCGTGCAGGCCGCAGCCATATCTAATGAGGAAATTTTCCGTGGGTGAAGACCGCTTTTCTGGTCTGCGCGCCTCCTAAACTACTCTTGGCACCAATGTGCGTTGAATATCATAAGAATGGCACCCAGATTTGAGGTGATTAAGAGCATTTCGATTGACCAAGATTAGACACTGCTACCTAGCTTCGGTCTCACCCGCCGCTCATCTTTGCAAACCAGTTGTTCTCAATTGCAAAGTCCGCTTACTTTTAACCAGTCGCTTTGTCCTACGACTTGGAGCTCGTCTACCGAGAGCAATCTCAAAGGCCCTTTCATCTAGATCTGCGAACTCATCGGCGAAGGCCCTCAACATTTGTGTACCTACACTTAATATCTTCGTGTCGATTGGTATGAATCGCGAGCCTGCATTACAGTTCAAACAGTTTGGTCTTCGCTCGATATATTTTGGAGGCTTCCCCCTAGTCCATCTTGGATCCATGTCTAGACACTTGTTGCCGCCGTCGGATAGCCGTGACTTTTCTTTGCACTCAATACACCAGCTCTGCACTTTACTCGGTAGATCTTTACACATGTCCTTTGCGCGCACGCAGCGCTGCCAATTTGTCCGAGGAGCTCTTCGCAAGGCCAGCAGGCTTTCCTTATTCGGGAAACAGGAAGAGATAGAACCGTCCTTGGGATTGCCGTAGTATCGACCGATTCCGCTGCATTGATGGCTCGGAGCTTTCTTTTTCACGTACGATTCTGGGTCAAGAGTCGCCCACCTGGCAGCTTCGTCATGTGGTAATGTTGCCTGACAGTGGTTGCATTCCACCTGCATAACTCGGCGTTCCCCAAATCCGTAAAATGTGAGGGTATCGAGAATAGAATCTTTTGCACGTTGTCCTCTAATGTGTTTTTGCTGCAGATGTAAAAGTTCTTGAATCATTCTCACTGGACTCACGTCCTTTTTCGTAGTGTTGGTTGGCCCTCCACAGTATTTTTCGTGAAATGTGCTCAACTCTATTGCAGTAGATACTCTCCGCCCTTCGAAAAAGCTGAACTGTTGGTCACGCAGCCACTCTTTGAGCATTTCTGGAAGATAGCTGTATTCACCGGTTTCGTCTACATCAGTCAAGTCCCGCCCAAAGAGCTCGTCATAATGCTGCAGAATTTTTCGCAACCGGAAGGTGCTGAGGACTATCCGTGAGTGCATCTGAAGAAGCTTGGAAGCCCTTGCTTCTTGACGCTTCTTTGCGGCCTTAACAGCTTCCGAAGCTGCCCATTCGAGCTTTTGTCTTTCGAGAGAGCATACCAGCTTAACGAAGTTACTTTTGGTTGTCAACTGGCGAGATTGGAAGAAGTCTGGGATCATTTCAACCTTCGCCAGCTTGCCGGCGGCCATCAGCTTGAGATCCTGAACAGCAGCATGCTTCACTCCCCACCTGTGCAGAAACATCTGCGGGTGCATTACGAAGACGATCAGCCTAATCAGTTCTCGCTTGGTTGTGCTAATTGGATAGCCCCATTCAAGGAACAAGCTCAATCCGTTATATGTTCCCCAAAGCCTAAGTTCTGCGAGGGGATTTTTCTTCTCACGGTAGACTTTCTTCATTCTCTCTCGCACCGGAGCGCCCCAAACTACTTCAACAGGAGCTGACATGTTGCTCCGCAGTTCATCCACATATGTTTCGTGGTAATCGAGAATCTCTTGGGGGTAATCTCTAATACCATCGACTTCCTCTGATTTCTCTCTCCGTGCAAGATGGTCGAAGATTAGCGTTTTGTCCTTCTCAAAACCGTTGCGCATTACGAGCCAGATACATGCATTTGTCTCGTCAGCGGTCTCAATGCCATTCACATCATTGGTGTTGAAGCTTGGGTTGTGAAGATGATGTGCAATAGGTGAATCTAGTCTTCCTGACGGCCGAACAAGATGATTGGCTGGTCTCGGGGGTTCCCACAATGATGGTTCTGTCTTGCGGAATTCCTCAAAGCGGGCACGAAAGTCGAACTTGGGAGATTCTAATGAGGCTTCTGGGGATTAGAACTTGGCTTTTCTTGATATTGATGTTGCTACTCACCCTGGGCGCTTCGCATTTCTAAGCTTCTGAGATGTGATTCGAGATTTCGTAATGTATCGAGGTGTGAAGAGTCTAGAATCCCTATCGGATATTCCAGGTATAGCTCCCCAAACAGGCGATATGGGAGACATGCCATTGGCCGATTCCTTGACCATGTGCTACTCAGATGGATTGGATGGGATTCAGCGTGGTTGCAATGGAAGCTTATGGATGGTAAAGGGACCGGGAATTTTCAACTTTGGGGTCTCGCACCGCAGCAAGTTTGGGGGCAGTTTCGAGTATGTAAGTACATATCTGCGGGGTAACATGGCTCTTTCACTCACGTGGCCTCTGCGCTTAAGAAACTAGGTAATCTTGAACGGGGTGAGTGTCGCTAGTTTAATTATACTATGACATGTTATTAGCATAAAATGGTCGGGTAGCTCAGTCGGTTAGAGCGTGGGTCACCCATCAATTCTTTACAGCCAAACTGACATCCCATAGGTGGTGCTAATAACGCCAAGGTACACTCTCACTTCTTCCTTGGAGCAATTAATTAATTCTTAGGCCGTGGGTTCGACCCCCATTCCGACCAGTCAGTCCTGACGTTTCTTTTTTGGCGCTTTCTCATTTTTGTTTCATTAGCCCAACCTGCTAAACCATTCGTCGGTTTCGGTCGACTATGTATCAAGACTCGAAAGAGGATTGGGAGGCAGAATCCGCGAAGATGGGCTCGATATCCAGGAATGCTTATGTTACTATTGCTGCGTCAGTTCCTCGATCCCAGGCTACCTCTTGAGCGACTAACACCATCCAGCACATCAGCAACCGCAAGTAACCAGAGCTTCCTTGAACGCTCGGTGGATTCCATGCCCGTGGCAAAGATTACGATCTCACCTACGAACCCTTCCCAAAGTCCGGCATATGTCTACCTTAGCCCGCGCCTAGAGCCGAAGGATGAAGGGACGTGGACAGGCGACGTTTTTGGCTCGACGTGGAACCACAGAGGGTGGTGCTTACAAGAAAATATGCTGTCAAAAAGACTTTTACATTTCTGTAAGAATAAGATTTATTTCGAATGTAGAGCGATCCTTACTTCGGAGGAGAATGAACTTAGACGGCGGGTATCGCCTACAGGCGTGTCTACTGATAGTACATCTACTCTATGTCTGTTGCCGCTGGACATAGCTCGACAAGGGAAACCTGTCAAACAAGACTTCCAAGGCGACTTGACACCAGAGCTATCGAAAGCGACTTTGGAGCGGAGATGGGAGACAGTCTTGCACCAGTACTCACGGTGCCAATTGACCTACACTTCGGACAAGTTGCCAGCCCTTTCTGGCTTGGCCTCCCACTACTCCAGGCTAACTGGCCAGACCTATCTCGCGGGACTCTGGCGTGAAGACCTCGCGCGACTCCTGCTTTGGAGTATGGATCCTCAAACACCATCTCCCCTCCCGCCCAAATACAGAGCCCCGTCGTGGTCCTGGGCATCGCTTGATGGTCGGATAAGTATGCCAATCTCACGATCTTCCGAACCGCCGAGCCTCAGAGTGCTGGAAGCAGATACTAGGCCCTCTGGCTTAGATCCGCTTGGCGCCGTTGAATCAGGGTATCTGAAGGTCTCAGGGCTCATGCTCAAGATCGACTACGTACCCGAGTACAGCCATTTCGATAGATTCGTCGCCTATAATCGGATAGGGTTTCCTTATGATCTAGAAATCAAGAATGAAACAAGTGGCGAGCGTTTGAAGGTCGGCGAGTGTCATCTTGACAGAGACGACGTTGGTCTGCTTCGTCCAGAAGTGTGGTATCTAGAAATCTTCTCCGATAGGCACTGCATGCCTACCGGGCTACTTCTTCAAACAACGAACAAGGTTGACAATGAGTTCGTGCGTGTTGGAATTGCAACCACAAACGCATTTGGGCAAGGGCGGTACACGACGTTCGCGGATGCTTCTGTACTTAGTGAGATGCAGCGAAGGACGATTACGATTTTCTGAAAAATTCTCGGATTTTCTTCGTTCTCGGTTACGTGCTCATATAGACATGCTACAAGGCCGAGAACAGTGTGAGTCCCCCTACTTCCAATAAACACAACATCCAAAAGCATCAGCAAAGCATAGAAGATCCTGAACTTCATGACTATTTCGACTAGACGGGTCGGGAGAAGATATCGAGAGGCTCAATCGTGGTCGCCCCACCGAAAGAGACCTGCTGAAGCGTGAAGATAGCAGACTAAAAGTAGGTTTGAGCCTTTGATTGATGGATATGCCCCAACAGAGAACCACGTTCAGGATAGAAACGGGTCTAAAATATGTTTGATTCTATACAGATCTTCCAAGCTCCAGATCAGCTAGGGCAGGGGCAAACATTTCCTAAAGGTCCCAAATCCCGATTCCCTTTCTATCACTTGGAAGCACTTAATTCGCGTCCACGATCACTAATCCCGGTAACTCTCGTCCGCCCACCTGACCCTTCCCCTCTGCTCCGGCCTCGGCGATCTGACCTCGAAGTTGATATCCCCCGCACCATCGAACCTCAAACTCCCTGCTCCGTTCATGCTCGAGTACCTCCTTCTATCTGCGCTGCGCCTGGCACTCCTCAACACCTCACATTGACAGCGAACCATCGTATATCCACAGTCCTCACACCTCCTCGCCAGTCTCTCCTGCTCTATGGCCTGTGATGCGCGAAACTGATCCCTCAACTCCCTCATCTCCGCCTGGAGTACCGCATTCCTCGCCGTTAGGTCACTGAGTAGGTCTACTCGTGGCGAAGCCGCAGGTGCTGGCGACGGAGGCGGTGCGACTTGGTGGTAGTAATGGCTATGGTAGTGCTGCCTCGGTTCCGGGCGGCTCGGCGGCGGCGAGCTGTAGCGGCGCTGGTAGGACTCGGAAGGCTCGATCTCGATGATTTGTGGTTCGGGACTGGGACTTCTTGTGCGGCGGGAGCAGTAGGGGTCCGACCTCCTCGATGAGCGGATGAAGACGCAGGCGTTGCGATACCGGCGAACGTGGGTCATATTTTCTTCGACATGCAGTGGGCGGGCTTGATTGCGGTAGACTTCGATGCGCGGGCCAAGGCGGAGGTCGAGGTGTAGGCCAAAAATGTAGTAAATGGGCATTTTTTGGACGGGGTTTCGGTGGGGTTGGGCTGCGACGACGAATGCCGTCGTCAACAACGGGGCGGAAAGTTTTGCGTGAATAGGCTTGCATCTAGATGTCAAAGATTGTGGGTGGAAAATAATGGCATGCACGGGGTTTCAAGACGTGGTGGTCGTGGTGATCATTCGTCGGGTGATGGTTATGTGATGATGGTGGGATGCGTGAGTAGTGATGATGCAGCATAGCTGCTGTTACTGTTCTTATGGACAGCACGTACGAAGGCAAGGCAATGTCATGACTTTTCTGTCGACAGTGTTCTCGTGCCTTCTTCCGTTGCATTCTTAACAAGAAAACTTGAAGTGCCGTAGGCGCTTCTACGATTGTCGATGCCTGGATGTGCATAATGGCTTTCATTTCTAAAAGCAAAGGCAGAGAAAAGCGTCCTAAGGCATGCATTTAACAACTAGTGGGGGAAACGGGTGAAAAACAAAAGATGCCCCTCCCTTTGTTGCAAAGGTTAGAATCACGGGTTCGAGAAGAAGGGAGGGTCATTGGGGAAGGAGAAAAAGAAGTTGATCATGCAGGGCATCTGAGCACGAGAACAATAGTGGGGGATGTCACAAGGGACGGATCGGCGGCACTTCGTCTCGAAACAACTTCAACAAACCTTTGTCAGTTGAAATCGGGCTCCAAAAAGGGTGCGAGAAAGGAGTTTTATTGAGCATTGAGAATGATGAAATACTTAGTAGAAAGAAAGGGAGAGAGGATTGAAGGAAATGATTGAGGGAGGTTTGCCAAATACGGGGGTTGGGGCCAGAACTCCGGGGACCACGAGGTGACATTGCCTTTCCTGTTCTGGCGGGTAAGCCTCGCCGCCCTGACCTCGTGCGACCCAGGTGAGGCCGGGGTGAGCAGGGGTGGGCCCGTGGGGGAGCAGCTGATGCTGAACGGGGGTTGGTCCTCACCTGCGACGCACTGCAAAACCAACGCTGCTGCCCTACGACTGGTCTTCCTCTACCTCCTACATATGGACAATGTTCCACAAAGACGGGGACAGAATCTTCTTCCTGCCAATCTCACAATCTTCTCAAGTGCCAAGATCTGTAAAATCTGTTCCAAGGCTCACCCCGATCCAGCTAACAGGTGGTGCCGCCCTGAGCGGGCGAGAGCTCGTGAAGGTCGCAGGGCGAGATTCAGCCCAAGTTGCGCCGGGGCTTACCTGGCTTACAAAAGGGCAACTACGTAGGTGGGCTTTGATGTTAAGACTGGACCTCAGCCTTGCAATTAGAAACAATGCTTACATGAATCACTCTTGCAGTAAACTTCCCACGCATTCTCCTTTACTGCGCAGTAGGCCATGCCAAAGACCACGTCATAGCTGTAATTCAACGCTTTGTGCGCTGTAAGAGCTCTGCGCTGCTATCTGTCCAGATAACAATACACCTTGAAGCAGTGAGAATCCAACAGCTAGTTAACCTCGAGATGTTATCCGGAAAGCCCAGTTCTAGCCGTGTTAGGGTGGTTGTTGTGCCAGGAGAACGCGAATCCAACCATGTTGAAGAGGGTATGAATCTTTCCACAGTCTAAGAAGCCTGCGATGAGCCCTGAAGCAAACGGTCGTGATTCGTCAGAGCTACCAAGGGAATCCTCTCATGCTCGAGGCTCCTGTACAATCGGATTCAGGTCCATGCCTGCAGCTAATTGCACATACCTAGCCATGTTAACGCAGAGCCTCTGAACAAGCTTGAATGTCATCTGGTAGCGCTGGTCTACTTTTTGTGCTTAAGCGTCACTGTTCCTATCCTTGGACGACTCTCTGACATCTTTGGCGAACATGGGTTCTTCATTATCGACTCTGTCGTTAGCCTTATTGGCAGCATACGTTCCGCAACAGCAGAGATTGTTGACCAGATGATCATTGCAGAAGTGCTTATTGGAAGAGCACCTGAGCTCTAGGCATCTTTCTTCCGGGTTATGCAGAGCTCGTAAGTCCCTCTGCGCCCCTTTGTCTGTGGAGATAATTTTGAATTTCGCTCATTGAAACTCGTGGAGCGACGTTTGATTTAAGCGGCGTCTTCGGCCAAATTGGTGGAAGTGTCATTGCAACTTTTACGAGTTCGACGCCAGCATAGTCTTTCGCGTGGCCTCCGCAGCACCACATCATATCGATTTGGCGGCTTATCTACTCAATGAGAGCTTATCTATGGCTCTCATCACTACAGGCGGTCTGCTCCGCTGCAATTCCAGGAATGGGCAGGGGGCGGTGATGTTGGCCGGCGGAAAGAGCTGGGTTGCCCGCATCATCCATTCATGCACCATCCGCTACTCTGTCAAACGGTTCTCTCAATCATGGCGGTCCCTGACATCAACACTCACGTTCTTTTTTGCAGCGTCATCGGCGTATAATCCAGCAAAGCTGCAGGCATACCCGACCATCTTCTGACCAGTTTTGCATTTGAAGGCTTGAGGATGATACTGGACTCTTTTTTGTTGTGCAGGAAGGAGATCTTTGTGGCTGGAGATATTCCCAGGGCAGCTGATGAGAGAGAAGCTAGGAGACGGCAGAGCTGAATTGAGCCTCGTCAGCTCGCGAGTTCGAAAGGACCAGCTTTGGCGCGTGTGGGCGATTTCGGAGTTGTCTGGACTATGCCAATGCGAGACTAGGTTGGCTATCGAGGCGGCGCACGCTGTGATTGTGTAATACTTTCGGCTGTAACGCAGGTTAATTGACTCAGAACCGCTCCAACTATTTCAAACGGATCCATTGTTCGATCCTATAATGTGGAACGGTGGTGTCGTTTCCGTGCTTGAGCATTGCGCCTCGCCACATTGGTGCTTCTTCATTGCTTGGCAAGACTCGTCCGTTAATTGAGCGGAAATTGCTATTGTTCTTACTGGCATTATTACTGTCAGCACACGATTAGACAGTCGCCACCGAAGATGCTTTGTTCTACCCAAGGGTACAGTTACACTAAGCAAATGGAACTGAACAAACTTTCACCCTGTTCACAAAGAGCCTGCGATAGAACCGAGTGATTTAGTGTTTCGAATAGGGGGTGCACGGCCCTCAACGTGGCAAAGTTTAAGCGCCTCAGGCGGCACCCAAGCCTAGACTTTTTAGCCTAGACACCATTTCGGAAAAAGCAGTACAATTCGGTTGCTCAATATTGTACGTGGAGGCGGTGAGAGAAATGTGGTGTTCTTCAACATGCTGAAATTCATAAGGCAAATGGTAGATTCATGTCATTCAACACGCTCGTATTCTCAACAAGATCCTTCATACCGACGTGTATGCCATAATATCGTATTCTCGAGATCTAAACGGATTGAAGTCAACGCGTGGTGCGAACGTAAGTACTGGCATTAAAGGATCAGGAAAGTACATTGACAAAAACGGACTCGACATCACGCCTCCAATTGCGGTGCATGCGCGGCTGCTCATGATAGTCTGGCTCTGGGAGCTTCTTGTTTCTCTCTCTCCTTTTTCTCCCATCCTTCTCTTATCCTGGCCTCATCCTGGGCCTTCTCATTAGCCCTCTGCAACACTGCGAGTCGCACTCTTTCTCTGTGCTCATCCTGCTCCTCTGTAGTACTACAGTCAGCGAGATGCCATGAGTGAAAGAGACTTGAAAGCATACTCTTTATGCGCTTCGACGTGGTGAATGTTAACGCGTCGTTAGCTGCCGGAACGACTGGTTTCTCACAAGCAGTAGGGCCCAGTATGATACGGCATGCGGTTCCCTCGATTTTTTCGACGACAACGAAGACAGTCGACGCTGTCGCTGAGCATCCTTTCCAGCCCCACCGGAACTCACATTGGCCCAGCGGTGGTGAAGCGTGGTCACTGAAATCGTACGTGATTCCGCTTTCATCGCGCGTCCATGGTCGCCGCAATTCTTCGAGGCAAGCTCTTTCAATGATGTTGCAAGACACTCTCTGACTCAACAAAGCGGACAGTGTTGTGTACTTTTGTGTCCCAAGATTAACTGTCTCGATATCCGCTTCTTCTGAATCTGCCATTTCGCGGTTCCGCGGTATCCGACCAACGATTGTGTTCCGAGGCGGATGGTATTCCTTAGAGGCAGGCCACTCGTTCGCTTGCTCGCTTGCAGATAAGGATAGGTGAGATTTGAGAATCAGAGAAACATCGATGTAAGCTCGAATGTTGCTTCGAGTACAATGTGTATCAAAATCGATGCGGCCATACCTTTCTTCTTATTTCCGCCACCAACATCTAATGTTGACCAAAGTACAGACAGTCGGTCAAGGCCGTGTTGGAACCGGTCAACACCTCTTTGTTCTCTATTGGACTGGAAAGCTGCCCCCCTGGATACGTCTGCCTGGATGGCCTTCCAAGAGGGTGGTATGAAAACACAAATCAAATCTCTTGCTCAGGTCGCATGCCGTAAATTCATAAGGCAATGGGGGAACCTCGGGCATGCATGCAGGCATCAAACATGGGGAGGTCGACGGGCTCATGACCTTTCGCGCCCGACCAGAACAGGAGGAAGCCTCACCGCCCTGAGGCTCTCAAATTGACTCGTGGACAGATGAGCACTGCGTGGTCGACAATTGGGTCGCACTGGCAAGACAGGACTTATTGGGCGATCAGCATCCTTGAGCCGTTCGTGCTAAGTAGCTAAATATTGCGAAGCTAAACCGAGAAGGACAAAGCAACCCTGCCATCGCATGCTAGGCTTGAGCGGCGTGTGACCAATAACAGAACTTCCTCTCCGTACATATCTCCATTATCTTCACATATCGGTATACTTCATTGATACTCAGGGCTCAGTACAAGTATCCCCAAGCGTTTGATGAATTTATCACACATCAATGCATCATAGCGGTACTTCACGTGTGAATCCGGAAGGACTTGAAAGGGAACTTCGAGCCATTTTGTCCTCGATCTCACTAGAACATGGAGCTTAATTTCGCCCATTGTCCGGACCCCATTGTTGCCTAGGTCATTCACGGTTACCCATCTGCTCCTATCAATTCTCTCCAGGCCAAATCTGTCTGCGACGACGTGTTCCGCCAAAAGACACAACTTTGTGCCAGTGTCTAATTTCCCTCTGAAGTCTTTCACATCAGGTGCATCTAGGGATTTCACAACCGGTGTTTTCGCTAGACAAGCGAAAATCGGAATGTCTGGGAACAGATTGTCGCGGGTTGCCGAAGACATGACAGATACGCTGTCGGAGAGTTCTGGAAAGGCATTGATGCGGCGATCCGGCTCACCGTCCGACATTGCGCTTTCTTTCCAGATAGATTCGGAGACCTGGCCTGGTTTTGACGGCAAAGTCTGATTGCTAGACCGAATTGAGATTCAGGTATCTTCGGAGCCTCGTGCTTCCTATTTGTCGATTGACTGAGAAATTGGATATGGACAGGTAATGGTGGAAAGTTTGTTTGAGGTTCGCGCTCTGTAGTGGGTTTGTGCGAGCTCTTGTGTATGCGAAAATATTGCACCCTGCTATTGCAGCGTCGCCGGTCTTGTCGAACAAGCAGGAATCCCCAGGAAGGCGCAGGATAGATGCTGTAGCTTGAAATTTTCGTGCGAGTCCGTTGTGGTTGCCCAAGCCTACTGTCTGTGCCGATGACTTGTTGTCGACTCCGAAGCATGAATTTTCGACTTGCTGCCGGCTTCCCCTTTGCGTGCACGTACCGACAGAGGGAACTTCGACCCGTAGATATCGAATTCACGGTATCAACAGCCAAATGCCACTTGCAGAGATATGACTGTCGAATGTCTGATATCCGGATTCGGTCGCTGGATAATGGCAGCGGACCAAATTCCGTTTTTATGCCGCCATGACGTCTTCGTGGGCTTCTTGCTCCTTCCCTTCCTGGGCGACTTAGGGCTCATCGCCGCTAACTTGCATTGGCCGTAGCCATCCCTATCGACGCGGTTTTCTTCCGAATTTTCCGGTTAGTTGTCTTGTTTCCACAGCTGAAAGTGCAGCTCGTACTCATGGTCCGCTAGAATCTCAGTTCATCAATGTAGGAAATATGGAAACGGAAGAAAGCAAGTCAAGCAATATTTGTAAGCCTTCGAAATGGGAGAAACAGTATGGAAATGGGCTGAATGAAAATATGTAGGGAAGAAGTGCAATGGAACGCTGCTTGCACATCCGGGACTTCTCCGGGCTGAGCGGGGTTTTTCTCAGCATTTCTTGACATAGACAGTTGCGTGAAGAACTGGTGAGAGCAAGTCCTCGAAGGGGGCCACTTCTACCCCCTATTTGCATGGATTGACTGGGATGTGACTAGAGCTCATAAATTGAGACATCTGGGGACCAGATTGTGCAGGTACAAGGGCGGCAGAATAACCGACCTGAATGAACGATACCAACGTCAGCAGGTAACAAGAGAATGTGATCAAGTTGCAGTCCCACTGCTACTTAGATATGTCGTGATTGTTGCGCCGATCTTTCAAATGCACGTAGCACAGTCACACAACGGGATGTTTGCATCCGAACGATTCGGGCCGCATGCTCTAGACTAATAGGTGGCCATGCATGTGCTTTGCACGAACTACACCAGCACTGGCAGGGAACTATCCTCTTGGGCTGCAGGCTTTGATTCGCTCCCCGGTCCTCTTCACACCCTCCTCTACGCTTCGGTCGCATCCCATGTCGCCACATTTCACGTAGTGATTGGGCGCCAATTCCCTCCCAATTCCCAAACACTGATGTGTTCTCTCTTCGAACGCAGCCTTGATGCTGGGCCCATTAGCATTCGATGCAAGGTGTAAAGCGACGGTTGGCCATGGCATATCCACCTTCGCAACCGGCGTCCGGTCATTGTGTACCTTGGTATGCTCCAGCTTGCTTGCCGATGTCAGTCTTTCCTTTTCCCTCAGGCTGTCAGCTCGGCTTGAAGAAAGACTTCCTTATCATTCACACCAGCAAAAGGGGCCTGATTGATAAAGATCACCGCACTCATGGCCGGCTACAGTCGATTAGCAGCCCTGATGAGAAATCGTCATGACTTGGCCATCTTTCGCCAGTTCTCAGACCTCAACGCGAAGAACCTCTTATACATGCAAGGCGAACTGGTACGTCTTGAGGTTGAGCTAGAAATGATCGCAACCGAGAACAAAAAGTCAAAAGACACTGAGAAGAATGACTTCGAGAAATCGATCACTACCATGATCGGTCCTCATCGGGCTGAAGATGGACAAAAGCACTGGGCAAAGGTTTTGGAGATTCGAGAGAAGCTGAAGGACTACAGTTCGTGATCGCACTTTCACAACCCACCTGACCTGCTAG
>Ga0335073_10007129_pt1 | contig 15668 bp, 13 predicted proteins | sample Lox_Sample_22_FD_207093 | JGI IMG/M metagenome (GOLD analysis project Ga0335073, IMG submission 207093) | Soil microbial communities from Loxahatchee National Wildlife Refuge, Florida, United States - Lox_Sample_2.2 | ecosystem: Environmental > Terrestrial > Soil > Wetlands | place: USA... | reverse complement strand
CTTTCTCGTCTGCCCCGCATTTGAAGAGGGCCGCGCGCATGAGCTGCTTGCAGGCGGCCCGCTGGCCTCAAACGCTGACGTGCTCACCTGGCAGGAAGACGAGAGCCCCTATGCGCTGCTGGTACGCGGTCTCGGTGATCGCGGTCTGACCAGCGCAACTGTCGGCCTCGACGAGAATATGAAGTTCGTTTTTAGCGACGGCATCCGCGCGGCCAACCCCCATCTCAATCTTGTCAGCGCGACGCCGGTCACGGCCGGTTGCCGCATGATCAAAGATGCGCACGAGATCGAATGCATGCGCCTCGCCTGCCATGCAACGCTGCTGGTTTATCGCGCAGTCGCGCAGTCGCTCGCGCCCGGCATGACCACGGCTGACGTGGAGAAGATGATTGCCGCCGCCTATCGCCGTGTGGGATTCGCGGGCGAGGCCAGTCTCAATGTGGATGCCTACACCGCGCTGCCGCACGGCTCGCGCGCGCCACAGACGCTGCGCGAGGGCTCCATTCTCATGCTCGACGATGGCTGCGAGGTCGAGGGCTACACTTCCGACATCACGCGCACCTTCGTGCTGGGCCGGCCCACCGCAAAAATGAATGCCGTCTTCGATCTCGTCCACCGCGCGCAGAAAGCGGCCCTCATGACGGCCCGTCCCGGCGTGCCCACGGCCGACGTAGATGCCGCTGCGCGCAAAGTCATCGTCGACGGTGGTTACGGGCCCGGCTTCAAGTACTTCACCCATCGCGTCGGCCACGGTATCGGTCTGGATATGCACGAGTGGCCCTACTTCGTGAAGAACAACATGTTCGGCTGGGATCTCGATCCGCATCTCGCCGCCGGCATGGTTCTCAGTGACGAACCAGGCGTCTACATTCCCGGCGAGTTCGGCATCCGCCTTGAAGACGATCTGCTGGTGACCAGAGAGGGCGCAGAACTATTGACGCCGCAGAGCCCTTCGCTCGAAGACCCCTTCGGCAACATGGACTGAAGGCGCAGTTTTTCCCGGGCAGAGTATCCGGCAAATCAGACCGACTGGTCCAGCAGATGCGTAGGCAGGCTCATTCAGTTTCTGGGCGCGAAAGCGCGGTCTGCCGCACCGCAGGCGCCTTTACCATCTTCACCACCGGCAGCGCCTCGCCATTCGCGAGCGGCACGAAGATCCGCTCGGTCTCCACGTAGCCCTTTTGCCTGTAGAGCGGCACGCCCGTTAGCGTTGAGCCCATCTCAAATCGCCGGAACCCCGCGGCCCATGCCGCTTCTTCCACCGTCGCCAGAATCAGCGATCCCAGCCCCTGCCGCGCAAAGTCGGGATGCACAAAGATCGCGCGCACCTTGGCCGCATCGGTCGCCGGATCCAGCAGCTCCGGTTCGCGCACGGCCGCGCGGTCCGCGCCGAACAGCGTCTTGCGCTTCGACCATCCGCCGCAAGCGACAATGCGCGTGCGCCCGCCCGCCTCTTCAGGTGAAATCGCCGCTGCAAAATACGTTTGATCGTCAATGAGCTGCGTGTCGAGACCGAGCACGGTGCCCAGCGCGCCTTCGATCTGCGCGGGCGTGTAGTCGTCTTTCTGCAGGCCGCGCACGCTCGCTTCAATCAGCATGTGCAATGCAGGAGTGTCATGGTGTGTGGCAAGCCGCAGCGTAAAGAGATTCGGGTTCGGCACAGCGGCCTAGAGAGTCTTCCCGGTCACGATCTTGAAGGCGCGTTCATACGAGCCCATGTCGAAGACGTTCTTGTAGCCAATGCGCTCCAGCTTTTCTTTGGCTTTCTTGCTGCGCAGACCGCTCTGGCAGTGCACCAGGATGACGCGTTCCTTGTCCTTCACCTTCGCCGGCAATAGACCGTCAACCTCGTCCACCGGCATGTTGAACGCCTGCGACAGATGCCCTGACTTGAACTCATTCGGCGAGCGCACGTCGATGATCAATGCACCCTTGCGCACATATTCGGTGGCGTCTTTGATCGGGACCTGTCCGGTGCGCCGCATGAACATGAACCCGATGACGCACGCGAGTGCAATGAAGTAGATCATCCAGCCGACTGCGCCCATGCCTTGAATCGCCTCCAGGAAAATCTTGCTAATCCTACGCCTTCGCGACCTCAACGAGCGTGGAATAGAACGTTGCGGCCGCCCCCAGGTCGGTGAGCCGTTCGCTCGTCAGCACATTGATATTGTCGCCGGTCACATGCCGTTTTGCCCAGTCCAACTGGGCGGTGACAACCCCGGCAGGCAGACTGGCATTAGCCTTCGCGATTAACTGCAGGGCCCCTCGCGCGTTGAAAACACGCACCATATCGCCATCTGATATGCCACGTGCCTCCGCATCTGCGGGATGCATCTCCAGGCGATTTTCCTTGCGCGCCTCCATCTTGCGATGACCTTCGAGGTTCGCAAAGGTCGAGTTCATGTAGTTGTCGGCCTTGCGCGCGAGCAACTCCAGCGGATAGCGCTTCGCCCCTTCGCTCCAGCGCGACTCGGCCGGAGGATGAAATGCGGGCAGCGCGTCTTCTCCCTGCGCGGCCAGCTTTTCCGAGTAGAACTCGACCTTGCCTGAGGGCGTGGGCAACGCGCCTTCCGTGTATGGCAGAAACGGCGATTCTTCGGGATTGCGATGAAACGCCAGAGGAATGAACCCCTGGTCTTCCAGGTCCTCGTAGGTCACATGTTCCATTCCCTTGTTGGTCGAGTGCCCATCGAGGCCGATGGCCAGCGCCTGCCGGATCATTTGTTCCTCGCTATCGCGGAAACATGGCTCGCTAAAGCCCATCCACTGCGCCAGCTGGCCAAAGACCCACACGTTCGGCCGCGCCTCGCCCGGAGGCTCAATCGCCTTTTGCGATAGCTGCACAAAGTAGTGCCCGTAGGCGCCCTGCACGTCAGTGTGTTCCAGAAACGTCGTCGCCGGCAATATGTAGTCGGCATAGTCCGTCGTGTCGGTGAAGAAGAGATCGTGCACCACAGTGAAGAGGTCGGGCCGCATCAATCCGCGCCGCACCGCGTTCTGGTTGGGCGCCACCGCACCGGGATTCGAGTTGTAGACAAACAGAGCCTTCACCGGAGGACCGCCGCTGAGCACATCGTCGCCGCTGGCGCCTGCGGCCGCTTCTGAACCCTGACCCCTGTCTGCTGATCCCTCCGCATTCAAGGCCAGCCCCAGCTGCGACATGTTCACGATGCGCGCCTGCCGCCCCAGCGGTGAATCGAGCGCCAGGTCCGGCCGCTCCAGCTCGCGCTTATTCCATGCGAAGGCACCCGACGTCGAGAGCTGTCCGCCTCCGCCGCGATGCTTCCACGCGCCTGTTAGTGCCGGCAGCATGGCGATGGCGCGCACCGCGGAACCGCCGTTCTCGCAGCGCTGCACCCCATAATTCATACGTATGGCCGCCGGCTGTGTCGTCGCATACTCGCGCGCCAGCTGTTCTACTTCGCCCGCCGTGATGCCGGTCCAGTGCGCCACGCGCTCGGGCGTGTACTCGCGCGCACGTTCAGCCAGTTGGGCAAAGCCGTGAGTCATCGCGTCGATGTACGCGCGGTCTTCAAGCCCCTCGCGCAGAATCACGTGCATCAGGCCCAGCGCCAGCGCCACATCGGTTCCCGGCCGGATGGCGATGTGCCAGTCGGCCAAAGCTGCTGTTCTCGTTCTGTACGGATCGATCACGATCAACCGCGCGCCGTTGCGCCGCGCCTGCTCCACCATGGGCCAAAGATGAATGTTATTGCCGTGGATGTTCGCGCCCCACGCGATGATCAGCCTGGCGAGCTTGAAATCTTCGGTCGGCGTGCCCAGCTTCTTGCCGTACACAAGATTCCACGCCACGCCGCCGGCCTCTGAGCAGATGGTCCGGTCGAGCTGGCTGCCGCCCAGCCGGTGAAAGAACCGCCGGTCCATTGACCCGAAGCCCAGCTGCCCAATGGTGCCCGCATAGCTGTATGGCAGAATCGCCTCAGGTCCCCACTCATCGCTGATCTGCCGGAACCGCTGCGCAATCCCGCCCAGCGCCTCATCCCAACTCACGCGCTCAAAGGCGTCGTGCTCGGTGCCCCGCGGGCGCGGCCCCTTCAGCGCCCCCGGCTTCCGCCGCAGAGGATAGAGAATCCGGTCCGGCGCGTACACGCGATCCAGATACTTGGCCACCTTGCCGCAGAGAAATCCCTGCGTCACGGGGTGCGTCGGGTCGCCCTGCACCTTGATCGCGCGCCCCGTTCCGTCGACCGTTACTTTCACGCCGCAGCTGTCCGGGCAGTCGTGCGAACAAACCGTGTGGACAACGCGAAAGGGGGTAGGTGCGGCTGGGGCGGCCATATTCTCATTGTAAGCTGGTCGCAGATTTTCCCGCCCCTGGAGGTCCGCTCATGATCCGCCGACTGCTTGTTCTCGTTCTCCTGTTGTGCCCGCTTTGGGCCGCGTCTCAGCCGGCTGCCTCGCCGCAGGGGGACGAGACCCAGATCCGTGCCGCGATCCAGGCTCAGACCGATGCATGGAACCGCGGCGATATTCCCGCCTTCATGCAGACCTACGAGGACTCGCCCGACACCACCTTCATCGGCCTCGCCGTGCGCAAAGGCTACCAGCCCATCCTCGATCGCTACCGCCAGAGCTACACCACGCGCGCGCAGATGGGCACGCTCACCTTCCGCGACATCGATGTGCGCCTGCTGCCCTCGGGCTGCGGCAAAAATGAGATCGCGCTGGTCACCGGCAGGTTCCACCTCGACCGCACTGTGCACGGCGCCGCTGCCAAAGACGACGGCATCTTCTCGCTCGTCTGGCGCAAGGGCCCGCACGGCTGGAAGATCATCCTCGACCACACCAGCTGAGAAACGTGCCGCAAAATGTGAAGGCCGGCGCGCGTGTCGCCGGCCTCAATGTTTGCAGGTGTGCCGCATCGTCTGCGCGCCCTTTATGCTTCTTCTGCCTCCGCCGGCGTCATCTCGATCTCTATATGCTGCGCGCCAAGGTAAGGATGATGCGCCGTCAGCCGCACCGTGCCTGCCTGTTCCGTTGCGCGAATCCACACTGCGCCCTGGCCGCCCACCAGCGTGAACGGGTTGTCTCCGATCAGCGTCGCCGGTCCGCTCAGCTCAAAACGCACGGGATCGCAGGCGAACGGCCGCACTGCGCCGTACTCATCGGTTACGCGCAGCACTACGCGCGTCGTGTCTGCTCCATCGGCCGTCAGCTTCGTGTCATCGGGCAGCAGCGCGAACTTCTGGTCGATGCCCTTGCCCGACATCGTCTTCTCGATTACCTTCTTGCCGCCGATGTAGCCCTCAATGCGCAGATCGCCCCAGTCGGCGCGCACATCCTTGGCAGTCGCTGAAAACGGCGCGTACTTCAAATGTTTGAACTGTTCGCGGTCCGGATCGGCTTCCGCCACCAGCACATTGCTCATATAGAACTTCAAATGCTCGCAGTTCGAGCAGACCAGCGCCGTCGTGAACCCGATGCTCTCGTCCCCGCGCGCCCAGTGAAAGGCCGGCTCCAGCACAATCTCTTCTTCGGGTGCGCACTGCGACTTGTAGAATCCCGCCGCCGGCTTCGGCTCGCGCCAGATGTCGGTCACGCCGTGATAGCAGATGCGATCGCCCGAGCCGAAGTTTGCGTGCGTGTTGTAGTCGAAGGCGCACCATCCAATGCCACCGGAGTACTGCGGGTTCGACGCCAGCTGGTCGTGCACCCGCGCATGGCGAATCGTGTGCTCGCGCAGCCGCTCCACGTTGTCGATCGTCTTGGTCGGAAACGTGTGCCCGGCAAACTCCGTGTTCAGATACAGCGGATGATTCGGCGGCATCAGCGGCCAACCGAAATCGTTCATCGTGAAAACATCTTCCAGCAGCTCCGATGCCTGGAAGTTGCGGATGCCGCCGGTCTGCCGCGTCGGGTCCAGCTTGTGCGCCAGCGCATTCGTGCGCGTGTAGAAGTCGTGGTTGTCGGGTGACTCGTTGATGCGCACGCCCCAGAGAATCACCGAAGGCCGATTCCAGTCGCGGCGGATCATGCGGCCAACGTTGTCGACCGCGATGTCCTGCCAGGCCTGGTCGCCGATGTGCTGCCAGCCGGGAATCTCCTCGAGCACCAGCAGTCCGATCTCGTCGCACGCATCCAGAAAGTGCCGCGACTGCGGATAATGCGACGTGCGCACAATGTTGCAGTGCAGGTTTTTTCGCAGGATGATCGCATCGCGCCGCTGCACCCGCCCAGGCATCGCCTGCCCCACCCACGGAAACGTCTGGTGCCGGTCGAGGCCGCGCAGCTTGATGACCGTGCCGTTCAGCTTGAAACCCTCGGGCGTGAACCGCGCCTCACGGAACCCGGTGCGCCGCGTGTCGTGGTCGGTTACGGCCCCGTTCTTCAGCAGCTTCACTTCCACGCGATACAGCTTCGGCGTCTTCAGGTCCCACAGCTCAATCGCGCCCAGATTGTCGAGATGCACCGTCTGCGGCGTGTTCCATGTGTCCTCGCCGGCAGGCAGGTCCTGCGTCGCCTTCGCCGCCAGCCGCTCGCCGTCGTAGAGCGCAGCCTCCAGGGCATAGCCTTCGCCCGCCGATTTCTCATTGCTTGCCAGCCAGCACTGCACGTCCAGCGTCGGCTTGCCGCTCAGCACATCTTTCGGCATCGCAAAGACATTGTCGATGTAAGAATGCGGAACGATGCGCAGCGCCACCTCGCGATAGATGCCGCCGAAGGTCAGGTAATCCACCTCATAGCCGAACGGCGGAATGTCCGGCCGCTCGCTCGAGTCCACCTCTACCGTCAGCACGTTTTCGCCGGTCAGGTCTACGTGCTGCGTCAGCTCGAACGAAAACGGCGTGTATCCGCCCTTGTACTCGCCGAGATAGTTGCCGTTCACCCACACCTTCGACGCGGTCATCACGCCCTCAAAGTCCACAAAGACGCGCTTGCCCTTTGCCGCCGCAGGCAGCCGGAATCGCCGCCGGTACACCGATACAAACTCATACGACTTCTCGTCGAAGCTGTGCCACGGCTCGCGCAGATTGGTGTGGGGCACCACCACGCGCTCAAACTTGCTGTCGTCAAAGTTGCGCGCCCGCGCCGCGTCCGTAGCCTTCGGGCTGAACCGCCAGTTGCGATTGATCGGCAACACGATCCGGCCCTGCCGCGCTGCGGCAGATTCCGCCTTCGTTGAGATTCCCGAGGCAACAGTCGCACCGGCAATCAGTGTGCCGGTGGTCTTAAGAAAATCACGTCGATCCATCGTCTTCCTCGATTCGGGAGCCGGCGTCTGTACCGCTCAGCAGACAGAGCAGTCCAGGTTCAGACAAAACGGCCTTTACGAGACAGCGTAATTGTATACGTTTCCATCCGCGTCTGGCTTGGCTCTCCGCGCAACCCCTCCTCGGCCTCAACCACGCCCGGCTACCCCTTCAGCCGGCTCCGCCTCCTGTACACTGGTGCCGTCATGAGCTGCCTCTTCTGCAAAATTATCGAAGGAAGCATCCCCTCCACCGCCGTCTTTCAGGACGAGCAGTGCTACGCCTTCGCCGACATAGGCCCCAAGGCTCCCGTGCACATTCTGGTCGTTCCACGCGAGCACATCGTTTCGCTCGCCGATGCCGGCGCGCACCACCCGGCGCTGCTCGGTCATCTGCTCTGGGCCGCCGCAGAGATCGCACGCGAGAAGGGTCTCCACAAGGGCTACCGCGTCGTCATCAACACCGGACAAGACGGGGGCCAGACCGTCGACCATCTCCACCTGCATCTGCTCGGCGGCCGCGCACTCTCCTGGCCTCCGGGATAAAGCGCCGGCCTGCCCTTCATCCATCTCGTTTGCGCCGGATCGCAGTGTCCCCGCGCCGTCCCGCGCCTCGGTCCGTGCCCGCGCTTGAAACAGTACACTTGCATCGAATCGGTTTTCGCGAGGAGTCCCCCATGAAAGCGCTGGTCAAGAAGGAAGCGGGCCGCGGCCTCTGGCTCGAAGACATTCCCGAGCCCACCATCGGCATCAACGACGTCCTCATCCGCGTGCGCTACGCCGGCATCTGCGGCACCGATGTGCACATCTACCAGTGGGACGAGTGGGCCCAGAAGACCATTCAAGTGCCCATGGCCATCGGTCATGAGTTCGTCGGTGAGATCGTCGCCGTCGGCTCCAATGTTAATGACTTCTTCCCCGGCGACATCGTCAGCGGCGAGGGCCACGTCGTCTGCGGGCGCTGCCGCAACTGCCTCGCCGGCCGCCGCCATCTCTGCAAAGATACGCAGGGCGTGGGCGTCAATCGCCCCGGAGCTTTTGCCGAGCTGATCGCGCTGCCCATGACCAACATCTGGCGTCACCATCACGGAGTCGACCAGGAAGTCGCCGCCATCTTCGACCCCTTCGGCAATGCCGTGCACACGGCGCTCTCGTTCCCGGTTCTCGGCGAAGACGTGCTGATCACCGGCGCGGGTCCCATCGGCATCATGGCCGCGGCCGTGGTGCGCCATGCGGGCGCGCGCCACGTCGTGATCACCGACCTTAACCCCTTCCGCCTCGAGCTGGCCCGCAAGATGGGCGCGACGTTGGCAATCAATCCGACTGAAACCTCCTTGGCCGGCGCGCAGAAAGAGCTCGGCATGACCGAAGGCTTTGATGTGGGGCTCGAGATGTCGGGCAACGCCCAGGCGCTTGCCGACATGATCGCCAACATGAGCCACGGCGCCAAAATCGCCATGCTCGGCATTCCTGCCAAAGCTTCTACGATGGACTGGCGGCCGGTCATCTTCGACATGCTCACTATCAAGGGCATCTACGGCCGCGAGATGTACGAGACCTGGTACAAGATGTCGGTGATGCTCGACTCGGGCCTCGACATCTCACCCGTCATCACGCATCGCTATCCCTACCACGAGTTCGAGAAGGGTTTCGCTGCCATGATCGCCGGCAACACCGGCAAGGTTGTCCTCGACTGGACGAAGGTGCAGTAGCGCAGCGTGTAGACGCGCCGCTACGCCTTTGTCAGCGCACTCGTCTCCGGCGCCGCCAGGCCATAGAAGCTCTCGATTGTTCCTCGGTGCGCATGGAAGCGCGCGAACAGCGCCAGCCCGAGAGGGGTCGGCGCCAGGTTCAGCTCGTCCACCGGCACATACGACGAGGGCACGTTCTTCGACATGAACAGGCCCAGGTCGTGCAGGTGCATGAGTTCCCGCTCCACGCGGCCCAGGTCGCGCGATCCCACCAGAACCAGCACCTCGTCTGTCGAGTAGATCAGCGGCTGCGCCGTCACCACGCCATCGGTGAGCACCTTGGAGGCGCGCACGCAGGAGATGGTGAAGATCTTGAAGTGGATCGGGGCAAACTGGCTCACCCGCTCCACCAGCTCCAGGTAGGCGTCATCGTCGCGTTCCGGCGTGCAGGCCAGCGCCATCAGAGCCGCCCAATACTCCTGAATTCCGTCCTCTTCGGCCCACGATCCGTATTCGAGAACCCCGGCCAGCAGCTTCGGGCTCGCGGTCATCTCGCTTCCGCCCGGCCAGCCGCTCAGGATGCAATCCGCTTTCAGCGCAATCTCGACCGCATGTTTGAACCGGCCACTGCTCAGATCGGTGCAGACCCGCTGTCTGAAGTCCTTCTCCGCATCCGGACAGATGCGGCTCAGAAACGCCACAGCCTTCGCCATCTTGAAGTGACCCACAATGTCTTCGGGGCCTGCCTCGCCGGATGCGCCTTCCACCAGGCTCACCCACACCGCCGGATCGATATCCGTCGGCAGGTCAAAGCTCATGCCGACTCCGTCCTTACCGCATCGCACTACCTTGGCCTGCAGTACGAACTCGTTGCCCGGCCCCTGGTCTTCGAGATACTTCCGGCGAAGGGTTAGTCCAAGCTGCGTCCCCGGCTCCCAGCGGTCGTTCGTCAGAAGGTAGATCCCCGTTGCGCTGATGTCCTTGATCTGGTCTTCCCGAACGATGGCTCCCGAAGGATGAAGAACAGAGAAACCCGGGGCGGGATGACGCGCACCTTTGCGTACAATCTTCGGTGCAGGTTCCTTGAACCAGTCTTTCAAAGCCATCAGGACTTCCTCCTGCAGATCAAGCTCGCCGGCCGCCTGTTCGGCTCACACCTTGCCCCGCGCAGCTGCCGGTGCACACCAGGTTCTGAGACTTTCCTGACATGAGAATCTACGCCAATTCTCCACCCGGCTGTGAGTCATATCACCCCACGGAGCGAACCAACAGTACCACAGTCAGTTACCCCCGCAGCACCGCCCACCGCCCGAGGCCCCGCACGATCAGCCGGCCCGTGCGCCAACCCCTCGACCGGTCCCATGTCTGCCGCAGATTCTGTGCAATTCCCGTGGCCCGTTCGTAACTCGTTGCGGTGCGCCGGTGACGTCGTTGCTCTTGAAAGAGAAAAGGCGCCCGATCGCTCAGGCGCCTTCACCACCCCCGGAACAACTCATCGTTCACACCGGCTGCGGCATGTCCTCTGCTTCTTCTTCGAGCCCATACCTTCGCAGAAGATTCGGCAGGCTCTGCGAGAAAGCCGACCGCGGCATCACCGTATCGCAACCCGCCTCGATTGCCTTGATCTTCAGGTCTCCCTGCAGATGATTCAGGAATCCCACGATCGAGGTCGCCTTCTTGAACTTTGTCTTGAATTTGGGAATCAGCGTCATCGGCTTGGCATTCAGATTGTTCAGATCAAACACCAGAAGCGTCGGCTTTTCCTCTTCGGGCACTTCGAAGATCCGTGTCACCACGTCCTTGTCGCCCTTCACAAACTCGACCTTTACGCCCAGCTTGCGCGCTGTCTCGTTGATCTTCGCCTGGAAGAACAGATCGTCGATAAAGCAGAAGATGCGGGTCGCGGCATCATGCTTGACCGGCGCTGCCGGAGCCGCCTGGTACACGTCTGGGTAGTAGCTGCCGTGGCCATTGCCCGACACCGGAATCGTCGACGGCGGACCATCCGCAACGTTGCCGTTCACCGCCCGGTAGCTGTGGTCCATAGGACCCACAAACATCCGCGGCCCCTTCTGCTTGTCTTTGCGGCGGCCCTGCTGCGGAGCAATGCTGTTGCCCGGCTGCAACTGCGGACCACTCCCTCCGCCGCCCTTCTGGAAGAACTTCTTCTTCTTCCGGCCCTGGCGCATGTGCTGCTGCGGCTTCTGCTGCTGACCGCCCTGCGGTTGCGGCGGAGCCTGGCCCTGCGGCTGGGGCTGACCCTGCTGCCCTTGCGGCGCGCCCTGTTGGCTCGATTTATTCTTGCGGCGGCGCCGGCGGCGCCGATGCCCCTGCGACTGTCCCTGGCCGTTGGCCGGGGCCTGCCCCATCTCTTGCTGGGGCTGTGTCGGTTCTGTCGTCATGCGTGCACTTCCTGGCACATTGCTTTAGGTTGCCTTGTGTTGCCGGGACCAGCCTCGCCCCTTGCGGGCCGCCGTTCCCATTGCTCTCGCCCGTTCATGCCTGTCCACCTTGAGACACACACCTGCGCAGCGAGTGAAACTTCATCACCTGTCGGAATCGGGGAGATTGGCTGCAGTTCTCTGCTCGCACGCAATCTATCACGAGTTCCTTCAATCTATCCTTCGATCGCAGCCAGCGTTCCTTCTATGCCACTTCCTCGAACCGCGTCCTGCAAACTCGCGTTCCTGGCAGGCACTTTCTCCGAATTCCTCTGGCTCCCGGGTACTTGTACTGGAACCGCGCTCCAGACGCCTGGTGAATTAAGTCCCTGCAACAACAGTTTCCGGTTGTCAGGATCGGTACAGTGCGGCCGGTGCGTTCCTTGGGTGCTGCCCTCTCTCCGGGAAGATTCGCCGCACATGTCCCCCAGGGGGTATCTCAGGCTGGTGAAGTTTCCCTTGCAGCGGCGAGCTCTCACTTCCCAAAAACGGGTGGTTCGCATCAGCCGCCTGTTAGGCAACTCTGATAGTACAGGGACGGGCACAGGTGCGCAAGTCGGACCCCTATCCAGAGTAATCACGGCCGGCACATATTTCGTCACAGGCCGATTCTCGCCCGGTCGGGCCTCATTCCGCCCATACACAAAGAGCCGCATCGTCCGATGCGGCTCCTCGCGTTCCCGTGCTGGTCACTGGCCTCCCAGCATATTACGGCCGGCGGTTGACTCCACCGCGCCTTCCACAGGCTGCCCCAGCCGGTCTCCCCCCTGATAAAGGGCCGCTCATTGGCGGATGCTCTTGCCGGGCGCCTGGCGTGTTCTGGGCTGGCCGGGATCCTTTCCAGCAGCCGGTACATCACTGGCGCCCTCCTAATAGCAATCGAAATGCCGTTCCTGCTATCTCGTGTTTTCAATCAGTTACGAAGGGCATGTCCACCATTCCGTCTGTATTCTCGTAGTCCAAAAGGTCGAATTCTCTCAAAAACCATAGACCGCCGTTCTCGCCCGCCCTCCACCGTCCGCTTTCCGCCTCCGCCCACCCCTTCTACTTCTGGCAGTTGGGGCAATAATGCGTGCTCCGGCCGGCCACCACCACCCGCCGGATCGGCGTCTTGCATACCCGGCACGGCTCGCCCGTCCTCTGGTACACCCGGTGCTCCAGCTGAAAGAACCCCCGTACTCCTTCGGCATCCACATAATCCGAGACCGACGATCCGCCCAGCCGGATCGCCGCCTGCAAAACCTCCTGCAACGCCAGGCGCAGCCGCTCCAGCTCCGCCTGGGTCAGCCGGCCCGCCCTGCGCCGCGGCCGGATCTTTGCCCTGAAGAGGCTTTCATCGGCATAGATATTGCCTACACCCGATAGCAGCGTCTGGTTCAGCAGGGCGGCCTTGATGGCCAGCTTGCGTCCGCGAAACAGGGCTGCGAAGGCCTCGGCCTCAATCGCCAGCGGCTCCGCTCCCGGAGCGCCAAATCTCTCGCCTTTGCCCAGGTCGCGCAGCTCCAGCCGGCCAAACCGCCGCGGATCGACGAATCGCAATTCGCGTCCGCTCTTCAACTCCAGCCGCGCATGCGTGTGCGGTTCCACCGGCGCTTCCGGAGTGGTCACCAGCAGCCGCCCGGTCATCCCCAGGTGCACAATCCACTGCGCGTCTTCCTCCACTCCGCGCTGGTCCGTTACACCATTACGCCGCGCCGTCCTGGGCCCGGTGGCTGCCAGCCCCACCACGATGTGCTTGCCCATCCGGCGCACACCGGCAATCGTCCGGCTCTCGAGACCCTTCACCTGTGCCGCCGCCGGCGTCTTCAGCAGGTCTCGCTTCGGCCCAAACCACGCAACCACAATCTGGTCGCCGCGCACACGCGCATCCACCCCGCGGGCAATCGTCTCCACCTCAGGCAGTTCCGGCATCTCTCCATTTTAGGGGGATCGGAAACAGCATCGCGCGGCAACCGGCGGACGCATCATCCGCATTGCCTGAGTTCTCGCCAGCTACTTGTGCTGCTTCACCTGGCGAACGCGGCTGGCCTCGAAGCTCACAATCCGCCACTTGCCCGTCGCGTCGCGCACGTAGACATGGGTGTAGCGGTAGTTGCCCGAGAAGTCGCCGTTGGGCCCGGTTCCGCTCACCTGGGCCCGCGACGTCACAATCGCCGTCGACCCATAGAAACGCACCTTGCGATCGGAAATGTCGATGGAGTTGAAGCGCACCGCGCCGCTGCGCAGATTCGCGATCGTCTCTTCCTTCGTCTGCAGCATGCCATTCGCGGTGATGGCCATGAAGTCGTCCGACAGCAAGGCATCGGCCGCCGCCGCATTGCGGTTCAGAATGGCCGAACGCCACTGCTCTTCGAGCTGATCGATCAGATGCCGGGTCTCGTGCCGCTCGCCCAGGCCCATCGCTCTGAGCGAAGGAGCTGCCACCACCACGAGCAACACCGCTAGCCCGGCGGCCAGCCGGTGCCTCCTGCATGCTAGGTGCATGAGCCTGAACTTCCTCATGGGCGTAACGGATAGTAGACCGGAACTGGAAGCACGGTCAATCCGCCCCTGTGAAAACCGCTTTACCTTGGTGTGAACTTTCGGGTCACGCCTTGGCTGTGTCTTGAGTCGCGCGGGCCGCTCAATTGCAACCATAGGTTCCTCCCCGCGTCTCGCCCATGGGCTTCGCCGCCGCCCGGCTCTGCGCGCCGCTGAGCCCGTAACGCACACAGGCTCTGTTCACTCCTTGGACTCTGTGCAGGAGAATTGGCTTAGGGCTGTCCCCGAAAATGCCGCGGCCAGATGACGTGTCCGCGGCGGCGCGTCTCAGGCCAGCGCCTGCAGATCTTCGCGAAAACGTTCCAGCATCTTCTGGTAGAGACCGCCCACGGCGTGCTGCTTGAAGTGCGCCGACTGGCGATGCGCATCGGCGGCTGCCGCGTCCCGGTATTGCTCGTAGATCACCACCGTGTCCGGGTCGCCCTCCACCCGGTGCGGAATGTAGCTCACGCAGCCCGGCTCCTGCCGCGAGGCCTCCGTCAGCACACGCAACATCTCGCCAACCTCTTCCCGGTCTTCAGGGGCAAACTTCATTCTGACGGTAAAGCTGATCATGAGCAGAGTGATCCTTCCTGTCCCGGCGTTACCGCTCGCTCGGTCTCCTAAGTCTAACCGTGAATCTCGCGCAGCACTCCCGCGAACTCATCCAGCACCATCGTCTGGTCCCGGTCCGGTCCCGTTGACACCATGCCGATCTTTGCGCCGCTCTCGCGTTCCTGGAATCGCAGATACTCTCGCGCCGCTGCCGGCAGCTTGTCAAACTCCGTGACGCCCTCGGTCGGCTCGCACCACCCTTTGAGCTTCGTGTAGACCGGCTTGATCCGGCTCAACCCTTCCACGTCCGCCGGAATCTCGTCCGTCACCCTGCCGTCCATCTCGTAGCCGGTGCAGATCGGAATCTCTTCAAGCTCGTCCAGCACGTCCAGCTTCGTCACCACCAGCCACTCCGCGCCATTCACCTGGTTCGAGTAGCGCAGCAGGGGAATATCCAGCCAGCCGCAGCGCCGCGGCCTGCCCGTCACCGCTCCGTACTCGTTGCCCTTGGCCCGCAGCCGCTCGCCCACCGCGTCGTGAATCTCCGTCGGGAACGGCCCCTCGCCTACGCGCGTCACATAAGCCTTGGTCACGTTGATCACGTTGGCGATCGACGTCGGCCCCACGCCCGTCCCTGTCGCCGCGCCGCCGGCCGTCGCGCTGGACGACGTCACAAACGGATACGTCCCGTGATCGATATCGAGCATCGTGCCCTGCGCGCCCTCGAACATCACCGAGCCGCCGTCGCGCAGCACGCCGTGCAGCAGCCGTCCCGTGTCGGTCACAAACGGACGCACCCGCTCGGCCGCCGCCGCGTACTCGTCATACATCTTCCTCGGGTCCAGCGGGTCGGTCCCGAACAGCGCATGCGCAATCGCGTTCTTCTCGGCGCAGGCCGCCTCAATATGCGTCTTCAGCAGGCTTGAGTTCAGCAGGTCCACAATGCGCAGACCGCTGCGCGCCATCTTGTCTTCATAGGCCGGGCCAATGCCGCGGCTCGTGGTGCCAATCTTCTTGCGCCCCGGCGCGCTTTCGGCCGCCAGCTCGATCATGCGGTGGTAGGGCAAGATCACCTGCGCGCGGTTCGACACAAACAGTTGCCCGTCGACCTCGATGCCCAGGCTCCGCAGCTTGGCCACTTCTTTCAGGAAGGCGATCGGGTCCAGCACCACGCCGTTGCCGATCACGCCCTTGCACCCCTTGCGCAACACGCCGCAGGGTATCAGCTGCAGCACAAATTTCTGTTCG
>Ga0335073_10007128_pt1 | contig 15669 bp, 11 predicted proteins | sample Lox_Sample_22_FD_207093 | JGI IMG/M metagenome (GOLD analysis project Ga0335073, IMG submission 207093) | Soil microbial communities from Loxahatchee National Wildlife Refuge, Florida, United States - Lox_Sample_2.2 | ecosystem: Environmental > Terrestrial > Soil > Wetlands | place: USA... | reverse complement strand
TCGCTGGTCGCCGGCCGCAAGGTGAGCCGGCTGCTGCGCCAGGAATTCGGCGAGGTCGACATCGAGGACCTGAGGCTGCCATTCCATTGCGTGTCGGCGAACCTCACCAACGGCCAGCTCGCCGTGCATCGCCGCGGCCCGGTGTGGCACTGGTTGCGCGCCTCGATCGCGATCCCGGGGGTGCTGCCGCCGGTGTGCGCGGAGCGGCAAGCCTATGTCGACGGCGCGACGCTCAACAACCTGCCGGTGGATGTGATGCGCGAGGGATTCCAGGGTCCGATCATCGCCATCGATGCAGGCGGCGAGCGCGGCTTCTCGAGCGAGGTCGACATGACCGAGCTGCCGCCCATCTGGAAGGTCCGCAGCCTGCTGCGCCAGATCCGGCCCTCGGGCAACATCATGCGGATCCTGTTGCGCGCGGGCATGCTGAACAGCGCGGCCACCTCCATCGCGCAGCGCGAGCTCGCGAGCCTCCTGCTGCGCCCCCCGCTCGAGGGGGTCGACCTGCTCGACTGGCGCGCCTTCGACCGTGCGATCGAGATCGGTTACCGTCACGCGGTCGAAGTGCTCGCGCGCGATGGCGCACGGCTGACCGTGGGCGGCACGGGCGGCGCGCCGGCTTAGATTAAAGCTCCGCGGCCGCGGGAATGATCTCGCGCGCGAACAGCTCGAGCGGGGCGATCTCGTGCACATTCGGCATGTTGAAGATCGCATGATGGATGCCGATCGCGGCCAGCTGCCGCAAGTGCGCGAGCACCTCGCGCGGCGTCTGCTTGCCGCTCCCGACCTCCACGGTGCCGAGCGAGGTCTTCTCGATCGCATCGTAGTCGCGCTCGAGGGCCGCGCAATGCTGCCTCAAGATCGCGAGCTTGGCCTTGACGGTCTCGACCGGACCGTAGAGGTTGCAGGCATCGGCGTACTGCGCCACCATCCTGAGGGTCTTCTTCTCGCCGCCGCCCGCCACCAGGATGGGCGGATGTGGTTTGCTGAGCGGCTGCGGTACGCACAGCGTGCGCTCGAGCTGGTTGTGCCGGCCGCGATAGGGCGCGTCCTTGCCGGACCACATCTGCCGCGCGATCTGCAGCGCTTCCTCCAGAAGCTCGAAGCGCACCTTGAGCGGCGGAAACGGCACTCCCAGACCCCGCGACTCCTGCTCGTTCCAGGCGGCGCCGATGCCGAAGTAGCTGCGCCCTCCCGAGAGCACATCCAAGGTGGTTGCGGCCTTCACCAGGATGCCTGGGTAGCGATAGACGACGCCCGTGACCAGGGTTCCGAGCTTGATCCTGCTCGTGGCCCCGGCGAGCAGACCGAGGGTGGTGTAACCCTCGAGCATGTCGCGCTCCGGCGGCCCGATCATGCCGATCTGAAAGAAATGGTCCATCACCCACAGGCTGTGGAAGCCGCCTTCATCGGCGGCGCGGGCGATGTCCTTGAGCCGGGAGGCCATCGTCGCGGGCCCCCCGGGCCAGGTGAAATTCGGAACCTGCAGACCGATTTTCATGGCGGTGACTCCTGTTTCATCTGCCACGCCTGATCGATGAGCCACGCGTGAATGGCCTCCGCATCCGCAGGCTTCAGCACGTCGTCGAATCGTCCCATTCCCTTCATGGCGTAGGCTCCCTCGAGCACGATGGAATTGAACAGCCCATGGGTGGCGGGATCGAGGCGTCGAAGGTCCGGAAGATTGCCGCGGCCCATGACGTGGCAGCGCGAGCAAAATCGATTGTACAGCACCTCGCCCGCCGCGACCTGTGCGCGGTCGGTGGGCCGGGGCGGAGGGGCCGGGAAAGGCGGGTCGCCGCGCAAGGGCGGCAAGGGCGGCGCCGGGCCGCCGAGCTTCAACACGATGATACGGCCGTCATTGCCGTACTTGTAGGCAGCCGACTGGGGATCGAGCGGCGCGCCGAGGATGACCCCGCCGCCGCCGTAGCCGGCGACCACGGCGAGGTACTGCACGCCGTTCACCTTGTAGGTCATGGGTGCCGCCATCACCGAGCTCCCGAGCGCGAGGCTCGCCAGGCGCTGGCCCGTGCCCGCGGCATATGCGGTCAAGTTGCCGTTGGCGTCGCCTTGAAACACCAGGCCGCCGGCGGTGGCGAGCACGCCGCCGTCCCAGCTCGAAACGCTCTGCGTCTCCCACAGCACGCGGTGCTCGGGCACGCTCCAGGCCCGCACGTATCCGCGCGAGGCCGGGTTGGTCTTGATGCCCTGCATGAGACTCGCGACCGTCGGCACGTTGCCGAAGAGTGATTGCAGCGCCTTCGGGTCCCACATCTCCGGCGGCAGCGCCGGAGTGGTGAATTGACCCTCGACCAGCCCCGCCGGGCGCTTGCTGGTCTCGGTGATGATGTTGCCGGCCTCGATCACCGGGATGAAAGTGACCGCATGCACCGGATCGAAGGCCATGGGCTGCCAGCTGTGTGCGCCGGCCTCCGACGGGAACACCATCACGGGCTCATCGCCATACTCGACCCGCGGATCCACCTTGGGCCGGCCGGTCTTCGGATCGATGCCGCGCGTCCAGTTCTGGAAGGCGAAGTTGTGCGCCGACAGGAGCTTGCCCGTGCCTCGATCGAGCACATAGTAAAACCCGTTCTTGGACGCCTGCATGATCACCCGGCGCCGCTGGCCGTCGAGATCCACCTCGGCCAGGATCATCTTCTGGGTGCTGTCGAAGTCCCAGCGGTCGCCCGGTGTCGCCTGGTAGTACCAGTCCATCGATCCGTCATCGACGTGAATCGCGATGATCGAGGCTGCGTACAGCTCATCGCCGCCATGGCGGCCGCCCAGGCGCATGTTGTACGGAGCGGCGTTCCCGGTGCCGATGTACACCAGGCGCAGCTCCGGATCGTAGGCCATGCCGTCCCACACGGTGCCGCCGCCGGCTCCCTGGTCCCAGGGATGCCTGGGATCCCAGGTCTTGAGCGCCGCCTCGAGGTGCTTTTGCTCCTGTGGGCCCTCCGCGGGATTGCGGGGCACGGTGAAGAAGCGCCAGCGCAGCTCGCCGCTGTGACGATCGTAGGCCGAGACATATCCGCGGGTATGCGCGAAGTCGGCACCGGCGCCACCGATGATGACCAGATCCCCCGCGATGAGCGGCACGCCCGTGAGCGTGTAGGGACGATGCTCCGGCCGCCCGATCACGGTATCGACCTTCCACACCATCGCGCCGGTGCGGGCGTCGATCGCATGCAGCCAGCCGTCGAGCGCGGCGACGAAGAGCTGCCCTTCGTAAGCGGCCAGCCCGCGGTTGACGGCGTCGCAGCACGCGTAGCGCGCCCACTGGCCGTCGATGTGGGGGTCGTACTTCCACAGCTCCTTGCCGCTTGCCGCGTCGAGCGCGTACACGCGTCCGAAGTTGCTGGTGGCGTACATCACCCCGTCGATCACCAGCGGCGTCGACTCCTGGCCGCGATTCGTGCCCAGCCGATAGTCCCAGGCAAATCCCAGGGTCGCAACATTGCCGGCATTGATGTCGGTGAGCGGAGAGTAGTACGTGCCCGCGGCATCGCGTCCCGCGGAGACCCACTGCTCGGGTTCCGGCGCCGCGAGGCGCGCCGCATCGACTTGCGCCGCTTTCGGCGGGGGCGCGGGCGGCGGCGGGGGCGCCGGCGGGGTCGGCTTCTGGCAGCCACCGAGCCCCAGCATGAGACTGGCGGCGAGCGCCCCCATGCCCGGCGTTCGCCTGCGCGCCGCCGGCGCGCGAGTCAAGTGAATCGCTTTCATGGTGCGGATCGCCTCATCATCCCAATCCTCCACGCTCTAAGGTCGAGCGGCTGCGATCCTACCTAAGAAATCCACGGCGTGCTGGCGCGTCGCGATCGAGGCGAGCACCGTGGCCGGATCGAGGCCGGCGCGGCGCGCGGCTCCGCTCACCAGACTTCTCTGCAGATCGTTCGGCGCAATGGACAGCGGCGTCGGCACGATGCGGGAGGCCGGCGCCGCGAGCGTGGGAGTCTCGGTACGCGGCGCACTCAAGGTGAGCACGTGCTCGAGCGTCGGCGCGGCCGCGATGCGCGCGCTCGAGAGCATGCTTGCGCCGCCGATGCCCAGCCAGTCGCGCAGCGTCGCGAGGATCGAGGTGTGATCGTAGGGCATCGCGGTATTGGAGCGAAAGACCGTGCCTGCGGCAACATGGGGCGAGACCAGCACGGCCGGAACCCGCACGCCGAAACGCTGGAACGTGAATCCCTGGTCTCCCGGTGAGCTCGCCCGATCGGGGCTCACGGCGTTCGTCGGCGGCAAGCGGTGGTCGTAGCAGCCGCCATGCTCGTCGTAGGTGATGAGCAGCAGCGTGCGGTTCCAGGCGGGCGACGTGCTCACCGCGGTCCAGATCGAGTGCAGCAACGCCTCCCCTGCGTTGACGTCGTGCGGCGGATGCTGGTCATTCGGCTCGAGGAGAAAGCTCGGCTCGATGAAGGCATAGCTCGGCAAGGTGCCGTGCGCACAATCGTCCAGGAATGCGGAGAAGCCGCGGAAACGGGCGTCGAGCGAAGGGGCCCAGAGCTTCGGAAACATGGTGCGCGTGAGCGAAGGTGTGAGCAGCGTGTCGCTGTAGACGCGCCAGCTCGCACCGATCGTCTCCAGCACGTTGAAGATCGTCGGCACATCCCACTCGAGCGGGTCAGGCGGGCTGCCGTTGTCGATCCGGCCGTTGGAAGTGCCCGCGTGCGCGAAGGCGCGGTTTGGCCAGGTCTGGCTCGGAACGGAGGCGAACCAGGCATCACCGACGGCGTAGTTGCGTGCCAGCGCCGAGAGTACCGGCAGCTCGGCCGGTCCGCGGCATTGCATGATCTGGGCGGGATCCTTCGTCGCGGTGCTCGCATAGTTGACGACGAAGCCCTGCATCGGCCATCGGGGGTTCGCCACCTCGCCCTCCGGACCGTAGAGCTGATAGGTCACGTTGCTCCAGGTCTCTTGCGGATCCGGATCAGGGGCGGTCGAGCTTGCGGGCACGGCCACGGGCACCATGCTGCACACATCACCGCTGAAGTAGGCGGCAAGTGCCGGATTGCTGAGCCCGGCGCAGAGTCCATCGAAGGAGGGCGCGCTGCCGGCGGGCAGCACCTGCGCCGGCCGCTCACCGTCAGGGTAGAGATTGCCGAGCATGGCGTCGAGCGAGCGATTCTCGAACATCACCACGATGAAATGATCGATGGGCAACATGTCGACTCCTTGTCGAGTGCGGGTCTATTGTGATGCGCGCGTCGGAGCGCTGCCATAGCAGCCGCAGATGTCGCGCGCGTTGCGGGAAATCTGCGGCAAGATGTCATGCGTTGCGGCTTGACAGTGCGCGGCGGCGGATCATTCAATCCCCTCACCATGAGCCGCCGCAGCCCCTCGCACCGCAAGCGCCGCGCGTCGCCCCAGCGCACCCCTTCGCGCAAGTCCGCGGCTGCGCCTGCGCACGCTGCGCTGCCAACGAGCGCCGCGGCAGCGACGGCGCTTCCCCCGATCTCGTGCATCGTGGTGCTGATGCTCGAGAACCGCTCGTTCGACCACCTGTTCGGGAAATGGCCGGGGACGGCGGGACTGTCGCAGGGACCCTTCGCGAACCGCGTGAATCCGGCAAAGCCTGCGGGTGCGGGCAACGAGCCCATCGCCGAGGGCCAGCCGGCGCTGTTCTCGGTCGCCCAGGGGCAGGGTCCTGGACATTCGGTGGATGCCACCAACGTGCAGCTCTTCGGTACCCAGGTGATCGCGCCGGGAGCCACGCTCAAGGCGGCTGACGAACGCGGCTTCGTCGAGAGCTACAAGACCGAGCTCGCGACCGATGGATTCGGCGGGCCGAGCGTCGACCTGAGCGCCGTCATGCAGACCTTCGTTGCGGGCCAGCTCCCCGCGCTCAGCGCGCTCGCGCAGAATTTCGTGCTCTGCGACCAGTGGTTCTGCGAGGTGCCGGGCCCGACGATGCCGAACCGGCTCTACATCCACGCCGCCACCTCGGCGGGCTGGGCGCGCAACGACTGGAGCGTGGATCTCGACTCGGTGACCATCTACGAGCAAATCGCGGGCAGCGGACGCAGCTGGTCGGTCTACTACAGCGACCAGAACGAGGTGGCGCAGTACACGCGCATCAACGCGGAGCGCGCCAATTTCAAGCTCTACGAATCGAGCTTTGCCGCGGACGCCGCCGCCGGCAAGCTCGCGAGCTACAACTTCATCATCCCGCGTTTCGCGGCCTCGGCGAGCGATGGCCCGGTGACTTCGATGCACGCGCCCCAGGACGTGCGACCGGGTGATCGGTTGGTCGCGGATATCTATGCGGCGCTGCGCGCCGGGCCGCAATGGGGCGTGAGCCTGCTCATCGTCACCTTCGATGAGCATGGCGGCTATTTCGACCACGCCGATCCACCGGCCGCGGCGAACCCGGACGGCATCGACTCGCCGGCGCCCGGCGACACCGCTTCGTTCGCGCCGGCCTTCGGTTTCGATCGGCTGGGCCTGCGGGTGCCGACCTTGCTCGCCTCACCGTATCTGCCCAAGGGCACGGTGAGCTCGCAGCTGCTGCAGCATACCTCGGTGCTCGTGACCGCGAGAAAGCTCTTCGGCATCGCTGCCCCCCTCACCCGGCGCGATGCCGCGGCGGCGAGCTTCGAGAATTTGTTTCTTGCGACCCCGCGCAGCGATGCGCCGCCGACCCTGGTGGCGCCGGGCGTCGAGACGCTGCCTTCCGCTGCGAGCGCGGCGCCGGACGATTACATGCGTGAGATGGCGATCGGCTGGCGCCGCCGCACCGGCGGTCTTGCGGGCGCCGCGGCCAGCGTGCCGACGCCCACCTCGCAGCAGGAGGTTCACGATTTTCTGCGCAGCCAGGTACAGCTGTTTCTCGATCATCGGGGCGCGCCGGCCCGCCGCAAGACGCGCGCGCGCACGCGCCACTGATCGCCGGATCGAGCCGAGTGCGGAGCTCGAGCCCTATTCCTCGACGGCCGACTTGACCGCCTCGATCACGGCATCGCGGATGCTTGCATCGGTGACGTCGATCACGATACGCGCCGCGCCGCTCGATTTCTGTCTCAGCTGAACGTGAATGGCTCGCGTCTTGACGATGTCGCTCAGCACCGGGCGCGGGCGTGCTCCGGGCCCCTCCGCCGGGCGCGCCTGCGCTTTGCGGACCAGGCTCTCGGTGTCGCGCACCGAGAGCTCCCGATCCACCACGAGCCGCGCGATGCGCTCCTGCTGCGCGGCATCGTCGAGTGCCAGCAGCGCGCGCGCATGCCCCATGCTGATCGCCTTCGAATCCAGGAGCGCGCCGATCCCGGGAGGCAGGTCGAGGAGACGAATCAGATTGGTGACCGCAGCGCGCGAGCGACCGACCGCATCCGCCACCTCCTGGTGGGTGAGCGAAAAATCCTCGACCAGGCGGCGCAGCGCCCTCGCCTCCTCGGCCGGGCTCAGCTCCTCGCGCTGGATGTTCTCGATGAGCGCCAGCGCGATCGCTTCCCGATCGGAGAGCTCGCGGATCACGACCGGGATCTCGGTGAGGCCGGCGAGCTGGGCCGCCTGCCAGCGGCGTTCGCCCGCGACGATCTCGAACTGGTGCGGGAATCCGGGGACGGGCCGCACCACGATGGGCTGAATGACACCGTTGGCTCTGATCGAGGCGGTGAGCTCCTCGAGCGGCTCACGCCGCAGCTCGGTGCGCGGCTGGTGCGCGCCGCGGCGTATGGCACCGATCGGAATGGCGCCGGTGCCCGAGCGATAGCCCTGGCGGGGCTGCGGGCTCAGCAGCGATTGCAGGCCGCGACCGAGGCCCTTGGACGGTACTGTCATATGCGGAAGACTAGCGCGAATTTTATCCGTTGCAGGACTATGACACGATTGGTCCTTTCACCGACTATATTGTACCTTCAATGAGCTTGCATCTTCCCAGCCTGCCACGCGCATCCGCGGGCCGCGCGCGGCCGCGCAGCCGCGCCGCCTTGCAGGCATTCGCGCTCGCCGCGCTCGTGCTGCCGGCGCTCGCCGCCGCGGGGGCCGCTGCCGGCGTCGCGCTGCCCTCGCTCGCGCCGATGATCAAGCTGGCCTCGCCGGCGGTGGTCAATATCGCGACGCGCGGCACGTTGACCGAGCGCGTGCCGCGCAATCCGCTGCTCGAGGACCCGTTCTTCCGCCACTTCTTCAACACGCCGCGCGAGCCCGCGGTGCGGCACCGAAAATTCCAGAGCGCCGGATCCGGCGTGATCGTCGATGCACGGCGCGGCTACATCGTGACCAACCGGCACGTGATCGAGAACGCCAGCGAGATCACGGTGACGCTGCTCGACAATCGCCACTTCACGGCCAGCGTGATGGGGAGCGATGCAGGCACCGACATTGCGGTGCTCAAGGTGCAGGAGCCCCATCTCACCGAGATGCCGCTCGCGGATTCCTCGCGCCTCGAGGTGGGCGACTGGGTGGTCGCGATCGGCAATCCCTTCGGCCTGCAGCACACGGTCACGGTCGGCATCGTGAGCGCGCTCGGCCGCACCGGGATCAATCCGCACGGCTACGAGGATTTCATCCAGACCGACGCCTCGATCAACCCCGGGAACTCCGGCGGCGCACTGGTCAACACCCAGGGCGAGCTGGTCGGCATCAACTCGGCGATCCTGTCGTCCGAGAACGGCGGCAACATCGGCATCGGCTTCGCGATTCCGGTGAACATGGTGAAGGCGGTGATGCAGCAGCTCATCACCTATGGCGCGGTGAAGCGCGGCGCGCTCGGAATCAAGGTGGGCGATGTGAGCGCCGAGCAGGCGCGGTCGAACGGCCTCGGCAACGTACGCGGCGTGCACATCGACGAGGTGTCGCACGGCTCTCCCGCCGAGCGCGCCGGCATCCGAGCCGGCGACATCGTGGTCTCGATCAACGGCACGCCGCTGGAGAGTGCCGCCCAGCTGCGCAACGCCATCGCACTGCTGCGCGTCGGCCAGACGGTGGACCTGCGCGTGCTGCGCAGGGGCAGCATCCGCTCGGTATCGGTGGTGATCACCGGCCGCGCGGTCGCGGAGTGAATGAAGTTCACCGGCGGTCGGGACCGGCACGCTCGGCGTGAGCTGCTCCTCGACGCGCGCCGGCTGCTTCGCCGCATCGAGCGCGTACCGGCCGAGGCGAATCAGCGCGAGGCGCCGCGGCACTCCGCGATGAATCGCGCGCGCTCGCGCGCGTCCGCGATCCTGGCGGCGAGGCGCGCCTGAAGATCCGCCTCATCCAACGCCGCGCTCGCGGCCTTGCGCACCAGCACGGCCGCGATCGGCCCGAGATATCGCGTCAGGGCCCGGGTGGTGCGCTCGAGCGCGTGCGCATCGATCGCGGTGATCGCGGCGGCCTTGGCCGCGCCGAGTCCGGCGCCGGCGGGCGACTGCGGAGTGCCGGTGATGGCCGCGCTCGAGGCGCGCGCCGCGGAGCGCGCTTTGAGGAAACCCTGTCGCTCGTCTTCGGAGCGGAGCTGCGCGGCGAGCTCCTGATAGAGCCGCTCTCGATCCAGCGTCGAAGCCGCGGCGCGCTTGACCACGATGCGCGCCATCGGGCCCAGGATCGGTGTGAGTTGCCGCTCGATCTCGGCCAGCTCCTCGCCTGACCAGCCCTCGATTGCATGAAGCTGCGTCGCGGCGACGCTCGCGCCCGCTTGCTCGCTGCGCAGCTCGCTGGAGAGGTGAGCGGCGCCGCCGCCGAGGCCGAGATTTTCGACGACATCCGCGATCGCGTCAGCAAACTCCTGCGCCGACTGGTAGCGGTCGTCCGGGTCCTTGGCGAGCGACTTCGCAAGCACCGGATCGAGCAGCTGCGGCACGGCCGGCGCGGCGCTCGAAACCGCACGCGGCGCGACGTGACAGATCTGATACATGATCTCCGAGAGCTGCCCGCTGAACGGCCTGCGACCGGTGAGCAGCTCGAAGAACAGCACGCCGGCCGAGTACAGGTCGCAGCGGCGGTCGACCTCGCGGCCGAGGTAGCGCTCGGGGGCCATGTAGGCCGGCGTGCCGATCATGACGCCGGTCTGCGTTTGCTTGAGAGAGCCGACCTTGGCGATGCCGAAATCGGTGATCTTGAGCCGGCCATCGCGCGTCACCAGCAGATTGGATGGCTTGATGTCGCGGTGAATGACACCTTGCGCATGCGCGTAGCCGAGTCCGCCGAGGAGCTGCCGCATCAGCTCGAGCGCGCGCGGCAGGCGAGGTCCGGGCGCCTCGCGCATGTGATCCTCGATGGTGCGGCCGTCGACGTATTCCATGGCGAAGTACGACTCGGCCGGGTCCGCATCGGAGAAATCGAAGAGCGCGACGATGGCTGGATGATTGAGGCGCGCGACGGCGCGCGCCTCGTTCAGGAATCTTCCCTTGCGGTCGGCGGCGCCTTGCAGCGCCGCGTCGTGCCGATGCAGAAGCTTGACGGCGACCACGCGCTCGAGCACCAGATCGCGCGCCTTGTAGACCGTGCCCATACCACCCTCGCCCAGCAGCTCGAGAATCCGATACTTCCCGAGCTGCCGCTCTGCATCGCCGCCGTGAGGGCCTGGCACGCTATTTCTCCAGCATCTCGATCGCCTCGACGAGGCTGCGGCGCATTCTATTGAAGGAGCGGCCGAGAGCCGCCATCTCGTCGCGGCCGTGCGCCGGGAACTCGGGCGCATCCATCCGGCCGAGGCTCACCTGGTCGGCGATCGTGCCGAGCTTCTTCATGGGCCGAAGCACGAGCAGCGTCAACATGACATTGAGCGCGATGAACAGCACCAAGAACAGCCCGGCCAGGAGATAGAGAATGCGGGTGACGATCGCGTCCGCACGCTGGATCGCGACCGACTGCGGCACCGATACGATCTGGGCGCCGACGATCTCCTGCGGCTGCCAGCCGAAGCCGTTCGCCGTGCCGTACATCTCGGTCATGGTCTGCGGCGCGGCGGCGATCGTGCTGTGGCACGCAAGGCAGGCAGGATCCTTGATCTGCAAGGGCTGCGCGAGGTAGAGCGACTTGCCGAACTCGGTATCGCGCTCGCCCACGAGCTCGCCGAGCTCCGGATGCTGACGGAAGCGGTTGACCACGTCGATCTCCCATTCGACCGCTCGATCGCGTGGATTGGTGGGGTTGAGCGTCGCCTCCTTGTAGGCATAGTCGCGCAGGTCCGCGCTCGCCGCGAGGCTGTGGAAGTACTCGGTTGCGGCATACGAGGGCACCGTCTGCGGCAGGAACTTGTAATGCATCTGGCCGGCGAGCAGCGGCTCGATCTGCGAGGAGGTGTAGCTACGCACCGCGAGCGCCGAGCGCATCATGATGCGCGCGTTCTCCTCGACGCCGGCGCGCGCATTGGACTCGAGCAGCTCGCGCGCGATCCAGTAGGTCGTTCCGAGGACCAGGACGAACAACACCAGCAACAATGCGTTGAACTTGAGCGCAATCTTCATCGAGCGCAATCCTCCTCGCGAGGCCGGCAATAAGTTAGCAGAAATGCCGGAAATCTCCGTTCGTCAGGGCGCCGAAGCCGCAGGCGATCGGTGCAGGATGCGGTACCATTCCGGATGAGCGCTCATGTGCTGGTCCATGGCCCTGAAAAACAGCGGATCCTCGAGGCGCACTTCGAAGCGCTCGATGAATCCACGCCTCCAGTCGCGCGGCGCGGCGAGCCATTGAGCCAGATCGTCGTAGCTCACCTGGCGGACGGGCCGCGGCTCGGCCCCGCCACGCAGCTTCGCGGACAAGCCCGCGGGCAACGGATCGCGGAACGCCGCGGGGAGCCCTGCGACAAAGGCCGCCGCCGGTCCCAGCCGCGTCTGCAGGGCGCCGCTCGTCCCGGCGCGGCTCGCAAACTCGCTCGGTTTGCTCGCGCCGGCCGTTGCGGTGCCGTCCGGCTTGAGGGTGTAGAGAGTCATCGTGCCGGATTCGTGAAAGACTTCATCGCCGTCGGCGCCGGCGTGCAGCACATAGACCCCCCCGCTGCTCGCGGCGCCGAGACGCCGCGCGAGCGCTCGCACTTCGGGGCCGGCGGACGTCGGGCCGGTATCGACCTTGATCCAGCCCTCGAGCAGCGCGAGCGTGATGGAATCCCTGCCCGGCATCCAGTAAGCGCGCGTCGCAGGTCCGATGCCGACCAGGGCCGCGGTACCTGCGCCTTTGATCTCGAGCACCAGAAAGCTTGCGGGCTGAGACTCGACGATATCTCCCGGGCTCAATATGATGCCGCGCGATGCCGCGTATACGCCGGCATCGCGGATCACCCGGAAAGGCGGCCCCTCGGCGACGCTCACGATCGCCGATGCCGCCGGCGAAGCGGCGATTGCCGGCACCACGCCGAGCGCAAGCGCGCCGGCGAACACGGCCGCGGTCAGGCCGCGGGCGCGGGCCGTCAGGCGGTGGATCATGGCAGTTGCGTGTCCCTCCATCGGTGGTTGGCAACGATGCGCGCGGCGGCGGCGGGGCGCAAGTGAGCTCGACCAGAAGCGCCGGACTTGAAATCATGATGCGTGAAACACAGACTCAGCCCTTGAAATTCCATCGAGGAAGCGATTTCTTGAATCAGCGCCCGTCATGACTCGATCGGTCCCGTCTGCGCGGCGGCAAATCTCCACCCTCATCGTCTGGCTCCTGCTCGGGCTTGCCGCACTTCCGATGGCCTTGAAGGTCAACGACGAGCTCGAAGCGCAGGCGCGGCTCCGAGGCTCGGAATCCGCGCGCGTCGAGGCCACGCTGCGGGCGCGTTTCGAGTCCCCGTTCGCGCGCATCGCGCTGCTGCGGATGGCGCAGGCGCCCGCGCCCGAAAGTGCGGCCGGCAAGGAGCTGCTCAAGCGCGTCACCGACGCCCTCAAGGCGACCCCGGGGGTCAAGGGCGTGATCTCCTACCTCGATCGGGAGGACACGCTGTTCGTGGGCCGGGACGAGAGCGCGATCCTCATCGTCGGCCTGAACGTCGATGAACCCTCGGGCGATGCGATGATGGCGGAGCTGCGCAAGACGACGAACGAGCTGCACGCCGCGCTCGCGCACCAGTACCCGAGCCTGACCTTCGGCTGGACCGGCGAATCGGCCGTGAACGCGGACTTGCGGCGCATCTCGGCGCGCGAAACGCGCATGGCGGAGCTGCGGGTGCTGCCGATCACCCTGGTACTGTTGCTCATCGCCTTCCGCAGTCTGGTCTCCGCGCTTCTGCCGGTGCTGTGCGGCGCGCTCACCATCCTGATCGCGCTCGGCATCATCGCCGCGGTGAATCGCTTCTGGCCCGCCTCGCTCGTCGTGGTGAGCATCGCGAGCATGGTCGGGCTCGGCCTGAGCATCGACTACGCGCTGCTCATCGTGAGCCGCTATCGCGACGCGCTCAATGGGGGCCTCGGTCACGGCGCGGCGCTTGCCGACGCGGCCGACCATGGCGGCCGCACGGTGCTCGTGTCCGGCTCGGCGGTTGCGATCGGCTTCGCGGCGATGCTGCTCGTACCGGTGAGCGAGGTGCGCTCCATCGGCATGGGAGGTCTCGTGGTGACCACCGTGGCGGTGCTGGCCGCGAGCACGCTCTTGCCGGTGGCGCTCGCCTGGCTCGGCCCCTGGATCGACGTCGTGCCGCTGCGCTTGTGGCGCTGGAAGACGCCCTTCAACTGGCGCGGCTGGGCGACCTGGGTGTCGCGCCATCCAGTGAGCGTGCTCGCGGTCGGCGGACTGCCCCTCGTGCTGCTCGCGGCCCAAGGCTTGCACCTCAGCACCGATCTTCCGCGCGGGCGCTGGCTCCCCGACACGGCCGACTCGGTGCGCGTGCTGCACGAAATCGACGCGGTCGCGCCCGGCAACTTCGGGCAGATCGTCCATGCCATCATCGATCTGCCCGCAGGCATCACCATCGATCAGGAGAGCGGATGGCGGGCGGTGTCGAAGCTCGTCCGCCACTTTGCGCGCGACCCGCGGATCCAGCACGTGTGGGCCATCACCACGGTCAACGTGGTGCCGCTCGGCGGACCCGAGCTGCTGAAGAAAATGCCGCAGTCGATGCAGAGGAACTTCATCTCCGCCGATGGGCGCAGCGTACTCGTCGAGATCCTGCCCAAGCAGCGCCTCACCGCCACCGATGCGGCCGCCATGGTGCGCCAGTTCAGGGCCGCGGATCTCACGGCCCTCAGCGGACTTCCCGGGATGCGCCTGCAGCTGGGCGGCGTGCCGGCCTTCAACGTCGATTACGAGAACGCCATCAAGCAAAGCCTCGGGCTGGTGGTGCTGCTGGTCATCGGCGCGACGCTGCTGGTGCTGTCGATCGCGTTCCGCAGCGCGCTCATTCCGCTCAAGGCGGTGACGCTCAATCTACTGTCCGTGATCGCCGCATTCGGTGCCGTCACGCTGGTGTTCCAGGACGGCTACGGCGCGCATCTTTTCGGACTGCCGCGCCCCCTCGACGGCGGCTTTCCGATCGTGCCGGTGCTGGTGTTCTGCATCGTGTTCGGTCTCAGCATGGACTACGAGGTCTTCATCGTGGCGCGCATCGCCGACGGCCGTCGCGGCGGCCTACCCGATCGCACGGCGCTGATCGAAGGCATCGCGAGCACGGGCCGCGTCATCACCTTCGCGGCCGCCATCATGATGACGGTGTTCGGCGGATTCATGTTCGGCCAATTCGTGCTCGTGAAGATCCTCGGATTCGCGCTCGGCGTAGCCGTGCTGGTCGATGCGAGCCTGATACGCCTGGGCGTCGGCCCCGCGCTCATTCAGCTCGCCGGGCGATGGAACTGGTGGCCGGGGGGACGCACGCCGGCTCGCGAGCCACGGTCAGAAGCGGAGCACGCGCGCAAGTGAGCCGCCGCGCGGCGCTCAGCCGGCCGGCCGCCGCTTGGCCTTGCGATCGTTCTTGCCGTAGTGCAGGTCGAAGCGCCGCTCGAGGCGCGCATTCGTGCCGCGTATCTCATCGACGACGCGTTTCGCCCAGTCCAGGTATTCCCGTCGTCGCGCGCGCGACCACGCCTTCGGCGGGTTCTCGCGCACATCGCGTACATTGCAGGTCTTGTCCGCGAGCTTGACCAGCCGAGCGGATCGGGACAGATCTCGCGCGTGCTCGATCTGAAGCTGCTTGCGGCGCTGTCGCGGTAAGCGCTTGTCGTCGGTCACCTCGGCGACGATCGAGGCGATCCCGGCGCCGAACTCGCGCTCGAGCTCGCGGATCGAGGTTTGCGTATCCTCCACGGTGTCATGGAGCAGCGCCGCGGCCAGGATCTTGGGGTCGTCGATCCCGCCCACGGTGGATAGCAGCTCGGCGAGCGCGATCGGGTGATTGATATAGGGCGAGGCTTGCGGGTCCTTCCTGCGTTGATCGCGGTGCTTGTGCGCCGCGAAGGCCGCCGCCCGGAGCACCACCGCCATCCCGTGCTTGCGCCGCCGCTTCACAGGCTTGCTCGACACGGAACGGCCACGCCCCCCGGCGCTCATATGACCGTGCGCCGCGCCGCCGTGGCCGGATCCCCGGTATTGGGCGTACCGGTGGGCTCGATCAGCAACACATGCGCCTCCTCTTCGGCGATCGGGCAGTGCTCGACGCCTTTCGGCACGACGAAGAGCTCGCCGGGCCCGACGCTCACATTGCCCTCGCGCATCTGGATGGTGATGCGGCCCTTGAGGACCAGGAAGAAGTCATCGGTATCGTCATGCTTGTGCCAGACGAAGGGTCCACGCGCCTTGACCACCATCAGGTCGTGGCCGTTAAACTGGTCGACGGTGCGCGGC
>Ga0335073_10007127_pt1 | contig 15671 bp, 14 predicted proteins | sample Lox_Sample_22_FD_207093 | JGI IMG/M metagenome (GOLD analysis project Ga0335073, IMG submission 207093) | Soil microbial communities from Loxahatchee National Wildlife Refuge, Florida, United States - Lox_Sample_2.2 | ecosystem: Environmental > Terrestrial > Soil > Wetlands | place: USA... | reverse complement strand
CGACCATGCCGTCATTCGCAGGCAATCCCAACGCGGGATTATCCAAAAAGCCCGAGACAATCTTGACCGCATAGTAATCGCCGCCGCGCACGTATCCAGCTTTGATGTGAATCTCGCCTTGATGATTGGGCACGTCAAGATGAATCACCGAGGGCAATTCAGCTTTCCCAGTGGAATAAGCGGCAAACGCCCGCTCCATCACCGCAATGCAGGCTTCAGGATCGAGCAAAGAACGAATCTCCGGCTCGCGCAGAATGAGAATTACGCTCATGCCGGAGCCGACTCAGGCGCGCTGGCCGGAACCTTGCCACGCTCGCGCCAGCCTTCGATGATGAGGTAAAGAACCGGGATGAAGAACAGGTTCAGAATGGTCGACATAATCATGCCGCCGAAAACGGTGGTGCCGACCGACTGCCGTCCATGCTCGCCCGCGCCGGTGGCCAGCACCAGCGGGACCACGCCGAGAATAAATGCGAAAGAGGTCATCAAAATCGGCCGCAGGCGAATGCGGGCGGCTTCAATGGCGGCTTCGATCAGGGGCATTCCGCGCTCGCGCAACTGCTCGGCAAATTCGACAATTAAAATCGCGTTCTTGCTCGCCAGCCCAACCAGCATTACCAGCCCAATCTGGCAATAGACGTCGTTTTCTAAACCTCGCAACCACTGAGCCGAAAGCGCGCCGAGCAAGGCCATAGGCACGGCCAGCAAAACGATAAATGGCAAAACAAAACTTTCATACTGCGCGGAGAGCGTTAAATAAACGACCAGCGTGCCCAATCCGAACAAGATCAGCGTCGTCGTTCCCGACTGCAACTCTTCCAGAGAAATTCCTGACCACTCGTAGTTGTATCCCTGGGGCAGGGACTTCTTGCTCAACTCTTCCATAGCCGCAATGGCCTGCCCCGAACTGTATCCCGGCGCGGGCGAGCCGTTGATTTCCGCCGATCGAAACAAGTTGTAATGGCTGACGATCTGCGGCGTCGAAGTCTGGGTGATGTTCACCAAGTTGTCCAGCGGAATCATCGCCCCGCCGTCGGAACGCACGTAGTACTGCTTGAGATTTTTTGAATCTGTGCGAAATTGCTTATCGGCCTGCACGTAGACGCGGTAGGAACGGTTGTTGAAATCAAAATCATTCACATAAGAAGATCCCATGTACACGCCCATCGTGTCGGTAATTTGCTGCAATGGGACGTGCAGGCTTTTGGCTTTCTCGCGGTCAATCTTGACCAGGTATTGCGGATCATTGGCGGTGTAATCGCTATAAAGGCCGGTCAGGTCCTTGCGGGCGCCGCCTTCGCGCATCAGGTTCTGCGTAACATCGGCCAATTCCTGCAACGAGTGCCCACCCATATCCTGCACTTCAAACTGAAATCCGCCAAAGTTCCCCAGGCCTTGCACGGCCGGCGGCAAAAAAGGAATCACGATCGCGCCCGAAATTCCGAATAGTTGCGGTCGAATGCGCTCGACCAGCGCATCCGCGGAATGTTGCTGGCCCTTGCGCTTGGAATACGGCTGGAGTGAAGCAAAAATGATGGCGCGGTTGGCGGCGCTGCCCGTGAAGCTGAAACCTGTGACCGCAAATGTTCCCTCTATCTCCGGCGACTTAGCGAGTATGTCGGAGACCTGTTTCCCGATTCCCTTGGTGTATTCGAGCGAGGCGCCCGAAGGGGCTTGCACCGCGATCATGAAATATCCTTGGTCCTCATTGGGGACAAAGCCTTTGGGGACGCGCTCAAAAATCCAGTAGGTCAGCCCCAGGCCGGCGAAGAATAAAATGACTGCGGCCCAGCGATAGTTGAGAAACCCGCGCAGAGATCGGCGATAACCTTCCGTGACGGCGGCAATGACCTTATCCACATGCTGAAAAAACCATCCTTTCTTGCCGTGCGCTTTTCCCAGCAGAATCGCGGCCAGCGCTGGAGACAAGGTCAACGCGTTGAAGGCGGAAATAGAAATCGAAAACGCGATGGTGAGAGCAAACTGGCGAAACAGAATTCCGGTCGTGCCCGGGAAAAAGGCTACTGGCACAAATACGGCCACCAGCACCAGCGAAGTCGCGATTACGGCGCCCGCCACTTCGCTCATAGCCACCGAGGCGGCTTTGCCCGGATCTTTTTCACCCTGCTGAATATGGCGTTCAATGTTTTCGATCACAACGATGGCATCGTCCACGACCAGGCCCGTTGCCAGAGTGATTCCAAAGAGCGTGAGAGTGTTGATGGAAAACCCGAGCAGTTTCACAAAGGCGAACGTTCCGATGAGCGAAACCGGAATCGTGACCATCGGAATGATGGTCGTGCGCCAGTCTTCCAGAAATATGAAGATCACCAGGACGACCAGAAGAATGGCTTCGCCGAGGGTGCTGACCACATCGCGGATCGACTCGCCGACCGCGTCAGTCGTGTCGAAGGCCAATTCGTATTTCATCCCGGGCGGGAAACGCTTGGAAAGCCGCTCCAGCTCGGCGATGCAAAGCCGGTCAACCTCCAGCGCGTTCGCATTGGAAAGCTGAGTGATGCCGAGCCCCACGGCATCATGGCGGTTGTATTGCAAATCGGAACTGTAGTCTTCGGCGCCAAGTTCCGCATGGCCCACGTCTTTCAATCGGACCAACGTGCCATCGGCATTCGTCTTCAGAATGATGTTGTCAAACTGCGAAGCTTCACTGAGGCGGCCAATGGCGCGCACGCTGATCTGAAATGCCTGATCGGTTTTGATCGGCGGCTGTCCCACCTGCCCGGCGGCGACCTCCACATTCTGTTCCTGCAAGGCGCTAACCACGTCCCCGGCAGTGAGTTGGCGGCTGGCCATGCGTTCCGGGTCCAGCCACAGCCGCATGGAATATTTGCGCTCGCCGAAAATGATGACGTCGGCCACGCCGGGGACGCGCTTGAGCGCGTCACGCACATAGACGTCCAGGTAATTGCTCATGAAAAGCGGCGAGTAGCGGCCATCGGGCGAGTAGACGGCGGCGCCGAAAACGAAATTCTGCGATGCCTTAACGGTGGTGACTCCAATCGCTTTCACCGCATTCGGTAGCCGTCCCTGCGCGATGTTCACGCGATTCTGCACATCGACTGCGGCGAGATCGGGGTCCCGGTTCAGGTCAAAAGTCACCGTGATCGAACTGCTGCCATCATTGCCGCTGGCCGAGGTCATGTACTTCATGCCCTCGGCCCCGTTGATCTGCTCTTCAAGCGGGATCGTGACCGCGGTTTCCACGGTCTGTGCGCTGGCCCCGTTGTAAGAACTGCTCACCGAGACTTGTGGCGGCGCAAGCGTGGGAAATTGCGCAATCGGCAAAGTAGGAATCACCACAGCGCCCGCGAGGATGATGAGCAGGGCGCAGACCGTGGCAAAAACCGGCCGCTTGATGAAGAAATCGACGAACATAATGGGACATCGAAGGACTGAAATCTAGCTTTGCGGGATCACCGGCGCGCCATCCACCAGAAATTGCGTTCCCGAGACGACAACCTTATCGCCGGGCTTGATGCCGTCGAGCACCACATAATTGTTGCCAGTGGTCTCACCGAGTTGCAGCAGCTTTTGCCGGGCGACGGTCTTGCCCTTTTCTTCCTCAGCCACGAAGGCGAAATATTGTCCGCCAATGCGTGTAACCGCGAGCACCGGAACCACCGGCCCCTGGTGCGTTCCCCAAACCACGCGGGCGCGAATGAATTGCGCATTGCGCAGCCGGTCGTTGTTGTTAGCGATCCGGGCTTTCACCAGTACAGTTTGTGTCGTGCTATCCACCTGCGGCGAAACGAAGCTGACGGCGCTGTCGCCGATCACGTTCCCCTCGCTGTCAACAATCCTGACCGCCGTACCCAGCTTGAGCCTTGCCGCGCGCTCGACCGGCACATAGACATAAACTTCCAGGCTTCCCGGCTCGTCCACCGTGGTCAGCGTTGTCGTATTGGTAACCCGGTCGCCAACCCGCACAGGTATGTCTCCCACAATGCCGGCCATCCCGCCGGTGACGGTGTAGTAATGCAGCTGAACTTCCTGCTCCTGGACTTGCGCGTCGAGAGCGTGCAGTTGCGCCTGGGCGGCATCGCGCGCACTCTTGGCCTGCTCAAGGTCTTGCTTGCTGATGACACCAGCAGCGTACAGGCCGGCCGCGCGCTTGTATTGTTGCTGAGCCCAGAGCAGGTTTGCCTGCTGCGCATCTTTAGTGTCTCGTTGCGTTTTGACGGTGGCCTGCTGTTTCGCCGGATCGATCAGCATCAGCGGCGTTTTCGCCAAAACCCGGTCGCCCGAATGCACGAAGATTTTGACGATCTGCCCTTCCACCTGCGGCATGATCACTGCGGATTGCCGCGATTTCAGCGTAGCCACATATTCGCTGGTATCTTCGATTGGAGCCAATTGTGCAACCGCCACTTTGACTGGAATACCCGCGGGGCCTTTCGCCTCCGCGCTCTTGGTTGGACCACTGCAAGCGATGGTGAGCGTCGCGAGGAGCAGGGAAACCACCGGTAATGCTCGAGGAGCACAGCTGCCACGCATCCTCGCCAGCACTCGGAATGGTCCAGCCCGTTTCATTCCCCAGTACCCTAACACGCGCCATCCATGAGGCCAAGGTTCACACAACCCAGCACTTAGACCATGCCACTCGGCTCCTGGTTAGCTTCAGCAAGCCGTTTTGTGGTTCGGGCTCCGCACATTTTCTTAGAAGAAGCTCTTCCACCGAGAAGAGCATGCTGCTCTGCTACATTATCTCAACCATGAAACCAGCCCGCAGCTTTGCCAGCGATAACAATGCCAGGGTCCACCCGGAGATTCTGGAAGCAATTCTCGCCGCAAACCAGGGCCATGTAGTCGGCTACGGCAACGATCCCTTCACCGCCCACGCCATCCGCCGGTTCAAGCAACACTTTGGCGTCGACACCGAGGTCTTCTTTGTATTCAACGGCACGGCGGCAAATTGCCTGAGTCTGAAGGCCCTGACGGAAAGCTATCACGGGGTGATTTGTGCCGATTCGGCCCACATTTACACCGATGAATGTGGCGCCCCGGAGAGATTCACCGGGTGCAAGCTGATTCCGCTTTCTGCCCGCAACGGCAAGCTGACGGTTGAAATGGTACGCGCTGCCTACCACGGCATCGGTGATCAGCATCACGTACAACCCAGAGTCATTTCGATTACCCAGGCCACCGAAACGGGCACCGTCTACAAGCCGGCTGAAATCAAGGCCCTCGCCCACTTTGCCCACGAGCGCGGGATGTTTCTGCATGTCGATGGCGCGCGCATCGCCAATGCCGCTGCCAGCCTGGGACAAACCCTGCGCCAGGCAACCCGCGATCTGGGCGTAGATGTTCTTTCTTTCGGGGGCACAAAAAATGGAGCGATGAGTGCTGAAGCGGTCGTTTTCTTCGACCGCAAGCTGGCCCGCGATTTTCTCTTCCGGCGCAAACAAGGCATGCAGCTGGCTTCGAAGATGCGATTTATCTCGGCCCAGTTCGAAGCCTTGCTGACCAATGATCTCTGGCTGCGCAACGCCCGCCATGCCAATCGCATGGCCCGGTTGCTGGAAAAGGTAGTCAGGCGGATTCCGAAGGTCGAGATCGTCTTTCCGGTCGAATCAAATGGGCTTTTCGTCAAGATTCCGCGCGGCGCGATTGCGCGGCTGCAAAAGCGGTATTTTTTCTACGTTTGGGACGAAGAGCAGTCGGTGGTGCGCTGGATGTGCTCGTTCGACACAACGGAAGATGACATAACCCAATTTGCCCGATTCGTTGCCGCTACTCTTCGTTGAATCGGGGAGGGAAGCGCATCGATCATCGCATTCCACAGCTTGATTCCGAGCGGCCTTTCCCCTAAACTTTTGCTCGTTACCAGGACTGATCCATAGTAAGTTTGACAGTCATGATTCTTAGGTGGATGTCGACGTTCGCGATGTTTGCCGTTGCGTGCACGATGCTTACCTGCGCGCGCGACCAGCAACTGGAATCGATCCAGATTATTCCTTCGGCCGAGACGTTCCTGTCGCCGGACCCGTCGACAACTATCAACCTGAGAGCGCTGGGCAACTACATTCATCCCGTTGTGCAAAAGGACATAACGAACCAGGTCAGTTGGGCCTCGAACACGCCGGGCCTGGTTACGATCACGAGCGCGGGCGTGCTGGGGCCAGCGGTTACTGCGGTCTGCGGCGCGGCCTTAGTCTCGGCCACTGTACAGACGAATACCGCTGGCAACCGGTCGTCCCAGGGAGCCGTCGTTACCGGTTACATGACGGCTACGGTGAATAACGTAAACGTTGCGGGTTGCCCGGGGTTTACCGGCGGCAATTTGCCCATTCTTACAATCACGATTGGTGGCACTGGCCAGGGCACCGTCACGAGTTCGCAGGGCATCAACTGCACCACGGCGAATCAACCGTGTGGTTTCGCCTTTCCCGTAGGAACGCAAATCACGCTCACGGCAACGCCCACCGGTTCGTCGACTTTTGGTGGTTGGCAGTCGGGATGCAATGGCGGCTCGACGGGTACACAATGCGTCGTAAACTTGAGCAGCGATGTCACGGCTTCCGTGGCCTTCAACTGATTCGCGAGATTAGCTGTCACTTTCATCCAGCAGTTCCCCGAGCGTTGGCTTGTGTTTTTCTTCCTTTTGTTTTCTGCGATCCTGGACAACTTGCGAAGGCCGCGGCGTGCCGACCCGTTCCCGCGCCAGTGCCTTCACCGCTTCCACGGCACGGAATCGCTTCGGTTTGCGTTTCTTCGTCCTGGCCATACCGCCATCTTGCCATAGCGGATCAAGCTCAAAGCTGCAATAATCAGTGTTAGCCGACAACCAGCGACAAACGGCTAACCACACGATGGACGAGCGCGATTTTTTTGACGAACGGTCTGACAGAAAACCAGCCACGCTAAACTGTCCCCACTGCCATCAGTCAGCGGAATACGAAATAACCTGGCTGGTGCGCACCAAGAAGAAACATCTCGCCGGCCACACCGACGAGCGCGACCGCGCCAAATTTGCCAAGGCCCGCTCCTACATGCTGCGCAAAGACGACATGATGGCTTGCAAGAACCTGCGCTGCCGCAAGCGCTTCGAAATCTCCGGTGTACAGTCCGTAGTATTTACTGAGTAGTATGTTCTGAGTAGGGGAAAAATTCACCGGCCCCCAGCAGACTGCCTCAAAGGACAACGCACGCGCCTGTTCTCCGCTTCTTAATTGGTAGAGGTGTTTTTCCTCGAGGAGGCAGGTTATGCGAATGATGAAACTGTGCTCAATTCTGGCAATAGCGCTCTTTGCGGGCGTTGCGCTTTTGCCCAGAGCTCAGGCCAGTCTTTGGAACCAGATGACTGTGGCGCACTTTTCACAGCCGATTGCGCTCCCCGGAATGGTCCTGCCCGCAGGCACTTACCGGTTCGTTTTGCTCGACAGCAACTCTAATCGGAATGTCGTGCAAATCTTCAGCGATGACTGGTCAACAATTTACGCGACGTTCGATACGATACCCGATTTGCGCTCTCACGTAAGCGGGCGGAGTGAATTTGATTTTGCCGAGCGTCCACACGACAGACCTGAGGCTCTGATGGTGTGGTTCTTTCCTGGTCTAACGACAGGGCACGAGTTCGTTTACCCTGCGCGCCAGGAAAGACGGTTGGATCATGACGCCAAGAATGATGTGCTGGCGTCTCCGCTTGCCCAAGGCTAAGGCAACAAACTCGACCTGCTTGGAGGTTCCCAGCCCGGTGAATGCCGGAGCTGGAACCTCGGTTCGGGTTGTTGGGGCATCCATGGCTTTTTTCTTCCGCAGTTTTTGATTTATACTTCTCGGTTTTCCATAAAAGCATCCCCAAAGAGGACTCCTTGAAAATTCTGGTCTGTATGAAGCAGGTGCCGCAGAAAGATGCTCCGCTCAAGCTGAACGACTCGGGCACCTGGATTCGCGAAGATGTGTCGTATGAAGTGAACGAGCCGGATGCTTATGCCCTGGAAGAATCGCTGCGCCAGAAGGAAAAACATGGCGGTGAAGTGGTTGTGATCACCTCCGGCCCCGCGCGCGCTCAGCAGGTTTTGCGTGAGGCCTTGGCCAAGGGCGCGGACCGGGCGATCCATCTCGAAGACAACGCTTTTGTTGGCCTTGACGCTTTTAATACAGCCAAAGTTTTGGCCGCCGCAATCAAAGATGAAAAATTCGACCTGATCTTCACCGGTTTACAGTCGGACGATTACGGATACGCCCAAACCGGAGTTATTCTGGCCGAGTTGCTGGGCTGGCCGCACGCAACCATCATCATGCAGATCGAAAAAAGCGACGGCGGCATCAAGGTAAAACGCGAGCTGGAAGCGGGATATTTCCAGTTCGTGGAAATGCCCTTGCCCGCGGTGCTGACGATCCAATCCGGCATCAACAAGCTGCGCTATGCCACGCTGATTGGCATCAAGCAGGCGAAAAACAAGCCATTGCGCAAAGTTGCGCTCGCCGAAGTGCAATCAGCGATGGGCGCAAACCTGCAAAAGATCGAGCGGCTCTATGTGCCGCAAAAAACCAAAAACACGCAATTTCTGGAAGGCCCGGCGGCTGAAGTTGCAAAGAAGCTGGTGGAGAAATTGCGCAATGAGGCGCGAGTGCTGTAACTGAGAACTGAGAACGAAAAAACTGGGAACTGGTTTTTTCAAAATCCTGTCACGTCAAGAATAACGATGCCCAACACAATCCTCGTCGTCGTCGAGCAAAGCGAAGGCAAGCTCAATCGTGTTTCCTGGGAAACAATCACTGCGGGCCAAACTCTCGCGGCTGAAACCGGATGGCCATTAGAAGTCGGGGTTCTTGGAAACAACGTGGCTGGCGTGGCCGGCGAACTTGCCGCGAAAAAAGTCGCGAGAGTGTGCGCGCTCGAATCGCCCAAGCTCGAACCTTACACGCCCGATGCCTACGCCGCCGCACTCAAACAATTTCTGGCTACGAACACGCCGAAGCTTGTCCTCATGCCGCACACCTACCAGGTGCGCGACTTCGTCCCAAAACTTGCCACCTCCATGGGCCGCACCGTCGTCAGCGACTGCATTGGCTATAAAAAAGACGGCGACAAGCTGGTTTTCACTCGCCAAATGTTTCAGGGCAAGCTGGTCGCCGATGTGAGCTTCGCGGGCGATGCTCCCTGGTTTGTGACATTTCAAAACGGAGCTTTTCGCGAGGACAAAGCCGAAGCCGGCGCCAGCGCCGCGCCCGTAGAGACTATCAAGGTTGAGATCGCCGATGGAGTTGTTCGTAATAAGCCGCAGGAAATTTTCAAGGAAGCGAAACAGGCCGTGGATCTCACCCAGGCTGAGATCATCGTTTCCGTCGGGCGGGGAATCAAGGAGCAGAAGAATATCGAGATCGCCAGGCAGCTTGCCGAAGCGTTGGGGGGCGAGCTTGCCGCATCGCGACCAATTTGCGACTCCGGCTGGCTGCCCATGGACCGCCAGATTGGCTCTTCGGGTCAGACCGTCGCGCCCCAGCTGTATCTTGCTCTCGGCATCAGCGGAGCGATTCAGCACATTGTGGGCATGAAAGGCGCGCGCACGATTGTCGCCGTGAACAAAGACTCCGAAGCCCCGATTTTCGAGATCGCCGATTACGCCGTGGTTGGAAATTTATTCGACATCGTCCCGCCGCTGATTGAGGAAGTGAAGAAGGCGAAGGCGGGAGGATGAACTTAATCGTGGCGTTCAAGGCAATCATCGTTGCGATCGCTTGTTTTGCCGCCGCCTCGGTTCGTGCAGATGACTCCTGCATCGCTGCTTACGGCGCCCCTGCCGTCGGGCAATTTCTTCGGGACCTGCAAAAAGCGGTTGCCGCGGACGACAGGAAGCAGGTGGTGCAAATGGTCGAATATCCCATCACAATTAAGGTCGGCAACAAACCAGTCCGACTGCGGAAGCGGTCTGAACTGCTCAAGCTCTATGACGTGGCCTTCGACGAAAAGGTGAAGGGCTTTCTCGCCAAGCAGAAATTTTCCGGCCTCTTCTGCAACTGGCGGGGCATCATGGTCGGCCGTGGCGAGATCTGGATCAACACAGCGGAAAATTCGCATGCACTCAAGATCATCGCAATCAACAACAACCCTCCCTGGTCGCCGTAAACTCTTTCTATGCTGGTTTTTCGCAAACCTCTCGAAGGCATTGACCGCCCGAAAATGCCCGCTGACGTCGTGATCGTCGGCGGTGGGCCGGCGGGCATGGCCTGCGCGCTGCGTCTGGCTCAGTTGATCGACAAGCACAACGCCGAAAATCCCGCGGCCCAACTGAGCAAAGAGAATATCTACGTCCTCGAAAAAGCCCGAGAGATCGGCCAGCATTGTCTTTCCGGCGCCCTGCTCGATCCGCGATCCATGCGCGAACTTCTGCCCGGATTTGAAAGGGAGGCTCCCGTCGACGCGGAAGTCAGCAAAGAAGCAGTTTACTTCCTCACAGAAAAGAGCAAATTCAAGTTTCCCATCACACCGCCGCCCTTGCGCGATCACGGCAATTACGTCATCTCGCTGAATCGTTTTGTGAAGTGGTTGGGTGGCAAGGTGGAAGAAACCGGCATCACGATTTTCACCGGATTTGCGGGATCAGAACTGCTATTCGACGGGAATCGCGTCACCGGCGTCCAAACCGACGACAAAGGCATCGACAAAGAGGGCCATGAGAAATCCAATTTCGAACCGGGCTATGATTTGCAAGCCAAAGTCGTGATTCTTGCCGAAGGCCCGCGCGGATCGCTGACCAAACAGCTCATTCAGAAATTCGACCTCGCCCGCAACGCAAACCCGCAAACCTACGGCGTGGGAATCAAAGAGCTTTGGGAGGTTCCAGCCGGGCGAGTCGCCCCCGGCGAAGTCATCTACACCATGGGTTGGCCGCTAACCAGCAAGGAATACGGCGGGGCGTGGATTTACGGCGGCAAAGACAATGTCGTTTCTCTCGGCTTTGTCACCGGACTCGACTACGCCGACCCGCGCCTCGACCCACAGCACGTGCTCCAGGATTTCAAGCAGCACCCGTTCGTAGCGAAGTTGCTCGAAGGCGGTAAGATGATTCGCTATGGCGCCAAGTCGCTGCCTTACGGCGGCTGGTGGGCCATTCCGCCACTCGCGGGCGACGGCTGGATGATCATCGGCGACTCCGCCGGCCTCCTCAATTCAGCCCGCCTGAAGGGAATTCATCTTGCGATCAAGAGCGGCATGCTCGCGGCGGAGACAGCGTTCGACGCGCTGAAGAAAGACGATTCTTCCGCCGCTACCCTCGGCCAATTTCAGCGCAATGTCGAATCCAGCTGGATCAAAGACGAACTCTGGAAAGTTCGCAACATGCACCAGGGCTTCGAGCACGGATTTTACGCGGGCATGTTCAACACGGCGGTGCAAATGGTCACCGGCGGACGCGGCCTGCGCAACCGCTATCCAAGCACGCCCGGCTACGAACATATGCGCCATCTCGCCGAACTGCCCGCCAACGGCCGTGCCGAAGCCGCTCTGCTGGGCCCAGCCAAAGGGGACGGCAAACTTACGTTCGACAAGCTCACCGATCTTTATCATTCAGGAACGAAGCACGAAGAAGATCAACCCGCGCATCTGATCATTCAAAACACCGACGTCTGCAACACGCGCTGTGTGAAAGAATTCGGCAGCCCCTGCCAGAATTTCTGCCCGGCCAACGTGTATGAAATGGTCGACGATGCCTCACAGCCGAATGGCAAGCGCATCAGCCTGAATCCCTCGAACTGCGTGCACTGCAAGACGTGCGACATCGCCGACCCGTATCAGATCATCACCTGGGTCCCGCCCGAAGGCGGCGGCGGGCCGAATTATGATGGGATGTGACCGCGCTGGTTGTGTGGCGATGGGCGTCTCGCCCGTCAAGAAAACCTCTTCGCCACGGATTTACACGGATTTCACCGATCAAACCTCAAAACTTGTCATTCCGAGCCGCTCCGAGCCGAAGGCGAGAGCGTGCGAGGAATCTGCTTTTCAGCATTATCGCGGGCCGGTTCTGAAGCTTCGACCTCCTATAGCCACCTCAACCCACCCTTGGGCGGACAAGAGTGGTCCGCCGCCCCACACGGAGCTGCGTTATCCTGTCCCGACGAGGAGAATATGCACCACAGACTGATTCGCCACGGCGTTTTGCTCATCGCACTCATTTCCGTCTCAGCGTCCGCCTTTGCTCAGCAACCGGCTCCCGCCATTCCCTCCACCGGCCATCCCGGGCTCGATCAGTACCGCGCCTCGCGCATCGCCGTATTCACTGACGACTACGGCCAGCTCATGCGCTATCGCGGACTAAATGGTAGCCTGCGGGCCATGCCCTTGCCTCCCGGCCGCGTGGTTTTTTTCGGCGATTCCATCACCGACATGTGGAAGCTGGAAAAATATTTCGACGACAAGCCTTACCTCAATCGCGGCATCAGCGGCCAGACCACGCCGCAAATGCTGGTGCGCTTCCGCCAGGATGTGATTGACCTGCATCCCAGGGTGGTCGTCATTCTTGCCGGCACCAATGACATTGCCGGCAACACCGGTCCCATGCTCAGCGAGGACATCGAGGCCAATCTTGCCAGCATGGCCGAGCTGGCGCACGTGCATGGCATTCGCGTAGTCTTCGCCTCCATTCTTCCCGTAAACAACTACGCTCCGGGATCGCTGGAGGAGTTTGTCACGCGTCCGCGGGAGCGAATTCTGGAGCTGAACACCTGGCTCAAGGATTACTGCGCCAAAAACGGCCTTGTCTATCTCGATTATTTCTCCGCCATGGTCGACGACAAGGGAATGCTGAAACGCGATTTGTCGGACGACGGCCTGCATCCCAACGCCGCCGGATACAAGATCATGGCGCCGCTGGCCGAGGCGGCGATTGCGATGGCGATGAAATAGCACTCAGCTTTCAGCACTCAGGATTGAGTCACTGCAATTGACTGGTGCATCCAACGAATGTATCTCCAAGGGGCGTATCGACCGCAAGCCTTCTGGACTGAATGCTGACTGCCGAGTGCTGAATGCCCGATTGCTGAATGCTCCTTCACGACAAATTCGGCCGCGCCATCACCGATCTGCGGATCTCCGTCACCGACCGCTGCAACTACAAATGCGTCTATTGCCGGACCGGAAATGAAGGTGCGCTCTATGGAGATCTTCCATTTGCCGACTATCTGCGGATCGCGCGTGTGCTGGTCGGCATGGGCATCCGCAAGATTCGCATTACCGGCGGCGAGCCCTTATTACGAGGAGGCGTCGTTGCCTTCGTGCGCGACCTGGCGAAGCTGCGCAACGTTGATGGCGAACCTGTAGAACTCGCACTTACCACAAATGGCCATCTCCTAGCCGATCTTGCTCAGCCACTGAAAGAAGCCGGCCTCAACCGCGTCACCGTCTCGATGGACGCAGTCGATCCCGACCGCTTCGCCCGCATTACCCGCGTGCCCAACGGGTATGACAACGTTCTGGCCGGCATTCGCGCCGCCCGCCGCGCCGGATTGTGGCCGCTTAAAGTGAACTGCGTGCTGATGCGCGGCTTCAACGAAGACCAGATCATTCCCTTCGGCATGTTTGCCCGCGAAGAAGGCGTCACCGTCCGCTTCATCGAATTCATGCCGCTGGAAGAAGATCGTACCTGGTCTCCCTCGACCGTAGTCACGCTCGATGAAATCCTCGCCCGCATGCGCGAATATCGTCCACTGGTTGAGATTCCGCACGCGAGATCGGAAACCGCGCGCCGCTACCGCTTTGACGACGGCGTCTGCGAAATCGGCATCATCGCTCCTGTGTCGCATCCCTTCTGTGGACATTGCAGCCGCATCCGCATCACCAGCGACGGCAAAATTCGCACCTGCCTGTTCTCCGTCTGGGACCACAACCTCCACGCCCAAATGCAGCGCGGTGCCAGCGACGAAGAGTTGGCTAACTTCATCCGCAGCGTCGTGCAGAAAAAAGAAGAACGCCATCATATTGGCGAGCCGGACTTCGTGCCTGCTTCGAGGACGATGGTGCATATTGGGGGGTGACTACTGGGAAGGGCACGACTTCAGTCGTGCCGAGTTAGTCCGTAGCGACGGAGGCTTTAGCCGCTGAGGTTCGTTCCGTTTAAAATCAAATACGTGAATTGTCGCTGGGTCGCTGCAACGGCGGCACTGCTTTTCTCTTGCGCGACGCTATTGGCACAAAGCGAGTTCTACCTCGGCTTCGACCGCAACGACTATCCCGGCGATGCCAATCTCAACGCTCTGCGCCGGACTTTCTCTTTCGCCGGCTACTGGCTCAACAATCCTCCCGGAGAAAAAAACAACACATGGGCCGGGCATCGCGCCACCGTTGAATCCGCTGGCTTCGGGTTTCTCGTGCTCTTCAACGGACGCCTCTACGCCGACCTGAAAACCGTCACCAACGCCATCCGTCTCGGCCAATCCGACGCGCAAGCCGCGGTCGCCGCCGCGCACCGCGAAGGCTTTCCCGAAGAAACGATAATTTTTCTCGATCAAGAGCAAGGCGGGCGCATGTTGCCTGAACAAAAAGCCTACATCTACGCCTGGCTCGACGCCGTCATCGCCGCCGGATTTCGCGCGGGAATTTATTGTTCCGGAATCCCCGCGAAAGATGACGGCAATATCGTCACCGCCGACGACATTCGCCAAAATGCGGCCGGAAGAAAAATCGCTTACTTTGTCACCAATGACGCCCGTCCGCCCTCGCCCGGCTGCGCATTTCCGAAACGCCCGCCGAACCCGGCCGAAAGCGGCATTCCATTCGGCGACATCTGGCAATTTGCCCAATCACCACAACGCAAAGACGTCGCCGGCGGCTGCACCAATTACAACCACGATGGAAACTGCTATCCGCCGGGCCTTTCGCAACTGCACGTCGATCTCGATGCCGCAACCTCGCCCGATCCTTCGCACGGCAGAACGCAATGATCCCGAACGAGGGGCAGAAAGCGGAAAATAACCGCGTCGGCCTATGCACCACTTGCTCACACATGCGGCGCATGCAGAACGATCGCGGCTCGACGTTTTACTTATGCGAACTTTCTACCACGGACGCTAGGTTTCCCAAGTATCCACGGCTTCCAGTGATCCAGTGCGTAGGATACGTGAGTCGCAGGGATAACAACGATTCGGCCACGTAAGTTCTTCCATCAGCGGGTTTGCTAAGAGGCCGCTGCAGCGTGGGCCAGCGGCGCCGAACCGCTCACTTGCCCCTCTACCCTGGTGATCAGTTCCACCACTTCATCGGCGGCCTGAGTGACACGAATAAATTGCTCCTCCGCTTCCTTGGTTTTTCCTGCGTGCTTTAGCTCTACCACTTTCTTGACCAGGGCGTGCATGTCTTTGTGCTTGCTCTCCAATGCCTGAACGTCCGGCAGATCCCCATGATTCAGCATGGCATCAGCGTAAATCCACTTGCCCAATTCACACTGCTGGTGAGAGCCGAGCTTGGCTGGATCAATCTCTTCGCTTCCATCAAGGAAACGTCTCAACCGAATTCGCCAACTGCGATGCGCCATCTTCACTCGCGCAAAATCCACGCCCTGGGTTACATTCTTGTTCACATGGGATGAGCGCTTCTCAGCGCTGCTCCGGATGTCGCCTCCATCCCCATCCGACGAAAGCCGGAACTGCTTTACCAGCGCCTGCAGGTTTTGCGCGAGTCCGGCGAGATCATCCAGCGCCTGCTGGCTCTGCTG
>Ga0335073_10007126_pt1 | contig 15671 bp, 15 predicted proteins | sample Lox_Sample_22_FD_207093 | JGI IMG/M metagenome (GOLD analysis project Ga0335073, IMG submission 207093) | Soil microbial communities from Loxahatchee National Wildlife Refuge, Florida, United States - Lox_Sample_2.2 | ecosystem: Environmental > Terrestrial > Soil > Wetlands | place: USA... | reverse complement strand
CAGGCGCAATCTCTCCGCCTGGCCGGATTTGTCGCCGGAGGTCTGGTCATGGGGCTGTCTGCGCAAATTCTATTCCTACCAGGCCTCGACAGCGTCTTTGGGTTCGCTTTGTTGTTTGCAACGGGGACTGCGATCGCGGCATGGTTCGCTACCTCCAGCCCACGGCTCTCGTTTTTTGGCGTGCAGATGGCACTCGCCTTTTACTTCGTCAATCTGCAGGATTCCCACTTCGTGACAGACCTCACTATCGCGCGCGACAAAGTGGCTGGCGTGTTATTGGGTATTCTTGCCATGGGCTTTGTCTTCGACCGCTTCGGGACGAAAAGCGGCGCGGAGCAACTGCAAAAGCTGCTGGTGCGAAACGTACGGATGCTGGCACAACTCGTAGCCAGTCCGGTTACGCGGCACGAAGCCGTTGCTATTTCGCAGATCCGCCGGCTTCGCATTCAGATCAATGAAAACTTCGCTAGTATGGAATCGCAGACGGACGCCGTGCGGTTTGAGTTTCAGTTTCACCGGCGGAACACGGAAGACATAGCCGAGTGTTGGCGCATTCAGAAGGTCCAGCCAGCGTTACGTTCAATCTACCTACTGGAACTCAGTCTCCTGTCGCATCGCGGGCGACGGGAGATTGACTCTCAATTAACCGAGGAGCAAGATCGCACCCTGAGCAACTTTCAAAACGAAGTTAGCGATAGGCTCATGCACATTGCCGCATGGATTGCAAACGAAGAGGACGCGCCGCCACCCATCGGCGATGACGCCGTCCGGTTATTCCAGCAAGCGTTCGAGAACCAGTCCTCCCCGAATTCGCAAGCTATTGATGACATTTGCCAGAGGATGCTGTCGTCTCTCCTGATGTTGAAGAACGAGTGCTGACTTGCATTCTTGCCATTTGTGATCGCGACGCCAGCGCATGGTCCGGAGCAAAACTTCTTCATCAGCACGGCACTGCACTTTGGCTTGGAGCCCCATCGTTCGTCATGATTGGGTTGTGCCAACCCCCTTCCGGCAATACTCGCCGCTCGACGTCACCTGGCCCCCATGAGCCTTGCTCGTACTCGTAGACCTGGGTCTCCGCTCTCAGCACCGGATCAACGATTCGCCACGCCTCTTCGACATAATCTTGACGTGCAAACAAGGTCGCCTCTCCCGCCATGGCGTCGCCAAGCACGCGCTCATACGCCTCCATCTCGTCCGGGCAGGGAGAACGACTGGCCATAATCTCCACATGTTGGCCCTCGAGAACCTCACCGGCGGCCATCGCCGTAGCGCCAATTGCGATAGCCATCTCCGGACTGATCCGGAACCGCATATGATTGTGCGAGACAACACTTTCCTTCATGACTGTCGGAGGTTTGCGGAATCGGGCGAAGACCTCGGTGCAAGTAATCGGCAAATTCTTTCCCGCGCGGATGTAGAATGGCACATCCTTCCAACGCCAGGAATCGATCTCCAGCCGCAGTGCAGCGAATGTTTCGACGTTCGAATCGGACCTAACCCCGCCCTCCTGCCGATAACCGCGGAATTGCCCGCGAACCAGATTATTCGCATCAAGCGGCCGAATTGCCTTTAATACTTTCACCTTCTCGTCACGGATGGTCTCACTATCGGTGCGCACGGGCGGCTCCATGGCAAGATTCGATAACACCTGAAACAGGTGGTTCTGGATCACATCGCGAATCGTGCCCGTCTGATCGTAGAAGGCCCCTCGGCCTTGCACTCCGAAATCCTCAGCCATCGTGATCTGGATGCTCTCGATGTAGTTTCGATTCCAGAAGGGCTCCATAAACGCGTTTGCGAACCGGAAAATCACAACGTTGTTAACCGGACGCTTGCCGAGATAATGGTCGATGCGAAAGATCTCAGTTTCGGGGAAGACTGAATGAAGGACCCGATTGAGCTCCTGTGCTGACGAAGCATCGTGACCGAATGGTTTCTCAATAACGACGCGAGCACTCTGCGAACATCCGGATTGTGCTAATTGTTCGACTACGTTTTTGAATAGCAGCGGCGGTATCGCCAGGTAATGAGCTGGTCGCTCCGCACCGTCAAGTTCTTTGTGGATCGCCTGGAAGGTAAGCGGATCATTGTAGTCGCCATCCACGTAGCGAAGCAATCTGCATAGCTTGTTGAAGGCCGCGGAATCAATTCCCCCGTGCTTCTCAACGCTGTCGCGGGCCCGTTCCCGAAGTTGTTCGAGGTTCCAGCCGGCCTTGGCTACGCCGATCACAGGCACGTCGAGGTGTCCTCGTTTCACCATCGCCTGGAGCGCCGGAAATATCTTCTTATACGCTAGATCTCCCGTGGCGCCAAAGAACACCAGTGCGTCCGATTGGGCTTTGCTCATGACCGACCTCCTTTTTCCTCAAGCTCATTGGCCGGCAGCTTTTTCCCGGTGGCCACCAAAGCCGAAACGCATCGCTGAGAGCAGTTTGTCCTGATAATCGGCTTTGCCGCGCGAGGTAAAACGTTGGTAAAGTGCAGCCGACAATACTGGGACCGGTACGGCTTGTCCACCGCCCCTCACCCGAATCCGAAACACGCACTTCGAACTGAGATAGAGCGGGATCATTTGCCAGGCCGGCCGCCCTAAGGTCAAGCAGCCATGACGCAACTACACTGCCGCGCCGCCACACCTCAGCAATGTCGCGTAGATCCAGATCATATTGGTAGTGCTCGGGGTCGCGCAGTGGTGTGCTCTCTGCATCGTTCGCATCCCGCTGCCTTCCGGAGTTGGCCGAGCGCAGGATGCCAAAACCCTCGGCGTAGGCAGCCATCAGGCCGTACTCGATTCCATTGTGGGCCATCTTGACAAAATGGCCGGCACCGTTTGGACCGCAATTGCAGGTACCCCTGTTCGGCGGTACCGCCAATCTCTTCGCGCCCCGTCGTGCGCGGTATATCACCCCTCCCTGGAGCCAAGGTTACGAAGACCGGATCAAGATGCTTCACGATCTCGTTTTCGCCGCCGATCATCATGCAATAACCGCGCTCGAGGCCCCAGACGCCACCGCTTGTCCCAACGTCCAGATAGTGGAGGCTCTTGGCTGCCAACTCCTTCGCGCGGCGCATGTCATCCACGTAATAAGAGTTTCCGCCGTCAATGAGAATGTCTTCAGCTTCCAGATACGGCTACAGGCCTGCAATCGTTTCGTCCACCACCGCAGCTGGGACCATCAGCCATATCGCCCGCGGCTTCGAGAGCTTCATGACAAATTCGTGGAGGGATGAACTTCCTTGAGCTTTTTCCTATACCAGTTTGTCCACTGCCTTCATAGACATGTCGAAGACCACGTACTCGTGACCTCCTTTGAGGAGCCGCCTCACCATCTTTGCGCCCATTCGTCCAAGTCCCACCATTCCCAGTTCCATAAATCACTCCTTCCCGAGTTGCCAGTGTCTTGCTTTCCCTGCGCTCACTTCGGCCTGCCGAAATAACGGAGCTTCAATGAACTCCGAGAACGTCGCATCTAGCCCCTTCAGCGAGCTCGTGAGCGGTACCGCTCAACAAGAATCCTCGTATACCGTGCCCGGGATGGATCCCAAACACGAGCAGGTCGATGTGATTCGCCCGGACTGCTTCCAATAAAGAATCCGTGACTCGCCCGCTGCTCAGAACGGTTTCGAGTTTGATGTCGTGTTGGTTAGCTTCTGTTCGAGCCATTTCCAACAGTTTTGCGAATGAAGCATGCTGATCATCTTCCATAATCTGATGAGTGTCAGCTCCTAACGCCGCTGCATACGCGGCATATAGAGGAAGAGAGGGCGTGACCGCTACCGCCGTCAGAGTTGCATGGAACGTCGCGGCAAGGTGAATCGCCCGCCGCAACGCTCTGAGTGCTTCAGCTGACTCGTTCAGGCCGATGAGGATGTTGCTATACAACGATCGACCTCCGTTCCTCGCGAACCGGGATATAGGACCTCGTGTCGTACGGCCGCCCCGGCTAGCTCGCCTTCTTGTGTGCAAGGTTGACGATGCTCTCGTCCTTCGGCGTGACCTCGCTCAGTTTCCCTGTCGCCAGATCAAAAACAAATCCGCGAATTACGATGTCCGAAGGGATCCAGGGGTGCGATCTGAGCTTCAACACCTGCTTCTGTGTCACGAGATTCACGTCCTTATAGCAGTGGAATCTGTCGGGAGACACTGCCCACACACCGCATTTTGCGTGAATGTGGTTCTCGAACTCCTCTTCTGAAAAAATTTCCATCCCGCAGCCAGTGTGACCGACGATCATGACCTCTCGCACGCCTAAAACGTGAATGGAGAACATGAGTGACCGCACAACATCTTCCGTTGCAGCCGTTCCAACGTTCCGAATCACATCCGCATCGGCGGGCTTAATGTCTAGCCATTCGAGGAGTTGGTTCAGGCGAGGATCCATACATGTGAGGATCGCAATTTTCGGGGCGGGTTTGTTTGCCAGCCGAGAATCATGGTGCTCTGCATTCTTTCGGTTTGCCGCAATCGCGCGTTCAATTAAGCTCATTGTGAAATCTCTCCTAGGTTGAAGTATTAGCGGTTCGGCGCGACGGCATTACACCCAGGCCGCTGCGCGCTCTCCCTACAACGCCCGTACGCTGATTAAGCCAGACGACCAGGACTGCGACAATTGGACGAAGGTATCGATCGATATCTTCGTCTGACAGAACTGCAGCGGCGTCGTAAATGGCTAACGCAGTTTGTGAACCTATGCGATGGAACGGGTCGAGTCGCGCCTTTCGCGGCGCCAGCCCGGGACAGTTCGTTAAGTTACTCATCGACTTGGGCCTCTAACTTATTTTCCGAAGCAATTCCTCTTCCTCGTCCGCACGCCAATTTACAGCCACCTGCTCGGGGCGGTCGAGAACTGCATCAACATTCGAACCGCCAAAATAGTCCCAAGCCCAATCAAGGAAAGCTTCAATCTTCGCACGAGTCGGAATCAGCAATAGCGCATGAACGCCAAGCCATGCGACGAATGCAAGCGGTCCGGTCAGTTCGTAGCGCTTCTTGCCAAGTTCAGCTACCGCTGCGTTGCGTCCAATCATCGCCATGATTCCTTTGTCGAAGTAACGGAAGGCACTTTTCGACTTGCCCGCAATCACGGCGCCGATATGGTGCGCGCAATAATAACCCGACTGTTGCGCAACCGATGCGAGTTGCGGCAAGGGCTTGCCGTCAGCACCGACGATGTTCGCGAAGTCACCCAGGGCGTAAACATCTGGGAAGCCGGTGACGCTGAAGTCAGGTTGCACATCGACTCGTCCTCCATGTCCCGTTTGTATGCCAAGTGAATTGGACAACGAAGACGCCTTCAGGCCTCCGGCCCAGACCGTGGTTTGAGTCAGGATCTTGGTTCCGTCCGATAGGAGGACATGTCCGGCATGTACTTCCTTGACGGCCACACCGAAGCGGATTTGTATTCCACGGCCCTCAAGCTTCCGAGTAGCATATTCCTGAGATTTCCTGGAAAACCCGTTCAAAACCGTGTGGCCATGATCGACGAGGAATATCTGCGCTTTCGTCCACTCCAACTTGTTATAAAGATCTTTCCTCGCCGTCTGAATTAAATGCCCAAGCGATCCTGCTGTCTCAGCTCCGGTTGGACCCGCACCGACGATCACGAAATTCAGCGCACCCTGGTCAATGAATGAAGGCTCCCGATCGACGGACTCAAGCAGCATCAAAATACGCGAACGTAGCACCTCAGCGTCGCGAAGTGAGTACAACGGGTAGGTGTGTTTATCCGCCCCGCTGGTACCGAAGAAATTCGCCTGGGCACCGGCGGCGAGAACCAGGAAATCACCCTGAAACCTCTTTCCATCCGCAGTCTCGACCGTTCGCGTTGTGAGATCGGCCGAAATCACTTCCGCCATTTTGACATCGACATTGGCATGGCCGCGCAGAAGCGAGCGCAAAGAAAATGCCGCGTTACTCGGCCCCAGCAGAGCCGTGGCCACTTGGTACAGCAATGGCTGAAATTGCTGGTAATTGTTCTTGTCGATCAGAGTAACGTGAACGTCTCGATTTGATGCCAGCCTTCGAGCGCAGCTCACACCGGCAAAGCCGCCTCCAACGATGACCACACGTTTCATGTTGCACAGCTCCTGTCGGATTCGGCCCACTCGATCGCGACGCGCAGAACGCATTCCACCGTCTTCATCAGAGCAGACTGATGGGGCCGAATCTATTGGACAAAAGTATTGATGGATACTTTGGTCTTAGGACTGTACGGTGTCTCGTGCAGCATCGACATTGGGAGGATCCAACTGGTCGGACTCACGATGACAAATATCCGACGCTCCGTCAGAGAAAGGATTGTCGCGAACCTGAATCGCTTGGCGCAAACGCAAAAGTCGAAGTCAGCGAACGACAGGCAAACTCTGACGGCCAGATCCTAATACCATCGTCCAATTGTCCCTTGTTCTGGTTTCTGATCTGATCGCTTTATTAGTGCGCAAGTGAGCCGGGTCGGCAGTCAGAAAACCGTCGAGTTGGATACCGTCCATTTCTTGCCTTCAGTGCACTTCATCATCTCGACGCTCGCCAGTCAAACCAGCACCGTGATGGCAGGAAGTGCGCACTCCGCTCACGAATGGCCCAGGCGAATGAACAAGGGGATACTCGGTCGGAAGGGCGGCAATACGATGACAGGGAGAGATCAGGTCGCCATTTTGCTTCCAATGGTCGCCGGTGCAATCACTACTCTAGCCACAATCTTGATTCACTCCGTGACTTTGGGGGTGACCATTCGCTTTTTTCGCCGTGAACAGAAGCTAGGACGTGTGGGGCAAATGGTCTCAATCAATCTCGAAATATTTGTGCTTGCTATTTCATTTGCGTTCATTGCGCACCTGACTGAAATAGCGTTGTGGGCAGGCTTGTTCGTGATATGCGGAGAATTCAAGTCATTCGAGCTCGCCTACTACCACTCGGCTGTTAACTACACAACCTTGGGTTATGGCGATTTGATCATGACGCCGCGGTGGAAGCTCCTGGGGCCGTTGGAGGCGGCTGATGGAGCGTTGATGTTCGGTGTTTCCACTGCGATGATCTTCGCGGTCGCCCAGCGTTTGATGCGCGCCAAATTTAGTGATCTTTAAAAAGCGTCGAAACTCAGATTTGCGATGCGGAGTTTTGCTCAAAACGGCCTGGCAAGAGGGAGCTTACAATGGAGCCACCCGCACATCCGGGGAGGTGGTGTTTGATTGGGGTCCTGGGCACCGGGCGCAATTTGAATTAGCAGCGCTATTACCAATGGATTCCGCACCTCAAAACCGCGGCGGAATCTTTATAATATCGTTATTCCAAATGCTTTCCCTCTCCGATTTCAAAGGACATTCGGAGTATTATTGACAAACGACCAGTAGCGGTACATTCTCCACTGAATTGACAGAGGAGGACGTTTCCCCCGTCCGGTTCATGATCCGGTGGTCGAAATTGCAAGCGGGCCCAAATTCCAAAAAATGACAGTCAAGACACGTCTGGCTCAGCAGGCGCCTTTTCGTGCTGTACGCCTGCTCCGCGATTAATATCCTTGGTTCCAGCAGAGTTTTGCGGAGGCACGGCTAGTGAGCGAAAAGAAGGCGGCCGCGATCAAACCTGAGCGCTACGTCGCGCAACGGACTGCAGAACTTGCCAGCCGCAGAAGCGCGGAAGAAGATCTGAGAAGCAGCGAGGAGAACTATCGCCTCTTGGTCGAAACTGCTAGCGATGCCATCGTGAGCATTGATGATAAGGGCTCGATAGTATTTGCCAACCCGGCCATCGCTACAGTGTTTGGCTACGACCCAACCGAACTGATCGGAAAACCTTTAACCTGCCTAATGCCTGAGTACATGCGAGAGCTTCATGAGGGTGGTTTCACAAGGTATTTGGCTACCGGTCAGCGGCATATAAACTGGCAGGGCACCGAACTAACCGCACTTCGAAAGAATGGCGAAGAGTTTCCTGTAGAGATTTCATTTGGCGAGCTAACCAGAGACGGCCACAAAATATTCACTGGTTTTCTCCGCGATATCAGCAAAAGAAAACAGGCAGAGGTAGCGCTCCGTACGGCGATGGATGAGCGAACTCGGATAAGTGCATTCCGGGAAGAAATCGGAATAGCTCTATCGCGTCAAGAGGATTTGAAAGGAATCCTACACAACTGTGCCGGCGCGGTCGTTCGGCATCTCGATGCCGCATTCGCCCGTATCTGGACCATCGGCTGCGAAGGCCGAGAACTGGAATTGCAAGCCAGTGCAGGAAAATACACACGCCTGGATGGATCTCACAGCCGGATCCCAGTCGGACAGCACAAAATCGGTCTGATCGCTCAAGAAAGAAGACCGCATTTAACAAACGACGTCCAGAACGATCCCGGTGTCAGTGACAAGGACTGGGCGCGACGGGAAAACATGGTCGCCTTTGCCGGCTACCCGCTGGTCCTTGAAGACAGGCTAGTGGGCGTTATTGGCATGTTCTCACAGAAACCTCTATCGGAAAACACGGTCGAAGCTCTCTCGTTTGCCGCCGGCATTATCGCGCAGGGTATTGAACGTAAGCGGACGGAAGACGCGTTGCGCCGCAGCGAGGCATTCCTTGCCGAAGGCCAACGTCTCGGCCAAATTGGCAGCTATTCCTGGCGCGTCGCGACAGACGAGATCAAATGGTCGAACGAACTCTATCGCATCTATGAGTTTGAGCCCGGTGTGCCCGTGACGCTCGAACTGATCCGCACTAGGGTTCATCCACAAGACCTTAGCTTGTACGAAACAATGGTCCAAAATGCACGGAACGGCGGCCACAACTTTGAATGCCAGTTCCGCCTGCTGATGCCGGACCGCTCAATCAAATACATGCATGCAGTCGCTCAAGCGACCCGCGACCAGGGTGGGCAACTGGAGTATATCGCTGTAATCCAGGATGTTACTGAACGTCGACTTTCGGAAGAGGCGCTTGAGAGGTCCCGATCGGAGCTTGCTCAGGTGTCCAAGCTCACGAATATGGGTGAAATGGCGGCGTCGATTGCACACGAGGTGAATCAACCGTTGACTGCGGTAACGAATAACGGCAACGCCTGCCTTAGATTGCTCGCCAATCACAATCTTGAACCAGAGGTGCTGCGTCGGGTGCTCGAGGAGATCGTTGCGGATGGTACGCGCGCAAGCGCCGTGATCGCCCGGATTCGCGCCTTTCTGAAGAAGGCACCGGTGGAACAGAGCGAACTGGATGTAAATGAAGTGATTAGTGAGGCGCTAGCCCTGGCTGGTCATGAGATTCAGAACAGAGGCGTCGTCGCCGAATGCCGATTGACGAAAACGCTGCCGCGCATCCGGGCCGATCGCATTCAGTTGCAGCAGGTCCTGCTCAACTTAATCATGAACGGCGTCGAAGCCATGACTGGTGTCACCGATCGACCTCACATTCTTTGGATTCATTCCGGGCTAGAGGAATCTGGAGATGTATTGGTTGAAGTGCGCGACTCGGGCACAGGCCTTGGCTCTGAGGCAGATCGTCTATTTACCCCTTTCTTCACTACGAAGACAAAGGGCATGGGAATGGGCCTGTCGATCAGTCGCTCGCTTGTTGAAGCACACGGTGGTCGTCTTTGGGCTTCGTCCAATGCACCTCACGGAGCTACGTTTAGCTTCACTTTGCCGGTGGCTGCGGAGGGCTTGTCATGACGACTGGCAAAAACTCCTCCTTCGTCTTTGTTGTCGACGACGATGCAGCAATACGTTCTTCGCTCAAATTCCTGATCGGCACAGTTGGGCTGCAGGTCGAGACCTTTGAATCGACTGAAAGTTTCCTGAAGAGGGATCTTCCGGATGGGGTCAGTTGCCTCATTCTGGATGTCAGATTACAAGGACGAAGCGGGCTCGATTTTCAGCATGAACTTGCCGCCCGAGGGATTCACATCCCCATCATCTTCATCACTGGCCACGGTGATATCCCGATGAGTGTTCGTGCCATGAAAGGCGGAGCAATCGAATTTCTAACCAAGCCGTTTCGTGATCAGGATTTGTTGGATGCCATCAGCGTTGCTATGGATAAAGACCGCGCCAGACGTGAGCAGGAGAGAGACGTGAAAGAAGCGCAAGGACGGTTCGACTCGTTGAGCCCTCGCGAGCAGGAGGTTATTTCGCTGGTCGTATCCGGCATGCTCAATAAGCAAATCGCCGATGCTCTCGGTACCGCGGAAAATACTGTGAAGGTGCATCGAAGTCGGGCGATGGAAAAGATGCAAGCTCAATCACTTGCAGATCTCGTGAGAATGATCGAGAAACTGAAGGACCGAGCGGGAAAAGCCTTGTAAACGAAGTGATTATTCGAACGCCACCTTCTGTAACGGTACGGCCACCAAGAGCCAATAGATTTCAGATCTCCTCGGCCATACTCTCAGGATACGGAGTATTTCAAGTGGCAAAAGATCTGATTTCGGTCGTCGACGATGAAGAATCCATCCGAAGGAGCACCAAACTTCTTATCGAATCGTTTGGTTTTCGGGCGGCAGTCTTTGAATCTGCTGAGAGCTATCTCAGCTCCGGTCTGCTCCGTGAGACGGCGTGTCTGGTTGTCGACATAAAGATGCCCAACATGAACGGATTGGAACTTCAAAGCCGCATCGCCGCTGAGGGCTGCGATGTGCCGGTTATTTTCATCACCGTTTGTGATGACGAAGAATCTCGTGGGCGAGCAATACGGGCTGGTGCCGTTGCGTTCCTGTCGAAGCCATTCAGCGATGTGCAACTGGTGGAATCAATTCGGGCAGCCTTACAAAATGACTCGAAGTTGCCGAAGCTGATCTCTATTGTCGACGACGACGAGTCTATCCGCAGAACGACGAAACTTCTCATTGAGTCATTTGGCTTTCGGGCTGGTGTCTTCAAATCTGCAGAGGAATTCCTGAAGTCCGATGATCTGAATTCAACATCTTGCCTCATCGTTGACGTGCAGATGCCCGGCATGGACGGTCTGCAGCTTCAAAGCCAACTTGCTGCACTGGGGCGGGGCCTGCCCGTCATCTTTATCACTGCTTACAACAGCAATGAGTCCCGACGCCGGGCAATGCGTGCTGGAGCAGTTGCATTCCTCGGCAAACCCGTCAGTGACGATCAGCTATTCCAAGCCATTCGATCTGCCTTACGGGATGAGGACGGCATTAAGGCCTCTGGGAGCTGATCGATAGCCGCGCTGGGTTTCCGCTTTTCCCCGTTCCACCTGAACTCCAGCGCTCTGATTCACCACTGCTCGTGTGCGGGCATTTTGCGAAACGTGAGCGAGAGTTAACTCTTGCTCACGTGCAAGGAAATTCTGATCAGATGTAAGCGTCCGGCAGGCGACGTCGGGACGCAAGAGGTCAATTCGCACAGATTTTGGTTTCGGAATGGATAGGTCACGTCGCTAGCTGACTATAGCTAGGCTACGCGGAGGGTAGGTGTTATGGATCTCTCAGAGTATATCCTTGAACCGCTTCGCGAAGATGAGGGCTTTACATTGTATCGGGGCCGGCACCAACACCCCAACCGTTCGGAGCGATCGACAATCCTTCTCATGGCGCCCACCTCGCCGGATCCCGCGGTTTCGAGGCTCGAACAGGCCGAAGGTCGATCTTCACTCGGGCTCGATTTGCGAACAGCATCCCGTCTTCGCGTTCTTTCGGTCGCTCAATACGAGGGCCAGGCGGTGCTTGTTCTCGAAAATCCGGGAGACGAGGTTCTTGACGCACTTGTACTGAATTCGATAAGAACTGGGCACCTTTTGCGACTCGCATTGAACAGCGCTTTGGAGGAGATCAGGCAATTGGATGATGGTCTCCCGGCCAAGAATAGAGTCGTTCGTGAGCGAGTCGATCAAAACGGGCAGCTCCTGCACGAACAAAAATGGTTCACAAGTGAAATAGAGCGGCATGTTGCGGAGCGAACACTGAAGCTTGTCGAAACGAACGAAGACCTGCAACTCCAGGCCGGCCTACTGCAGCATCTCCCCGTATCCGCTTGGACGCTCAAGCCCGATGGGACACCTGACTTTGTGAATCAAGTTTGGCTTGAATTCTCCGGTCAGACCCTGGACTTCGTCCGGTCGCATCCCGAGGCCTGGATGACCGCGGTCCATCCTGATGATCGGGAAAAAGCAGCGAGGGCCTTTTGGGAGGGCGTGCGCTCGGGGCGGGGATTCTCGTTCGAAATCCGGTCTCTGCGCGCTCAGGACGGAACTTATCGATGGCATCTCCAGCAAGCCGTGGCCTTGCGCGATGCAGAAGGGAAAATCCTCAGATTCGTCGGTACGACTACCGACATTCATGACCAAAAGCTCGCCGAGGAAGCGTTACGGGCGAGTGAACGGAATCTCCGCAAGATTGTAGATAGCATTCCAGGTTTAGTGTGCACCTTGGACGCGAACGGCGAGGTTGAACAGCTGAACCAAACACTGGTGGAATACTTCGGTAAAACTCCCGAGGAGCTGAGAGGTTGGAAGATGACGGATGCGGTTCATCCGAATGACCTTCCTGAAACGATCAAGGCCTTTACCTATTCGGTCACAACCGGAACTCCATACGACTTTGAACATCGTTGCCGACGGGCGGACGGTGTTTACCGATGGTTCCAAGTCCGCGCCTTAGCCGTGCGTGATACAGACGACAAGGTCTGTGGCTGGTATGTGCTTCTGACCGACATTGAAGACCGCAAGCAAGCCGAGGATGAACTCAAGCGGAGCGAAGCAAGGTACCGGGTTGTGATTGAAGCAGCAAGCGACGCGATAGTAAGTATCGACGAAAGCGGCGCAATTATTCTTGTAAACCCAGCAGCTAAGCGGATGTTCGGATACAACCCGGAAGAGCTTATCGGCCAAAATCTCACCATTCTCATGCCAGCAGCAATGCGCGAACTTGAGGCCGGTTTCAAACGATCTCTGGAGAGCGGCGCGAAACATCTGAATTGGCATGGAACCGAGGTGAAGGCGCTGAGAGCTAACGGCAACGAGTTTCCGGTGGAGGTCTCGTTCGGGGAGACAACTACGAATGGACGAAAGGTAATTACGGGTTTCATCCGGGATATATCCGAAAAAAAACACACCGAGGAGCTTGTACGATCGAGTAAGCGAAATCTTAGCCTCGCGATTAATACGATACCGGCTCTTGCATGGTCTGCACGGCCAGATGGCAGCGTCGAGTTCCTCAGCCAGCGATGGCTCGATTACACAGGTATGTCTGCGGCTGAAGCCCGAGGTTGGGGATGGGTAAAGGCATTTCTTCCTGACGACCTCGACCGTCTGATTACATATTGGCGATCAGTTCTCGCTAACGGGGAACCCGGCGAAATTGAAGTGCGTGTTCGACAGTTCGACGGCAACTATAGATGGTTTCTGATTCGTGTAAGTCCTTTGCGTGACGAATCGGGCGCCATCGTCAAATGGTATGGAATAAATACCGACATTGATGATCGCAAGCGTGCGGAAGAGCAGCTCACGAGGGCAAGAGGAGAACTTGCCCACGTCGCCAGGGCCACCAGCCTTGGAGTCTTGGCTGCATCTATTGCCCATGAAGTGAACCAACCATTGTCTGGAATCGTCATGAATGCCCGCACCTGCTTGCGGATGTTGGACAGCGATCCCCCGAATATCGACGGTGCACGCGAGACGGCACGGCGCACGATCCGCGATGGGAATCGCGCTTCAGAGGTGGTTACGCGCCTGCGCGCCCTTTTCAAGACGAAGGAAGTTGCAGCCGACTGGGTGAATCTGAACGATGCCGCGCAAGAGGTGATCGCGCTGTCATTAAGTGAGTTGCAAAGCAAACGGATCATTGTCCGGCAGGAATTCGCCGAGAATCTCCCATCCGTAAAAGGCGATCGCATCCAGCTTCAGCAGGTGATCCAGAATCTGCTGCGCAACGCCTCGGACTCGATGAGTAGTATTGACGATCGGCCTAGGCAATTGCTGATTAGAACGGAGTGCGACGACAGCCAGAATGTTCAGGTTACCATCCAAGACACGGGAATAGGCATTGCTCCTGAGGCTGCCGGCCGGCTATTCGACCCGTTCTATACGACAAAGGAGGACGGAACCGGCATTGGTCTTTCCGTGAGCCGATCGATCGTCGAAGCTCATCGAGGCCAGATTTGGGCAGCAACGAACGAAGGCCCCGGCACCTCATTCATTTTTTCCATTCCATGCGATTCAGGCTCCCTACAATCTCCGGGCTAATCATCGTCTGGGGACACGCTCATCCGCCAAGTAATCTCTGCGGAGATCTCCAAATTGGCTACTAGGGCCAGGCCGGAGCCATCCGCGCTAGACATCGTCCTCACTAACCGAGATGGAAAGGCGTTGTTTCTCAGCTGAGGTGATCTCAATGGCAGAGTACCCTAAGAACCTACAGCAGGCGCTTCGCGTAGGAGCGGATTTCACTCTCATCCGCGGCAGAGGCTTCGCGAGCATGGTGAGTCTTTCAAGTTCGACTGCGTGCCTAGCCCTGGTCGTGTCACTTACCGTGCTCTATTCATGCGCGTGGTCGCAATCAGAGCGTGCGAACGTTTCAGGTACCATCACCGACAAGAGCGGCGCTGTTATTCTTCGAGCTCGAGTTGTAATCGTCAATCAACATACCGGATTCGAGCGAAACACCTTCACGGACACCGCGGGCAGTTATCATTTCTCGGGCCTGCCATCGGGACCCTACACCGTTCGCGTGGAAGATCAGGGATTCCAGACACAGGTTCGCGAGGGTGTTGCGATCGTTTCGGGTTCCGAGTCGGTCATCGACTTCTCACTGACCGTGGGCGACGTGCGGCAGCAGGTAATCGTCAACGCGAACACCAGCGGCCTCGACATTACCAGCTCAACTGTCAGTGGACTCGTTCAAGAGTCAAGCCTGACGAAACTTCCCCTCAACAACCAGGATCTGTTTAATATCGGCCTTCCGAACATCAAGCGCACCTGGCAGGCGCGAGCGTCGAAACCGACGAAGTTTTGCGCCCGCCAGTCATCGATTGCCGCAGCGAGAACCTTTGGCGACTCGACCCCGCACTGGCGAAGGAAGGAGTTCTCGTTGAACTGGGGGATCGCGCTTCGGGCGTGCCGGTGCCCAACTGGCCCGACCCTCCGAAGCAAGCGTTCATGGTGCCGACCCGGCTAGGAGAATACACCGAATCGCTAGGTTTCCTTGTCGCGGGAATCCATCCGGGCCGTGCCTTTGACGATGCGTACCGCCAGTTCGTCTATCGGATTACCGAACAGATCACGATCGGTTTGACCAGCGCCCGCGCGTTCGAGCAGGAGCGCCAGCGGGCCGAAGCGCTGGCCGAGCTCGACCGCGCCAAGACCACGTTTTTCAGCAACGTCAGCCACGAGTTCCGCACGCCGTTGACTCTGATGCTCGGTCCGCTTGATGAAATGTTGCCGGAGGCGAGCGAGCGGCTGAGCCCGGAACATCACGAGCTGTTGGTTGCAGTTCGGCGCAACGGGATCAGATTACTCAAGCTCGTGAAAACGCGAACTCATTATCGTGTCCGATGACAACGCGGACATGCGCCAGTACCTCGTACGGTTGCTGAGCGAGCGATATGAGGTGCACGCGGTCGTGGACGGCCACCGGGCTTTGGAAGCAACACAGCGATTGCGCCCCGCTCTTGTGCTGGCGGACGTCATGATGCCGCATCTCGATGGGTTTGGTCTGCTGCGGGCGATTCGCGAGGATTCAACC